>Ga0080006_1147207_pt1 | contig 166818 bp, 126 predicted proteins | sample RS3BMetagenome_FD_69209 | JGI IMG/M metagenome (GOLD analysis project Ga0080006, IMG submission 69209) | Ferric oxide microbial mat and aquatic microbial communities from Rainbow Spring, Yellowstone National Park, USA - RS3B (SPADES... ...
GGAGATGCAGCTCGCCGTCGAGGACCTCCGCCACCACGTGGCGCGGGGCGCGCAGCACGTCTTCGTAGGTGGCTCGTCGGTGCGCAGGGTCGCCCACGTGATCCATGGTAGCGCGAGCCCAGGGCAGCCGCCCCCCACGCCCCCCACGTGCCAGCTCGGGCGCTCGCCCGAGGCTCAGGCGCCGCCGACAGGCCGCCGCCGACGTGGTATCGTCAAGCGGTTCCCGGGGGCTTGGTGGACTAGGTGAACGCCGCATTCGGTCGGTACCGCTTGCTCGAGAGGCTCGGGCAAGGCGGCATGGCGGAGGTCTTCAAGGCCAAGAGCTACGGCGTCGAGGGCTTCGAGAAGATCCTCGTCATCAAGCGGATCCTGCCGGATCTGGCGCGCAGCCAGGACTTCGTGGACATGTTCATCCACGAGGCGAAGCTCGCGGTGCGCCTGTCGCACGCGAACATCGTCCAGGTGTTCGATCTCGGCCGAGCCCCCACGGGCCAGGTCGAGCGCGACGTCGGCGGGCTCGCGCAGCCGGACGCGTACTACATCGCGATGGAGTACGTGCACGGGCTCGACCTGGCGACGCTGCTCGCGCGCTGCCGCCGCCAGCAGCTCTCGCTGCCCGTGCAGATGGGCGTGTACATCGCCTCCGAGGTCGCCAAGGGCCTCGACCACGCGCACCGTCGCCGCGACGAGCAGATGCGGCCGCTCGGCATCGTCCACCGCGACGTGTCGCCGCAGAACGTGCTCCTGTCGTTCGAGGGCGAGGTCAAGGTGACCGACTTCGGCATCGCCAAGGCGCGCGGTGCGCTCGGCGGAGACCAGGAGGACACGCGCGCGAGCAGGCTCCAGGGCAAGTTCGGCTACATGAGCCCCGAGCAGGCGCGCGGCGAGAGCGTCGACGCGCGCAGCGACCTGTTCTCGCTGGGGACCGTCCTCTACGAGTGCATCGCGGGCGTGAACCCCTTCACCGCGCCGACGACGTTCGAGACCCTGCGCCGCGTGCAGGCCTGCGAGTACCCGCCGGTGGAGCTCCTGCGCCCCGACGTGCCGCCCGAGCTCGTCGCCATCCTGAAGACGTCGATGGCCAGGGCGCCGGCCGATCGCTACCCGGACGCGGGCCGCATGTACGAGGCGCTGCTGGCGTTCCTCTACGCGCAGGGCAGCCGCTACGGCGCGCACGATCTCACCGAGTTCCTCGGGCGCTTCCGCGACGCGGGCGAGGCGCTCGGCGCGGTGACGCCCGCGCCGATGCTCGAGGCGGAGGCGGGCAACCCGGCCGCCGAGCGCACGCCCGTCGAGGTGCCGGCGTCGCGGCAGGCCTCCAGCGTGCGCCTCGCCAAGGGGCGCATGGTCGCCATCGACCGCGCCGTCGAGATGGGCGAGCGGCGCGAGGTGACCGCGCTCGTCATCGAGCTGCCGCGCCAGACGGCGGCCGCGGTGGTGGACCGGACGGCGAGCATCGTCGAACGATGGGGCGGGCGCGTGCTGCGGCGGGAGGCCGGGCACATCGCGGCGCTGTTCGGCCTGGGCGATCCGGACGGGCGGGACACGGAGATGGCCACGCGCTGCGCGCTCGTCGCGCTGCGCAGCCTGGGTGGAGCGGGCGGCGGGTCGCTCGCGTCGCTGGGACAGGCGGCCGACGCGGCGCGATCGATCGGCGCCGGGCTGCACACAGGGCGCATCCACGTGTCGAGCGCCGGCGCGGCGACCGAGGACGACCGCCTGGGAGGGCTGCTGGACACGGCGCGCGACCTGGCGCGGGTGCGCGACGGCCGCGCGGCCGTCAGCGCGCAGGCGATGCGGCAGATCAAGCCGTTCTTCGAGTTCGAGCCGATGAGCGACGCCGATCGCCCGGCGGCCAGCGTCTCCGGCCTGCTCGTCAAGGACGTGCGCGGGCCGGCCGAGGCGTTCGGTCGCTTCGTCGGACGCAAGGACGAGCTGCGGCGCATCGGCGAGGTGCTCGCGATGGCGACCAAGCGCTCCGCGCGCGTGCTGACGGTCCGCGGCGACCACGGCGTCGGCAAGACGCGGCTCCTCTACGAGGTCGAGCGGCGCCTGCGCAAGGGCGGCTACAACGTGGGCTTCCACATCGCCGCCTGCCCGCCGCGCGGCAACGAGTTCCCGCTGTCGGGCATCGTCTGCATGCTGCAGGTCCTCTGCGGCACCAGCGAGGGCGACGCGCAGGACCGCATCCTGGCCGTGCAGCCGCGGCTGCGCGCCCTCGGCCTGCACGGCGACGAGGTGAGCGCCGTCCTCGCGGCGCTCGGCGCGAGCGTCCCGGGGTTCACCGGCAACGCCAAGGCGCTGCTGCGGCCGGCGTTCGCGCGCATGGTGCAGAGCCTCTGCGAGGACCGCCCGCACACCTTCGCGTGGGACGTCGCGCACGCCATGGACGAGGACAGCTTCGCGCTGCTCGAGGAGTCGCTGCGGCGGCTCAAGCAGGCGCGCGTCGTCTTCCTGCTCGCCACGCGGGCGGGCTTCTCGCACCCGCTCGAGAGGGCGCCCGGGCACGTCGCGCTCGACCTGGGCGATCTCCTGCCCGCCGACGTCGAGCGCCTGGTCGCGCAGCGCCTGGGGGTCGACGCCGTGCCCGACGAGCTGCTCCGCTTCGTGCGGGCGCGCGCGGGCGGCCAGCCGCTCTTCGTCGAGGAGGTCATCAAGGGCCTGGTCGACGTCGAGGCGGTGTCGGTCGCCGAGCGGCGCGTCGTGTCGATGAAGCTCGTGGGCCAGGACCTCGCCTTGCCCAAGACGCTGCGCGGTCTGGTGGCCTCGCGGGTCTCGCGCCTGTCCATCGAGGACCGGGCGACGCTCCAGGCGGCGGCCGTCCTCGGCGATCCGATCGACGTGACGGTCCTCGCGAACATGCTGGGGCAGGCGATGCCCGCGCTCGAGCGCTCGATCGCCACGCTCAAGGAGCGCGACTTCGTCGTGCACACGGGGCCGAGCGAGCTTCGCTTCGCCTCGCCGCTCATCCCCGAGATCGTGGCCGATGCGCTGACGCCGGAAGCCGCGCGCGAGATGCACGCCGCCGGCGGGCAGGCGCTCGAGACGTCGCTGGGCGAGCGCGCCTGGGAGCACGCGGCGCGCATCGCCCGCCACCTGTACGAGGCCGGCGACCGCGACCGCGCGGCCGCGTACTTCGCCAAGAGCGGCGAGCGGCGCCTCGAGACGCGGCAGCTCGAGGCGGCCTCGCGCGACTACGCGCGTGCGATCGCGCTCGCGGACCCGGCGATGCGCGGCCCCGACGAGCTGGTTCGCTGGCTCGAGGCGCTGTCCTCCGCCGTGCGCCTGGTTCGATCGCTCCCGGACGCGACGGAGCTGTGCAGCCGCGTCATCGACCGCGTCGATCAGGCAGGGGGGCTGGAGGCGCGGGTGCGCGCGCGCGTCGCGGCCGGGCAGCTGCTCGCCGGTGTCCAGCACATGGAGGACGCGCGCCACCGGCTCGCGGAGGCGGAGTCGATCGCCGCCGGCGACGAGACGCTCGTCAAGTCCGTGCTCATCGTCGCCGCGGAGCTGGCCACGCGCCGGGGAGACTTCACGCGCGGGCTGGAGCTGCTCGACCAGCTGCGCCGCGTCGTGCAGGCCATGGACGTGCACGAGCGGCACCGGATCGCGCTGCATCTGGCGCAGTCGCACGCGGCGCTGGGCGACCGCCAGACCGCGCTCGCCGACGTGAAGGAGGCCGAGCAGCTGCTCCCCGACGACCGCACCGCCGCCGCCGAGCGCACGAAGGTGCGCGCGCTCGTCGACTACTTCACGCGCGACTTCCGCTCCGCCGCCCTGAACAGCGAGAAGGCCGCCGACATGGCGCGCGAGGCCGGCCTCGGATACGAGGTGATGCTCAACCTGCACAACCTCGGCGACATCCTCGTGCACATGGACGACCTGCCGCGGGCGTACGGAGCCTTCCGCCAGTCGCTCGCTCTCTGCGAGGAGTCCGGCTACGAGCGGCTCGCGAACTACAACCGGATGTTCCTCGCGTTCCTCGACGGTATCCAGGGGACGGTCGACGGCGAGAAGCTGCTGCGCCAGGGCATCGCGTACGCCGAGGGCAAGGATTTCACCTGGGACGTCATCGGCGGGCGCGTGCTGCTGGCCAAGCTGCTGCAGCGCCTGGGGCACCTCGACGCGGCGCGCGACGAGTACGAGAAGACCCGGGCGCTGGCCATCGGCGCCGGTCACCGCTTCGTCGTCGAGGACTGCGAGCTGGCGATGCAGAAGCTCGAGCCGACGACGCCGAACGCCGGCGTCGGGTCGGCCGGCTGACGCGCGTCCCGGCCTCGCCCGCGGGCCACCGGATGACCTGGGACATGGACCACGCTTGCCACGGCGTCTGACGGACTGACTCGTCGGCGGCCGAGCCGTGGCCACCGCGGCAGCCGCGGGGGAGCGGGCGTCCGGCCGCGCGCGGCACCCCCGTTGCGACGCGTGCTCGCGTGCGCTTGGCTAGAGGGCTCGGCACCAGCGCGTTCGCGATCGGCCCCGCGCTGGCTCTCGGGCTCGTGTCGGCGTGCGGCCCGTCGCTCGGGCAGACGAGCGCGGACATCGGGGCGGACGCCGGGGCCGGCGACGCCGCCGCCCACGACTGGATCGACATCGGCGTGGACGGGGGCTGCACGGACGGGAGGTTGCCGCTCATCGTCGACACGCAGTCGACCTCGATCGGCACCGCGCCGCTGCGCCTGTTCGTCCCCGCGCTCTACCGGTCGGATCCGACCGTGTTCCTTCTCGACACCGGCAGCGTGCGGACGTTCCTGCACGAGCCGCTCCAGGACGGCGCGACGAGCCCGGACGAGGGCTTCGTCCCCGATGCCGGGACCGTGGTGCTCGCATGCCAGGCGCTGACGCTCGACGGTCTCGGCGTCGCCGGCAGCCCGGGGGTGGACGGCAAGCCGTGCGTGGGCACGCTGGGCGACGACCGTCTCCTCGGACGTCCGGTCAAGCTCGACTTCCAGTCGGGCCAGGTCGTCTGGAACGAACCCGGCACCTGCTTCCCCGAGGCGGAGAGCTGGCCGAGCGCGGCCTACGACCGGCCGCGCGGCTACGTGCGCCTCCACGACGTCGCGCTCGACGGCACGCCGGTGAAGCTGCTCGTCGACACCGGGTCGCCCGACTCGCTGTGGCTGGGACAGGACGGTCGGCCCGGCGACAGGGAGATCGAGGGCGAAGACGCCGAGGGCGGCACGGTCAAGATGTACCTCGGCACAGTCGAGGTCACGATCGGCGACTTCCAGGAGACGGTGCCGGTCTATCGCGTACCCCACTTCCCTTACATCGAGCGGCTCGCGCACGATCTCGGCGGGAACGTCGACGGGCTGTTCGGTCTGTCGGCGTTCCGCCACGGCATCGTCTTCGACACCGACGAGCGCGTGGTCCGCGTCGCGCCGTGAACGGGTCTCAGCCCGGGCGCAGCGCCAGCGCGGCGAGCAGCTTCTCGTGCACGCCGCCGAAGGCGCCGTTCGACAGCAGGGCGATCGTGTCGCCGGCGCGGGCCTCGGCGGCCAGGCGCGCCACGATGGCGTCGACGTCGTCCACCGCCGCCGCCTTCGCGCCGAGCTCGCGCGCCAGCCGCGGCAGGTCGAGCCGCTCGCCCTCGGGCACGTTGGTGCGACCGAGCGGCGCGAGCAGCACGTGGTCCGCCGCGTCGAACGCGCGCGCGTACGCCTCCTGGTGCATCGAACGGCACGCCGTCGCGCTGCGCGGCTCGAACGCGACCCAGAGCGCCCCCTGGGGGTGGCGGGCGCGCAGGGCGCGCAGCGTCTCGTCGACCGCCGTCGGGTGGTGCGCGAAGTCGTCGTAGACGCGCACGCCGCCGGGCTCGCCGAGCAGGTCCTGCCGCCGGCGCACGCCCTCGAACGTGGCCAGGTGCGCGCGCGCGTCGTGCACGCCGACGCCCAGGCCCTCGGCGCACGCCGCCAGCGCCGCGAGCGCGTTGCGGACGTTGTGCCGTCCCGGGACGCGCAAGGCGAAGCGACCGGCGGACATGCCGCCCGCGTACGCGTCGAAGGTCTGCGATCCGTCCGGCGCGAAGCTCGCGGGGGCACCCACCCAGGTCGGCGTCACCTCGCCGGTGTCGTCGTGCTCGAGCGCGTACCACGCGATCCGCGCGCGCGCCTCCTCGGACACGACGGCACGGGCGCGCGCGTCGTGGGCATCGCACACGATGAGCCCCCGGTCGGGCACTGCGCGCACGAAGGCGCGGAACGCCGCCTCGTACGACGCCGCGTCCGGGTAGATGTCGACGTGGTCGTGCTCGATGCTCGTCACGATCGCGACGTCGTCGGCCCCGACGCCGATGTAGTCGAGGAACTTGGGCTGCTTGTGCCAGTAGACCGCGTCGTACTCGTCGCCCTCGACGACGAACGGCGCGCGCCCCCGATCGGGCCGCAGGCGCGTCGAGCCGATCGCCGCGCCCGCCGGCAGCCCCTTGGGGAGGCCGCCGATGAACCAGCCCGGCTCGAGCCCCGCGCGCGCGAGCAGCCACGCGCACATGGCGCTCGTCGTCGTCTTTCCGTGCGTCCCGGCGACGACGAGCGGCCGGCGGCGCACCAGGAAGTGCTCGCGCAGCGCGCCCGACATCGACGCGCGCGGCAGCCCCGCGCGCTCGACGGCCTCCGCTTCCGGGTTCGTGCGCCGGATCGCGTTGCCGACGACGACCAGGTCGGGGCGCGGCTCGAGGTGCGCCGCGTCGTAGCCCTGCATGCAGTGCACGCCCAGGCCGCGCAGCGCCGGGCCGATCGGGGGATCGAACGCCACGTCCGAGCCGCTCACGTCGTGCCCCGCCTCGACCAGCAGCGCCGCGAGCGCGCCCATGCCGGTGCCCGAGACGCCGACCAGGTGCACGCGCACGGGTCAGGAGCCCTTGGCGAAGACGAAATCGTCGCCGTCCAGCTCGACCTTCACGACGCTTCCGGGCTGGTAGCCGCCGCGCAGGATCTCCTCGGCGAGCGGGTCCTGCAGCTTCTTGAGGATGGCGCGCCGCAGCGGCCGCGCGCCGAACGCCGGCTCGTACCCCAGCTCCACGAGCTTGTCCTTCGCCCCGTCGGTGAGCTGCATCTTCAGCTCGCGGTCGGTCAGCAGCTTCTCGAGCCGCCGCAGCTGGATGTCGACGATCCCGCGCAGGTCGCGCTTGGACAGCGGCCGGAAGAGCACCACGTCGTCGATGCGGTTCAGGAACTCCGGCCGCAGGAAGGCGCGGAGCTCCTCGGTCATGACGTCGCGCAGCGCCTCGACCCCCTCCGGCGTCTCGAACAGCTTCGGGTCGGTCTCGAGCAGGCGCTTGCTGCCGATGTTGCTCGTCATGATGACGACCGTGTTCGAGAAGTTCGCCGTGCGGCCGCGCCCGTCGGTCAGCCGTCCGTCGTCGAGCACCTGCAGCAGCAGGTTGAACACGTCCGAGTGCGCCTTCTCGACCTCGTCGAAGAGGAGAACGCTGTAGGGCCGGCGGCGCACCGCCTCGGTGAGGTAGCCGCCCTCCTCGCTGTCGACGTACCCGGGCGGCGCGCCGACCAGGCGCTGCGCCATGTGCTTCTCCATGAACTCGCTCATGTCGAGGCGGGTCATCGACTGCTCGTCGTCGAACAGGAACTCGGCGAGCGCCTTGGCGAGCTCCGTCTTGCCGACGCCGCTCGGGCCGAGGAAGAGGAAGCTCCCGATGGGCTTCCCCGGATCGCGCAGCCCCACGCGGCCGCGCCGCACCGCGCGCGACACGGCGCGCACCGCCTCGTCCTGGCCGACGACGCGCTCGGCCAGGCGCGACTCCATCTTGAGCAGCTTCTCGCTCTCGGCCTCGAGCATCTTGCTGATGGGGATGCCGGTCCAGTCCCCGAGCACCACGGCGACGTCCTCCTCGGTGACGACGTTCGACGCGCCGCTGCCCATCTCGCGGCCGACCGCCGCCTCCGCCGCGGCCAGGCGGCGCTTCACGTCCGGGAGCTGCACGTGCTCGAGCTCCCCCAGCCGCGCGAAGTCGTGCTTGTCGCGCGCCTCGGCGATCTGCTGCTGCAGGCGCGCCTCCTCGGACCGCAGCGCCGCGAACGCCGCCATCGCGCCGCGACGCGAGTCGAGCTTGGCGCGCATCTCGCTGACGGCCGGCTCGAGCTCGCGGATCTCCTTCTCGATGCGCTCGCGCGTCTTGACGCTCATCGCGTCGGCGTCGCCGGCCAGCGACGTCGCCTGCGCCTTGAGCGACGCCAGGCGCCGGATCGCCTCGTCCACCTTGGCCGGCACGCCGTCGATCTCGACGCGCTTGCGCGCGGCCGTCTCGTCGAGCAGGTCGATGGCCGCGTCGGGCAGCGCGCGGTCCTGCAGGTAGCGCTTGGCCAGGCGCACCGCCGCGACGATGGACCCCTCGCCGATCTGCACCTCGTGGTGCGCCTCGTACTTGGAGGCGATGCCGCGCAGGATCTCGATCGCCTGGTCGACCGTCGGCGGTTCGATCGTGAGCACGCTGAAGCGCCGGAGCAGCCCGGGGTCGCGCTCCTGCATCTTCCTGGCGCCGTCGACCGAGGTGGAGGCGATGAGGCGCACCTCGCCGCGCGCGAGCAGCGGCTTGAGCAGGTCGCCGACGCCGCTGCCTGCCGCCCCCTGCCCGAGCAGCGAGTCGATGCCGCTCACGTAGAGGAGGGTGTCCCTCGTCCCGCTCTTCAGCGCGGCGAGCACCTGGCGCAGCCGCTCCTCGATCTCGCCGCGCAGCTTCGCGCCCGCGACGAGCAGCCCGGTCTCGAGCTCGAGGATGCTGAGCTTCGCCAGGCTCTCCGGCACGTCGCCGGCGGCGATGCGCATCGCCAGCGCCCCGACGATGGCCGTCTTGCCGACGCCGGGCTCGCCGACGAGCAGCGGGTGGTTCTTCTGGCGGCGCTCGAGGATCTGCAGCAAGCGCCGCACCTCGGGGTCGCGCCCGATGACCGGATCGAACCCGCCGCGGCGCGCCCGCTCGACCAGGTCGTGGGTGAAGCGAGACAGCACCTCGCCGCTCGGGGCGCCGCCGCTCTGCGGCGTCACCTCGCGCGGGACGCTCCGGAGCGCGGCCATGTGCGGCCGCAGGCTGCCGGGCCCCAGCCCGAACGCCTGCAGCACGACGGCCGCCGCGCCGCGGATCTCCTGCGAGAGCGCGTTGAGCAGGTGCTCGACCTCCACGGTGCCCGCGCCGGCCTCCTTCTCGGCGCGCGCGAGGAGCTGGAGCATCGCGTTGGAGAGGTAGGCCAGGCCCTGGGTCGTCTTGTTGATGCGCGACAGCGCCGATTCGGCCTCGACGGTCACGTCCGCGGGATCGGCGCCCGCCTTGCGGAAGACCTCCTGCACGCCGCGGTCGCGTTCGATGGCGCGCGACAGGAGGTGGATGGGCTCGACCTGGGCGTGCCGGCGCTCGTCGGCGAGACTCTGCGCGCCGGCCACGAGCGCCTTCGCGTCCGGGGCGTATCGGTCGAGGTGTATGGTTTGCTCCGCCGCCATATAGCTGCGAAGTTAGCACGCCACCGGACGACCGATTCGAACCGCCATGGCCGACGTCACCGTCTACACGACCCGCATTTGCCCCTACTGCGTCGCCGCCAAGCGGCTGCTCGCGGCGCGCGGCGTGCCGTTCGAGGAGATCGACGTGACGGGCGACGACGCCAAGCGGGCGTGGCTGTTGGAGGCGACGGGGCGCCGGACGGTGCCGCAGATCTTCATCCGTGGCGAGGCCATCGGCGGGTACGACGATCTGGCGGCGCTCGACCGGAGCGGGCGGCTCGCGCAGATGCTGAAGTGACGAACGGCGGGCCGCCGACCAGCGACCCGCCGTCGCCTCACCGAGGTCGCGTCACGGGTGGGTGCACATCGATACGTCGATGTCGTTGCCCGCCGTCTTGACGATGCCCAGATCGCACACGCCGCCGGTGCAGGCGGCGTTGCCGCAGCCGGCCTTGTTCATCGTCAGCGTTCCGGCCGTCGTCGCGCAGTTGGTGCCGCCGAAGACGTCGCCAGCGCCGAGCAGCGTTCCGGCGTTGGCGCTCGTGGCCAGGCAGATGCCGGCGGCGCCGTTGTTGGCCGACCCGAGCGCCGCTTGCAGCGTGTTGCCACCCCACTGATTGCCCGTTTCATTGCCCAGGTCGATCTTGCTGATGTCGTTGCTGGCGTTGGTGCCGCCGGCGGTGCTCACGAAGACGCCCGAGCCCTGGTTGGCGAGCGACGCGCTGTTGCGCAGTCTCACGTTCGATCCGGCCACGAGACGCAGCCCGTTGCCGGCCGTGTTGCCGTACGCCACCAGCCCCGTGATCACGTTCTGCGCGGGCGCCGCGCCCGTCTGTTCGATCCAGATGCCGGCCTCGTAGTTGCCGTTGGTGGTCACGGTGCCATTGCCCGTGGAGCCGTCGACGACGCTTCCGGTCAACTGGATGGAGCCGCCCGCGTCGACCAGGACTCCGTGGTTGGTGTTGCCGTCGAAGTGCGTCGGCGTCGAGCCGGACGGCACCGAGATGACGGCCACGCCGGTGCCCGTCACGTGCAGCCCGGCCTTTCGCGCCGTGGTCGTCCCGTTGGCCGTCGACGTGACGCCCGCGCCGATGCTCACGATGCCGCCATTTTCGACCAGGATGCCGTCGTCGAGGAAGCTCGAGACGGTCAGGTTCGACAGCGTCGTCGTCAGCGCGCTGCCGGTGTTGACCACGATGCCGAAGGTGGCCGTGTTGCTCTGGCCGCTGATGGTCAGCGCCGCGCCCGTGCCGCCGAGGATCGTCGCGTTGGCGTGGGCGAGGCCGAAGCCTGCCTTGCCTGCCGGCACGTCGACCGTGACCGCCCCCTGGCTCGTGGTCAGCTTCACGTTCTGGGGCAGGAGGATGGGGAACGACTCGCCCGGACCGACCGTCGACGGTCCGAGCACCGTGATGCTCGACGAGGGCGGCGGATTGGAGCCGAGCACCTGCAGCGCGCGCGTGATCGTCTTGAACGCGCAGCCGCTGCCGTTCGCGCCCGTCCCGGTCTGATCGTCGCCGTGGAGCGGGTCGACCGTGTACTGGAAGTTGGTGACCGGCGCGCAGGCCGTGCACGCGTTGTTCGTGCAGGTCGCCGCCATGCCCAGCTTGCCGCTGCAGTACGCGTTGGCCGTCGGATCGGTCGAGCAGCACGCGTCGGTGCCGGCGGCCGGCTGGCACGTGGCCCCGCAGCAGATGTCCGCGGCGTTGACCGGGCAAGCCGCCGGCGGCTCGCCCGCGTTCGGGGTGCACGTGCCGGCCACGCACTGGCCCGAGGTCGTGTTGCAGATCGGCGTCGCGGGGTTGGCGCTCGAGCACTGCGTGTCGCTCGTGCACTTGCCGCAGAAGTTCGGCGTGCTCACGCCGCAGAGGCCGCCGTTCGCGTTGTTGGCGCAATCGGCGTCGGTGCGGCAGTCGCCGGGCGTGCAGATGCCGGCGAGGCAGAGGTAGGGCATGGAGGCGCTGCCGTAGGCCGTCGTGCAGTTCGAGTCGTCGCCCGGGTCGGTGCACGGCGAGCAGACGTTCGCCTTGCAGAGGCCTGCGGATCCGTTGTCGCTGCAGGCGGTGTTGTCGGCACCGCACCCGGTGGCCGCGTCGCTGCCGGCGTCGCCGCCCGCGTCGCTCGCGGCATCGCTGCCCGCGTCCGTGCCCGAATCGGGGGCGCCGCTGCTGCTGCCGCTTCCACTCCCGCTACTGCTGCCGCTTCCACTCCCGCTTCCACTGCCGCTGGAAGACCCGCTGCTCGAACCGCTGCTGCTCGAGCTGCCCATCGATCCGTCGTCGCCGCCCGACGAGGTGTCGCTCGTCGCGTCGGTGCCACCGTCGCTCGAGGAGGCGCTCGTCGAGGTGCCGCCGCCGCATCCGCTCACGTTTGCCGCGAGCGGTCCGCCCACCAGGGCGCCGATGAAGAGCCAATTTCGCAAGCAACCGACCACGCGCATGTGTGCATCCTCCCTCGCTGGAGACCCGTCGCCGGCGACCCGGGGGAATGCGGCGCCGGCAGACCGACGCCGTGGAGCACGCGCCGTTCCACCCTGGGCGCGATTATCCGGACGTGGATATGCCCGTCCAACCTGGCGAGAAGCCGCGGGATCGCGCGCACCGCGCGCACACGCGCGCAGAACGCGTCGCCGTTCGCTGGTCCACCCCCGGGCCGGCGGGGTAGCGGCGGCGCTCCGACCGCGCGGCAGGTCACGGCGCTGACCACGATGGAAGCACCGGTGGCCATCGTCGACTCGGTCGCACCCGCGCAGGTCTCGAAGAATACGAGCATTGGAGGCTCGGCATCGCTCGTGCTCTCGGCTCGGCCTCGAATCGGTTCGCGATCTCCCGCTGACCGAATGCGAGGAGGACGAAGGTGAACAAACGAGCTTGGAGTACGTTGGGGGTGTGCGCGGTCGTCGCGCTCGGCGCCGGCTACGGCTGCGGGGGCAGCAACGGCAACGGCAACAACCTGTCGAGCGACGGGGGCTCGGACGCGACGCAGGACACCGGCCAGACCGACGACGGCGGCGGCGACTCGTCGATGATGGGCGACGACGGCGGCGACGCCACGACGATGACCGACAGCGGCGGCGGCGACACGTCGACCGGCAATGACGGCAGCATGGGGTCGGACGCGGGCGACGGCGGCAGCGGGGACGCGGCAGGAGACGCGGCGAGCAGCGACGGCGGTTCGTCCGACGCCGCCTCCGACGCGCCGAGCGACGCCTCGACGTGGGACGGAAACACGTCGTGCAGCGGGACGAACACGCCGTGCACCTACGCCGACGACGCCGGCGCTTCGCAGAACGGCGTCTGCCAGGCGTCGAACATGTGCGGGGCGTGCACCATGGACAGCCAGTGCGCCGGCTACGGCAACGGCTACATCTGCGTCGGGGGCGCGTGCGTCGTCGGCAACTGCCACGCGAACACCGATTGCGCGAACAACGACGCCGGCGCAGTGGTGTGCGTGAACAACACGTGCACCGCGTGCGACCAGGTCACCGGCGGCAACTACTACGTCGACCCGGTCAACGGCTCGGACGGCGCCGATGCCACCGGCAGCGACATGGCCGGCGGGCAGACCGCGGCGGTGTGCGCGTTCAAGACGATCACGCACGCGCTGAAGGTCATCGGCACGCCGTCGGCGGCGACGACGATCACCGTCCTGAACAGCGATCCCTCGGGCGAGACGTGGCCGATCACGGTTCCGGCGAACGTCGTCCTCAAGGGCACGTCGGCGACGACTACCGTGACAGTGCCTGGCACCGCGACGACGGGCTTCATCCTGAACGGCGCGGCGGCGGGCATCGAGTCGCTCGTCATCAGCGGCAGCCTGGGGACGGGCGTCAACGCCACGGCGGGAAGCACCAGCACGACCTACCTGAAGAACGTCACCGTCACGGGCTTCGCCACTGGCGACGCAGTCCTCGTCAACGGCGCGAGCACCGTGCTCACGCTAGACGAGGGTGTGACACTGACGAAGAGCCTCGACGGCCTGCACGTCACCGACAGCGCGACGGTCGACTGCGCGAACACCAACCAGGCCAACCCCGACGCGTTCACCGCGAACACGCAGGATGGCGTTCTGGTCGACAAGACGGGCGCGCTCTCCTTCCAGGGTGCGGCCGGGGTGCTGGGCGCCGGCTCGATCGTGGCCAGCTCCAACGGGTCGGCTCTCGGCGGCGGCGGCATCGTGTTCCAGCCGACGGGCCCGGGCTCCAACATGCCGGCGAGCTTGCTGAGCGGTGTCGTCGCCTGGGGCAACCCGCAGTTCGGTCTCGATCTCCAGGGCGGCTCCAACGTGAAGGTGCGAAACACCTACACGGGCGCAAACGGCACCGGCGTCGAGGTGCGCAGCACCACGGTCCTGGGCGGCGCCGGCGGTGACGACACGTCGCACATCGATCTCGGCACGACCTCCGATTTCGGCAAGAACACGTTCCAGAGCCTGGCGCCGACCGACGGTGGCGCGAACGCTCAGAACACCACCGCGGGCCTCTGCTGGGCCATCAATCCGAACAAGAGCCAGACCCTCGAGGCGCAGGGCAACTACTGGGTGAACGTCGGCAGCACCGCGTCGCTCGACTGCACGCAGACCAACCCGGGTCCGGTCTCCTACACCGCGGGGTGCGCCGGCGGCGTGGACCTGGGTGGCCCGGGAGTGCAGCTCACCGGTGGTCCTGCGGCCAATACGGTCGACGTAAACAACTGCACGCCGTGAGCGAGCGCTAGTCCGCGCAAGGTCTCGTCCGTCGACCGCCCGCCTGTCTTCGCGATGGGCGGGCGGTCGTGTTTCGTCCTCTGGTGTTTGAAACCGTCAACGGTTCCGCTCCATCGATTGCTCCTCGAGGTTGCGATGGGCATGCGCGGCTCGGGAGCCCTTCACGTCGATGCAGCAGAGCGCGCGGCACATCGAGCGGAGCGTCACGTCGTCTTCGCAGCGCGTCCTTGCACGTGAGGAGAGCGTCACGGCGAGCTCGCACAGCGGCCGTGCAACGACGCGGCGCCTCACTTCGACGAGGGGGAGCGTCGATGAGAGCGCGTAGACCGGCGCTGCGTCGACGCGGGCCTCGATGCGGTCTTGCGAGAGCCTCACGGATCGTTCGCACAGCCGCCGTGCACGGGAGGAGAGCGTCGAGTCCCCCATGTAGAGCGGCTGTGCGAGCTGGTCGTGTGTCGTTCTCAGGGTGCGCGGCGTCGATGCAGGCTCGCACGGCGGCATCTCGACTTCGCACGGCGTCTCCGCGAACCAGCGCGCCTCGGCTGCAACCGATCGAGTCGTCGCCGCGTCGACAACGTGACGCGATGCGAACGAGCGAAGACGCTTTGCGAAGGCGCACGGCGCCGTTGTCTCGATTCACGGCGCCATTCCTTCGAGTCACAGCGCCTCTCCCTCGACGCACAGCCGCTCCCCCTCGTTGCACAGCGTCATTCACATGACGCTGTAACGCGCTACCTCGAAGTCGTGGCGACGCGCCGAGGCGACCAGCCCGTCTCGCAGCTCGCGCAGCGCGTCGGCATCGACGACGAGCGCCTCCGCAGCTTCGCCGGCAGCCGCCCCCCCCTCACCCCGCCAGCGCCTCCACCAGCTTCGGCACGTCCCTCTCCGCCACGCTGCACAGGGCCACCCGAAGCGCCCCGCCGCCCGTCTTTTGCGCCTGCGGCACCACGTACACGCCCGCGGCGCGCATCGCCTCGGCCTTCTCGCGCGGCTTGTCGTGGAACACCGTCACGAAGAATCCCCCCTCGTAGCGCGGATACCGCAGCCCGCGCTCGCGCGCGTGGCGGTTGAACGCCTCGACGCGGGCGCGCAGAAGCGCCTTCAACCCGTCGCGCTCGGCGGCGCACGCGCGCGCCATGTCGGGGTCGACGAGCAGGCGCGTGATGGCGGCCAGCCCCCCGCGGTTGCAGTTGGACCACGTGCCGCGGCACGAGTAGCTGAGCGCCGCCTCGACCATCGCGCGCTCCCTGTCGTCGGCGACGCACGCGACGAGCGCGCCCACGCGCAGCCCGTAGTGCGTGAACGACTTGCTCGCGCTCCACGCGAACAGGATGTTCGCCTTGCCGGCGAGCGGCCGCAGGTGCCGCAAGAACGCGCGCGGGTCGCGCGCCCCGTAGAGGAAGTACGCGCAGTCGACGAGCAGCGTCACCGGCCCCTCGGCGGCGCGCGCGGCGAGCCGCTCGACGACCGCGCGCCACTCGTCGTCGCTCATCGAGTAGCCGGTCGGGTTGTGGCACGGGTCGTTGAGGAACACGAGCGACCGCTTCTGCGTCGCGAGCTGCCGGCCGAGCGCGGCGTCGAGCGCGCCCGCGTCCAGCCCGCCGTCGCCGGAGAACATCTCGAACGTCTCGAGCTTGCGGTCCGACTCGTCGCAGAGCGTCTGGTAGGGGCCCCAGAACCAGCTCGTCGTCAGCAGGGCGTGGCCCGGCTCGAGGAAGTTGCCGATGGCGTTGCGCAGCGCGCCCGTGCCGCCGGGCGTGGCCACGGCCACGGCGGTGCGCTTCAGGTCCGGCTCGCCGCCGAGCAGATCGTCGATGACCGCGCGCAGGAAGTCGGGCGTGCCGGCCAGGGGCGCGTAGGTGGCCCACTCGACGGGGGGCACCTCGTGCACCGCGCGCGCGGCGGTCGGCAGGATCGCGAGCTTCCCCTCGTCGTCGAGCAGCGCGCCGACGGTCGCGTTGACGATCGGCTCGCCGCGCTGGCGGCGCGCGGTCGCCTCCTTGTTGAGCGCGAAGATGGGGTCGTCGGCCGGGCGTCCCTGGTGCGAGGGGATGAGGTGCATCGGCATCGCTGGCGACTTGTAGCACCGACCGCCGCGGACGCGGACGCCGCGCACTCGGCTGGCTGCCAGTTTGTCAGCGGGAGCATGGAGTGCACCGCCTCCCGTTGCCACGTTGGCCCGGGGCGGCGTCCTCGGCCTGGGGAAATGACCGGTCATCCCACCGTCTCCGGCGTGGCACGCCCTGTGCTGCGGCCCGCCCGATGCTTCGCTTTCCGCGCTCGATCATCGCGCTCGCCGCTCTCGGCGGGATCGGGCTCGCGGGCGGCGTGGCGCGAGCCGGAGGCACCGAGTCCGTCTGCGGGCCGCAGGCCCCGAACTGCCCCCGCGTCCCCAACCCCTCGCGCTACCTGCTGGTCAACGGACAGTACGTCAACGTGACGGCCAACCCGCGCCCGCAGAACCTCAACCCGACCGGCATCAACTTCAGCGACTGCGAGCAGGACCTCAAGCTGAACTTCCCGCTCGTCCTGTCCGGCTTCGACGGCGGCAGCGGCATCGAGGTGTGGGCGGGGACGACCGACTGCACGTCGGAGGCCGCGCGCGGCATCGGGGGAAACGCGACGTGCTGGCGTCTCGGGCCGCCGGCCAACGTGGTGAGCGAGATGACGTCGTACTCGACGTCGGTCGACGTGTACGCGCGCGACGTGCTGCGCTACGCGGGCGGCATTCCGCCGGCAGTACCGACCTACGACGCGACCTTCCACAGCGGCGCGCAGGGCGAGAGCGCCTGCCACGCGCAGCCGACCGACGCGGGCATCACCGTCAACATCTGGGTGGTGCCCGTCGAGATCTCGACGAACCGCGGCCAGGAGACCGGCACCCCGTACGAGTTCCCCCTCCTCACCGACACGGTCGCCCCCGCGCCGCCGCCGAACGTCACGCTCGGCACCGAGGACACCGCGCTCGACGTGATGTGGCAGTCGCCGACGCCCGCCGACCCGGACGTCGCCGGCTTCTCCGTCTGGACCGACCCGCCGACCGGCGGCGGCTCGTGGGGCAGCAGCGGCGGCGGGTGCGGGTGCGGATCGACGCCGGGCGCCGGCCCCTCGAGCGAGGACGGCTCGGCGGGGGACGCGGGCGGCTCGCAGCTCGTGTGCGAGGACGCTGGGCTCGACGCCTCGAGCGACGCGCAGACCGACGGCGGCGTCCCGGCCGGCTGTCACCAGGTGAACTCGGCGGGCGGCACCGCGGTGTGCGAGAGCGCGGCGCTGACGGGCAACTCCAGCACCGTCGGCGGGGGCGGTGGGTCTCCGTCCAGCGATGCGGGGACCGCCGCGGACGCGGGCCCGGACGCGGCCGTCTCCCAGGACGCGGGCCTGGACGCGGCCGTCTCCCAGGACGCCGGGCTCGACGCGGCCGGCGGCGGCGGCGGCACCGCGGTCACGGGCGGCGGCGGCATCTCGCAAATCGCGTCACAATACAAGGCCGGGGAGAAAGACGATCCCAACGCGACCTCGATGACGCTCTCCGGGCTGATCAACTTCCAGAGCTACGCGGTCGTCGTCACGTCGCTCGACGGGTCGGGCAACGTCGGACCGGCGTCGCCCCCGCAGTGCGCGGCGCCGCAGCCCGTGAGCGATTTCTGGTCGAGGTACAAGGAGAACGGCGGCGGCGCCGGCGGCTGCGCGCTCGAGGGGCGCGGGGGCGCGAGCTCGGCCCCGGTGCTCGCCGGCGTCGTGGCGCTGGCCGCGGCGCTCTTGCGCCGAAGGAGGCGCCGTGGGTGAGCGGCGGGCGCGCTATGCTGCCGGGCGCGAGATGATTCGTCGCGTGCGCCCGCTCGCAGCCTTCGCAGCGCTCGGCGCGATCGTCGTCGCGCCCGGCGTGGCGCGCGCGCAGATCCCCCCGTCGTCGTCGGGCGTGTCGTCCTCGGGCGGCATGACGGGTGGGAGCGGCACCGAGAACGTCAGCTCGGCGCTGCCGAACCCCAATCGCGCGCTCCTGCAGAACGGGCAATACGTCGACGTGACGAACAACCCGCGCCCGCTGAACCTCAACCCGACGGGCGTGAGCTTCAGCGACTGCGAGCAGGACCTGAAGCTGACCTTCCCGATCGTCGTGTCCGGCTTCAACGGCGGCAGCGGCATCGAGGTGTGGGCGGGGACGACCGACTGCACGCAGTTCGACGCGCGCGGCAACGGCCAGGTGCCCACCTGCTGGAGGCTCAGCCCCCAGGCCCAGCAGCTGCTCGATCCGACGACGACCTCGATGTCGTTCGACGTCTACGCGCGCGACGTCATGCGCTATCTCGGCGCGCCGTCGGCGAATCCGACCGCGGACTACCTGCACTACGACTCCACGTGGCACAGCGGCCCGCAGGGCGAGAGCGCCTGCCGCGAGCAGCAGAGCGACGCGGCGGTCACGGTCAACGTCTTCTTCGTGCCCATCCAGGTGAGCGCCAGCGTCGGGCAGGCCACCGGCACGGCGTACCAGTACGCGCTCAACACGGACACGGTCGCCCCTCCGCCGCCCCCGAGCGTGACGCTCGGCTTCGGCGACACGCTGCTGACGGTGAACTGGGTCTCGCCCGGCAACGATCCGGACATCGCGGGCTTCGCGGTGTGGACCGATCCGCCCGGGGCGAGCGCCGCCGGCGGCGGCGGGTCGTGCAACTGCGGCTCCACGCCGGGCGCCGGCGGGGCCAGCAGCTACGTGGGCGACGACGGGGCGGCCATCTCCGTCGGCGACGACGGCGCCGCTTCGAGCACGTCGAGCGGCGGCGAGGGTGGGTCGACGCTCGTCTGCGAGGACGCCGGGGCGAGCGACTCGTCCGGGCCCCTCGACGCCGCCGCCGACGTCGACTCCGGCGCCGCCGGGGCCACCGATGCATCCGACGCCCAGGCCGGCGGCGGACCGACGGACGGATCCGTCGACGCCGCCGGCGACGCCGCCACCATCATCGCGAGCGACGGCGCGGTCCCGCCCGGCTGCCACTACGTGAACGTCGCCAGCGGCGCTGCGTGCTCGAGCTCGGTGCTGAGCTCGACGTTCGTCGTCGGCGGCGGCGGCACCGTCACCGCGGACGGCTCCGTCGCGCCTGCCCCCGCCCCGACGCCCGTGGCGACCACGGGCGAGGGCGGCGAGCTCGAGGGCGGCGTCACGCTCTCCGGCGGCGGCATCTCGGCGATTCCCCCGCAGTACAAAGGCGGCGAGGTCGACGACCGCACCGCCACGCAGCTCACCCTCACGGGGCTGACCAACGGGGTGAACTACGTCGTCGCCGTCACGTCGGTCGACGGCTCGGGCAACGTCGGGCCGGTGTCCACGCCCCAGTGCGCGCAGCCCCAACCCGTCGACGATTTCTGGAAGACGTACAAACAGGAGGGCGGCGGCGCGAGCGGCTGCGCGCTCGAGGGGGCGGGCCCCGTGGCGCAGATGCCCGTCTTCGGCGCGGCCGTCGCGGCCATCCTCGCGCTGCTGCGTCGCAGGAGGCGCTCGTGAAGCATTCGCGGTGGGTCGAGCGCCTCGGCGCTCGCAAACGATGGGTCGGGCGCGTCGGCGCCCGCAAACGCTGGGTCGGGCGCGTCGGCGCCGGCAACCGATGGGGCGCCTCGGCGGTCGTGCTCGCCGTGGTGGCGTTCGCGGCGGTCAGCGCGCGCGCGCAGGACCTGGAGCTGCCGTCGGAGGGCGTGCACCACAGGTACGAGTCGCCCGAGCACTTCAACATCCAGCTCGGCCTCTCGCCCTTCCTCCCGAACGTCGACAGCGATCCGGCGCTGCACGGCAAGACGCCCTTCGCGGATGCGTTCGGCAACGGGCACACGTTGATGATCAACGCCGAGATCGATTGGGAGGCGCTTCGCATCCCGCACCTCGGGACGCTCGGCCCCGGTCTCGGCATCGGCTACGCCAACTTCAGCGGCAACGCCGCCGTCTCCAACCCCACCCCCGGCGGTCCGACGACCTCCAGCGAGCAGACCTCGCTCGAGATCTACCCCTTCTACGCCGTCGCCGTGCTGCGCGCCGACGCGTTCTGGCACGAATACGGGGTGCCGTTCGTGCCCTACGCGAAGATCGGCGTCGCCACCTCGCTCTGGCGAGCGTCGAACACGCTGGGCACCTCGCACTACAACGGCATCGCGGGCGAGGGCTACACGCTCGGTACGCAGATGTCGCTCGGCGTCGCGTTCGTGCTCAACGTCTTCGATCCGTACGCCGCGCGCGAGTTCGACGAGTCCATGGGCGTCAACACCACCGCGGTCTTCGTCGAGTGGTCGGACGCCAGCCGGGACGGCCTTCTGGTGCAGTCGGACCCGCTGCACGTGGGCGGCACGTACTGGACGTTCGGGATGGCGTTCACCTTCTGAGTTGAGCGCCGCCGTCGGCTACCGGTCGTGATGCGCCCGGCGCGCCGCGCTGCGTCGCGTCGAGCCGAGCCCTCGGGCCGTGCGCCAGCCGGGACGGGCGGCACATCCGTGCAGCCGCTTGAAAACGCGGCGAAACTCCTCGGCGCACGGCTTGCCGCCCTCGTCCGAGCGGCCGGCAGGTTGCGGGCCCATCGGCACTGTTCCGCCCCAACGTGGCAAAGCGCCACGTGGCGGAAATGGCCGCGTCCGGCATACCTCGGGTGATTTCGCGCACCTTGCCGAGCTTTGCGAGGGGCACGAGCACTGCAATCAGGGCCACGCGCGCGGACACCGGAGCACGAAGATTCTTTCGCCGCCCGCACCCGCGCGACCCCGGGGAGGCAGCTCGCATTGCGAGCCACCGCGCGCTCCGTCGCGCGGGGCGCCGGGGTGTCCCGTCACCGCATCACGATTCGCAAGGAGCAAGGAGAGAGAGATGACGACGCAGAACAACTCCGATCGCCCGAAGAGCAACCGCGGCTTCGCGTCGATGGACCAGTCGAAGCAGCGCGAAATCGCCAGCAAGGGTGGCAAGGCCGCGCACGCGCAGGGTCGCGCCCACGAGTTCACCCCCGACGAGGCGCGCACCGCGGGCCGCAAGGGCGGTGAGGTCGTGAGCCGTGACCGGGCGCACATGGCGGCCATCGGGCGCGCGGGCGGACAGGCCCGCGGCCGCAATCGCGCGCTGCAGGCGGCACGCGACACGACGAACCGCACGTCGGCCGAGTCGAGCAACGCGACGGCGAGCTCCCCGCAGCCGCACGCGCAGATTCCTGCCGAGTAAGACAGAGCTCCTCTCAGGGGGGCTGAAATGGGCTGCGCACAGGGACGGACCCCAAGTCCCCGGTGCGCAGCTTCCGTTTTGTGGCAACGCGCTTGCAGCAGGGGATGGCGTGGCGCGGGTTCGCGCCCTCTTTCGTGCGGAAACTTCGAAACGGAGCGTGCGTGCTCCCGGCATCACCTGGATCGCGCACGACCCGGTCACCCCGACGAGAGCCCCCGTGAACAGCGCCATCGTTCTCCCCCGATCCGCGCTCCTCGACGCGTCGCGCGCGCCCGCCGTCCGGCGCGACGAGGTGGCCGCCCTCACACTCACCCACGGCCCGCCGCAGTACGTCTACGGCGATTCGACGCCGTTTCCCTACGCGGTCGACTTCATCGCGACCACGCGAGCCGCGGTCGCGTGCGGCGTGGCGCTCATGAAGGCCCAGCACGCGATCGACGGCGCGCGCGCCCACGTGCAGGACGCACAGGACCACGTGCTGCGCCTCGACGCCGACCTGCAGTCGGTCGCGGGGGCGGTCGACGGCGCGCTCGCCTCGCGCGGTTCGCAGCCGCCGCAGGTGCGCGACGTGGCCAACCGCATCGCGGCGCTCGCCCGCGACGCGGTCGGCGTCGAGCTGCGGCGCGCGCGCACGGTGCTCGACGCGACGCTGCGTCGGGCCGAGGGGACGATGGCCGAGGCGCGCAAGTCCGCCGCGTCCGCGCTCTCGCAGCTGCTCGCGCGACACGAGATCCCGGGCGGCTCGCTCGGATTCCGGCTGTTCGCCCGGCAGGACGGCTACGCCGCCGAGGCCACCGTGCAGCTGCCCGGCGGGATGCGCGCGACCTTCGACGCGACGCTGCCCGAGGGGCACGCCTGGAGGGCGCTGCGGCGCGTGCGCGACGTGCGCGCCGGGACGACGATCACGCTGCCGCGCGAGGTCGGCTGGCTGACCAGGCGCGTCGAGCCGCGCCCGGTGCGGCTCGACGGGCAGGTGATCCTCGGGGCGTCGCTCGAGGGCACGCGCGGGGCGCTGCTGCTCGGCAAGAGCGAGCGCGCCGGGATCGCGCACGCGTTCGACGTCGATTTCGCGCAACCGCGTCCGCGGGTGCAGTGGCGCGACGGCGAGGAGACGGGCATCGTGGAGCTCGGGCGGCAGGACGCGGCCAGCATCGCGAAGCTGCTGCGCGCCGTGGAGAGCGCGACGCGGGAGGTGCTGTCGCGCCGCGGGGCCATGACGGAGGCCTCGCTCGACGGCAAGCCGCTCGCCGAGCACGATCCGGGCGAGGTGTGCGCGCGCCTCGTCGGCCTGGTGGCGCCGACGGTGCGCGAGATCGCCCGCCGCTCCGGCGCCCCCGGCGAGCTGGTGCTGCGGCGAAACGTCGACGCGGGCCACCGCGACGAGGTGTTCGTGACGACCGCGGAGCTCGAGGAGCCGATCGACACCTTGCCGCCGGCGCTGCGCCTCGCGTTCGCCCCGCTCGAGCTGCGAGGCGCGCCGCGCAGCCCGCGTGCCCCGGCGCGGTCGCTGCCGACCTACGAGGAGATCAGCGCGTGCGAGATCCTGCCGATGAGCTGAGGCGCTGGTCGCCTCGGGCGGCGCGTGGTACTCGGTGAACCGTTCGCGCCCGTAGCTCAGCTGGATAGAGCGGTGGCCTTCGAAGCCACGTGTCGGGGGTTCGAATCCCTCCGGGCGTACAAGGACTCAGCTCACCTGAGCAGGGCCGAGTGGTTGCCGGGGGCAGCCAATCGCCCGCCGCGCGAGCCTTCCGAGCGCTCGCCTGGCGCTGGCTGTCGCGGGCCGCATGAGCCTCGCAGAACGCCTCGTGGTCGCCCTGCTGGCGCTGGCCCTGGTCGGCTGCGGCGGCAGGCTGGCGCCCGAGCCGAGCGGCGACCTGCCTACCGTCGTCGCCGCGCGCCGCGAAGGGCGGCTGAGCGCTCGCGTTCGCGGGCGTGCGACTCGTGGCCAGCTACCCGTGCTGCTTCCGTCGCCTACGTGTCAGCACGGGCCAGAGCAGAACCATAACCGGGGGTAGGAACGCGGAAGCAACCAGCGGCAGCACTCGCAGCCCACGAAGTGCGCCGGGCACAGGGTCGACCAGCGAAAAGAGCAGAAGCCAGGCGGCAGCGAAGATGATCCGCGCGATCACGCGCACAGCGTAGCGCTCTCGTGCCAATGCGCCCGCCGCGCGCGTGCCCGCGCCCGCGTCGTCCACGAAGGCGGCCGTCGCCTGCGACGCAAACGCGGCCGCCGTCCACGGGCGAGCGCACGAGCCTCGTGGTCGCCGTCACCCTGCGCTCGGCCCCCGGCAAGCAGCCGGACGCGTGCTTGCGGTCGCCCCGCCCGTGCCCCACCTAGCCTCCGTGCACCCGCACCCGCGCCGGCCGCATCATCACGGTGAGCTCGGTGACGTGCTGCACGGGCTGCTCGTGCGCCTGCGGGTGCGAACGCACGCGCAGCGGCGCGATTCGACGCTCTGGGTAGGCACCTTCGCGCTCGTCAACGGCGGGCTGTCGACGGCGCTCATGGCCCTCGGCGCGCGCGTCACCGGCGCGCCGCTCGTCTTCCCGTCGCTCGGGCCGACGGCGTTCATGCTCTTCTACCAGCCGACCTCGCCCGCGGCGTGCCCCCGCAACGCGCTCTTCGGGCACCTCATCGGCATCCTCGCGGGCTACCTGTCGATCGTCGTCTTCGGGCTGCAGCACGCGCCGCCCGCGCTGACCGGCGGGGTGACGTGGGGCTGGGTCGGCTCGGCGTCGCTGTCGCTGGCGCTCACGGCGGGCTTCATGGTGTGGCTGCGCGTGCCGCACCCGCCCGCCGGCGCGACGACGCTCATCGTCAGCCTGGGGATCCTGCCGCGTCCTCTGGAGCTCGTCGCGCTGTTCGCCGGCATCGCCGCGCTGGTGCTGCAGGGGATCGTCATCAACCGCATCGCGGGCATCCCGTACCCGCTCTGGGCGCCGCCTGCGGCCCGACCCCAACCGGCGCGCCACCCCTGATCCCGCGCACTGGCCCGGGGGGCCGTGGCCGCGTTAGGGTGACCCTCCGCCGATGTCGTCCCCGAGCGTCCCCCGGCCCGAGCCGCGATCCCAGCCGCGATCCGAGCCCGCCCCCGCCTCGCGCCCGCGCCGCGCGCTCGAGTCGCTGCGCGCCCGCCTGTCGGTGCGCCCGGCGGCGCCCATCGAGGCGCCCGAGGTCTACGGGCGCGAGGCCATCCGTCACATCGTCCGCGCGCTGCCGCCGCTCGAGCGCGCGTACTCGCTGGTCCGCTTCTCCATCCTGCGCCCCAAGCTGCTGAGCGTCATGGATCTGCTGCTCACCGACGCGGGGCGCATCCTCGACGTCGGCTGCGGCTTCGGCCTCTTCGCGGCCTACTTCGGGCAGACGCACCCGCGCCGGCGCATCGTGGGCGTCGATCCGGACGCGCGGCGCGTCGGCATCGCGCGCGACGTCGCGGCGCGCCTCGGCCTGGACGGGCACTCGTTCGTCGTCGGCGACGTGCGCGACGTGCCGCTCGAGGGCCCGTTCGACGCCGCCTACGTGCTCGACGTCATGCACCACCTGCCCGAGGACGATCAGCGCCGCGTGCTCGAGCGGCTGCGCGCCCTGCTCGCGCCCGGCGGGATGCTGCTCGTCAAGGACATCACCACCGAGCCCCGCTTCGGCCTGCGCTTCACCGAGGCGCTCGATCGCCTCATGGTCGGCTGGCGCGAGCCGCTCGCCTACCGCCACCACCGCGAGTGGGGCCAGATGCTGACGGAGCTCGGCTTCAAGGTGCGCATGGTCCGCGTCCCGGACGTGCTGCCCTACCCGCACGTCGTCATCGCCGCGACGAAGCCGTGAGAGCGAGCCGCCTGGCGGCTCCTCCCCTAGAGGCGCCCGCGCGCCGCGTCGAGGCGCAGCTTCCAGACCATCAAGATGGCCTCGGCGAAGATGCGCCGGCTCATCTTCGAGCGCCCGGCCGTGCGGTCGACGAAGACGATCGGCACCTCCTTCACGCGCATACCCTCGAGCACGGCCCGGTACGTCATCTCGATCTGGAACGAGTACCCGTTCGAGTGCACGCTGGCGAGATCGATGGCCTCGAGGGCGCGGCGCGAGAAGGCCTTGTAGCCGCTCGTCAGATCCTTGATGGGAAGGCCGAGAATCGTTCGCGAATACAGGCTGCCGCCCTTGGAGATGAAGTGGCGGCCCACACCCCACCCCTCGACGCCGCCACCCGGGATGTTGCGCGAGCCGATGACGACGTCGGCCCCGTCGTCGAGCGCGCGCACGAAGTCGGGCAGGTAGCGCACGTCGTGCGACAGATCGGCGTCCATCTCGAAAAAGCGCTCGTAGCCCTCGCCCAGGCCGCGCGTGAACGCCTGCACGTACGCCGTGCCGAGCCCCTGCTTGCCGGCGCGGTGCATCACGCGCACTTGCGCGTCGCGGGCGGCGATCGAGTCGGCGAGCTGGCCGGTGCCGTCGGGGGAATTGTCGTCCACGATGAGCAGATCGGCGTCGGGCAGCGCGCTGCGCACCGCGTCGACGAAGTGCGGAAGGTTCTCCTTCTCGTTGTAAGTGGGCGTGACGACGAGCGTGCGCGGCATCGGGACCGGCGCGACGGTAGCGTCAAACACCCTCTGCCGCAAACGCGTGCAAACGGAGCGCGCGTGGCAAGTTGCCTCTGACGGAGGCCGCGCACCTCACGGTAATATGGTGCTCGTGGCCTCGCGCACCGATCCCGCGCACTCGCTCGATCTCCGCATTGCGGAGCTCGAGGTGGCGCTGGCGCGCGAGGTGCGCGTCGGCAAGGCACTGCGCGAGGTCGGCGCGGCGCTCGGGACGACGTTCGACCTCGACCAGCTGCTGGAGCTCATCCTCGACCGCATCACCGACGCGCTCGAGGCCGAACGCGCCACGCTGTACCTGCTCGACGAGGCGAACGACGAGCTGGTGTCGCGCATCGCGCACGGCGAGGACGTGCGCTCGATCCGCCTGAAGATCGGCCACGGCATCGCCGGCCACGTCGCGCGCACGGGCAAGCCGCTGCACGTCCGCGACGCGTACAAGGACCCGCGCTTCAGCCCCGAGTGGGACATGCTCTCGGGCTACCGCACGCGCTCGATCCTCGCGGCGCCGATGAAGAACCACCTCGGCAAGACGATCGGCGTCGTGCAGGTGCTCAACAAGAAGGCCGGCGACTTCAGCGAGGAGGACGTCGACATCCTCGCGGCGCTGGCGACGCAGGCCGCGGTCAGCATCGACAACTCGCGCCTGTTCATGTCGGTCACGCAGAAGAACATCCAGCTGCTCGACACGAAGGAGCAGCTCGAGCACCGCGTGCGCGATCTCAAGCTGCTCTTCGACCTGGAGCGCGCGATGGCGCGCGCGACGTCGCTCGAGGAGCTGTTCATGGCGGTGCTCGGCGAGGCGATGCGCGCGTGCGAGGCCAGGATGGGGGCCGTCGCGCTGCGCGACCCGGAGGCGCGCACCGGAGCCCTCTACATCATCGACGAGCGCGCCAAGAAGATGAAGCGCGTGCCGTACCCCGAGGACGCGGGGCTCGTCGGCTGGGCAATCCGCCACAACGAGGTGCTGGTCACGAGCGACGCGCAGAACGACGCGCGCAGCGATCGCGCGCTCGACGCGCGCGTGGGCGGCGCGATCGCCAAGACCGCTCTCGCCGTGCCGTTCGAGGGCGAGCTCGGGGCGCCGATGGGGGCCGTCGCGCTGTACAACAAGCGCGGCGGCCGCCCGTTCAGCGACGAGGACCGCGAGCTGCTCGAGCTGGTGTCGGCCAACGCGTCGACCGCCATCCGCCTGCAGCTGTCGCGCGAGGCGCGCGAGCGCGAGGAGCGGCTGACGACCATCGGGCGGCTGCTCTCGGGCGTCATCCACGATCTGAAGACGCCGCTGACGGTCATCAGCGGCTACGTGCAGCTGATGCAGAGCTCCGACGACCGCGAGCAGCGCGAGCGCCACGCGGAGCTCATCCTGCGCCAGTTCGACCTCATCGGCGCCATGCAGCGCGAGGTGCTCGAGTTCGCGCGCGGCGAGAAGAGCGTGCTCGTTCGCAAGGTGTACCTGCAGAAGTTCTTCGACGACGTGCGCGACCAGCTCGAGGCGGAGCTCGCCCGCCGCGGCGTCGAGCTGGTCGTCGACGTGCAGGAGCGAGGCACGGCGCGCTTCGACGAGGGCAAGATGCTGCGCGTCGTGCACAACCTCGCGCGCAACGCCGTCGAGGCGATGGGCGAGAAGGGCGGCAAGTTCGTCATCAAGGTCACGCGCGACAAGGACGACGGGTCGCTCGTCGTCTCCTTCTCGGACACCGGCCCCGGCATCCCCAAGGAGATCGAGCACCGCCTGTTCCAGTCGTTCGTCACGAGCGGCAAGAAGGGCGGCACGGGGCTGGGCCTGGCCATCGTCAAGAAGATCGCCGAGGAGCACGGCGGCACGATCGCGGTGCAGTCGTCGAGCCGCGGCGCGACGTTCAAGCTGCGCCTCCCGCAGCCGACGGCGACGTGAACGCGCGCGCGTTGCGGGCGGGCGCCCCTCCGCTGGTCGCGCTCGCGCTGACGGCGACCGCGGGCGCGGTCCGCGCCGACGCCCCGGTGCCCCCCTGGGTGGACGACGTGCCGCTCGCGTCGTGGGCGCGCTCGGTCGCGCCCCGCCCCGGCGAACGCGGAGAGCCCGGCGATCTGGTGCTCCTGGAGGGGCCGGACCGCGCGAGCGGCCGCCGGGGCGTGACCGCGGCCGGCGCGTCGCTGCCGATCTTCGGCGCGCGCCGCGGACCCGGCTGCATCGGCCGGTGGTGGCTGGTCGGTCCGCTCGCCTGGACGTGCTCGGACGACGCGGTGCTGCTGCCCGACGAGCCGACCGCGGCGTACGCGCTCCCGGCCGCCGGCGCGGACGGCCTCTCGCGCCAGTACTTCTTCGTCGGCCGCGACGACGCCGACGCGTACGACAGCCTCGACTCGGTGCAAGAGGGGACGCCCGATCGCCAGCTCGAGCGCGGCTGGGCGGTGGCCGTCGTCGGTCAGCGCGAGCTGCAGGGCGAGCCGTGGGCGCACACGAGCAAGGGGCTCTGGATCGCGATGCGCGATCTGCTCGCGGCCCGCCCCTCGGGCTTCCACGGCGAGGTCGTGAAGGGCGGCTCGCTCGACGGCGTCTCGTGGACCGTCGGCGGCCGCGTCGTGCGCCCATCGCCGGCGCCCCCGCCGGCGGAGGTGACGCGCGCCGGCGAGCGCTGGATCGACGTCGACCTCGCGACCCAGACGCTCGTCGCCTACGAGGGGACGGTGCCCGTGTACGCGACGCTCGTGTCCACCGGGCGCGGCGCGCCCGGGACCGACAGCGCCACCCCCGTCGGCGTGCACCGCATCTGGGTCAAGCTGCTCGTCTCCGACATGGACGACGTCGACCGCGAGGACCTCGAGTCGCACTACTCGCTCGAGGACGTCCCCTACGTGCAGTTCTTCGATCGCTCCGTCGCGCTGCACGGGACGTACTGGCACCACGACTTCGGCCACGTCAAAAGCCACGGCTGCGTGAACCTGTCGCCGCCCGACGCGCGCTGGCTGTTCGACTTCACCGGCCCGCGGCTGCCGCCCGGGTGGGTCGCGGTCTATCCCACGCCCGAGGACGGTGACGCGGGCACGCTCGTCCGTGTGAGGTAGGAGCGCTCGCTCGGTCTCGGGCGAAATACACCAGTCTCCTCGGCGATGTCCTGGAATTGCATGAGGGACATCGGCCATGGAACGTGACGTGTCGCGCTTGCTTCTTCGGGTGGTTGCGGCGGCGGGGGCGGTCGTGGCGGGCGCTTCGTCCAGCGACTGCAAGTCGAGCCAGCCAACCGGGGACCCGCCCGACGCGGCGACGGTCTGCCCGGCGACGCCCGAGGACACGATCGGCCGGGCGTGCGCCGTCGAAGGGATGCAGTGCGCGCCCGAGTACACGTGCGGCGAGACGCAGGCGGCCGTCTACTGCACCTGCACCGGCGGCGTCTTCAAGTGCACGGACGGCCACCTCGACGAGCTCGACGCGGGCGACGTGCCTTCCTGCCCCCCTCGCGGCGGCCGGGTCGTCTGCCCGGCGACCGAGGCGACGGCCTCCGGAGCCGGCTGCAGCGAGCAGGGGGCCCAGTGCGCTTACCCGGCGAAGTGCGACGGCGGCGTCCCCGAGTACGACACCTGCTACTGCTTCACGGGGCAGACGCTCGGCGGCACGATGGGGCTGCGCTGGGAGTGCAGCAACACGTGCGGGAGCGCCGGCGCGCCGGGTGACGGCGGCGCCGACGCGGGCACCGCGCCTGCCGACGCGGGCGGCAGTGATGCCCGGGGGCTCGACGCGGCAACCGAGTGACGCACCGCGTGGACGCATGAGAGACTAGGGGCCCGATGGTCTCCGTCCTCAGCGCCGTCCGCGACCTGGCGCGCCTGCGCGAAATCTCGAGCGTGCTCGTGCGCCACGGCTTCGGCGAGGTCGTCGCGCGCGCCGGGTTCGGCCGCACGCGCAAGGCCCCGGTCGTCGTCGCGGACGCCCCCGAGATCCCGAACGAGGAGGTCGAGAAGGGCGAGGACGAGAAGCGGCGCATCTCGATCCACGAGCGCGCGCGGCTGGTCCTGCAGGACCTGGGGCCGAGCTTCATCAAGCTCGGGCAGATCGCCAGCACGCGCGGAGACGTGCTGCCGGCGGAGCTCATCGTCGAGCTCAAGAAGCTGCAGGACGACGTGCCGGCGGTGCCGTTCGAGCAGATCAAGGGCGTGGTCGAGTCGAGCCTCGGCGCGCCGCTGGGCGACCTGTTCGTGCGCTTCGACGAGAAGCCGCTGGCGACCGCGAGCATCGGGCAGGTGCACCGCGCCGTGCTGGCCACCCCCGAGGGGGAGAAGGACGTCGTCGTGAAGGTGCAGCGGCCGGGGGTCGCCAACACCGTCATGCGCGACCTCGACCTGCTCCACATGATGGCCGCCGCCATCGAGCGGGCCATCCCCGACTCGAAGATCTACTCGCCGGTCGGCCTCGTGCAGCAGTTCGACCGCTCGATCACGACGGAGCTCGATTTCACCATCGAGGCGGACAACGCCGAGCGCTTCGCGCAGAACTTCGCCGACAAGCCGCGCGTGCGCTTCCCGCGCGTGTACAAGCAGGCCTCGAGCAAGCACGTTCTCACGCTCGAGTTCTTCGACGGCAAGAAGCTCGACCGCGCCGTCGCCGACGGCGCCGACGGCAAGTCGATCGCCAAGCTCGCGACCGGGATCATCATCAAGATGATCTTCGAGGACGGCTTCTTCCACGCCGATCCGCACCCCGGCAACGTCATCATCATGCCGCCGAACGAGGAGCCGGTCGTCGGCATGATCGACCTCGGGATGGTCGGGCGCCTGTCGCCCGACCTGCGCGAGCGCACGGTCGACCTGATGGTGGCGGCCGTGCGCAAGGACATGGTCGGCGTGGCCGACGCCCTCTACGCGATCGGCAAGCCCACCAAGAAGATCGACATGCGCGAGTACCGCGCCGAGGTCTCGATGCTCGCCGAGAAGTACCTCGGCAAGCCGCTGAAGGAGATCGAGCTCTCGAACATGATCCGGGATCTGGTGCAGGGGGCCATCAAGTACGGCCTCGAGATCCCGACCGACTTCATGCTCGTCGGCAAGGCGCTGATGACGGTCGAGGGGATCGGCAAGCAGATCGACCCCGACCTCGACGTCTTCGGCGAGGCGGCCCCCTACTTCTTCGACATGCTGCGCAAGCGCTACTCGCCGGTGCGCCTCGGCAACGAGCTGTGGCGCGGCGTCGAGCAGCTCTCGCGTGCCGGCTACGACATGCCGATGCAGGTGCGCGACGTGCTCGAGGACCTGCGCCTCGGCCGCATGGTGCTGCGCACCGAGGACCCGGGGCTACCCGGCGCGGCCGATCGCCTGGGCCGACGGCTGTTCTCCGGGCTGGTCGTCGTCGCGCTCGTCGCAGGCGGCGTGGTGCTGCTCCGCGACGAGCGCCACGACACGCTCGGCGACGTCCTCCTGGCCTGCGCGCTGCTGGTGTGGCTCGTCCACCTGGCCGGCGACGTGCGACGCGGCCTGGCCAAACGATAGAGCGTGCGCTGGAGCGATCAGCCGCCCTTGGCGTAGCCCTGGAGGAAGAACGCGATGACGAACGCCAGGAGCACGAGCGACTCGATGAGCGCCAGGCCGAGGATCATCGGCGTCTGGATGCGCGCCGAGGCGCCGGGGTTGCGCGAGATGCCCTCGAGCGCCGACGCGGCCGCGCGGCCCTGACCGAGCGCGCCGCCGAGCACGGCGAGGCCGATCGCGATGCCCGCGCCCGCCGCGGCCCACGACCTGACGTCGAACGCGTTGGCGCCGGCCCGGTCGTCCTGGGCGAACGCCAGGAGCGGCAGAAGGAAGGTCGCAGCGAACGTGGAGGCTGCGACAACGAGCTTCTTCGGGGTCGACATCGGCAATGGCTCCTAAAATCTGTGGATGGGGTGGGTTGCGGAAAGCCGGGTGGCCTCTTAGGGCATCCAGCGGGCGTTGTCGAGAGCTTCGGGGCCAGGTCAGAAGCCGGCGCCCGCCGCGTGGGCGGCGCCCATGCCGTGACCCTTCTCCTCGGCCTCGTGCTCGGAGTGCTCGGTCGCGAGCGAGATGTAGATGCTCGTCAGCAGGCAGAAGACCATCACCTGGACGATGACCACGAGGGTGGCCAGCACGAGCACGGGGACGGGCAAGAACAGGGCGACGATGGCCGTCGTGAGCGTCACGAGCAGGTGGTCGACCGCCATGTTGAGCATGAGACGGATGCTGAGCGTCAGCGGGCGCACGAGCAGCGACACCGTCTCGATGACGAAGAGGAGCAGGTTGATGGGGATGCCCCACCAGCCGATGTACGGCCCGAACAGGTGCTTGACGTAGCCGAGCCCGTTCTCCTTGAAGCCGTAGTAGTTGAACATCACGAACACGATGAGGGCGCAGCCCAGCGTGATGTTCCAGTTCGACGTCGGCGGCGCGAAGCCGGGGATGAGGTCGAGCGTGTTGGCGAACAGGATGAAGCACGCCAGCGAGCCGACGAGCGGGAAGTACCGCTTGGCGCGCTTGGGGCCCATCATGTCCTTCATCGTCTGGTACCAGAAGCCGATGAACACCTCGAAGAAGGTGCGCCAGGTGAGCTTCGCCTCGGGGATGACGGCCTTCTCGTGATCGACGAGCTGGCGGCGCACGCCCAGCGCCACGCCCACGAGCACCAGCATGATGAACAGGCTGGCCACCAGCGGCTCGGCCCCGTGCGCGGTCACCGGCTCGCCGAAGAGCGACTTGCCGAAGATGCTCATGTTGTGGCCGAGAGCCGGGAAGTACGCGACGAGGTAGCTGAAGAACGAGGTGTGCTCGGGCATGGGGGCTTGGACCTCAGGCGTCGTCGTGGGGGGTGCCGTCGGGGGCGCTTCTATCGCTCACGAGCGAGCCGATGGCAATGCCGATCGGCAGCGCGCCGAAGCCGACGACCATCGGCAGCGGCGAGACCACCCCGTGACGCATGAGCAGCCACACCAGGGCGACCAGGCCGAACATCTTGAGCGCCGCCAGCAGCGCCCACCCCGCGCGGCTCTGGGCCCGCGCGCCCTCGGCCCCCGACGGCAGCAGCGCCGCGATGATGCGCGCGAGCGCCCAGAGGTTGGCCGTGGCGATGGCGCCGCCGACCGCGACCGAGAACGCGGTGGACACTCCGAAGAAGACGAGCGCGCCGAGCGACAGCAGCGCGCCCGTCACGGCGACGGCGGACAGCGACACGCGCATGCGCGCGTCGAGATGGGGCGGGGCGTCGGCTCGGGGGGCCATCTCAGTTCGGGGGGCCATGGTCGTGGGGGCTGGACGGGTCCTGCGGGGCGACGGGGTCGTCCTTGTGTAGCCAGGTCTCGTCGACCGTCCAGCGGCTGCCCTCCGGGTCCTTGGCCTCGGCGCGCTCGATGTCCCGCTGCATGCGCTGGGCGGTACGGACGAGGTTCCGGACGCCGACGGCCAGCCCGAGCAGGAACCCGACCGTCATCCCGTAGTCGTGGCCGTGCCAGTAGCGCTGGTCGAGCCAGTGGCCGATTGCGCCACAAATGAGCATCGAGAGCACCAGCTCGATGCCCACCCCGCCATAGCGGCCGATCTCGTTCCAGGGCCTTGCCATCGCTGTCTCTCCCTTTGGGGTCGGCGCACGCACACGTCGAGCCCGACCGCGCTGCGCCGGGGCCGGCGCTCGCATATCATGAGGTGGTGCGCCTGCTCGCTCTTGGCTTGCTGATACCTCTTTTCGTGGCGAGCGCCCGTGCCGCCGCCGCGCAACCGGAGACCCCGGAGCCGCAGCCCCAAGCGCTGCCGCCGCTCCCGCCGCCCGCGTCCGCGCCGGAGCCCGCGTCCGCGCCGGAGCCCGCGTCCGCGCCCGCGCCCCCCATCGAGTACACTTACGTCCCGCCTCCCTCCGGGCCGTCCTCGATGTCGGTCGCCGAGGTCACGCACGCCCCCAAGTACTCGCTCTGGCTCGGCGGGCGCCTGGGTCTCCTCGGCTACGGCGGCGGGATGTACCTCAACAACGTCTCGCAGTTCGGTCCGTACAACGCCACCGAGGAGACGACCGGCAACTTCGTCAGCCCCGGCCTCGCGCTCGAGGCCGACGTGGGGGCGCGCATCTCGTACCGTTACATCCCCTTCGTCGCGCTCGAGCTCGGCCTGGTCGGCCCCGGGCACCGCTTCGACTCGTCGACGAGGGCGGGGACGTCGTTCTTCGGCATCGGCTTCCGCGGCCTGGCCGGCGACGTCGACGCGGTCGCCTTCGCGAGCGAGATCTCGATCGGCCTTCGCAAGTTCGAGGTGTCCAACGCCAGCGGCAGCTGGAGCGCGACGAGCTTCGAGTGGCTGCGCATCGGCCTCGGCGCCGAGATCCGGCTGACGACGCACTTCGTCCTCTCGCCGATGGTGACGCTCTCGGGCGGATCGCTCACCGACACGAGCGGCTCGATCGCCTTCGCGCCCGGCCAGGGCGACGGCCAGACCGCGCCGATGTTCGGCGGCGGGCAGAGCATCCCGAGCGCCAACCAGGCCACCTACTACGCGGTCGTCGTCGGCTGCGGGGCCCACTTCGACCTCTTCGGCAAGTGAGAGGAGAAAACAGGAAGGCGGGAAGGTTTGGGGGAAATGAGGTTCCCAACCAACCCTTCCCGCCTTCCCGTCTTCCTGTGATCTCCGACTAACCGACTCTGGCGGCTTGCTCGGCGCGCTCGGCGAGGACCTGCTCGAGCAGCGGGCGCAGGGCGGCGAAGGCGCGGGCGCGGTGGCTGATGCGGTTCTTCTCGTCCTCGCTCAGCTCGGCCATCGTCTTGTCGGTGTCCGCGACGACGAACAGCGGATCGTAGCCGAAGCCGCCGGACCCTCGCGGCGTGCGCGTGATCGTCCCCTCGCACGTCCCCTCGACGGTGCGCGGCTCGCCGCGCCCGGTGAACGGGTCGACCAGCGCGAGCACGCAGCGGAAGCGGGCGCGGAACCCGGCCGCCTCGGGCGGATCGCCGAGCGCTGCGAGCTCCGCCAGCAGCGCCGCGTTGTTCTCGGCGTCGGTCGCGCGCTCGTGCGCGAAGCGCGCGCTGCGCACGCCGGGGCGGCCGCCGAGCGCGTCGACCTCCAGCCCCGAGTCGTCGGCGAGCGTCATCATCATCGTCGCGTGCGCGACGGTGTTCGCCTTCTTGATGGCGTTGTCGGCGAAGGTGGCGCCGTCCTCGATGACGCGCGGCGGCTCGCCCGGGAGCTCGCCGACCCCCACGACGCGCACCGGCAGCCCCGCGAGCAGGGCGCGCAGCTCCTCGAGCTTGCCGCGGTTGCCGGTGGCGACCACCAGCGTGTCTTGGTGGTATCCGGTCATGCGAGCGCCGCCAGGTCCACGCCCGCGCGCGCGAGCGCCTCGCGCTGCAGTTGCGCCAGCCTGGCGATGCCGGCCAGCGCCAGGTCGACCATCGCGTCCACCTCGCGCCGCTCCACCGGCGCACCCTCGGCGGTGCCCTGCACCTCGACGATGCGGCTGCTCGCCGTCGCCACGACGTTCAGGTCCACGCGCGCGCGCGAGTCCTCGACGTAGCAGAGGTCGAGCACGTTGAAGAACGCGTCCTTCCCCGTCCCCTCGGGGCCGACGCCGGCCACCTGACCGGAGCTCGTCGCGGCGACCGCCTCGCGCAGCGCGCGCACGCGCAGCTTGGCGAGCGCCAGCGCGAGCGCCACGAAGCCGCCGGTGATCGACGCCGTGCGCGTCCCGCCGTCGGCCTCGAGCACGTCGCAGTCGATCGAGATCGTGCGCTGCCCGAGCTTCTCGAGATCGACCGCCGCCCGCAGCGCGCGCCCGATGAGCCGCTGGATCTCCTGCGTGCGCCCGCTCGGCGCCTTGCCGCGCCCGTCGCGGTCCTGCCGCCTGGGGTTGGCGCGCGGGTGCATCTGGTACTCGGCGGTCACCCACCCCTGGCCCTTGCCCTCGAGGAACGGCGGCACCTTCTCGTCGACCGACGCCGTGCAGAGCACGACCGTCCCCCCGGCGCGGTAGAGCACCGACCCCTCGGAGGGCCGGTGGAAGCCGAGGATCATCTCGACCGGGCGCAGCGCGTCGAGAGCACGACCGTCGGAACGAGGCATGGCGGGCGTTCTAGCACGCGTCGTCCGAAGAAAGAGATCACAGGAAGACGGGAAGACGGGAAGGGTTTGGGGATGAAAAGGCGGCTACCAACCAAACCTTCCCGTCTTCCCGTCTTCCTGTTCATTCCCCCCCAATCGCCTGCAATCGGGTGCTCCTGGCGGGGGCGATGGGGAGCGCGATGCGGAAGCGGGTGCCGCCGCCTTCGCGCGGCTGGCAGGTCACGCTGCCGCCGTGCGACTCGACGATGTGGCGCGTGATCGCGAGGCCCAGGCCCGTGCCCTCGCCCTTGGTCGAGAAGAACGGGTCGAACACGCGCGCGCGGATCGGCTCCGGGATGCCGCCGCCGCGGTCCTCGACGTCGACGACGACGCTCATCCCCTCGGCGGCGACGCGCACGTCGATGGGGCCCCCGCCGGGCATCGCCTCGCGCGCGTTGCGCAGCAGGTTGAGCAGCGCCTGGCGCAGCTGCGCCTCGTCGAACAGCGTCGCCGGCGGCTCGGGCTGCAGGTTCAGGCGCACCGTGCAGCCCGCGCTCTCGATCTCGAGGCGGGCGAAGTCGACGATCTCGCGCACCGCCGCCGCCACGTCCTCGGCCTCCATGCGCGGCTGCGGCAGGCGCGCGACGCGCAGGTACTCCTCGCTCAGGTGCTCGAGCCGCTGCACCTCGCGCTGGATGGCCGCCAGCAGGTTCTTCACCTCCGCGCGCTCCGCCCCGCCGCTCTGCGCGATCTCCTCCTCGAGCATCTCGACGTTGAGGCCCATGGCCGACAGCGGGTTGCGGATCTCGTGCGTGACGTGCGCGGCCATCTTGCCGATCGCCGCGAGCCGCTCGTTCGACAGCGCCAGCGCCTGCGCGCGCGACACCCCGGAGACCATCTTCTCGAAGGCGGCCTCCAGCTGGCCGATCTCGTCGTCGCTCGGCTCGACGACGCGCGCGATGAGGTCGCCGCTCGCGACGGCGCGCGCCCGGTCGGTCAGGCGCGCGAGCGGCGCGAGCAGGCGGCGCACGTGCAGCGAGACGACGAGGCCCACCGCGAGCGTGAGGGCGGCCAGGACGGCGAGCGCCCAGATCGAGCGCAGCTCGCGGTCGCGCGCGGCGCCCGAGAGCGCGTCGATCGAGCCGGACACGCGCCCGGCGAGGATGCGCAGGCGCCGGTCGGCGTCGTGCTCGACGGCGCCGAGCGAGACCAGGGTGCGGTTGATGCCGTCGCGGTCGCCGCTCGCGATGGCGGCGTACAGCTGCTCGAAGAGGGAGCGGTCGCCGTCGAGCAGCGACTGGACGGCGTCGAGCTCGTCGGCCAGCTGCGGGGCGAGCGCGCGCGTCGCGTCGCTGCCGACCGCCGGCAGCATCTGCGTGATGGCGGTGCGCGTCTCGACGAACATCGTGCGCCGCGCGCCGACGAGCGTCTCGAGCAGCGCGCGCGTCGAGCCCGGCTCGCGCTCGTCGGGGATGCCGTCGACCAGCGTCGAGAGGGTGGTCTGCGCCGCGCGCAGCTGCGCCAGGCGCATCGCGACCGGCACGTAGCCGCGCGCGAGCTCGACGCTGTCGTCGGCCGCGCGCCGCTGCGCGAAGATCCCCCAGCCGAGCGTCGCCGCGAAGGCGAGCACGGTGATGGCGAAGGTCGCGAGCACGCGCCGCGCGATGGTCGAGCGCGGAGCGAGCTCCTGCGGGTCGCGGCTGGGCTGGGACAAACCGGCACGAGGCTAGCGCGGAGCCGGGCCGGGGGGCGAACGGGGCGCGGTCGCGGCCGTCGGGCCGCGTCCTCTCACGGGCAGCCGTTCGCGCAGGTCAGGTACGCGTTGCACTGCGCGTCGGCCTGGCATTGCGAGGCGATCGTCCCGGTGGTCGGGTCGCACTGGGCGCCGGAGGCCACGTAGGTGTTGAAGCAGGTGTTGCAGCCCGAGGACGTGATGGAGCCGGGCGACGAGCAGTAGTCGCCCTGGCCCGAGCACGCGCTCGCGCAGGGGCCGCTGGTGCCGCAGAGGCACTGGGCGATGTAGTTGAAGAAGTCCTGCGTGCCGGTCGAGCAATCGCCCTGGCAGCAGGTCTGGACGCAGGTCTGGTTGCCCGTGGAGCTGCCGTCGTCGGCCGCCCAGCACGCCTGATCGTTGGTGCTGTTGCAGCTGCCGCCGCCGCTGCCGCTCGAGCTGCCGCTGCTCGACCCGCTGCTGCTGCCCGACGAGCTCCCGCTGGAGCTCCCACTGCTCGATCCGCTGCCGCTGCCCGACGAGCTTCCGCTGGAGCTGCCGCTTCCCGAGCCGCTGCCGCTGCCCGAGCCGCTGCTGCTCGTCGATCCGCTGCCCGACGAGCTGCCGCTGCTCGATCCGCTCCCCGATCCACTCCCCGATCCGCTGCCGCTGCTCGTGCTGCTGCCGCTTCCGCTGCCCGACCCGCTGCTGCTCGTCGAACTGCTGCTGGTGCTGCTGCCCGAGGAGCTTCCGCTGCTCGAGCTGGTCGAGGCCGAGGCATCGCCTCCCGACGGGTTGTTCGTGCCGCCGCCCGCGTCGTCGCCCGTGTAGTCGCCGATGTTGGTGTCGGCGCCGCCGGTCGCGCACCCGCCCACGTACAGCGATGCGGGCAGCGCGGCGACCGCGATCCAGTGGAAGACCCGCTTCGACGGCACGACATCCTCCTACACCCGGCGCGCCGGGCTCTAGCGACCCCCAAGCTTGGCCCAGAATCCCCGCGGGGGCGAGCGTCATCGTCCTGCCGCGCCGGCTTTCGAGACGTCCGCGGCCGTGCGCAGGACCGTCGGAGCGGAAAAGGAGTGCGATCACGAAACACGCGTCCGCGGGCGCAGCGCGTGTCGCTCAGCACCCACAAAGCAAGCGCCCGGCGGCGTTCGCGTCGGGTGCCCGAATGGCGTTCGGGTCAAGCGGGCGCGCCCATGGGCCCTCAACGGGCCTGCGTCCAACAGCACCAAGATGCCGTAAGTCGGAACGGACCGTACGCGCTATCAGGCCTTGAGAATCAGCAGACGTCGAACGGTCGGGCGTTCTCATGGTCGCCCAACGATAGTTATTGACGCTCGAGGCTAGCGTGTCAGGATCGCGCAACGGTTGGCTGCGAGGAGCCTATGAGCGTCGGAACAAACGGGGTGGACGAGCGGCTCTCTACTGTCTGTACGCATCTCTGCCACCGCCTCCGCTCCGCTGCGATCGAAGATCTTCGCGCGCGTTACCAGCTCGGTCGCGCGGTCCATGAGTTGCGGTACGGGCCGGAGTTTGGGGTTCCAGGCGATGCAGCCATGAGGGCCTTCGCCCAGTTCTTCGGACAGACGATCGGTCGACTTCAAAGGCTCGCCCGGGTTGCTGAACTGATCCAGCCGCAAGAGTTCGAATTCTTGCTGCACCTACGCTGTGGACCAGGACTCCCGTTGACCTGGTCCCATCTGGAGGCGCTTTGTTCGGTACGGCGGCGGGTGCAACGGGAGCAACTCGCGTCCCACGCTGCGGAATACAACCTTTCAGTCCGAGAGCTTCGTGCCCGAATCAGCGCGGGACGTTGATGACCAAGCGTACCGTCTCGGTCGTGTCAAGGCCCATCGGCCCACTGTGACCTTATCCGGCGACAGTTGCTGATTCAACGCCGGTGCAGTCTCCGTCGCTGGCGCTCTAGAGCCGGAGAGTGTCTAACGGACACGTACCGGTGCTGAGGCAAGCGACGAGTGACTCCGTAGGGTGCGCGCGCCTCAACAACGCCTCGTCGTGCACGCCCTTAGCGGACGTGACAGCAGAGAACTGAAAACTCGACCAGGAGGAGAGCATGCGCAATTCAGGCGTACGATCCATGGCTGTGGCTTTGGGTACGGGATTCACGATGCTGGTCATCGCCTGCAGTAGCAGCGACCCTATCAGCAGTGCATCCTCAACGGAGAAGGCCCAAGGTGCACCACAATACACAGAGACCGTCGTGACGCTGAACCCGGATGGGACCACAACCGTTCACGTGAACCGGCTTACGAAGGAAGAAGTCCTGAATCGTAAGTGGGCAGGTGGATCGGGTGTACCAGTCCCGACCGCAACTGCTGGTGACGGGAAGGGCACCGAGCAAGTAGGGAGCACAGCGCAAGCCATAGGTACCGTAACCTGTGATGGTTATGAGGGTGTCATCCTTACGGATGGCACCTGCTCGGCAGGGGGCTACAACGCGATTTGTTTCTCAGGAACCGGATGGGCTGACCTCAGCACGTACTGCAGGACGTACAACTACTTGGGTGTATGCACCTCCCATTGGAACGGCAACGTGCAGACATGGGACGGTGCAACGGACTCCGGCGAGCTCGTGACAACCCATAGCTGCGTAACTTGCTTCCCGAATTGCAAGTGCGGTGGAGAGGTTGACTTCCCCGCCAACGATACCTGCTACGATAATAATGGGCAGATCGTTGTGAACAACCTGTACCTGTTCTGACGGCGCCAATGCACGGCATCGTCGTTATCGAACGCGAGCCGATGAGTGCAGATGAGTGCGGGTTCGCGACAGGTGAACTTGCACGCATCGATCCAGATTGTTGTGTGCTGGTGAGTCCAACGGCGGTCGACATCGAGGCTCAGGTGAAGTGAGCCCGTCCCACCATTCGGCGGCAGCGCGAATGATTGAAAACGTGAACGCCCGCCAGGCGAGCGGCCCGGCGGGCGTTCGTGTCGGCTGCCCGAACGGCGTTCGGGTCAGAGCGGTCGGCTCACTGGCCGCTGCCGCAGACCACGTTCACGATCGAGCTGACGTCGGCGCACGCCGTGCTGGCCACACCGGCATCGCCGAAGTCGTTCGGGCACGAGGTCTGCACCTTGCCGCCGTACATGGCGCAGGCGCCGCCGGTGCCCTCGACGGTGCCGACGCACGTCTGGAAGGTGGTGTTGTCGGCGCACCCGCCGCACGCGGCATCGTCGCAATAGATGTCGGGGGTCAGCGCCTGAGCGCATGCCGGCCCGTTGGTCGTGTCCTTGAGCGCGATGCACCCCGGCAGGTTGACGTCGACGATCATCATGCCGGTCGAGTCGAGCAGCAGCGCGCCCGTGCTCGGCGGGTTGCCGACGATGCACTGCATGCATGCCATGTTGGCCGAGTTCTGCTGGAAGCTCGTGCACGCCGACTGGCTTCCCGTCGACCCCGTGCACGCCGAGACGAACCCCGAGATCTGCGTCGAGCTGCACGCGTTGAGCGACTGCTTGACCGTCATGTACTGCGAGATCATCGAGCTCGACACCGGCCCCGGGCACGCGCCGCCGTCACTGGCGCCGCTGCTCGAACCGCTGCTGCTGCCCGAGGAGCTGCCGCTGCTGGAGCCGCTGCTCGATCCGCTGCTGCTGCCGGAGCTGCTGCCCGACCCGCTGCCGCTGCTGCTGCTGCCGGAGGAGCTGCCCGAGCCGCCCGAGCTGCTGGTGGTGCCGCCGTCGCCGAACCCGTTGGTGGTCGTGGAGCTGCTGCAGCCGCCGACGTAGATGGCGAGCGGCAGCGCGGCGAACGTAAACGCGGTGATGATGCGAATGGACTTCACGGCTCTCCTCCTTGACCGCGCGCTGCCGCAACACGGTTCGCGCGAGAACGCTTCTCGTACCAGCCGCGGTCGGGCTTTTCAATGCGAAGTGACGGGCGATCCGGCAGCTGGCGCGCAGCGTCAAACCGGCATTCGTCGCGTGAGCGCGGACGACTACCGCGCTGCTGGACGGTTGGTCACATCCCGCGGGCGGCGCGCGCGATCCAGGTCACGATGTCGTCGACCGCGACGCCGGCAGACGCGGCGCGCCTGCGCAGCGCGAGCAGGCTCGATGCGCACGCGGTGACGATGCGGCCGCCGCCGGCGCGGGCGTGCGCGCCCAGGCGCGCGTCGGCGATCGCGCCGGCGACGTCGGGCATCGTCGACGGCAGGAGCCCTCCGGCGCCGGAGCAGGCGGCGTATTCGCGCGCGTCGTCGAACTCGTCGGGGGCGCGGCCGAGCGCGCGGGTGAGCACGGCGCGCGGCGCGTCGTAGACGCCGAGCCCGCGCCCGAGCTGACAGGGGTCGTGCCATCGCACCTTGCCGGTCGCGCCGGCGTCGTGAGGCACGTGCGAGAGCGCGCCGAGCGAGCGCGCCGCCCGCTCGACGAGCAGCTCGACGGTCACGTGGCCGGGCACCTCGACGCCCGCCTCGGGATAGCGGCGCCGCAGCGCCATCGCGCACCCGGCGTCGACGACCAGCACGCGCGCGCGCCCCTCGAGCGATCGCGCGACCGACCGCGCGTGGCGCGCGAATCCCTCCGCGTCGCCGGCGAGGCGCAGCGGCAGGCCGCAGCACGCCTCGACGAGCGCCACGGGCCCGCCCACGAGCGCGGCGGCGGCGTCGACCGCGTCGCGCGCCTCGCGCGGCGCCGAGCGAAGGTAGCCGCAGCCGACGAGGAGCGCGTCCTTCGCGTCGGCGCGCACGCGCGGGTGCGAGGCGAGGTCGCGCGCGGCCCGGCGCGTTTCGCCGTCGTGCGCGGCGAAGCCGTGGAGCACGCGCGTCGCCCCCCCGGGCGCGACGCCCTCGCGCGCGAGCGCGTCGCGCGCGTCGAGCAGGACGTCGGCGACCGGGTTGCGGTGGTCGCACGCCCCGCGGCACGCGTGGCAGCCGGTGCACGCCCACGCGGGGGATGCGTGCGGGCGGTCGAGCGGGACGTCGCCGTGCGCGGTCATCCACGCGAGGCTCATCTTGCCCCACGGCGTGATGGTCTCGCGCGGCTCGGCGTTGGAGACGGGGCAGGCGCTGCGGCACAGCTTGGGGCAGAAGACGCACTTCTCGAGCTCCGCGCGGCGCGGCTCGAGCAAGGGGAGCGTGCGCATCGGACGCAGGCCGGGGCGCGACATCGCGGGCGACGGTAGCACGGGGGTCGCGCTGCCGCGTCCGCGGCGACGACGCGTCGTCGACCCGGACGGTCGCGGAAACTCGCTCGGCGGCTGCGGGAGACGGCTCCGGCTCACGTTTCCGTTCGTTCATCCCCCCGTTCGCTCGATCGCTTCGTCGGGTCGGTCCGCCGTTCGGGCGAGCTCGTCTCGCGCCGCGTCGACGAGGTCGATTCGGTCGTCATGTTCGTTCGTCGTCGCGTCGATGACGTTCCTCCCGTCGTCATGGATCTCGATCCGAGCGTCTGTTTCATTCATCCCCTCCGCTGGTTCATCGATCCCGTCGGCTTCGCCGGACGACCGAGCGTCAGGGATCTCGATCCCTTCCGCTGTGTCGTCCGTTCGACGTGCCGTGATCGTCGGGTCAGCGTCTCGGATCTCCGGAGTCGACGCGCGAACGTCGAGTCGGTCGACGCCGATCTCGATCATCGACGACGGGATCTCTGGAAGTGACGCTGGTTCCCCCGTCACGGCGTCATCGCCGAATGGCACAGCGTCGCGACCCGATGTCGGCGACGCTCCGCCGAAGATCACAGCGGGTCGGACGAAGATCACGGCGTCTCTTTCGGAGATCACAGCCGACGTGACCGTGATCCGAGCTGCAATGACGGAGATCTGCGTCGGTCTCCCGCATCGCCCGTCGAGGACGACATTCCTCCCGTCGCGTCTTCGCGGCCTTCGATGGCGGAAGCGTCTCCTCGTCGCGCGTCTGCTCCTCGTCCGCGCCCGCGCCCGCTACGACAGCGGCTGCTCGACTCGCGCCGACGTCGGCTGGTGCGAGGCCATCGGCTCCTCGTCGGCGAACGCCGCGAGCTCCTCGCTGACCTTGCGCAGGTACTGCTGCTTCACGTGGAAGGGGAGGAACGCGCTCTTGAAGCCGCTCAGGATGAGCTGCTTGATGTCCTTGAGCGACAGCCCCATCTGCGTGTGGCAGAGCCACAGCTCCTTGCTCACCGTCGTGTCCGTGACGAGGCGGTTGTCCGTGTTCACCGTCACGCGCAGGCCGAGGTTCTTGTAGAGCTTGAGCGGGTGGCTCGCGAGGTCGCGGATCGCGCCCGTCTGCACGTTCGACGACGGGCAGCACTCGAGCGGGATGCGGTGGTCGTTGACGTAGTGGAGCAGGTCGCCGTTCTCGCGCAGCCGGCAGCCGTGGCCGATGCGGTGCGCGCCGCACACGTGGATCGCCTGCGCGATCGACTCGGGCCCGTACGCCTCGCCCGCGTGGATGGTCACGTTGATGTTGTTGTCGCGAACGAGCTGGAAGGCGGCCTTGTGGTGCTTGGCCGGGTGGTCGTACTCGGCCCCCGCCAGGTCGAAGCCGACGACGCCGCGCCCCTTGTACGCGACGGCCAGCTCCGCCATCTCGAGCGAGCTCTCGGGCGACACGTTGCGGATGCCGCAGAGGATGACGTTCGACTCGATGCCGTGCGCCTCCTGGGCCTGGCGCAGCCCCTCGAGCACGCTCTCGACCACGCCCGTCACCGTCAGCCCGCGGCGCGTGTGCAGCATCGGCGAGTAGCGCACCTCCATGTAGCGGACGTTCTCGTGCGCCGCGTCTTCGGCGAGCTCGTAGGCGATGCGCCGCAGCGACTCCTCGGTCTGCATCACGCGCAGCGTGACGTCGAACGCCTTGAGGTACTCGACGAGCGTCCCGCAGTTCTCGCCGAGGTGCATCGCCTTGCGCAGCCCGTCGGCGTCGCGCGCCGGCAGGTCGATCTTCTGCCGCTCGGCCAGCTCGAGGATCGTCGCCAGCCGCAGCGACCCGTCGAGGTGAACGTGCAGGTCGGTCTTGGGCAGCTTCTCGATGAGCTCGAGGGGGATCGGCTTGACCGCTTGCGTGTGGACCATGACGAAACATACCACACGCGTCACAATCTCGCGCGCCATGGTCACCTCCCCGCACCGCGTCTTCGCCACCTGCATGCTCTGCGAGGCCATGTGCGGCCTGGCCGTCGACGTGGAAGACGGAAGAGCGACCCGCATCGAAGGCGATCGCGACGACGCCTTCTCGCGCGGCCACGTCTGCCCCAAGGCGGTGGCGCTCGAGGACGTGCGCCTCGACCCGGACCGCGTCCGGCAGCCGTGCGTGCGCGACGGCGATCGCTGGGCGCCGGTCGGCTGGGACCGCGCGCTCGACGAGGCCGCCGATCGGCTCGCCCGCGTCGCGCGCGAGCACGGCAAGGACGCGGTCGCCGTGTACCTCGGCAACCCGATGGCGCACAACGCGCACGCGCTGCTCGGCGCGGGGGTGCTGCTCGCGGTGCTCCGGACGCGCTCGCGCTTCTCGGCGACGAGCACCGACCAGCTCCCGCACATGCTCGCGGCCCTCGAGATGTTCGGCCACCAGGCCCTGCTGCCCGTGCCCGACGTCGATCGCGCGCGCCATTTCCTGTGCATCGGCGCCAACCCCGTCGTCTCCAACGGCAGCATCATGAGCGCCCCCGGCATCGAGCGGCGGCTGAAGGAGCTGCGCGCGCGCGGCGGCAAGCTCGTCGTCGTCGACCCGCGCCGCACCGAGACGGCGCGCATCGCCGACGAGCACGTCTTCATCCGCCCCGGGACCGACGCGCTGCTGCTGATGGCGATGGTGCGGACGCTCTTCGAGGAAGGGCGCCTGCGCCTCGGGCGGCTCGAGGCGTTCGCCGACGGGCTGCGCGATCTCGAGCGCGCCAGCGAGGGGCTGACCCCCGAGCGCGTCGCGCCCGCGACCGGCATCGCGGCCGGCGACATCCGGCGCCTCGCGCGCGAGCTCTCGGACGCGCCCGCCGGCGTGGTCTACGGCCGCGTGGGCATCTGCCAGCAGGAGTTCGGCGGCCTCGCGTCGTGGCTCGTCGTCGTCCTGAACGCCCTCACCGGCAACCTCGATCGCCCCGGCGGCGCGATGTTCACGACGCCCGCGGTCGACGTCGTGCGCCTCGGCGCGATGCTCGGTCAGAAGGGCGGGTTCGGGCGGTGGCGCAGCGGCGTGCGCGGGCTGCCCGAGTTCGGCGGCGAGCTGCCGGTGGCGTGCCTGGCCGAGGAGATCGAGGCGGGCCACATCCGCGCGCTCGTCACGCTGGCGGGCAACCCGGTCGCCTCGGCGCCCAACGGCGCGCGCCTGGCGCGGGCCATCGAGCGGCTCGACGCGATGGTCTCGCTCGATCTGTACAAGAACGAGACGACGGCCCACGCGCACGTGCTGCTGCCGACCAGCTTCGGCCTGGAGCGCGAGCACTTCGATCTGCTCCTCAACGCGGTCGCCGTGCGCAACGTCGCGCGCTGGGCGCCGGCCGTCTTCGAGCCCCCGCCGGGGGTGCGCGACGACTGGTCGATCCTCGCCGACCTCGCGTGCGCCGTCGCGTCGCGCGCGCGGGGGCCGCGCGGCGTGGCGCTGTCGGCGATGGCGCGCTCGATGCGCGCGCTCGGACCGCGCCGCGTCCTGGACGCCGCGATGCGCACGGGGCCGCACCGGCTCTCGGTGCGCGCGCTCGAGCGACGGCCGCACGGCGTCGACCTCGGCCCGCTCGAGCCGCGGCTGCCCGGCGTGCTCGGCGCGCCCGAGCGCCGCATCCGCCTCGCCCCGCGCCGCTTCCTCGACGACGTGCCGCGCCTTCGCGCCGCGATCGACGCGCCGGTGCCGGACGGGACGCTGCTGCTCGTCGGGCGCCGTCACCTGCGCAGCAACAACTCGTGGATGCACAACAGCCATCGCCTCGTGAAGGGGCGCGAGGCGTGCACGCTGCTGATGCACCCGAGCGACGCGTCGGCGCGCGCGCTCGAGAGCGGCGTGCGCGTGCGCGTCCGGTCGCGCGTGGGCGCCGTCGAGGTCCCGCTCGAGGTGAGCGACGCGATCGCGCCCGGCGTCGTCAGCCTGCCGCACGGCTGGGGGCACGCCAGGAGCGGCGTCGCGCTGCGCGTCGCGCGCGAGCACGCGGGGGCGAGCATCAACGACGTCACCGACGACGCGCGCGTCGACGCGCTCAGCGGCAACGCGGCCTTCAGCGGCACGCCGGTCGTCGTCGAGCGCGCCTGACGGCGCGCGCGCCCGGTCACTCCGCCGTCCACGCCCCTGGTGCACCGCTGCACCACGCCCGCCTCGGCCCGACCCGTGCACTGAGCCCTCTGCGAACGTCGGCGCGCCGCTCTTTTCGCGAATCTTCGCGGCCGCGCGCGACCCCTCGCGAGGTCTCCCATGAAGCTCCGTCATGTCGCACTCGTCACCACCGCCGTCGTCGCCACCGCCGGCTGCGGGGCCCCCCCCGACGGCAACGCCGAGAAGGTGGGCTGGACCAGCGACCCCGTCGTCGTCTGCGCCGGCGGCAGCACCGTCAAGGGCGTCGACGTGTCCACCTACCAGGGCGCCGTCAACTGGGGCTCGGTGAAGGGCGCGGGGTACGACTTCGCCATCACGCGCGTGAGCGACGGGACCGGGGTGATCGACAACACGTTCGCGACGAACTGGAAGGGCATCAAGGCGGCCGGGATGGTGCGCGGCGTCTACCAGTTCTTCGAGGGGACCGAGAGCGGCTCCGCGCAGGCCGATCTGCTCGTGAGCCAGGTCAACGCGGCGGGCGGCTTCCAGGCGGGCGACATCCCGCCGGTCGCCGACGTCGAGGTGCTCGACGGCGCCTCGGGCAGCCAGCTCATGTCGAACCTCGCCGCGTGGGTGAGCGAGATCAAGGCCAAGATGGGGCTGACGCCCATCATCTACACGGCGCCGGGCTTCTGGAACGGGCTGCCGAGCAACACGCAGTTCTCGGGCGAGACGCTGTGGGTCGCCAACTGGCAGGTGAGCTGCCCGGACACGCCGTCGGGGTGGAACAGCTGGAAGTTCTGGCAGTACGACGACGGCCAGACGACGCCCAACGTCCCCGGCATCTCGGGCGCGGTCGACAAGGACGAGTTCAACGGCACGCTCGCGCAGCTTCAGCAGATCTCGGGCCCCGCGCCGTACGCCGCGCAGTACGTGAGCCAGAGCTTCCCGCTCGCGAGCATGGCGCTGACGATGACCGAGGGGCAGACGATCCCGTCGTACATCGAGCTGAAGAACGTCGGCTCGAAGACGTGGGACTCGAACACGCACCTGGGCACGACGCAGCCGCGCGACATGGTGAGCCCCTTCGCCGACAGCACGTGGCTGTCGGACAACCGCCCGGCGGGCGTGACCGGGACGGTGGCCCCGGGCGGCACGTACAAGTTCAAGTTCGACCTGCACGCGCCCAACAAGACGGGCACGTACTACCAGTACTTCGGCGTCGTCGAGGACGGCGTCGCCTGGTTCAGCGACCCCGGGCAGGGCGGGCCGCCGGACAACGACCTCGAGGTGCAGGTGAAGGTCGTCGCGGGCCCGGCCGATGCGGGCGCCGGGGGCGGGGCGGTGGACGGCGGCAGCGGCTCGGGCACCGACGCCGGCGCGGGCGCCGGGGACGACGGCGGTGGTGTGGTCGATCAGGGCGACGGCGGCGCCATCGGCAGCGGCGACGGCGGGGGCGCCGCCAGCGGCGACGGCGGCGGCAACGGCGGCTGGGACGGAGCGACCGGCAAGACCGGCGGCTGCTCGATGGGCGCGGCGCCGGGTGGCGGCCCCGCGTGGGCGCTCGGCGCGGGGCTGCTTCTCGCGCTCGTGTCCTTCCGCCGTCGCGCGCGCTAAATAGCGCGCCGGCATGGCGCTCCCGGCTTCGCACACTCCCCGGCGGAGCCGGGCAAGGACCCTGGCGGCCCGCGCCGCGCTCGCGCTCGTCGTGTCGGTCGTCGCGTGCGGGGGACACGCGCGCGCTCCGGCGTCCGCGCCCGCGTCCGCGCGCGCGTCCGCACCCGCACCCGCGTCCACGCCCGCGTTTCCGCCCGACTGGCCCTTCGCGCAGGGCGCCCCCACCCCCCACTCCGCCCGCGGCATGGTCACCACCGACGCCGCGCTCGCCACGCGCGTCGGCGTCGACGTGCTCGCCCGCGGCGGCAACGCGGTCGACGCCGCCGTCGCGACGGCCTTCGCGCTCGCCGTCGTCTTCCCGACCGCCGGCAACATCGGCGGCGGCGGGTTCATGGTCGCGCGCGTCGGCGGCAAGGACTTCGCGCTCGACTTCCGCGAGACGGCCCCCGGCGCGGCGACGCGCGACATGTACCTGGGCCCCGACGGCAAGCCGACGCGCGACTCGCGCGATGGGTGGCGATCGGTCGGCGTGCCCGGCAGCGTCGCGGGCCTGTGGGAGGCGTGGCACACGCTCGGCTCGAAGAACGAGACGTGGGCCGAGCTGCTCGCGCCCGCCATCGATCTCGCCGACCGCGGCTTCGCCGTCGACGAGCCGTTCGCCAGGCAGATCGCCATCGTGCAGCAGCGGCTCGCGCGGTACCCGACCACCGCGTCCCTCTTCCTGCCGAACGGCGCCCCTCCCGCGGTCGGCACGACGTGGCGCGATCCGGAGCTCGCCGCCGTCCTGCGGCGCATCGCCGAGCAGGGTCCGGCGGGCTTCTACCAGGGTTCCGTGGCCGACGCGATCGCGCGCGCGATGAAGCAGGGCGGCGGCCTCGTCACGCAGCAGGACCTCGGGGGCTACCGCGCCAAGTGGCGCACGCCGCTCGAGTACCAGTACCGCGGCCGGCGCGCCGTCGGCATGCCGCCCCCGTCGTCGGGCGGGCTGACGATGGCGATGATCGCGCACATCCTCGAGGGCTACGACCTTCGTGCGATGGGCTGGCACTCCGCCGAGCAGGTGCACGTCACGGCCGAGGCGATGCGGCGGGCGTTCGCGGCGCGCAACGCGAAGCTCGGCGATCCCGACTTCGTGAGGAACCCGGTCGGCGAGCTGATGTCGCCGGCGTGGGCCGACGCGCAGCGCGCCACCATCCGGCTCGACCGCGCCACGCCGACCAGGGAGCTGTTTCCGGCGCTGGCCGGCGCGAACGAGGGGCCGCACACGACGAACCTGAGCGTCGTCGACGCGGCCGGTGACGCGGTGGCGATGACGACGACGCTCAACGCCTGGTTCGGCAGCGGGGTCGCGGTGCCGGGGCTCGGCTTCGTGCTCAACGACGAGATGGACGACTTCGCGACGGTGCCCGGCACGGCGAACATGTTCGGCCTCGTGCAAGGAGAGCCGAACGCCATCGCGCCGGGCAAGCGGATGCTCTCGTCGATGTCGCCGACGATCGTGCTCGGCCCGGGCGGCGAGGTCGACCTGGTGCTCGGCGCGGCCGGCGGCTCGCGCATCATCACGACGGTGCTGGAGCAGCTGTCGAACGCGGTCGACTTCGGCATGGAGATCGGCGACGCCGTGCGCGCGCCGCGCTACCACCAGCAGGACTCGCCCGACGTCCTCTTCCTCGAGCCGCACGCGCTGCCCGACGGCGTCGTGGACGCGCTCCAGCGCATGGGCCACACCATCAAGGAGGTGCCGCACCTCGCCGACGGGCCCGGGATCGGGCGCGCGCGCGGCCTGTGGGAGGGGGCGGCCGAGCCGCGCCGCGAAGGATCGCTCGCCCTCGGCCTCTGAGGCCAGGTCTCACGGCGCGCTGCCGGGCAGCTGCGACGGCCGCCGCGGCGACGGGTGCGGTAGCCCCGGGCCGGGCGGCGGCGCGGTCGCGTAGGTCGCGGTGACCGCCTTCTGCAGCGCGTTCAGGTCGTGATTGAGCTCGGAGCGAATCGCCGACGTCCGCGTCGGCGGCTCCAGCTCGAGCTCGCGCAGGTCCTGCATGACCTTCTCGCGCCCGGTGGTGAGGACGCCGAGCGTCGTGTCGACGCTCCGGTGGCGGAGCGCGGGCGTCGCCCGCTCCATTCGCTGCAGCCGATCGATCTGCCGCGTGGCGATGGCGACCACCTGCTCGGTGCGCTGGCGCGCGTCCGGCAAGGTCGACAGGCGAGGCTGCGCCTCCTCGGCGCCGGCGGGCGGCGTGACCACGGGCGGCGGCGTCTGCAGCGCCGTCAGCGCAGGGGGCGGCGGCTGCGCCTCGGCCACGCCCGGGCCCGGCGTCACGAGGATCGTCTGCGGCGCCGTCGCCGGCCGCACCTCGGCGGGCGCGGCGGCCGGCTCGCGCCGCTCTCCTGGCGCGCACCCGACGACGAGCGCCCCGCACAGCAGCGCGCCCACGCACCTCACCGCGTCGATCCTCATGCTCGAGCGAGCTGCATCGCGCGTACCGCTCGCCGAGGTGTCACAGCTTGAGCGCGCGTGCCTCGGCGTTCCGCGGATCGAGCTGAAGGGCCTTGTCGCGCTCCGCTCGCGCCGCGGCGGCGTCGCCCAGCGCCAGCCGCTCGCGCGCGAGGAGCGCGTGCGCGGTGGCCTCGTCCTCGGGCTTCGCGTTGCACAGCAGGGCGCTCTGCAGCTCGAACGCAGCGGACGCGTGGTCCCCGGTCGCCGACAGCGCGCGCGCGTAATCGACGTGAATGGCCGCGCTCTCGACGTCCACGTAGAGCGCCGCCTCGCCGGTGCGCTTCGCCTCGTCCCACCGCCTGGCCGCGACCAGCCGGTCGAGGAGCATCCGCCATGCGCGACGGTCGTGCTGGTCGAGGCGCGCCACCTCGCGCAGCGCCTGCAGCGCGTCCGCGTCTCGCTTCTGCGCCGTCGCCAGGTCGAACAGGCCGCGCAGCGCCTCCACCTGGGTCGGGTCGTAGCGGTGCGCGGCCTCGAGCGCCGCACGCCGCGCGCGGTCGTCGTGGCGGGTCTCGGCGATGTCGGCGAGCGCCATCTGCACCGTGTAGCCGTCGCCGCCGGCGGTCTGGATGGCGCGCAGGTGCGCGAGCTCCCCGTCGACGTCGTCGCGCGCGCCGGCGAGCTTCGCGGCGAGGTAGTGAGCGTCCTCGTCGCGCGGATCGAGCCGCAGCGCCACGTCGAGCTCGGCGCTCGCCTGATCGAGCTGGTGCGCGTGCATCATCGCGTAGGCGAGCGTCACGTGGGCCGCCGCGCCGTTCGGCGACGCCGCGATCGCGGCGCGCGCCTGCTCGAGCGGCACCGGCGGCACGTCCATGATGTACTGCCGGTCGTAGCGGGCCAGGCGCTGCAGCGCCCAGGCGCGGAAGCCCGCGTCGTAGTTCTGCGGCGAGACGCCGAACGCCTCGCGCACGACGTCGGCCGTGCGCTTGCCCTGCCCCCAGAGGGTCAGCGCGCGCGTGATCCCGTCGAAGCCCCAGCGCTGGGCGGTGTAGGCCAGCATCTGGCTGGCCGCGTAGTAGGCGACCGTCACGTCCAGGTCGCCGTCGGAGTGCGTGAAGGCGCGGTTCATGTCGACGGCGCCGGGCAGGCGCTCCTTCTTCAGCGCGACGTACAGCTCCGGATCGAGCTCGCGCTGCCACTCGGGGCGCCGGATCATCGTCTCGTACTCGCTGAGGCCCTCGGTGAACCAGCGCGGCACGTGGTTGTTCGACAGCTGGATCGCGAAGACGTGCGCGAGCTCGTGCCAGAGGACGTTGCCCCAGTTGAACGGCTCGCTGCCCGGGCTCACCGCGGCGACCACTTGCCCGAAGCACACCCCCTGGATGCCGATGTTCGGCAGGCCGCTCGTGCGAACGCTGAAGTGGTCGCGGCTCGAGTACATCTCCACGTGCACCGGCGTCTTCGGCGCGAACATGTAGTGCACCTTGAACTGCCCCCACGCCTCGCCGAGCATCCGCGGCACGTAGCGCTCGAGCACCGCCTTCTCGGCCTTGGGGTAGCGCACGTCGAAGATGCCCACGGTCGCCGACTCGTAGTCTTGCGGGATCCACTTCGTGTAGAGGTTCTCGAGCGTGTTGAACGCGCGCACGTTGAAGTGGTCGAGCTTCCACCACTGCTCGAGCGACTGCACGCCCCCCTGCTCGTCGCCGGCGCGCGTCTGCCACATGCCGAGCTGCGCCCAGGCCTTGGCGTCGTCCGGATCGAGCGCCACGGCCTGCTTCATCATCGCGATGACGTCGCCGTAGCGGTGCTCCCACTCGGCGTACTCGCCGATGATGCCGTAGGCGCGCGAGAACTCCTTGTTGCGCGCGAAGATCGCGCGCTTGGCGGCCTCGAAGCCCGGCTCGTCGTCGGCGAGGAAGCGCGCGGCGGCGCGCAGCGACAGGAGCTCGAGATCGTTCGGGTCGATCGCCAGCCCCGCGTCGACGGCCGCGTTGGCGGCGTCCAGGTCCATGTCGCGCAGCGCCATCCCGGCGCGCACGGCGAAGGCCCCGACCTCCTTCGGGTCGGACGCCAGCGCCTGGCGCACGAGCTTCTCGGCGGCGTCGAAGTCGAACGCGTCGTCGATCTTCAAGCGCGCGAGCATGACCAGCGCGTCGGCGTTCTGCGGATCGGCCTGGAGCACCTCGTTCAGCTCGGCCTCCGCGTCGCCGGGGTCGTAGTAGTCGCGGAACAGGTCGGCCCACCAGAGGTGCGTCTCGATGCGCCGGGGATCGGCGCGCACGCTGTCCTTGAAGGCCTCGTTGGCGTCCTTGGCGTGACGCAGGAGGTGCATCGCGCGGCCCACCATCGCGAGCCCCTCGGCGTCGCCGGAGCCGATGGCGTCGCTGTTGTACTCGTTCGCGAACTCCATGAGCACCGGCTCGGCGTCCGCGCGTCGACCGGCGCGGATGAGCAGCGCGCCGAGCTCCAGGCGCACGCGCCGGCCGCCGACGCCCTGCGCCGCCTTGTCGGGCTCGAGCAGCTGGATGGCCTGCTCCACCATTCCCTGCGCGGCGAGCACCTGCGCCTCGAACGCGAGCGCGACGAGGCGCCGATCGCCGCCCGCCGCCATCGCCTTTTTCGCCTCGCGCTCGGCCTCGGCGAAGCGGCCGTGCGCGAACGCGGCGCGGGCCGCGTCGAGGTGGGAGGCGGGGTGCGTGGCGGTGGACGCCGCGGCGCCGGGCGGCTGCTGCGCGAAGGCCGGCCGCGCGACGGACGCGAGCGCGACGAGCGGTGCGAGGAGCAAGAGCGAGCGCTTCACGCGTTAGGTGTAACACCCGCCTGCCACGGACGCTTTGCGCGCGTGCTGCCGCCGCGGAGCTCTGCCGTCAACGAGGCGCCACGTCGCCGCGCCGGACGAATCCGCGCCGCACGATCTCTCGAATCCGCTCCGCGTCGAGCGGCTTCTCCAGGCACGGATTGGCGACGCCCTCGACGAAGGCGCGGGCCCGCGACGTGAACGCCCCCGCGGTCGTGAAGACGATGCGGCCGACCAGGTCGGGCGCGCGCTCGACGGCGGCGGCGTACACGTCGATGCCGGAGGCGCCCGGCATCATCAGGTCGCAGAAGACCAGGTCCCAGCGCTCGCCGGCCAGCATGCGGTCGATCGCATCCTGGCCGTCGGTCAGCACCTCGACCTCGGCCTCGTCCTGCAGCACGCGCGCGATCGCCTCGCCCACGCGCTCGTCGTCGTCGACGACCAGCACCCGCCGGTCGTCGATCGGGAGTGGCCTCGCCGACGAGATCCGGCTCGCCGACGACGCCCAGCGCGTGGACGGGGGCAGGACGACCCGGAAGCAGGTGCCCCGGCCGACTTCGCTGGTCACCTCGATGCGGCCGCCGAGCCGGGTGACGGTCGCGTGCGAGATCGACAGACCGAGCCCGAGCCCCTGGCCGGTCGCCCTCGAGGTGAAGAACGGGTCGAAGATCCGCGGCAGGATCTCGGGCGCGATGCCCACGCCGGTGTCGCGGACGTCCACGACGGCGTGGCCCTCCGCGTTCGTGTACGCGACGACGCGCACCTCGTGCTCGGAAGCGCTGCGGCCTTCGGGGATCGCCTGCGCCGCGTTGACGAGGAGGTTCAGGAACACCTGGCCGAGCGCCGCCTCGTTCGCCTCCACGGGCGGCACCTCGCCCAGGTCGCGGGCGATCCGCGCGCGGTGCACGATCTCGTGCATCGCCATCTGCACCGAGGACTCGACGACGCCGCGCAGATCGACCAGCGTGCGCGTCTCGATGCCGCCGTGCGAGAACGTGAGCAGGTTTCTCGCGATGCCGCGCACGCGCTGCACGCCGTCGTTCACCTGCTCGAGCGCGCGCACGAGATCGGGGAGCCGGTCGACGCCGTCGTCGAGCGCGAGCGCGCGCCCGGCGGCGCACGCCGACCGCAGCTGCCGGAGCACGTGATCGAGGTTGATGAGCGCGTAGGTCAGGGGGTTGTTGATCTCGTGCGCGGCGCCGGCCGCCAGCGTCCCGATGCCCGCCAGGCGATCGGCCAGGGTCAGCCGCTCGCGCGCGTCGCGCAGCTGGTCCTCCGCCTGCGCCCGGGCCGTCACGTCCGTCGCGATGGCGACGACGCCGGCGAGCTCGCCGGTGGTCTCGTCGCGCTGGGGCATCAATCGGAACTCGAAAACCGCTTCGCCGACCCGGCACCGGCCCGAGAACTCCGAGCCGTCGAGCGCCCGCCGAACCGCCTCCGATCCGGTCGTGCGTCGCCCCTCGTCGTCGATCGCCTCGACGTCTCCGTACAGCTCCAGCGCGGACTGTCCGACGGCCTCGCCGGGCTTCAGCCCGAGCGCGTCGAGCCCCCGTCCGTCGGACAGCGTGACGACGCCGTCCCGATCGAGCGCGAAGAGGACCACCGGAGCGCTGGCGATGACCGCCCGCAGGCGAGCGGCGGCCTCGGTGCCCGGCTCCTCGGACCACGCGTCGCGGTGCGCGACGCGCACCGTGTCGCTGGGCCGCGTGGGTGGGGCCGGCGATTCCAATGTGGGGTGACTGGGTCGGTGCATGCGAGGTCGATCGCCGCGTCCCTCCCCGGCGGCCAGCGAGCCGGGGTGCACCGGTCATGCCGGGGGCGCGATCGAATCGAGGGCTTCGACGAACTGCGAGGGCGTCATCGCCGCCCGTCGGAGCACGTCCATCAGCACGTCGGGATGGAGCAGGCCCACTCGCGGAACGACGAGTCGCTCGCCGTGGCGAGCGAGCTCGAGCTCGTGGTTGCTTCGAGCGAGCACGTGCCAGCCGGCCTTCGCGAGCGCCGCGACGCACTCGTCCCCGGAGACCGCCGGGAGCATGGGCAAGCCCACATCGTCCCCTGTCTTCCGGCGCACGTACGATCGCTCGTTCGGCCACTGTGCGTGCGCGCCGCGTGGAGGCAGAAATGCGCCGCCGAGGCGTTTTGCCACGAAAGGCCGGGAGCCCATGGTCGTCACTCGACCCTCGATGCTCGAAAAGGCGAGCGATCGTGCGTCTCCTGCATCCTACATTCCACACGGTAGAGGGGGCACGGCGCGTGCTTGGCGCTGGCTCATGGCCGCGTCCATGCGCGGGGGGACGCCGAACGAATCCGGTGTTCGCCGCCGCGTGGGGCGGATCCTCGTCGTCGACGACGAGCCGCTCCTCGGGCGCGCCCTCTCCGCGCTGCTGTCCGACGCCCACCGCGTCGACGTGACGACGAGCGCCAAGGACGCCCTCGGACGCCTGCTCTGGGGCGAGCGCTACGACATCATCCTCTGCGACATCTCGATGCCGGAGATGTCGGGCGTCGAGCTCTACGAGGAGGTGCGGCGCATGCTGCCGTGGCAGGCGCGCCGCGTCGTGTTCCTGACCGGCGGGATCCCGAGCGGCCCGATTCGCGTGCGCGTCGACGCCTCCGGGAGGATGGTGCTCGACAAGCCCATCGACGTCGACCAGCTCCGCGCCGTGGTCGAGGCCCACGTCGATCTCGGGCCGCCGGCGGCGTTCGCGGATCGGTGAGAGCGGGCGGTCGCGGTTGACGCTGTCGCGGGCCCAACCCGCTCGAGGCGCGCCCGGTGTTCCATCTGCCGCGCCTCGTCGCGTACCTGCTCATCATCGCCGGCGTCGTGTCGAAGAACGTGAAACCGAAGCCCCCGGCCGGCTGACGCGCCGACCGGCACGGCTCGGGCAGCGCGGCCCAGGTGACCGAACGGTAGCCGTCGCACCGACGGTCTCATGCGCGATTGTTCCTTGCACGCCCAACCATCCGGGATAAGCCAGAAAATCCGCCGGCGGGCCCGTCCGCCGGCCCGAGGAGCGCATGAACCATCCGCACGAGGTCACGCCGGAGGCCGTCCCCGGTGATGGACGCGTCACCAACGTCCGCCGCGAGGCAGCGTTCTCGCGTGAGCTCCTCGATGCCCTGATTCGCTTCCGGCAGGGTGACTTCTCCGTTCGCGTCGCGTCCGACTTCACCGGCGTCGAGGGGAAGATCGCCGACGTCCTCAACGACGTCCTGCAATCGAGCCAGCGCCGCTCCGGCGAGATCGCGCGCGTGTGTCGCGTGGTCGGCAGGGAAGGGAGGCTCAAGCAGCGCATCATGGTCCCCGACGCGGTGGGCGGCTGGGCCGACGAGGTCGCGTCGCTCAACACGCTCATCGACGACCTGACGTGGCCGACGACCGAGGTGACCCGAGCGATCGGCGCGGTCGCCAAGGGCGACCTCACGCAGGCCATGGCCCTCGAGGTCGACGGCCGGCCGCTCGAGGGAGAGTTCCTAAAGTCCGCGCAGCTCCTCAACCGCATGATCGACCAGCTGTCGGTCTTCACCTCGGAGGTGACGCGCGTGGCGCGCGAGGTCGGCACCGAGGGCAAGCTCGGTGGCCAGGCGCAGGTCCGGGGCGTCTCGGGCGTGTGGAAGGACCTGACCGAGTCGGTCAATCAGATGGCCGGCAACCTGACGGCGCAGGTGCGCAACATCGCCGAGGTGACGATCGCCGTCGCGAGCGGCGACCTCTCCAAGAAGATCACCGTCGACGTCCGCGGCGAGATCCTGCTGCTCAAGGACGCCATCAACACGATGGTCGAGCAGCTGCGCTCCTTCGCCTCCGAGGTCACGCGCGTCGCGCGCGAGGTCGGCACGGAAGGAAAGCTCGGCGGCCAGGCGGTCGTGCCCGGGGTCGCGGGCACGTGGAAGGACCTGACCGACAACGTCAACTCGATGGCGTCGAACCTGACGGGCCAGGTGCGCAACATCGCCGAGGTGACGACGGCCGTCGCGCGCGGCGACCTGTCGCGCAAGATCACCGTCGACGTCCAGGGCGAGATCCTCGAGCTGAAGAACACGATCAACACGATGGTCGATCAGCTCAACGGCTTCGCCTCCGAGGTGTCGCGCGTCGCGCGCGAGGTCGGCACGGAAGGAAAGCTCGGCGGCCAGGCGGTCGTGCCCGGGGTCGCGGGCACGTGGAAGGACCTGACCGACAACGTCAACGCGATGGCGTCGAACCTGACGGGCCAGGTGCGCAACATCGCCGAGGTGACGACGGCGGTCGCGCGCGGCGACCTGTCGCGCAAGATCACCGTCGACGTCAAGGGCGAGATCCTCCAGCTGAAGGACACCATCAACACGATGGTCGATCAGCTGAACGGCTTCGCCTCCGAGGTCTCCCGCGTCGCGCGCGAGGTGGGCACCGAGGGCAAGCTGGGCGGCCAGGCCGTCGTTCCCGGGGTCGCGGGCACGTGGAAGGACCTGACCGACAACGTCAACTCGATGGCGTCGAACCTGACCAACCAGGTGCGCAACATCGCCGAGGTGACGACGGCGGTCGCGCGCGGCGACCTGTCGCGCAAGATCACCGTCGACGTCAAGGGCGAGATCCTCGAGCTGAAGAACACGATCAACACGATGGTCGATCAGCTCAACGGCTTCGCTTCCGAGGTTTCGCGCGTCGCGAGAGAGGTCGGCACCGAGGGCAAGCTCGGCGGCCAGGCCGTGGTGCCCGGCGTCGCCGGCACGTGGAAGGACCTGACCGACAACGTCAACGCGATGGCGTCGAACCTGACCGACCAGGTCCGCAACATCGCCGACGTCGCCACCGCCATCGCCAACGGCGACCTGTCGCGCAAGATCACGGTCGACGTCAAAGGCGAGATCCTCGAGCTGAAGAACACGATCAACCGCATGGTCGATCAGCTCAACGCCTTCGCGTCCGAGGTGACGCGCGTCGCCAAGGAGGTCGGCACCGAGGGCAAGCTCGGCGGCCAGGCGGAGGTCGAGGGCGTCGCCGGCGTCTGGAGGAAGCTCACCGAGAACGTGAACCTGATGGCGTCGAACCTGACCGATCAGGTCCGCAACATCGCCGAGGTCGCGACGGCCGTCGCGCGCGGCGACCTGTCGCGCAAGATCACGGTCGACGTCAAAGGCGAGATCCTCGCGCTGAAGAACACCATCAACACGATGGTCGATCAGCTCAACGCGTTCGCCTCGGAGGTGTCGCGCGTGGCACGCGAGGTCGGCACCGAGGGCAAGCTCGGCGGCCAGGCGCAGGTGGGCGGCGTCGCCGGCACGTGGAGGGACCTGACCGACAACGTCAACTCGATGGCGTCGAACCTGACGGGTCAGGTGCGCAACATCGCCGAGGTGACGACGGCCGTCGCGCGCGGCGACCTGTCGCGCAAGATCACCGTCGACGTCAAGGGCGAGATCCTCGAGCTGAAGAACACGATCAACACGATGGTCGATCAGCTCAACGGCTTCGCCTCGGAGGTGTCGCGCGTGGCGCGCGAGGTCGGCACCGAGGGCAAGCTCGGCGGCCAGGCGCAGGTGGGCGGCGTCGCCGGCACGTGGAAGGACCTGACCGACAACGTCAACTCGATGGCGTCGAACCTGACCAACCAGGTGCGAAACATCGCCGAGGTCACGATCGCGGTCGCCACCGGCGACCTGTCGAAGAAGATCACGGTCGACGTGCGCGGCGAGATCCTGCAGCTCAAGGAGGCCATCAACACGATGGTCGACCAGCTGCGGTCGTTCGCGTCGGAGGTCACGCGCGTCGCCCGCGAGGTCGGCACCGAGGGACGGCTCGGCGTGCAGGCGTTCGTGCCGGGCGTCGCCGGCACGTGGAAGGACCTGACCGACTCGGTCAACGCGATGGGCGGCAACCTCACGGCGCAGGTGCGCAACATCGCCGAGGTGACGACGGCGGTCGCGCGAGGCGACCTGTCGCGCAAGATCACCGTCGACGTCAAGGGCGAGATCCTCGAGCTGAAGAACACGATCAACACGATGGTCGATCAGCTGCGGTCGTTCGCGTCGGAGGTCACGCGCGTGGCGCGCGAGGTCGGCACCGAGGGCAAGCTCGGCGGCCAGGCGTACGTCCCCGGCGTCGCCGGCACGTGGAAGGACCTGACCGACTCGGTGAACTTCATGGCCGCGAACCTCACCGACCAGGTGCGCGGCATCGTGAAGGTCGTGACGGCGGTCGCCAACGGCAACCTGCGCCAGAAGCTGACCGTCGAGGCCAAGGGCGAGATCGCCTCGCTCGCCGAGACGATCAACAACATGACCGACACCCTGGCGACGTTCGCCGAGCAGGTCACCAACGTCGCGCGCGAGGTGGGTGTCGATGGGCGCCTCGGCGGTCAGGCGAACGTCCCGGGCGCGGCGGGCACGTGGAAGGACCTCACCGGCAACGTGAACCTGCTCGCGGCCAACCTCACCAACCAGGTGCGCGCGATCGCCGACGTGGCCACCGCGGTCACCAAGGGCGACCTCACGCGGTCGATCACCGTCGAGGCCCGCGGCGAGGTCGCGGAGCTCAAGGACAACATCAACACGATGATCGACAACCTGCGCGCGACCACCGATCGCAACCAGGAGCAGGACTGGCTGAAGACCAACCTCGCCAAGTTCACGCGCATGCTCCAGGGTCAGCGCGACCTCGTCGACGTGGGCAAGATGCTCCTCGACGAGCTGGCGCCGCTCGTCGACGCGCAGCAGGGGACCATCTACCAGATGGAGCGCACCGAGCCGGGCGAGAGCCCCAGCCCCGCGCCGAAGATCCTCCGCCTGCTCGCGGCGTACGCGCAGCGCGAGGACAAGCCCGAGCGCATCCGGCTCGGCGTCGGCCTCGTCGGCCAGGCGGCCGCGAGCAAGCAGCGCATCCTGCTCGAGCAGGTGCCGCCGGACTACACGCGCGTCGCGTCGAGCCTGGGATCGACGCCGCCGACGACCGTCGTCGTCCTTCCGGTGCTCTTCGAGGGCGAGACGATGGCCGTCATCGAGCTCGCCGCGCTGCGGCCGTTCACGGGCACGCACCTCCAGTTCCTCGATCAGCTCACGCAGTCGATCGGCGTCGTGCTCAACACGATCGACGCGACGATGCGCACCGAGAACCTCCTCGTGCAGTCGCAGCAGCTGACGACCGAGCTGCAGACTCGTCAGATCGAGCTGCAGCAGACCAACGAGGAGCTCGCGACGAAGGCCAAGCAGCTCGCCGATCAGAACGCCGAGGTCGAGCGAAAGAACAAGGAGGTGGAGCAGGCCCGGCGCGCCCTCGAAGAGAAGGCCGCGGAGCTGGCGCTCACGTCCAAGTACAAGTCCGAGTTCCTCGCGAACATGTCGCACGAGCTGCGCACGCCGCTCAACTCGATCCTCATCCTCGGCCAGCAGCTCGCCGAGAACGGCGCCGGGAACCTGTCGCCCAAGCAGGTCGACTTCGCCAGGAACATCCACTCGGCGGGGACCGACCTCCTCGCGCTCATCAACGACATCCTCGACCTGTCGAAGATCGAGTCGGGCACCGTCACCGTCGAGCCGGAGGAGATCGGCCTGAGCGCGCTGAGCGACACCGTCCACCGGATGTTCCACCACATGGCGGAGAACAAGGGGCTCGCGTTCCACGTCGACCTCGATCCGGCGCTGCCGCGCGCGATGGTGAGCGACCCGAAGCGCCTGCAGCAGATCCTCAAGAACCTGCTGTCGAACGCGTTCAAGTTCACCTCCCGGGGCTCGGTCAGCATGTCCGTGAGGCTCGCGACCTCGGGCTGGAGCGCCGACCACCCGGTGCTCGGCCAGGCCGCGTCGGCGATCGCCTTCGCGGTCACCGACACGGGGATCGGTATCCACCCCGACAAGCAGAAGCTCATCTTCGAGGCGTTCCAGCAGGCGGACGCCGGCACCAGCCGCAAGTACGGCGGCACCGGCCTTGGGCTCGCGATCAGCCGCGAGCTGGCGGGCTTGCTCGGCGGCGAGATCCGCCTCGAGAGCACCCAGGGCGCCGGCAGCACCTTCACGCTCTACCTGCCGCTCGCGTTCACCGGGGCGAACGCGGGCGCCGTGGCTGCGCGCGCACCGGCGCACCCCCCGAGCATCGTGCCCGTGCTCTCGGTCACCAGGGCCGAGGAGACCGTGCCCGACGATCGCGAGGACGTCCGCGAGGGCGACGCGGTGCTGCTCATCGTGGAGGACGACCCACACTACGCGCGCACCCTGGTGGGCATCGCGCGCGCCAAGGGCTTCAAGGCGATCGTCGCGACCCGAGGCGAGCAGGCCCTCTCGCTGGCCCGCCAGCACCTGCCGACCGCCGTCTCGCTCGACGTGTTCCTGCCGGACATGCTCGGCTGGACGGTGCTGAACAACCTCAAGCTCGACCCGCGGACGCGGCACATCCCGGTGCAGGTCCTGTCCGTGGAGGAGGAGCGCCAGCACGGCCTCTCGCACGGCGCCTTCGCCTACCTCGTGAAGCCGGCGACGACGCACGAGCTCGAGGGCGCGTTCGACAAGCTCAAGACGTACCTCGCGCCGCACACGAAGCGCCTGCTCGTCGTCGAGGACGACGACACCGAGCGGGCGAGCATCGTCGAGCTGCTCGGGCACCACGACATCGAGGTGGCGGCCGTGGGCAGCGGAGAAGAGGCGCTTCGCGCGATGCGCGAGCGGCGCGTCGACTGTTGCGTGCTCGACCTGCGGCTGCCGGACATGACCGGCTTCGATCTGCTCGATCGGGTGCAGGCCGACCCCGCGCTGCGCGACGTGCCCGTCGTCGTGTTCACCGGCAAGGATCTGGCGCCGGAGGAGGAGGCGCGGCTCCAGAAGGCCGCCAAGAGCATCGTGCTCAAGGACGTGCACTCGCCCGAGCGCCTGCTCGACGAGACCGCGCTCTTCCTGCACCGCGTCGTCTCGGATCTGCCCGAGGCCAAGCGCAGGATGCTCGAGCGGCTGCACGGCTCCTCCGAGGCGCTGCGCGGGCGCAAGGTGCTCGTCGTGGACGACGACGCCCGCAACATCTTCGCGCTCACGACGGTGCTCGAGGGTCAGGAGATGGAGGTCATCAGCGCCACCAACGGCCGCCAGGCGATCGACATCGTCGAGACGACGTCGGACCTCAGCGTGGTGCTGATGGACATCATGATGCCCGAGATGGACGGCTACGAGACCATGCGCCGCATCCGCCAGGATGCCCGGTTCCGGACGCTGCCCATCCTCGCCCTCACGGCGAAGGCGATGAAGGGCGACCGCGAGAAGTGCCTCCAGGCCGGCGCGTCCGACTACATCGCCAAGCCCGTCGACACCGACCAGCTGCTCTCTCTGCTGCGCGTGTGGCTCTACCGCTGAGACGAAGGATGCAGGAAGCAATCGACATCCTCCTCGTCGACGACGAGCCGCGCAACCTTGACGCGCTCGCCGCGATCCTCGACGAACCGTCCTACCGCCTGCTTCGCGCCGGCGACGCCGACGAGGCCCTCAAGCTGCTCCTCGGCAACGACGTCGCCGTCATCGTGCTCGACATCAAGATGCCGGGCGTGAGCGGCTTCGAGCTGGCGAGGATGATCAAGGGGGCCAAGAGGTTCCGTCAGATCCCGATCGTCTTCCTGACCGCGTATCTCGGCGACGACCAGGACGTCGTCGCCGGGTACGGGGCGGGCGCGGTCGACTACCTGACCAAGCCGGTCAACCCGCTGATCCTGCGGCACAAGGTGTCCGTCTTCGCCGACCTGTTTCGCAAGACGCGCGCGCTCGCGCAGCTCACCGAGACGCTCGAGGAGCGGGTCCGGGAGCGCACGGCGGAGCTCGAGAAGTCGGAACGCAAGCTCCGCCAGCAGAAGGAGGCCGAGGCCTGCCTGCGCAACGAGGCGGAGATCGCGAACCGCATGAAGGACGAGTTCCTCGCCACGATGAGCCACGAGCTGCGGACGCCGCTCAACGCGGTGCTCGGGTGGGCGGCGATCCTGCGGCAGGACCCGAGCAACGCGGCCAAGCTCCAGCGCGGTCTCGAGGTCATCGAGCGCAACGCGAGGTCCCAGGCGCGGCTGATCGGCGACCTGCTCGACGTCTCGCGCATGATCACGGGCAAGCTGCGCGTGAACATGAAGCGGATGCACCTCGCGAAGGCCGTCCACGCCGCCGCCGACGTCGTCCGGCCCGCGGCCCAGGCCAAGGGCGTCCGCCTGGTCGTGGACATCGATCCGGAGCTCGGCGAGATCGTCGGCGACTCCGAGCGCCTGCAGCAGGTCGTCTGGAACCTGCTCACCAACGCCATCCGGTTCACGCCCTCGGGCGGGCACGTGCGGGTGACCGCGGAGCGCGAGGGGGCGAGCCTCACCGTGCGCGTCGAGGACACCGGCGCCGGCATCCCGGCCGAGCACCTGCCGCACATCTTCGAGCGATTCCGGCAGGTGGACAGCTCGACGACGCGCGCGCACGGCGGACTGGGCCTGGGCCTCGCCATCGTGCGGCACCTGATCGAGGCGCACGGCGGCTCCGTCGAGGCGCGCAGCGAAGGCCACGGAAAGGGGGCGGCGTTCACGCTGACGCTCCCCGTGCGTTCGGTGGACGTCGCCTCGGGAGAGGCCGAGGCGGACGGGGAGCCGGACGCCGACTCGGAACCGAAGGGCGCATTCGACTCGGCGCCGTGGCGAGTGGAGCTCGCGAACGTTCGCGCCCTGGTCGTCGAGGATCAGCGGGACTCGCTCGACCTGATCAAGGTCGTGCTCGAGGACGCGGGCGCGATCGTCTCCTGCGCGGCGAGCGCCGAGGAGGCCCTCGCCGCGCCGCCCGGCTCCTTCGACATCATCATCAGCGACATCGGCATGCCCGACGTCGACGGCTACGACCTGATGCGCCTCGTTCGGTCGCGCGCCTGGGGGGCTGCCGTGCCGGCGATCGCGTTGACGGCGTACGCGCGGGCGGAGGAGGTCGACCGGGCGCTTCGCGCGGGATACCAGCGGCACCTCGCCAAGCCGGTCGACGTTCGCGAGCTGATCGAAGCGGTGAAGGCGCTGGTGCGGGGAGCGGCCGACGGCGACGGTGCCCCTCCCAAGCCGCGTCCGACACGGAGCGAGCCTGTCGAGAGGCGGTGAGCCGCGTCAGCGACTCGCCGCCCCGCCTCCGGCCGCTCGCCCGGCCGACCCGGTCTGCTTTCGCGCGCGTCGCTCCAGGCCCCTCTCGAGCGCGCGACGCAACCAGTCGCGCAGCGCCTCGGTCGCGACGAGGGGCCCGAGCGGCAGCACCGCGGCGTCGACGTCGGTGGCAGCCTCCTCGAGGCACGGCATCGCCCACGCGCGCACCGACTCGCCGACGATGACCACCAGCGGTCGAAGGACCCGCATGCGCTCGCACGCGGGGATCGGGTGGCGCACGTGGACGACGCGCACGGCGCCCGAGAGCTCGCGCAGCCCGAGCGCGGCGGGCTCCTCGCCCGGCTCGATGCGCACGAGCATCACGTACGGCTTGCGAACGCGGACGAACGAGTCGTGATTCACGTCGGTCTCTCCGTCCCGCGTTCGACCCGGGGAGGGCCGGTGGCGCTGGCGCGCGTTCGGGTGAGGCAGCGTTCGTGCCACGAGGGGAAACGCAGGGAACGCGCGCGCCGGGCCCATTTCAGGTGGTCACCCGCGCTGGAACCGGTCAGCGGGGTGACCACTCGCGTGCAGCGACCATCCGGACGGGCGACGGCGAAGGCTGGCGGCCGAGGGGGCGCGCCGTCGTCGACGGCCGGAGCTCCGTCGGCACGGAGCTCCGGCGTCGCACGGAGCTCACCACGTACCGAACGCCGACACACCCGCCCCGTCGAACCCCATCGACGACGGCGAGACGTGCACCGTCGGGTCGAACGCGGAGGCCGAGCTCTTGGTGGTCGTCTTGGTCGTCTCCGTCACGGGCTGCGGCACGAAGAACGAGACCAGCGTCGCGAGCGCGCCCGCGCCCTGGACGATGCCGTCCACGGCCAGCAGCGTCTTGTTGCCCCCCTCGAAGCTGCACCCGACCGCCGCCTTGCCGCTGCCGCAGCCGGGCCTCTGCGCCAGGTCGATCCACGGCCCGGCGACCGGAATGTAGAGGTTGCGGTCCTGAGGCAGCGTGCTCACGCCGGCCACGACGACCGCCGGCACGTACGCACCGGCGAGCGCGATGAGGCCCGTTCCGAGCAGCGCGCGGTTCGGCTCCGTCGTCGTCGTCGTCTTCTGCTCGGCGCCGTAGGGTACCGGCGCCATGGCCGCCGGCTGCACGGTCGACGGCGCCGGCGGTTGCGCGACGATCGTGCTGCCCTGCGCGTGAGCAGCGGTGGTGAAGGCGGTGAGCCCAACGGTGACGGCGATGGCCGTCAAAATCGACGTTTTCATTTCAGCAACTCCCTCCCGGTGCACGACCGTGCACGGCGTCATCGCGTCCGGGTTGCAACGGCGGTGCCGCCGTGTCCGCCAGAACGGCCGCCGCTCGGCTCGGTCCCGCTCGGGTCGCCCGAGCTGCTCACCCCTCCAGCCGCACCTCGTCCGCGTGCGCGACGACGCCGCCCGTGTCCGGGTCGAACATGAGGACCATCTCCACCGCGTCCTCGTCGTCCGGGTAGTAGCGGGCGCGCACGCCCATCGCGAAGAAGCCGACCGCGCGGTACAGCGCGATGGCGGGGCGGTTGGAGCGGCGCACCTCGAGGAGCACGTGCTTGGCGCGGTGGCTCCCGGCGTAGCCGACCGCCGCGTCCATCAGCGCCCGCCCTACGCCTCGCCGCCGCCAGTCGGCGCGCGTGGCCACGTTGAGCACGTGCAGCTCGTCGGCGACGTGCCACGCGACGAGGAAGCCGACGACCTCGCCCACCTCGCCGGCGTCGCCGGCGCGCGCCACCCACAGCCGCGACCAGGGTCGCGCGAGCTCGTCGCGCACCTGCCGTTCGTCCATGCGCGTCGGCCCCTCGAGGCCGGCCACTGCGCGAGCGTCGCTCTCGACCATCGCGTCGATCCGGAAGGGCGCGCCCATGCGACGAGGGCGGGATGATATCAGCGCCGGCTCGCCGGCGGGTGGCCGCTGCCGGAGTGGCCCGCTGCCCGGGCCGTGAACGCGCGCGCCCGCGTCGCGATCGCCCACGCGTCGATGGCCAGCCGCAGCGATCCGTCGCCGCGCACGATGGCCCCGGCGAACGGACCCAGACCGGCCAAGAGCGGCCCCAGCGGGCGCACGAGCACCTCCTCGGTGCCGCCGACGTCGTCGACCGCGAGCGCCACGCCCTGGTCGGCGGCGTCGTCGCTCTGGAGGTCGAGGTCCACCGCGTAGGCGCTCGAGGCGGGGGCGGCCCCTTCGAGGCACGCCGACAGGTGGGGCACGCGCGGCGCATCGGCGCCGTCGTTCTTCCGCACGCGCAGCGCGTTGGCCGCGGGCAGCGCGAGCTCGTAGCGCCCGGCGACCACCCACAGCACCGTCACCAGCCCGCTCTCGATGGGCACGTCGAGCCGCGCGCTGAACCCCTCGCCCGCGCGGCTCGACAGGCGGATCGCGCCGCCCATGCGCTGCGTGATGCTCTGGGCGATGTCCAGGCCGATGCCGCGGCCGGCCAGCAGATCGCTCGATACGCGCGTCGAGAAGCCCGGCACGAACAGCAGCGACAGCAGCGTGTCGTCGTCGGCCGCCTCGGCGATGGCCGGGGTGACCAGGCCGGCGTCGGCCGCGCGCTCGCGCACCTGGGCCACGTCGACGCCGGCGCCGTCGTCCTCGATGGTGATGCTCAGCCGGCTGCCGAGCTTGCGCGCCGTGAGCGAGATCGTGCCGCTCGGCGGCTTGCCGAGCGCCGCGCGCACCTCGGGCGGCTCGAGGCCGTGCGCGACGGCGTTGCGCACGAGCTGCAGGCACGGCTCGACGAGCTGCTCGGCGACGCGCCGATCGATCGTCTCGTCGGTGCCGCGGGTGCGCACGATGACCGCGCGGCCGTCGCGGCGCGCCTCGGACTCGATGGCCGTCGTCAGGCGCGCGAAGATGCGGCCCACCGCCGTCTGGCGCATCGTCGAGAGCTGCTTCTTGGCGTCGGTGACGCCGTCGCGCAGCGCGTGCTCGGTCGCCTGCAGCCGCGCCGAGGCGCCGTCCAGGTCCTCGCCGAACGCGCCGAGCGCGGAGACGACCTGCTCGATGCGCCGCAGCGCGGCCGCCGGGGCGCCCCAGGGGCGCGGCGGCCCGATGAGCCTCAGCGCGTCGACGAGCGACGCCCGCAGCTCGCGCGCCGACATGGCCGCCGCGCGGACTCGCTCGGCGCGCGACGCGATGCCCTCGCGCACCAGGTCGATCGCGTCGAAGCGCTCGAGCAGCCGGTCCACGTCGACGGCCGCGACGCGGATGGTGGCGGCGGCCTCGTCGGCGGCCGTCGAGCGCGGCGGCTCCGAGTCCACCGTGCGCATCGACGGGCGGCTCGGGCGCGCGCCGATCGGCAGCTGCGAGGGGCGCACGCGCGCGCGCAGCGTGGCCAGCGCGGTGTCCGGCTCGTCGAGCAGGCCGCCGAGCACCACGCGCCAGCGCGCCACCTCCTGCATCGCCGCGCGCGCCGCGTCGGTCGAGTCGGAACCTTTGAGCCGGTCCTCCAGCCCGTGGCAGAACCAGGTCATCGGCTCGTCGCCGACGGCGCTCGCCGCGCCCTTCATCGTGTGCACGTGCCGGTAGATGGCGTGCGCTGCCTCGATGGGGTCGTCGCTCGTCGCGAGCGCCTCGTCGATGCGCGCGAGCCGATCGGTCACCTCGGCGGCGTACTGGGCGCGCACCAGCGGATCGAGCGGGCGCGCGGCCAGGTCGTCGGACGGCACGGGCCAGCGGGCCACGACGGCGCTCTCGCCGGCGGCCAGGCGCTGCAACGCCGTGCGCACCAGCGAGGCCGCGTCGGCGAACGCGCTCTCGTCGCCCTCGCGCACGCGGCGGTGCAGCCGCTCGAGCGTCGCGGCCAGCTCGCGCTCGCCCGCCAGGCCGGCGCTGCCCTTGAGCGCGTGCACCGCGCGGCCCGCGGCCGCCGCGTCGCGCGGCTGCGCGTCGAGCGTGGCCAGGTGCCGCTCGAGCTCCAGCAGCAGCAGGCGGAGGAGCTCCGGATCGGTCGACGCCGACGCCATGGCCGCTACTCGCTCCTCTCTTCCTCCTCGGGCTCCTCGTCGGCGAGCAGGCGCGCGAGCGGCGCGAGCACCGGCCCGAGGGCGCCGACGAGCAGCGTCCGCGGCACCTTGCCGCTCAGCGCCGTCAGCGACGTCACGAGCGCCCGCGCGCGCTCGCTCGCCTCGGCGATCGCGCGCACCGTCTCCGGATCGCTGCCGGTGGCGCGCTTGATGCGCTCGCCGATGTCGACCAGCGCCGACTCGGCGTCGCTCGCGGCGCCGGCGGCGCGCGCCGAATCCTGCGTGACCTCCGCGACCACCCCCTGCGCCTGGACGACGTGCGACTCGAGCTGCGACAGGTCGGCCGCGAGCTGCGCGATGACCGACGCGAGCTCGCGCGCCGCTTCGCTGCCGCGCGAGGTGTGCGCGCGGACCTCGTCGCTCACGAGCGCGAGCTGCCGACCCTCCGCGTCGCCGAGGCGCGCCCCCTCGAGGCCGGCGTTGAGCGCGACGAGCGCGAGGCGCTCGAACGCGTCGACGACGCGCGCGAAGCCCCCCTGCACCTCGGCCGCGCGCGACGACACGCCCCGCGCGCGATCGGCCACCGTGTCGATCGAGGCGCGCTGGCGCGCGGCGCTCGAGGCGATGCGCTGCGCGGCGGCGCCGGCGTCGCGCGCGCGCACGACGGCCCGTTCGTGAGCGCTCCAGAGGGCGCTCTCGTCGGCGGTGGAGCGCTCGCCGACGGCGCGAGCGCCCTTGGCGGTGCGGCGCAGCAGGCGAAGCAGTCGTTGCTTCGGGGGGTCGGCGGCCATGGGCGCGATGATACCAGCGGCGGTACACTGGCAGAATGCCGCCGGCCGCGGGCCGGCAAGGGGTCGATCCATGCGATCTCCGATGCGCGCCGCCGTGGTGACCTCGTGGCTTCTCGCGCTCGTCGCGTGCGGCGGGGGCGCCGGCTCGCCCGCCAGCGCCGCCAGCGGGGGCGACGACGCCGGCGGCGACGACGCTCTCGCGCCGAGCGACGATGGCGGCGGCGGCGGCGGCGGCGGGGGCGACGGAGCGTCGCCGAGCGACGGCAACGACGGCCCCGCGCCGGACGCGGGCGACCCGACGCTGCACGTCGAGGGCAACCACCTCGTCTACCACGGGGTGACCACGCGCCTGCTCGGCGTCGACCACTCGGGCAGCGAGTACGCGTGCATCCAGAACGGCGGCTACGGCATCTTCGAGGGGCCGGACCCCGACACCCTCGCCGCCGCGATGCTCACCTGGGGTCACGTGAACGCCGTCCGCCTGCCGCTCAACGAGGACTGCTGGCTCGGCATCAACGGCGTCAACCCGATGTACGGCGGCCAGGCCTACCGCAGCGCCATCGTGGACTACGTGAACAAGCTGCACGCGCACGGCCTGTTCGTCGTCGTCGACCTGCACTGGAACGCGCCCGGCACCTCCCCGTCGACCGCGCAGCAGCCGATGGCCGACGCCGACCACGCCGTCGACTTCTGGAAGTCGGTGGCGACGACGTTCGCCGGCGACGGCCTGACGGTGTTCGACCTGTACAACGAGCCGTACGTCGACACGATGAACGCGCAGACGACCGACGCGTGGGCGTGCTGGCTGAGCGGCTGCACGATCACCCAGTCCGCCGGCGGTGTGCAGGGCACGTGGAAGAGCGCCGGGATGCAGGACCTGGTCGACGCCGTGCGCTCGACCGGCGCCAGGAACGTCCTCATGCTCGGCGGCCTCGCGTACGCGGACGACCTGTCGGGCTGGCTCGCGCACGTGCCCAACGATCCGCTGAAGCAGCTGGCGGCGAGCTTCCACCTCTACAACTTCAACAGCTGCACCAACACGTCGTGCTGGAGCTCGGTCATCGCGCCGATCGCGCAGCAGCACCCGGTCGTCACCGGCGAGCTCGGTGAGAACGACTGCGGTCACGGCTTCATCGACGGCTACATGCCGTGGGCGGACACGAACGGCGTCAGCTACCTCGCCTGGACGTGGAACACCTGGGACTGCAGCAGCGGCCCCGCGCTCATCACCGACTACGGGGGCACGCCCACGGGCTTCGGCCAGGGGCTGAAGGCGCACCTGCTCGTGACGTCGCCGTGAGCCGGGCGGCTCCCGCGAAACTTGACCGTCGGCCGGCCCGCGCCGCATCGTCTGGCGCGATGGCACGCCGCCGCGCCGCCTCGCCTCCCGCCGACCGCCGTTCTCCCCGGGTCGACCGCCGCTCCGGTGGCGACCGTCGCGTCCTGCCCCCGCGCCCCGAGGGACGTCGAACGGGCGGCGGTCGTCGGCGCGGCGATCCCGGCGACGCGTGAGACGCGGCCCACGCCGCGGGCCGCCGGCGACCCGCAACGCGCTGGACCGTGCCGGCATCGATGACTACTGGTGTGACGCTCGCATGCTCACCCTCCGCGTCCACGTCCCCGGCCTGCGGCGCCTCGGCTCCGTGGCGGCGCTCCTCGTCTCGACGTCGGCGCGCGCGCAGGGCGAGGCGCCCCCTCAGCCCGCGCTGCCGCACGTCGAGCCCGAGGCGAACGCCCCGCCCGCCGTGGGCCTCGCCCGCGCGGTGAGCCTCGCGCTCTCGCGCAACCCGACCGCGCTCGTCGCGTACGACGAGATCCGCCGCGCCCAGTCGCTCGTCGAGCAGACGCGATCGAGCGCGCTGCCGACGCTCACCGGCAACGCGACCTTCACGCGCCTCGACAGCGACCGCGTCCTCGGCACCACGGTCATCTCCCCCGCCAACCAGCTCAACGCCAGCCTGCAGCTCACGGTGCCCATCGTCGTGCCCAGGCCGTGGGCGCAGTGGTCGGAGGCGAAGGACGGCGTCGACGTGGCGCGCGCCTCCGCCGCCGACGTGCGCCGGACCGTGGCGGTCGCCGTCGCGCGCGCGTACCTGACGGTCGTCGCGCAGAAGCGCGTCATCGACGCCGCCGTCCGCGCGCGCGACACGGACAAGGCGCACTACGAGTACGCCCACCAGCGCTACGCCGGCGGCGTCGGCAATCGCATCGACGAGGTGCGCGCCGACCAGCAGCTGCAGAGCGACGAGGCGACGGTGCAGCAGCAGTACTCCGACCTGGCGCGCGACCGCGAGGCGCTCGGCGTCCTGGTCGGCGTCGGCGGCCCGCTCGACGCGCAGGAGCCGAACCTCCAGGCGCCCACCAACCCGCAGCAGGCGATGCACGACGCCGAGCACCGCACCGACGTCGTCGCCGCCGACCGGCGCGTGAAGGCGGCCGAGCACGCGGTGCACGACGACTGGACGGACTACTCGCCGTACCTCACCGGCGTCTTCCAGCCGTTCTACCAGACGCCGCCGACGCTCACGATGCCGACCACCGGCTGGCAGGCGGAGCTCGTGCTGAACGTCCCGCTCTACGACGGCGGGCTGCGCTACGGGCAGGAGAAGGAGCGCGACGCGGCGCGCGACGAGGCGCGCGCGAACCTCGACGCGACCCTGCGTCAGGCCCGCTCCGACGTGCGCGTCGCCTTCGAGGAGATGCGGCGCGCCGACGCGGCGCTGGCGGCGGCCCGTCAGGCGGCGCAGCTGGCCGAGTCGGCGCTCGACCTGGCCAACATCGCCTACCGCGCCGGGGCCTACACCAACATCGAGGTGATCGACGCCGAGCGCACCGCGCGCGATGCCGAGACGGCCGTCGCCGTGGCGGAGGACGGCGCGCGGCAGGCGCGGCTCGATCTGCTGGCGGCGACGGGGCGGTTTCCGTAGGGCGTGCTTTTCGGCGGGCAAGACGCGCCCGGGTGAGGCAACGTAGCGTCCATGAATCACGGGCGCCGCCCCGGCGCAGGGGCATCGACACCGACGGCCATCGTCCGCGGGCTCGTCCGGGTCCTCGCGCTCGCGGCCCTCTTCGCCGCCGTGGGGTGCGCACCGGAGGACAGCATCCGGATGCGCGCGGCGAACGACTTCCACTGCCCCGGCGGGGTGAAGATCCAGCGGGTCGGCGATTTCAGCTTTCACGCCTCGGGCTGCGGCCAGGCGGGGACGTACTTCTACCAGTACGGCCGCTCGGCCCAGCCCTACGTCATGGGACCGGTGCCCGACCCGGCGCCCGCGTCGGCGCAGCCGCCCGCTCCGCCGAAGCCCCCGCCGCTCCTCGCGCCGCCCGCGGGCGCGGGGGGCTTCGCCCTGGGCGCGACGCAAGACGACGTGCGCCGCGTCTGCGAGCAGGCAGGCCACGCCTACCAGCCGAAGGACGAGGGCCACGCTTCGTGCGACGGCCTCGCCGTCGACATCGGCGTTCCGGCTCACGCGGCGCTCGCCTTTTGCGACGGAAGGCTGTGCACGGTGGACATCGACATCCCGCTCGCGCCGGGCGACGACCTCGCGCGCGGCCTCGACCGATGGAGAGCAGAGCTCGTGACGAAGTACGGCGGCCCGAGCGCCGCGCGCTCGGACATCCCGCTGGCCTGCGCGAGCGACGCCAGCCCCTGCCTCCTCCACGGCACCGCGGTCGTCCGCTTCGACTGGCGATGGCCGTCGGGGCAGCGCATCGCCCTCGGGCCGTGGGTAGACGGCTCGAGAGGCGCTTCCGTCGACATCACGTACACGCAGGGGAAGGTCGAGACGAACCCCGGATTGTGAAAAATCGGCACGAGGGCCGGTGATCCGAGTCGGATGGTCCGGCGTCTGGCGCGGTTCGTGGCGAGTGGATTCCAGTGCAGCCGCGCATGGCCCGGGGACGCCTTCGCTTCGCCCGGCACGCCGGCCGCCGCCTCGAGCCGCGTGCGTTCGCTTCGCGCAAGTGGCGGCTGCGCCTGGCCTTTCGGCCGAGGTCGATGGCTCGATGTGTGCGCCGCGTCGCGGTCTTCCACTCATGAAAGGAGCGATTTCGAAGATGCGGGCCCCTGGAGGTCGCGCATCGCACCGCATGCGACGCGGGGTCGTCAGCTCCCACAGAAACGACGGCGGCGGGGTGCGCGCGGCCGCGCCTGAGCTAACTTCGGCATTTGCAGCTCGAGCGCCCGGGGGGCGCGTCCATCCACTCGAACGCAAAGGTGCCTGACCATGCGAAATGCCGTGTCTCTGATTGGAATGCTCGCCGTGCTCGGAGGTTGCTCTGCGGCCGCCCAGCCGGATCCGACCGGCTCGACGTCGAGCGCCATCGACGACGAGCAAGCGTGCGTGCAGTACACCGCGGCCCAGTTCCTCGCGCTCGACAAGGCGCCCATCGTCGTCGGTCACGAGGGGGCGGGTGAGAACTTCGCCCAGTGGCCGAGCACCACGCCGACCGATCCGAGCAAGCCGATCAACGACACGGTCGACTCGGTGCGCCTCGCCTACGAGCAGGGGGCGAGCGTCGTCGAGATCGACGCGGAGCTGACCAAGGACGGCCGGATCGTCGCGTTCCACGACTTCGACTTCCTGCCCGACTACTCGTGCATCAACACGTACACGGTCGACCAGCTCCGCGACAAAGTCCCGTACATCGCCACGCTCGACGAGATCCTCCGCACCGCGCGGCGGTTCAACCATACGTCGAAGTCGCCGAGCGGCATTCTCATGATCGAGCTCAAGACGCCGTCGCCGCTCTGCGATCCGAACGACGTCGAGGAGGCGCCGCTCGTCAACGCGGTGGTCGACACCGTCCACCACAACCGCATGGACGACGCCGTCATGCTCGACGGCTTCTCGCCGAACCTGGTCGCCATCGCGAAGCAGCTCGCGCCGAACATCCCGCGCGAGCTCGATCTCAACCTGCTGCAGCTCTTGACCCCCGCGCAGGTGACGGGCGCCGGCTACAGCGTCACGCCGGTGACCAAGAACTTCAACCCGTTCAACCTGCAGTGGGCGGACGTCGGCCCGGCGGGAGGCCCGGCCATCTACCGGCTTCCGGGCTACACGAGCGTGTCGCAGTTCTTCGGCGTCGCCGAGTACGGCATCGCCGCGTCGATCGTCGACGCCGAGTCGAACTTCATCGGCACGGTGGGGACGCAGAACGTCCAGGCGTTCGTCGGCGCAGCGCACTCGTTCGGCATGAAGGCGTGGGCGGACCCCGCGCACGACGTGGCGACCTTCGGGTACTTCGCCTCGCTCGGCTTCGACGGCGCGTACTGCGACGACATCCCCGGCAGCCTGGCGCTGCAGCCGCCGCTGTAGGCGGCCGCGATCGCGCACCGGACGCGCCGGCGGCGGCGCGGAGAGAAGCGACTCTCCGCGCCGTGCGCCGGCGCCGTTCTATTTGGCGGGGCCGGTCGGCGTGGCGCCCTTGCGGGGCCGCGGAAGCGGCGGCTTGAGGTCCTGCGGCGCGGGGCTCACGTCCCGGGTGGGCGCCGGGCCGGGCTTGGTGGGCAGCGCGTCGTCGAACCGGGGCGCGGGGCCCGGCGCGGGCGGCGCGCTCGCGGAGGGCGCGAGCGGCTCGAGCGCGGGCACGGCGGGCGGAGGCGCCGGGCGCAGCGCGCCCCAGAGGAACGCGATCAGCAGCGCCACCAGCGCGAGGGCGCCGAAGAAGAGGAGCGCGAGGAGGATCGCGCGGCGCGGCTTCTCGCGGTCCATGAGGGAGACGTGCGGGACGAGCTCGCGGGTGAGGCGCTGGAAGCGCATCTTGAGCGCGTGGGGGGTCGTGCGGTGCTCGCGCGCCAGCTCCTCGAGCGAGCGGCCGACGACGCGCGCCTCCATCATCAGGCGGAAGGTCTCCACCTTGTACGGGTCGTCGCCGATCTTGCTCTCGAGGAACTTGGCGATGAGGTGCTCGCGCGCGCCCCAGTCGGTCGCGGGCTGGCGGCGGTCCGCCCAGTTCACGACGTCGGCCTTGCGATCGAGGTTCTCGACGTCGTCCTCGAGGCCGCGGAAGCGGTCGGCGACGGCGCACCTCGTCACGCGCGAGACCCACCCTGGCATGCCGCGCTCCGTCCAGGGCGGCGACTTCGCCGTGAGGGCGCGCTCGAGCGCCGCGTGCGTGAGGTCGTCGACCAGCGTGTCGTCGACGGCGTCCTTCTTCGGCCTGGGGCCGTAGAGTCTGCGGACGACGATGGCGCGCACGAACCTGCGCCCCTCGTCGAGCTGCTCGCTCGCGAGGAAGCGGCGGAGCGCGACGACCACGCCGCCCACGCGCTCGCCCGAAGGCGGCGGCTCGTCGGCGTCGACGGCCGCGACCGCGTTCGCGGACGACGCGGGCGCAGGCACGCGCGGCGCGGACGGGTCCGCGGGCGGCGCGAGGTCGGGCAGGTCGCCGGAGGAGGGGTTCACGGGGGCCGCGGATGGTGATGCGGCGCGGCTGGACGCGCAAGAGGGGCGGGGGACGCGGATCGGGGGCGGGTGCGAGCGCGGTCGGGCGGCGTTCGGGGTGCGCCGAGCGGCGGGTGAACGCCGTCAAAGGGCGGTCGGACGCGATCGAGCGGCCGGTGAACGCCCCCAAAGGGTGCTTGAACGCGATCAAGCAGCGGATGAACGCGATCGAGAGGCGCTTGATTGCGCTCGAGCGGCGAATGAACGCCGTCAAAGGGCGCATGAATGCGATCGAGCGGCCGATGAACGCCTTCAAGGGGCGCATGAATGTGATCGAGCGGCGGACGAAGGACATCGAGGGCGGCTCGAAGGCGGTCGAGCAGGCCTCGAGCGCGCCGGTGCACGGCACGGTCGTGTGCAATGCGCTCGAGTCGCTCGATGGCGTGCGCCCTACCCCTCGCCGTTCCACAGCTTCGCGAGCGGGACCTCGAGCCCGGGGAACGTCTCGGGGCGGAACGTCTCCTCGTCCTCGAGCGCGGCGACGATCGCGTAGGCGCCGTCCTGGAGCACGAGCTGCTCGAGCGTCGGCGGCCGCGCACCAGGCCGGCGTCCTGACCGCGAACGGCCTCATTGCCGCCACGATAGAACTGCAGATCGGGCATCACGCCGCGCCTGCTCGAGAGGCGGACCTTGTAGCCGGAGCCGCGCGCTCGACCGCCGTGGCCCGCCTCGGCCCACGCCGTGAGGTAGTGCCCCAGCAGCATCACGATGTCCTCGTGTCGCGCCGTCGGCACCTCGACCTCCACCAGCTCGCCGTCGATGAGCTCGCGCAGGTCGTCCTCGTCGAGCGCGACGAAGTCGTCCCACGTGTACGGGGCCGCGCCCGGGGTGGTCATGCCCTGAGTATGCCCCACGCGTCCTCGCCTGGCAGCGGCTGGGCCGCGCTCTCAGCCGTTGGATTCCGCGGGGTTGCCGAGCGATGCCGGGTGGCGGGGCCAGGCCGGCGGGTGGCCGCGGTCACGTCTACTTCGGGCTCGTCGAGAGCGTCGACGAGGTCATGCCCTGCGACTCGGCTGCCCTCTGCGCCGCGCGGCGAGCGAGCGGGACGACGAGGTCCTCCGTGAGCGGGGTGTGGGAACGCGGCCCCTGGGAAAACCAGAGCTGGGCGACCAGACGCGCGACGCGAAACACATAGACGTAGTGCGTCGAGGATCCGGTCGTCTCCTCCACCGTGCCCGTGAGTACGTGACAGTCGCTGCCGAAGCACGGGCCCTGCGTGTCCTCGCTGCGCCAGTGCTCGCGCAGATCACCGACCCGCGACTCGATGAAGCGCGATGCCTTCGCTTCGTCGGAGAAGTACCACCTCGTCTCCTCGATGCGGCGCAGGGGTTCGTAGCCGTGCGGATCGGACCACGTCGCGTCCGCGACCCACTGCAGCCCGTCCGGCGTCGAGCCGTTGCCGTAATGGTGAGCGACCCCGCGGGCCACGTCGGGCCCGGCGAGCGACTGGAACCGCGCACCGACGTCGTCGGCGGAAAGGAACGCTCGGTAGAACGCATCCTGCGTCGTCTCGGGCGTCTTCGACTCCTTCGCGACGGGCGCGGGCGTCGTCACGACCGCCGAGATCGGCGGCGTGGTCGGCGTCGCCACGGGCGCGGCGTGCGCCGGCAACGGCGTGGACGGGGCCTCCGCGCACGCCAGCGGGAGGAGCGAGAGCGCGAGGACCTTGCGCAGCACGCCGCCGAACATAGCCCACCGTCCGCCCCCGACCGCGCGAGCGTTCATCGCGGCGCGCAGTCGCCGATGGATGCCACCTTCCGATCGGTCCGGTCGATTTTCAAAATAGTGCGTTACCTCGCGGCCCCGTTTTCCGACAGGAGGGGCGAGGGCGGGGGACAAGCCGTGCAGTAGCAGGCGGCCACTCCGCACTCCCCGGGCCCCGGAGGGCATGGGCCAGAAAGGAGAAGTCCAGGCAATGGCTGCGAAGACCACGACGCAAGCAGGTGAGATCGCCCGCGCGGAGCAGTTGGCCGCCGGGACGCAGAAGCACTTCGCGACTGCGACGACCCTGAAGTTCGCGAGCGCAGACCACACGCCCAAGGAGATCACGGACGACTTGAACGCGTTCGTGACGCTCCTGCAGGCGGTGATCGACGCCCGCAACGTGGTGAAGGTGAAACTCGCCGCCGTGAAGGCGCAGGCGCCGGCCCTGCGCGTGCTGATGCACGCGTACGAGTCGTTCGTCAAAGCGACCTTCAGCGAGTCACCCGACGTCCTGGCCGACTTCGGCTTGCAACCGAAGAAGGCCACGACGCCGCTGACGACCGCCGAGAAGACGGTCGCCAACGCCAAGCGCGCGGCGACGCGCAAGGCACGCGGCATCACCGGCAACAAGGCCAGGAAGGCCGTCACGGGCGACGTCATCGGCGTCGTCACGGCGACCGTCAAGGCGGGACCGCCGGTGGTGGAGTCGCCCGCAGCCGCGCCCAGCAACGCCGGCAGCAACGGAAGCACCGCCGGCGCAGCGGGGAGCGGCGGCGCGACGACGCACGGCGCCTGAGTCGGGCGCGATCCCGGGTGATTGACGGGATCGCGACGGCCCGGCGCTGAACGCCGCCCGCTGGGGGGGCGCCTCCAAAGCGAAGGAGGCGCTCCCCGGAGGGCGGGGGTAGGAGCGCCGAGCGCTCCCAGGTCCGCACAAAAAGACTTCGGCCGCGGCGCTTCTCGCCGCGGCCGAAAGGTCGCTCACCTCCACCGAGGTCGCCTCAAGCGAGCTCGCTCACGGGCAGGAGATGAACCCCTTGCCGCTGTCGGGGATGCCGGGGCCCTGGATCTGGAACCAGAGGCTGTCGGCCGTCGCGTCGTTGGAGCACGCGCCCTGGTGGTAGTGGAAGTCGACGACGACGTGCGCGGCGGTGGCGTCGGCCGGGATGCCCCCGGTCCCGTTCTGGTTGTCGATGGCGTTCGGCTCGCAGACCATCTCCGTCAGCGGGAAGCCGCTGCTCGTGTACGGCGTCTGGATGGTCTTCAGGCCGCTGCCCGACGACGAGTCGAAGTACACGCTCATCGTCGCGTTGTCGTCCTGCCCCGCGTAGCCGCCCAGCCATCCCCCGAAGCTGTACCTGGCGTTGCCCGACGAGAGCGCGGCGGCGTACGGCGCGAGGTCGACGGTCTGGCTGATCTCGCCGTCCTGCTGGCAGCCGTTGCCCGAGCTCGCCTCGTAGCCGCCGAAGTAGTAGTTGCCCGCGTCGGGCGGCAGCGAGCCGCAGGTGCCGCTGCACGAGTTGCCGCCCTGGTTGCAGATGTTCCACGAGCAGTACGGGTGCACGTCCGCCGAGCCGGAGGTGACCACCCACGGCGCGAGCTGCCCCGAGTCGCCGCCGGGGTTCTGCAGCAGGTTGGCCGTGGTGCCCATCGACGGCGTGCAGTCCTTCGCGGTGTACTGCGTCGCGAACACGAGGCTCACCTCGCTCGAGTCGGCCAGGTTGCGCACGGTGTACGAGATGGGCACGCCGGGGCTGGACGGCCCGAAGTCGGCGCCGGTCGTCAGGAAGGTCGAGAGCGCGTCGAAGCGGCCGGTCTGCGCGCTGGTGACGGCGTTGATCGCGGAGGCCGCGTCGCCGCCGATGCCGTAGGCCTTGATGGTCGTGTTCTTGAGGACCGAGTCGTACTTGGCCTTGAGGTTGGCGTCGACGTTGACGCCGCCCGAGTACGACGCCTGCACCGCGGCCGACAGGTCGGTCGACGACTGGGTCGACTCGAACAGCAGGTAGAAGATGCGCCCGTAGGTGACCGAGGAGATGTAGAGCGCCGGGTTGCCCGGGCCCACGTACGGGGTCAGGTCGGTGGCGGCGACGCCCGGCGCGAAGACGGCGGCGGCGCCCGCGGGAGGGTCGAACGCCATCGTGAAGTACGCCTGCGTGAACTGCAGCAGGTAGCGGTTCTCGGTCGTGCTCGAGTCGAAGTCGAGCGACGCGGAGCCCGACCAGCTGGTGCCGCTCGCGTTGACGCCCGCCTCGATGGCCAGCTGGCTCGACGAGTAGACGGCCTCGGACCGGTAGCTGAACTTGGCGGGCGTGCCGCCGTCGGTGCTCGCGTAGCTCTCGAGGATGTCGTTGATGGCCTGCGTGGCCGAGCTCAAGGAAGGCTGCGCGATCTGCTGCGAGTAGGTCGCCCCGGCGCCGGAGGCGAGCGTCAGCGTGATGGTGCCGGGCGCGCGCGGCAGCGGGATCGGGTTGAGCAGGCCGCTGGCGATCGACGCGCCCTGGATGAGCGATCCCGGCCAGAGCACGTCGGAGCTCGGATCGGACGACACGAACTGGTTGGGCGTGCTCGTCAGGCTGTAGGTCTGCGTGGTGCAGGTCAGGGCGGTGCCGTCGGGGCCGGTCGCCTGCACGGTCTGCGGCGATCCCACGGGGGTGCTGCCCGGCGTGGCGGTGCCCGAGTCGTAGTCGCCGGCGCCCTCGATGACCGCCTGCAAGCTGCCCCCGTCGGCGGCGCCCCCGTCCGCGCCGGGGCCCGCGCCGGGGTCCGCTCCGGCGTCGCCCCCCGAGGGTGACGCGCCCGACGACCTGTCGGCCCCTCCGCAGCCGGTCGCCATCGCGAGCACCATCGCCACCCCGACGCACGTGGAACCGAGTTCGAAACGCATGACCGAAGCTCCTTGCCGAAAGCGCGCGCGCGATCGCGGCAGCCCCCGCGGCTCCCCAGCGAGCCGCGGCGCCCGGCGAAGCGGCGTCGCGCCGTGTGCTTCAGCAAGCGCGGGGCCAGCGCCCGGGTCGCGCGGATCGCGCCAAAACCCGCGGCTTCCGCCGCGCGATCGCCCGGTGTATCCGCGATACACCCCGATGCACCCGATACGGGTGATACAGGCTGATACGACGCCGGCGAGGCGCTCGATCGGGCCCGACGATGCCGGCGAAGAGCAGCCCGGTGACGATGACGTGCAGCGCGAGCGACGCGTTCGATTCGTCGACGTCGCGCCGCTCACGCCGACCGTCGAGATAGTTGGGAGTCCTAACTATCTCTCGAGGACCCGGGACACCACCTGCGTCCGCGCTTCCGAACGGTTCAGTGTCATTGGAGCGCGGATCACGGACGCGGCTTGCCCACCACGGGGGCGCCGGGCGGAGGCGGCGCCGGCAACAGCTTCGCGACGACGTCGACCGCCACCTTCGAATCGCCCTGCCGGAGCGTGTACGGCAGGTACCCATCGCGCAGCAGCACGAACCGCCGCGGCGCCTGCTGCACGGTGGCGCGGTCGATCGTCGCCTTCATCGGCGTCGTGCCGACCATCTGCCCGTCTTCCTGCACCTCGGCGCCCTGCGGCGTCGACTCGAGATCCAGCTCGAACGAGGGCGGCTGCAACGCCGGCGAGGCGCTCGCCGCCACCGCGGCCGCGAGGGCGCCCTCGGCCTTCGTCGCGAGCGCCATCACGCGGTCGCGCTCGATGAGCCCGACGATGCCCGCGAAGACCGCCGCCGTGACGATGACGTGCAGCGCCAACGACGTGTGCGACTTCTCGACGTGCGCCGGCGGCGGCGGCGGCGGCGGGACGGTGCTCGTCCGCGTCGCGTGCGCCTCCGTCCAGGCGGCCATCGCTTCCGCGCTCGAGATGCGCGCGAAGCTGGGGCGCGACGCGGTCGGTCCGAGCCCCGTCGCCCCGAAGAGCGCCTGCTCGCATCCCGCCACCGCGCGGAGCACCTCCTCCATGCTCTGGAGCCGCTGCGCCGGGGCCTTCTCGAGGCACCTTCGTACGAGCCCCTCGACGATCGGCGGCACGTTCACCCCGGGCGCGATCTCGGCCATCGGCGGCACGGGCGCGTTGCGGTGCGCGAGCAGCGTCTCGGCGTGGCTGTCCCTCTCGAAGGGCACGTGGCCGGTCAGGCACTCGTAGGCGATGACGCCGAGCGCGTACACGTCGGTGCGCGCGTCGACCAGCCGATCGTTGACCTGCTCGGGCGCCATGTACCGGGGCGACCCGAGGAACTGACTCTCGGTGGTGATCTCCTCCACGCCGTCGCCCGTCAGCTTGCCGATGCCGAAGTCGAGGATCTTCACGATCTCGCCGTCGTCGCCGTCGGGGACGATCATCACGTTCGAGGGCTTGAGATCGCGGTGCACCGCGCCGAGCTTGTGCGCCTCACGCAGCCCGCGAGCCATCTGGTGGACGACGCGCAGCGTCTCCTGGGCGCCCAGGGCCGTCCGCTCGCGGATGCGCCGCGCGAGCGTCGAGCCGTCGAGGTACTCCATCGCCATGAAGTAGCGCTCCGGCTCGCCGTCGATGCGCCCGTAGTCGTAGAGCGTGACCACGTTGGCGTGCTGCAGCCGCGCCAGGATGCTCGCCTCGCGGAAGAAGCGCGCGCGGAATTTCTCCTCCATCGCGGCGTCGGTGCCGGGCGGCGTGCGCAGGACCTTGAGCGCTACCCGCCGTTCGATCGGCGCCTGCACGGCGAGGTAGACGTGCCCCATCCCGCCGCGCGCGATGAGCGACAGCACGCGGTACTTGCCGCCGTTCAGGGCGGTGCCGGGCGGAAGACGGTTCGGGTCGGCGTCGCTCCGGAAGGGGGTCTTGCGCGTCGGCATGGTCCCCGAGGGTCACGGCAGGCGCATGCGCGCGGGGTCGACGGGCGCGTCGACGGCGAGCGCGCCGAAGTCGATGACCGTCTTGTCGTGCGGCCCCTCGACGAGCACCGCCCGCGTCGGCCGCACCCGATCCGGCGCGAGCGCGAACCGGATGCTGCGGAGCGGCGCGCCGGCCCCGGGGCGCGCGGTCGCCTCGATCTCGACGCCGGTCGGGTCATCGCGCACGACGCGCAGGTCCCAGCGCGCGCTCAGCCTGGAGAGGTCGCCGCCCAGCACGGTCCGTAGATCGTCGAGCGCGGCGCCGATGCGCGTGTCGGACGCGGGCAGCCGTCCGTGCCCGTGCTCGCTCTTGTAGGCGAGGCCGTCGGGGCCGATGGTGAACGACACGTCGTCGGGCGGCGCGAGGTCCCAGCGCAGCCGGTCGGGCCGGAGCAGCGTCAGCGTGCCGTGCGAGACGACGTCGGTCGCGAGCAGGCCGATGGTGCGCGTCTGCGTGAAGGGGCCGACCAGCGTGCGTACGTGCGCGCGGGCGCGGGCGATGCGTGCGAGAACGTCCCCGAGCGCGTCGGCGCGTGCGGTGCGGGCGCGCGCGACGAGGAGCAGCGCGCCCCCCGAGGCCGCCAGCAGCGCGCGCCGCGTGAGCGCCCTCCCGCCACTCACTGTCCGCCCCCGATCTTCGGCCGGCCGGCGTGCGCGACCCCCGCCGCGTAGCGGCCGTCGTGCAGGATGGGGTCGTCGGGCATCGTCTGCGGCTCCGGGTCCGTGGAGGGATCGTGATCGGCCGACAGCAGGGTGCGCAAGTCCAGCCTCACGAAATGACCCGACAGATGAGGTCCGGCGCTCACCCACAGGACGCGGTCGGTGAGATCGGCGACGACGCCGTGGGTGGCGATGAGCGCGTCGATCGCGCGGCGGTCGCCGAGCGGGCAGTGCTCGTCGTCGGCGCAGCCGTGGTCGCGCAGGATGGCGAGGGCGCTCTCGACGTTGGCGCCGTGCGGCGCGATGCGCCCGAGCAGCTGGTCGATGCGGCGCTTGCGCGCGAGCGTCGTCGTCGTGGCGCGCACGCGCTGGTTCTTCGGGTCGGCGGCGAGCGGGCCCTCGAAGTGGTTGGTGACCCCGACGGTGCTTCGCGTCTCGTGCACGAACGCCTCGACGCCGGGCGCGCGCTCGACGACGGCGAAGTTCCCCTGCGCGTCGGCGGCGAAGACGATGTGCGACACCATGACGGGCTGCGCGCGCAGGATCGCCACCGCCTCGTCGGTGTCGTGCGCGTGCTCGAGCGCCTCGCGCAGCGAGAATGCGACCGGGATGCCCGTCGTGCTCGGCTGCCCGGCGCGCCCGCCGTGCACGACCAGCATCAGCCCGTCGGCGTTCACCCCCGTCACGACCCCGACGAAGCCCGGCCACGCGACGCTCGCGAACGGGATCGCGCCGTCGTCGCGCACGAGGAACACCGCCTTGTCGAGGTCGAAGGTCTCGCCCCCCTCGAAGTCGAACGCGCGCGCGGCGAGCACGTGGCCGTCGGCGGTCATCGAGGGGGCGATGGCGAAGCTCGTGCACCCGATGAGCGGCGAGTGCTCGAACTGCAGCGCGATGTCGTAGAGCGCGTGCAGGAACACGAGCCGCTGGTAGGTCGGCATGTGCGAGGTGAACGGGTCGGGCGCGAAGGCGAGCGCCTCGGCGGCGAGCTCGCGCCGGCGCGGCTCGGGGATGTTCGCGTCCACGTGCCGGTAGCGGATGCGGCTGAAGTCCTGGATGCCGACGCGGGCGATCCACCAGGGGACGTAGCGCTGGAAGTCGCCCCAGAGGTGGCCCTCGTCGGCGATCATCTCGTCGCGGAGCAGGCGCGCGTGCTCGGCGCCGATCGCCTCGGGGGACCCTTGCAGGTACACCTCGCGCAGGCCGGCGCGAACGCGCGTCCAGGAGCGCGTCTCGGACGCGGGCGGCAGCGTGACCGCCGGCGGGGCGATGCGCGTCGCGAAACCGATGACCTCGTGCGCGACGGGCGGCAGCGCCAGCGCGCACGCCGCCGCGATGAGCTTGCGCCGGTGCCGGCGCCACCAGGACGGACGGGCCATGCTCGTCATCGTCCACGCAGCCGGAGCTCGACCACGGTCCGGACGACCGTGGTCACGATGCGCGCCGGGTCGCGCACGTTGCGGAAGTGGCTGCGCCGCTCGGACGCCGGCGGGTAGACGACCTCGACCGGCCGCTCGACGACCGGCAGGCCCGCGGCCAGCGCGCGCAAGACGACCTCGGCCTCGAACGCGTAGCCGGAGGCGCTCGCCCCGAGCCCGAGCGTCTCGCGCACGGGGTAGCGGCGAAGGCCGCACTGCGTGTCGCGCAGGCGGCGCCCGGCGAAGGCGGAGAGGAAGAAGTTCGAGACGCCGTTGCCGAAGCGGTTGCTCCGCGGCGCGCCGTCGCGCACGAGGTCGCGCACCCCGAGCACCAGCGCCCGCGGGTCGTCGCTGCCCTGGAGGACGGTCCGCGCGGAGGCCCCCGGGTGCTGACCGTCGGCGTCCACGGTGACCGCGACCGACGCGCCGAGGCGCGCGGCCTCGCGAAGACCGGTCACGAGGGCCGCGCCCTTGCCGCGGTTGCGCTCGTGGCGCACGACCCGGGCGCCCCGCTCGCGCGCGGCCTGCGCGGTCGCGTCGCCCGACCCGTCGTCCACCACGATGACCGGGGTGCCCAGGGCCGCGCCGACGTCGTCGACGACGCGGCCCACGGTCGCGGCCGCATCGAAGGCGGGTACGATGGCGCAGGCGGAGAGCATGGGTGCCGTTCCTTTACACCGCGGGCGCGCCGGCGAGTACGCTCGCACCATCGCTGCCATGAAGCTCGCCATCGACACGGACGGCGCCGGCGCCGGCGAGCGCGCCGCCCGGACGGGGGCCTGACGCGTGCCGGTGCGCCTGTTCGTCGAGGATGGGCCGTGGCCCGGCATCTCGCGCGCCGACGTGACGCGGCGCAGCCGCGCGATGCTCGAGGCCGTTCAAATGCGCGATCACGAGCTTTCGGTCGTCCTGACGGGCGACGATCAAATCCAGAACCTGAACAGGATCTATCGCAACAAGGATCGCCCCACCGACGTGCTCGCGTTCGCGCAGCGGGAAGGCGAGCTCGCCGACCGCGCGGGCCGGCTGCTGGGCGACGTCATCGTGAGCATCCCCACCGCGCGGCGCCAGGCGGCCGCGCGCGGGCGGGATCTCGTCGCCGAGCTGACGATGCTGCTGGCGCACGGCCTGCTTCACCTGCTCGGCTGGGACCACGACACGCCGGCGAAGGATCGGCGCATGCGCCGCGAGACGAGCCGGCTCTGCGCGGCGGCCGAAGCGGCGGCGCGCGCCCCGCGCGTCAAAGGCAGGACCGTGCGCAGGGCCAATGGCGATTCGATGGTCCGGCGGGCGCGGCGCTCGCGTCGCTAACGCCATGGTGTTTGGCCTGTCAAGCGCGGCGCGCGCATCGGCGCCGCCCGATGTACGCCGGTGCGAAATCGCGAAACCGGCGGTTTTTCCCTTGCGGAATGCGAAATCGGGGTGCTAGTCGTTCTCGCGTCGAAGCCGCCACGGGGGGCGCCGCGGTGCCGCCCGGAGCGTTTCGGCCCACCGCCGAACCTCGATATGGGCGGTTGACGTCGCGTGAGGATTTCGTCGATTCGAGTCGACAGGAGGATGCCGAAATGTCTGCCAAGCGTTTGACGAAGGCGCAGGTGATTGCCGAGATCGCGGAGTACTCCGAGCTCGATAAGAAGAGCGTCGGTCGCGTGTTCGACGGGCTGACGGAGCTCATCAAGAAGGAGCTGCGCAAGCCGAACGGCGAGTTCGTGATCCCCGGCCTGCTCAAGCTGCGCGCCATCAAGAAGCCGGCGACGAAGGACCGCCCGGGCGTCAACCCGTTCACCAAGCAGCCCATCATCATCAAGGGCAAGCCCGCGCAGAAGAAGGTCCGCGCGACGGCGCTCAAGGCGCTCAAGGACCTGATCCAGTAACCCGAAGGGGGCTTCGACGCCTTGCCCGGAGGGCGCCCGTCGCGAGAGCGGCGCGGCGCCCTTCGCGCATTTCAACGCCGGCGTCGCGGCCCGCGCCACACGGCGAAGTTCGCCAGGAGAAGGGCGGCGAGCTCCCAGGGCGCGTCGCCGAAGCGCGCGTAGAAGGTGGGCGGGGCGTCGAGGAGGGCCGGGTCGACCGTCAGCACGGCGGGCAGGTCGTCGCCAGGCCCCGACGGGGTGCCGACGCCCGCGAGACCGGCCGCCGGAAGCCGCGCGCGCACGCGACCGGCGGCGTCGATCCACGAGGTGGGCCCGAAGTTGACCGCGCGCACCAGATCGCGCCGCACCTCCACGGCGCGCAGCGCCGAGAGCCGCAGGTGAAGGTCGCTCTCGGAGCTGCCGGAGAACCACGCGTCGTTCGTGACGTTGACGAGCAGATCGGGGCGCGCCTCGATCGCCTCGCGGCCGGCCTCCGGAAGCGTGTCCTCGTAGCAGGACAGCACCGCCGCGCGGATCCGGCCCGCCGGCAGCGCGACGCTGCGGTCGCCCGCCGCGAGCCCCAGGCCGCGCGCGAACACCCTGCGCAGCCAGGGCAGCCGGTCGGCGAGAGGCACCGTCTCGCCGAACCACAGGAGGTGGCGCTTGTCGTACGGCCCGGACAGAGATCCGTCGCGCTCGGCGACCAGCGCCGAATTGTACGCGGCTCCGTCGGCGGCGCCGGTCGTGAGCAGACCGGTGAGCACCGGACCGTGCACGCCGGGCTGGAGGATGGCGCGCGCGCCGCTCGGGTCGCGTCGCAGCCCGTGCGGCAGCCGGTAGGGGTAGGCCGCCTCGGGCCAGACCACCAGGTCCGCGCCGCGCCGCTCCGCCGTGCGCGTGAGCCCCGTCAGCCGATCGAGGATCGCCGGCGCGCGGTCCTCGTCCCAGCGCGTGCTGGCCCCGATGGAAGGCTGCACCAGGGCGACCCGGGCGTGCGGCGCCGCCTGGCACGCGCGCTCGACCTCGCGCATGCGCACGGCGCCGTAGCCCGCCTGCACGCCGACGACGGCGACGGCCGCACCGACGCGCGCGAACGCCGCCCGGCGCGCGCGCTCGCGCACGGCGGCCGTCGCCGCGGACGCGAGCAGCCCCGCCACCAGCGCCATCAGCGCCGCCACGCCGCGCTCGCCGACGACGTCGGCCAGCTGCACCATCGCAGGCCAGGGCGACACGCCGCCCGCGACGGTCCAGGGCAACATCGTCGGTACGAAGGACCCGGCGTAGACGCCCGCGGCGAACGCGAGCGGCCGCGGCACCCTCGCCCGCGCGAGCGTCTCGCACGCGACGGCGGCGACCGCCCAGCGCGAGGCTTCGAACGCCGCGAGCAGCAGCAGCGCCACGCACCCGACCGCCCACGGCAGCGGCGTGAAGCGCGCGACGACCGCGGGCACGAAGCGCAGCGCGACGACGTTCGCGCCGAGGCCGAAGGCCAGACCTCGACGCGCGCCGGTGAGCGCCACGCGGGCGCGCGAAGCGAACGGCGGCCACCCCGGATCGCCGTCGAGCATCCACGCGAGCGCCGCCATGCCGAGCCAGAGCGCGGGGTAGGCGTCGAACGGCGGCGCGGCGAGCGCCAGCCCAACACCCGCCGCCGCGCACAGCGCGAGGCGCGCCCTGGCGCGCGGAGCGAACGGCGCTTGCTCGATGGAAATGGCGACGCCCGTCATACGCGCGAACCGGCGCGCATCTTCCCACGTCCACGTGGCGACACGGTCGCGTCAACATCCCGACGCTCCACGAGGTACGACCCGCGCGCATCTGCGCGGAAGCACGTACGGCGCGAGCGCGGCATCAATCCTGCTGAGGCGTGGGTCCTGCCATGGCCGCCGATCGATCCCTGCAGAGCAAGCCGGTCGCCGATCCCGTGCGCGCCGACACCCGCCCCACCATCCCACCGCCCGGACGGCGCGCGTCCGGGGTCCGGCGAAAAGCCAGCCTCGCTCCCCCGGTGGACGCGCTCGAGGAGGCGCTCCTCTCGCGCCCGGTCTGGGATTCGCGCGAGCCCGAGCCGTGCGTGCACGAGATTCTCTACCGCTTCGCCATCGGCGACGAGGTGGGCGCGGTTGCCGCGGCCGACCTGCTCCTGGACGGGCGTCGTGTCCCGGCGCTGACGGTGTCGATGGACGTGCTCGACGAGATCGAGCTCGATCACCGTGCCGTGTTGGTCCTCGCGCAGGTCGATGGCGTGACACCGCTGTCAGGGGTGATCGCCAGCTGCGGCCTGGCCCGCACCGAGGCGATCCGCACATTGTGCGAGCTCGTGGAGCGCCGGATCGCCGTCCTCCGACCGCCGCCGTGACGCCCGCCGCTCACGGCTGCGCCGGCGGCACCTCGCCGCCGTCGCCGCCGCCGTACATCTTCTCGGCGATGGCGAACGTCATCGCCTCGAGCTTCTGGTAGGCGTCGCGGATCTGCGCGAGGTCCCCCTGCGACTCGAGCAGCTGACGCAGCTCCTGGGCGATGGCGCGCGTGTCGTCGAGCATCTTGCCGTCGACGAGGTTGGCGTAGCCCTCGAGCGCGGCCTCCGTCGTGTAGAGGAGCGTCTCGGCCTGGTTGCGCAGCTCGGCGAGCTCACGCCGCAGCTCGTCGGCGTATTTGAACTGCTCGGCGTCGCGCACCAGCTGGTCGACCTGGTCCTGCGAGAGGCCGCTCGTCGGCTTCACCTTCACCGTCTGGCTCTTGCCCGTGCCGAGGTCCTTCGCCTCGACCGACACGAGCCCGTCCGCGTCGATGCGGAAGGCGACCTGGATCTTGGGGACGCCGCGCGGCGCCGGCGGGATGCCCGCCAGCTCGAAGCGCGCGAGGCTCCGGTTGTCGGCGGCCATCTTGCGCTCGCCCTGCAGCACGTGCACCGGGACGAACGACTGGTTGTCGACGCTGGTCGTGAAGATTTCGCTCCGCTCGGTGGGGATCGTCGTGTTGCGCGGGATGAGCGGCGTGAAGACGCCGCCGCCCGTCTCGACGCCGAGCGACAGGGGCGTCACGTCGAGCAGCAGGACCTCGACCTTCTCGTCGCCGAGCGCCGCGCCCTGCAGGGCGGCGCCCGCGGCCACGACCTCGTCGGGGTTGACGCCCTTGTGGGGCTCCTTGCCGAAGAACTGCTTGACCGCCTTCTGCACGGCCGGCATCCGCGTCATCCCGCCCACGAGGATGACGTTGTGGATGTCGGCGGGCGTGAGCTTCGCGTCGGCGAGCGCCTTCTCGCAGGGCTTCAGCGTCTCGTCGATCAGATCGCTGGTCAGCAGCTCGAGCTCCGCGCGCGTCATCGTCTTGACGATGTGCAGCGGCTCGCCGCCCTTGCTCTGGGCGACGAAGGGCAGGTTGATCTCGGTCTCGAGCGACGACGAGAGCTCGTGCTTGGCCTTCTCGGCGGCCTCCTTGAGGCGCTGCAACGCGATCTTGTCCTTGCGCAGATCGAGGTCGTGCTCCTTGGCGAACGCGTCGGCCAGGGCGTCGATGACGCGCCGGTCGAAGTCCTCTCCGCCGAGGTGCGTGTCGCCGTTCGTCGACTTCACGCTGAAGACGCCGCTCCGGATCTCGAGGATCGAGATGTCGAAGGTGCCGCCGCCCAGGTCGTAGATGGCAATCCGCTCGGCGTCCTTCTTCTCGAGCCCGTACGCGAGCGCGGCGGCGGTCGGCTCGTTGATGATGCGCTTGACGTCGAGCCCCGCGATCTTGCCCGCGTCCTTGGTGGCCTGCCGTTGCGCGTCGTCGAAGTAGGCCGGCACGGTGACGACCGCTTCGCCGACCTTCTCGCCGAGGTACGCCTCGGCGATCTCTCGCATCCTGCCCAGGATGATCGCGCTGACCTCGGGCGGGGACATGTCGTGCCCGCCCACCTGCACCCAGGCGTCGCCGTTGGGCGCCCCGAAGACCTTGTAGGGGACGGTGGCCGCCTGCCGCTGCACCTCGGCGTGCTGGACCTTCTGCCCCATCAGGCGCTTGACCGCGTACACCGTGTTCTGCGCGTTCGTGACCGCCTGGCGCTTGGCGGCCTGGCCCACCAGGCGCTCGCCGTTCGGCGCGAAGCCGACGATGGAGGGAGTGGTGCGCGCCCCTTCGCTGTTCGGGATGATGCGGACCTCGACCTTGCCCCCGGCCGTCGATTCGACGACCGCGACGCAGGAGTTCGTCGTCCCGAGATCGATCCCGATGATCTTGCCCATCGTCCGCGTGAACCGCTAGCTCGTCGGCCGCTCGTCGGTCGCAGCGTCCTCGGGTTTCGCCTTGGAGACGACGACCATGGCGGCGCGCACGAGCCGATCGCCTTGCGTGTACCCCGGTTGCACCTCGGCCAATACGGTACCCGGCGGGCTCTCGGATGTCTCCACCTGTTGGATGGCCTCGTGCACGCTGGGGTCGAACGGGTGGCCCACGGCGGGCACCCGCGCGATCCCCTCGCGCCCGAGCGCGTCGACGAACTGACGCTGGATCATCGCGAGCCCCTCGGCGATGGCCTTGACGTCGGTCGACCGCTGCGCGCTCTGGATGGCGCGCTCCAGGTTGTCGAAGACCGGGAGCAGGGCGCGCAGCAGGTCCTCCCGCCCGTTGCGGCGCGCGTCCTCGAGCTCCTTGCGCGTGCGCTTGCGGAAGTTGTCGAAGTCGGCCGCGGTACGGAGCCAGGCGTCCTTCAGCTTGGCGGCCTCCGCCTGCGCCTGCGCGAGCGGGTCCTCGGGGGCGCCCGGCGCCGACTCGGGCGCCGCGCTCCGCTCGGACGGGGCCTCGCCTTCGTCGACGATGGCTTCCACGTCGCGAGGCGTTTCGCTTGTGCTGTTCGTGTCTTCCGGCATCCGCCGCAATATAAATCGTCTCCCGGCGAAGACTAGCGCACCTCGACCGCGCTCGCCCCGGATCGGCCCGTCCTCACCGGCGCGGGGCCTTGGGGGCGCGCGATGCCATGAGCTGCGTCGGGTCGCCTTCGGTGGCGATCTCCCCTTCCACCTTGACCGTGTCGTCGGCGCTGGGCGTCTTGCGCGTCTTGCGCTTGGCCATGGGGAACGACGAGCCCGAGCGGATGATGGTGTCTTGATCGTCGCGCGGCTCGCGCGGCTCGCGCGGCTCGGCCGGAGCCCGGCGCGGCGGCGCCGTGCGTGCCCCGGCAGCGTTGGCCCCCCCGATCGGCCCCTGGGGGCGGACCTGCCGGCCCGTCGGCTCGGTGTCGCTGACGGCCGGACGGCCGGTGACGTCCGTGTCGCGGATGCCGCTGCGCACCTGCGCCAGCTGATGCGCGAGCTCCGGGCCGCGCCGGTCCGTCGTGTGCGCGTCCTCCGGGCGGTCGTCGAACGGGCTCGACTGCACCTGCGTCGGGTACTCCTCGAACTCGGCGGCGTCCTGCAGCCTGGGGCGCGACTCGAGCTCCGTCGCCTCGACCGGCAGGTTCTCCCCGGAGAGCGGCGTCTCGCCGGCGACCGTGATCGGGATCTCGACGGAGCTGTCGGAGAGGTCGCGCATCGGCGGCAAGGGGGACGGGCGGCGGGCGCGCGAAGCGCCAGCGGCGGGCGCCCCGAGCACGGCCTTGGCCGGCGCCGGGGCCATTGCGCGCAACGCGTCGCCCAGCCTCGCGATGGATGGAGTGTTGTGGCGATCACGGAGGCCCTGCAGGTCGCGCTGGAAGTCGTTCGCGGTGCGGTACCGATCGTCGCGGCTGCGCGCCATCGCCTTCTCGATGACCGCATCGAAGCCGCCGGGCAGCGCCGGTCGCAGCTCGCGCGCCGGGCGGGGCGAGGTGCCGAGGATCTGCAGCAGCAGCGCGTTGTAGTTCGCCGCCGTGAACGGCCTGCGGCCGGTCAGCGCCTCGTACAGGATAACGCCGCACGCGTACAGGTCGACGCGCGCGTCGAGGTTGCGGTCGCCGCGCGCCTGCTCGGGCGACATGTAATACGGCGTGCCCATGACCATCCCGGTGCGCGTCAGATCGAGATCTTCGTCGCGCCCACCGAGCAGCGGCGAGATCATCTTCGATACGCCGAAGTCGAGCAGCTTGCAGACCGGCGGGCAGCCGACGCGCTTCGTGAGGAACACGTTCTCCGGCTTGATGTCGCGGTGGACGATCCCCTTCTCGTGCGCGGCGACGAGGCCCGAGAGCACCTGCACGAGGATGTCGATGACGTCGTCGAACGGCAGCCCGCCCTCGGCGGCGATGCGGTCGGCGAGCGTCTCGCCCACCAGCTTCTCCATGACCAGGTACGGGCTCCCTTCGTCGAGCGTCCCCAGGTCGTACACCTCGCAGATGTTGGGGTGTCCGATGGCCCCGGCGGCGCGCGCCTCCTGGTGAAAGCGGCGCACGGCGTCCTTCTTCCGGGCCTGGTTGGGGTGCAGCACCTTGACGGCGACCGAGCGGCCGAGCGTCATGTGCTCGGCCTCGAACACGGTGCCCATGCCGCCCTCGCCGAGGACGCTGCGCACGACGTACTTGCCGCCGATCGTCTTGCCGATCAGGTCGCGCTGCTTCGGCGGGATCGTGGAGGGCGACCCCTTGTCGGCGCGCGCGCGCGGCGGCGGCTCGGAGGGGGCGTGGCGCTCCTTGTCTCGGCGGATCGCCTTGCCTGTGGCCGGGCAGATGACCTGCATCACGTCGTGCGGCATGCCGCAGTGGCCGCATCGGATGAAACGCTGGCTCATGCACCCGGCCTCGCGCGACGCGACGAACGCGACACGCTCAGCTGAGACTAGGCGCCTCGGACTCGCGCGGCAACGCGATAGGGCTCGGGTGGCCTCGGACATGGCCGCCACTGGCCGGGCCACCCCATGGATGGTGCGATGGCGCGGGGAACGCGGCGCTCGACGGCGGCACGCGCGGTGCTCGGGGGCTCGCCCCCATGCGGCACACACGACCGATCGATTGGGCGCTCCTCGTCGGCGCGGCGCTCGTGGGGGGTGGCGTGGCGCTCGTCGCGCCCTGGGAGCTGGCCGTCGTCGCGTGCGTGGCGCTCGGCATGGCGCACATCGGGCGCAGGGCGACGGGAGCCGGCGCGGCCGTGACGGTCGCGCTCGGCATCTCATTGGGCGTCGTGCGGTCGGGCCGTGCAGTGAAGCTGTACGACGCGGCGCGCGCCGACGCGGTATCCGCGATGGGACTGCCGCAGCGCTGCACCGCGCGGGCGTTGGTTCGCTCGTCGCCGGTGCGCGTACGCGACGTGCTGCGCTGGGATGCATCGCTCACCGACGTGTCGTGCGACGGCGCACCGGTCGCGTGGCACGGTCGCGCGACCCTCTACGGCGGGCCGGCCGGCCTGGCGCGCGGCGATGTGGCCGAGGTGGTCGCCACACTGGGAACGCCGCAGCGCCTGTGGAACGCGTCCGGCGGCGATCCACGGCCGGCCGAGGCGTACCGCGGTGTCGTACGCTCGGGTGGTACGCTCGACGTCCGCGTCATCCGCCGCGGGCGCGGGCTGCTGGCGTGGATCGACCGCACGCGGGCGCGCTTGCGCGCGCGGATCGACGAGACGTTTCCGACCGACATCGCACCGATGGCGCGCGCGCTCGTGCTGGGCGAAAGCGATCTGGCGCCCGACGACGACAGGAGCTTCCGCGCGAGCGGCCTCTCTCACCTGCTGGCCGTCTCCGGAATGCACCTCGTGCTCGTCCTGGCGCTGGCGGTGCGCACGCTCGAGGAACTGTTCACGCGCGTCGAGGCGCTCGCCGCACGCGTCGACGTCGGGCGCATCGCCGCGGCGGTAGGGATCCCGGTCGCGTGGCTCTACGCGGAGCTGGCGGGGGGCGGCGGTTCCACGGTGCGGGCCGCCTGGATGGCGACGGCGGCGCTTGCCGCGCGCGCCCTCGGCCGGCGCACGGACGCGACGCGCGCGTTCGGGCTGTCGATGGTCGCGATGGCGACGACCGACCCGCTCGTCGCCTTCGACCTTTCGTTCGTGCTCTCGGCGGGCGCCACCGCGGGGCTCCTCGCGTTCGCGTCCCCGCTCTCGGCGCGGCTGGAGGCGTGGATGCCTTCGCGCGCGGCCTCGGTCGCGCGCGCCGTCGGGACGACGCTCGCCGCGTCGATCCCGTGCACGCCGATCATTGCGCGCTTCGCCCCGACCGTCCCCGTGGGCGGCGTGCTCGCCAACCTGCTCGCCGTTCCCGTCGGCGAGAGCGTGGCGCTGCCGCTCTGTCTGGCGCACGCGCTGCTCGGCCGGTGGCCCGCCGCGCAGCGCGGAGCGGCGGTCGTGGCATCGGGGGCTCTCGTCCTCGTTCGGTGGGTTGCGCGAGGCTTCGCGACCCCCGCGCTGACCGCCGAGGTGCCGCGCCCCACGTCCTGGCAGCTCGCCGCCCTGGCCGTCGCGATGACCGCGGTGGTGCTGGGCTGGAGCGCGCGCCGCGTCGCCGCGCTCGCCGCGGCCGTGGTGTTGCTGCTCGAGATCGGCGCGCGCCGCGAGGGCGCCCCGAGGGCCGTCCTTCGCGCGACGTTCCTCGACGTGGGGCAGGGCGATGCGGCGATCGTCGACCTGCCCGACGGCGAGGCGATGGTCGTCGACGGCGGGGGCCTGGTCGGCAGCCCGATCGACGTGGGCACCCGCGTCGTGGCCCCCGAGCTCCGGTCGCGCCGGCGCCGGGCGCTCGCGGCCGTCGTGCTCACGCACCCGCACCCGGACCACTTCAGCGGGCTCGCCACGGGTCTCGACGCGATGCGCGTCGGCGCGTTCTGGGACACCGGGGAGGGGGAGGCCGAGGGCGTGGCCGGGGCGTACGCGACGCTGCTGCAAGCGATGCGGGCGCGGCACGTCCCGGTGCTTCGGCCGGCGCAGCTCTGCGGGGCGCGAGTCGTCGGGGGCGCTCGCGTCGAAGTGCTCGCGCCGTGCCCTGCCTACTCGCCCGACCGCGGCCCCAACGACAACTCGTTCGTGCTGCGCATCGCGTACGGCTCGCGGGCGCTGCTGCTGGTGGGCGACGCGCAGTCCGAGGAGGAAGAGCAGCTGCTCGCGACGGCGCGGGGCAGGCTGCGCGCGGACGTGCTCAAGGTCGGCCACCACGGCAGCCGGACGTCGTCGTCGCCGGAGTTTCTCGCCGCCGTCGCCCCTCGCCAGGCGGTGATCTCGGTCGGATGTCGCAACCGTTTCGGACACCCGAGCCCCGTCACGCTCGCGGCGCTGGCCGCCGTGGGGGCGCGCGTGTGGCGGACCGACCGCGACGGGGCGGTCACCGTCACGACCGACGGAGCGTCGCTCGAGGTGCGGTCCCAGGCCGGTGGGCGTTGACGGCCTCGGCCGACCTCTCTAATCCCTGCGCCCACGATGACCGAACGTCTCCGAACGATGTTCTCCGCCGAGCAGATCGCCGCGCGCGTGCGCGAGCTCGGCGCGGAGATCACGCGCGATTACAGCGGACGAACCCTCGTCCTGGTCTGCGTGCTCAAAGGCAGCTTCGTCTTCGCCGCCGATCTCGCACGCCACATCGACCTCCCGCTCCGCGTCGATTTCCTCGGCGTGCGCTCGTATGGCGAGGGGACGGAATCGAGCGGCGTCGTGCAGATCACCCAGGACCTGTCGCGACCCATCGAGCACGAGGACGTGCTGCTCGTCGAAGACATCGTCGACACGGGGCTCACGATCGCGCACCTGATGGACCTGCTCCGGACGCGGGCGCCGGCGAGCGTCAAGGTGTGCTCGCTGCTCCACAAACCCGCGCGATCGCGCGTGCAGGTCGACGTGCACTACCTCGGCTTCACGATCGAGGACCGCTTCGTGGTCGGCTACGGTCTCGACATGGCGGAGCGTTACCGCAACCTGCCCTACATCGGCATCGTCGAGCGCTCGTGACGGGCGCGGCGCGCGCGCGGTACGATGGTGGCGCGTGCCCAGCCCGTTCGCCGACGAGAAGTTCTTTCACGCGCTGCTCTCGAAGGCCGTCGCCGGCAAGGCCAGCGACGTGCACGTCAAGGTCGGTCAGCCGCCGGGGGCGCGCATCCGCGGCGACATGATCTACTTCCGCACCGAGAGGATCTCGGCCGAGGACACGGAGGCGGTCGCGCGCATCGTCATCACGGACCCCGACGTCGTCGCGCGCCTCGACGATCTCAAGGAATACGACACCTCCTACGCGGCGCCGAGCATCGGACGCTTCCGCGTCAACGTCTATCGCCAGCGCGGCAGCCTCGCAGTCGTGATGCGCTTCATCCCGACGGAGATCCCGCCGCTCGACTCGCTCGGCCTGCCGATGCCGGTCACCCAGGAGCTGGCCGAGCGCCAGAACGGCATGGTGCTCGTCGTCGGCGCGGCCGGAAACGGCAAGAGCACGTCGATCGCCAGCATGATCGCGCACCTGAACGGGACGCGCGCGCTGCACATCGTCACCGTCGAGGACCCGATCGAGTTCTTGCACGCCGACCAGCTCTCGAGCATCAGCCAGCGCGAGGTGGGCCTCGACACGGCGAGCTTCGCGGCGGCGCTGCGCGCGGCTCTCCGACAGGATCCGGACGTCATCTTCGTCGGCGAGATCCGCGACGAGGAGACGATGGAGATCGCCATCAAGGCGGCCGAGACGGGGCACCTCGTTTTGGCCACGCTGCACACGAGCGACGCCGTGCGGACCGTCAACCGCATGCTCGCGCTCATGCGCGGCGACGCTCAGGAGAACCGCACGCGCATCGCGAGCTGCCTCCAGGGGATCATCGCCCAGCGGCTGCTGCCGCGCGCCGACGGCAGCGGCGTCGTGCTCGCGGCCGAGGTCCTCGTCGCCTCGCAGTCCGTGAAGGAGAGCATCCGGCGGCCGGAGAACAACCCGCCGCTCAAGTCGCTGATGGAGAAGGGGACGCACCCCTACGGGATGCAGACCTTCCAGATGTCCGTCGCCGCCCTGCTCGAGCACGGCATCGTCGACGACTCGGCGGCGGCCGAGGCGTTGGGCGCGTAGTCACCGCCGCGGCGAGAGCGGCTGGTGGACGGGCGCCGGCAGCGGCGGCTCGACGACGCGCGTTGCGCGCCAGACGAACGGCACGACGACGAGCGCCAGCAGCAGGGCGGCGATCGCGCCGAGCAACACGACCCCGGTCCGCAGCGATCGCGCCTCGTGGCACTCGAGCGCCGCCTCGTGCACCGTGACGTCGCGCGCGGCCGACGCCGCGGCGCGCTCCAGCTTGGCGATCTGCTCGCGCGCCGGGTCGAGGTCGGCCCCGAAGGCCGCACGGTCCGCGATGGCCATCCGCGCGATGCTCACCATCTGCGCCCGTACGCGCTCGCGCGCCTCCTCGACGGCGGCCGTGCGCGTGCCGACCTGCCGCTGGAACCACTTCTCGAGCTGCGTGCGCTCCGCGCGCCCCGCCTCGGCCTTCGCCTGCGCGTCGGCGACGCCCTTCTTCGCCGTCGCGGCCCGCTGCTGCAGGTCCGTGATGCTCGCCCGCCACCGCGACGTCTCCGCGACGCGCGTCTCGCGCTCCTTGGCCCACGCGCTCGCGGCCGACTTCGACCCGGTCGTGTCGATCATCGTCGCCGCCACGCCACCCGCGCCCGCGCGCGTCGCCGGAGCGGCGCTGCGCACCTGCGACAGCGGCGGCTCGGCGCCGCCGAGCGACTCGAGCGCCGCTCGAACGGCGCTCCGCATCGTCGCAGCGTCCGGCCAGCGCCGATCGCGCTCGAAGACCAGCGCTCGGTCGACGATCGCCGCGACGTCGGCGGGGAGCCCCGCCACGACGTTCGCGACCGGCGGCGCGGCCTGGGTGGCGGCCAGGATGAGCTGCTCGTTCGAGCTCGTCCCCTCGTGCACGTAGCGGCCGCTCAGCAGCGTGAACATCGTCGCGCCCACCGCCCACAGGTCCGTGCGCCCGTCGACCTCGTCCCAGCGCGCGCGCGCCTGCTCGGGCGCCATGAACGTCGGCGTGCCCATGACCATCCCGGCCCGCGTCGCCGTCGCGCGCGTCTTGGTCTCGAACACCTTGGCGATGCCGAAGTCGAGCACCTTGAGCGCGCCGTTCTTCGTCAGAAACAGGTTCTCGGGCTTGATGTCGCGGTGCACGACGTTCTTGGCGTGCGCGGTGACGAGCACGTCCAGCAGCCCGTCGACGATCGAGAGCACGTCGCCGACCGGCAGCCGCTGGCCGGCGCGCTCCCAGCGCTGCTCGACCGTCTCCCCCTCGAGCAGCTCCATCACGAGGAACGCCGAGCCGTCGGGCGCGACGTCGTCGTCGAGCACACTCACGGCGCCCTCGTGCTGGATCGTGTTCGCGGCGTAGCCCTCCTGGAGAAAGCGCTTCGTGACCTCCGGGTCGTGGCTCATCTCGGCGTGCAGCATCTTGACGGCCACGCGCTTGCCATTGCGGTGCGTCGCCGCGTACACCGCCGCCATCCCGCCGACGCCCAGCAGCGCGTCCAGCGTCCACTTGTCGTGCAGCACCAGGCCGACGCGGCCCCGCGCGCGAGCCGTCTGCGGATCGTCCTGCAGCTGCGTCTGCGTCGTCATGCCCCGGTCCCGCCGGCGGAGGCCGCCTCGCGCTGCTGCGCGGCGCGCAGCTCGATCTCGGCGCGCTTCAGCTTCGCCTCCTCGCGCGTGAGCGCGCCCTGCGCCCCCGCCAGCTCCGCGGCGATCGCCCGTTCTTCGGCCTGGGCCCGCGTGAGCTCCTGCTCGAGCTTGGCCAGCCGGGCATCCACCTGCACCAGGCGCGCGTTCTGCGCGTCCTGCTCGGTGGCGAGCACGCGGTCGCGCGAGCGCAAGAGCTCCTCGGCACGCCGCAGCTCCTCGAGCGCGTGGGCGAAGCTCGGCTGCTTCTCGGCCACCGGCCGCGCGCGCTCGGCGAGCGCGACGAGCGCGTCCTCCACCTCGCCGGCCGTGCGCGTCGCCTCCTCGCGGCGGCCGACGAGCGCCGCCTTCAGCTCGCGTTGCCGCCGCAGCACGCGCCATGCGTAGAGCGGCGAGAGGAGCCAGTGGCGCGGCGGCTCGCCGTAGTCGGCCAGGAGCCGGGCGTCGAACGCCACGTCGCCCACGGCGGGGGTCGATGTCGGCGCGGGGCCGCCGGCAGGCGACGCAGGGGCGAGCGCTCGCGTCGGCGCCGCAGCGAGGGCGATCGGCGCGACGCCTGAGGGCACGGTCTGCGCCAGAGGGGGGGCGTGTGCCTCGGCGCGGGCGCGCTCTTGCATCAGCGCGCGGGGATCGACCGCGAGCTCCATCGAGATCTCCTCCCGCGCGGCCTTCTTCGGCGCAGGCGGCCTGGGTGCGGGGCGGGCTCCGAGGTCGAGCTCGAGATCCGGCAGCGCATTCGCGCCGCAGCGCGGGCACGCTTGGCCGGGCGCGATCCCCTGCGCGCCGCACGAAGCGCACGAAACCATGCGAGGATCATAGCGCAGCCGCCCGTGCTATGGCCTCACGCGATGGACCGCACGAGCAAGAGGCTCGAGTTCTTGCAGAAGACGACCGCCTCGGCGCCGGGCCGCGACGACCCGTTCGCCTGGTACGGGCTGGCGATGGAGTACCGCTCGCTCGAGCGCCACGAAGAGGCGCTCGCGACGTTCGAGGCGCTGCGCGCCAAGGCGCCCGAGTACGTCCCCATGTACCTTATGTGCGGGCAGATGCTCGAGAAGATGGGGCGCGTCGACGACGCCAGGGCGTGGCTCTCGGCGGGCATCGAGGCGGCGCGCAAGAAGGGCGACGCGCACGCCCTCGGCGAGCTCGAAGGGGCGCTCGGCGCGCTCTCCTGATCGGCCCCGGTTCGTCCGATGGGCCCTGCCCCCTTCGGCGAGGTATCAGCGCTGGCCGCGACGGGACCGAATCGCCGCCAGGCGCTCGCGGATGCGCGCCTCCTCGCCCCGATCGGTCGGCTCGTAGAGGATCGTCCCGGCCAGCTCGTCGGGCAGGTACGTCTCTCCGAGCACCACGCCGCCATGGAAGTCGTGCGCGTACCTGTACCCCTCGCCGTAGCCCTCCTGCTTCATCAGCGGCGTGACGGCGTTGCGCAGCTTCTTCGGCACGGCCAGCGCGCCGTGCTCGTCGATCAGCTCCTTGGCGCGCTTCCACGCAAGGTTGGCGGCATTCGACTTGGGCGCGCTCGCCAGGTACGTGCACGCCTGCGCCAGCGCGTAGATCCCCTCCGGCATGCCCACCCGGCGTAGCGTCGCGTCGGCGGCGCTCACCACCAGCAGCGCGCGCGCGTCGGCGTTGCCCACGTCCTCGCTCGCGAAGATCAGCATGCGTCGCGACACGAACAGCGGATCGTCGCCCGCCTCGAGCATGCGCATCATCCAGTAGACGGCGGCGTCCGGGTCGCTGCCGCGCATCGATTTGATGAACGCCGAGACGACGTTGTAGTGCTCCTCGCCGGACTTGTCGTAGAGCAAGGGGCGGTGGCTCTCGGCGGCGCTCACGACGTCGACGGTGACGTGCTTGGCGGCGGCCCGTGGTTCGCCCGATGGGGCCCCTGCCGCCCCAGGTTCGTCCGGAGGGGCCCCGGCCCCATCGGGAGCGTCTTGCAGGTAGTCGGCCACCACCTCGAGCGTCGACAGCGCGCGGCGGGCGTCGCCGCGCGCCATCTCGGCGATGGCCGCCAGCGCGTCGTCGTCGGCCGAAAGATTCCGCGATCCGAGGCCATGCTCCGAATCGTGGAGCGCGCGGCGCAACAGAGTGACCAGGTCCTCGACGCCGAGCGCCTCGAGCCGGAACACCTTGCACCGCGACAGGAGGGCCGCGTTGACGGCGAAGCTCGGGTTCTCCGTCGTGGCGCCCACCAGAACGATGGTCCCGTCCTCCACGTGCGGCAGGAACGCATCCTGCTGGGCCTTGTTGAAGCGATGAATCTCGTCGACGAACACGATGGTCCGCTGCCCGTGAAATGCGAGCCGGTCGCGCGCGGCGGCCACGATCTCGCGCAGCTCGCCGACGCTCCCCAGCACGGCACTGAATGGCACGAAGTGCGATCGCGTCGCCGCGGCGATGACGCGGGCGAGCGTCGTCTTGCCGCTGCCGGGGGGGCCCCAGAGGATCATCGAGCGCACGCGGTCGGCCGCGATGGCCTGCGACAGCAGCGAGCTGGGCGAGAGCAGGTGCTTCTGGCCGACCAGGTCGGCGAGCGCGTGCGGGCGCATGCGGTCGGCCAGCGGCGCCCCGCGCTCGACGCTCTTTCTGGCAGCGGCGCCGAACAGGGTATCGCCGGGGTCGCCGAAGCCCGATGCGGCGGAGGAGCGGCGAGCGCGGCTGGCCATGCGCGAGAACGTAGCGCGAAACGGGGCGACGACTATGGTTGGCTCATGCGCGAGGGGCTGGCGGCAGGGCTGCTGCTCACACTCGCGGCGTGCGGAGGCGAGCCGCGGCCGCCGGTGCCGCCGGACGTACGCGCCAAGGTGACCGGCGTCGAGCTGTCGGCGCTCGAGATCCGCGCCGACGACGTCGACCGCTTCGAGCACTGCCCTCCGCCGGGCGACATCGGGCAGGACTGGCTGCCCGCCATCCCGGAGTGGCACGCTCCGTCGGCATCCATCTCGGCCGCGATGCCGGCGGGCGTACCGGGCACCCCGGCAGACGAATCGCTCGCGCTCGAGGACGCGCCGCGCGCCGCGGCGAGCCTTCCGGCGCTGGTCGACCAGGCGTCCAAGCAGACGTACCGCGGCTTTCGTCGCTGCTACCACCGCGGCCTGCTCTACGATCCGACCGAGGACGGGCACGCGGCGTTCGTCCTGCGCGTCGACCGTACCGGGCACGTCGCCCGCGTCGAGGTGTGGGGGGCGTGCGACCTCGCGCACGAGGCGCTCGTGTGCATGCGCGACGAGGCGGGGCAAGTGAAGCTGCCGCCGCCGGTGGGCGGCTCCGCCACGGTGACCGTGCCCGCCGTCTTCACGCACGGCGACGACCGCCCTCACTCGCCGAACGACGGCTACGCCGCCGCGGCCTACGTGGCCGTCGAGTCGACGCGCCCCAGCCTGCACCGCTGCGAAGAGGCGGCGCGGCGCAACGGCGAGACGGTGTTCGCGACGGCGCTGATGACGATCGACGTCGACGCCAAGGGCCGGGGGGCGCACGTGTCGGTCGACCAGTGGAAGGGCAGCCAGGACCTGCTCGCGTGCGCGGCCCAGGCGCTGCGCGACGCCACGTACCCGTCGCCGCCGGCGGGGCGGGGGCGCGTCGTCGTCCCGGTCGTGTTCAACCCGCGCCCGTTCACGCGCTAGGAGCCCGTCCGATCCATTCTAGGACGGGCTTCCTAGAGGTCGCGCGCGGCGCCGCCGTCCTCGCCCTCGGCGCCGAGCGTGAGGGCGAGCGCGTCGCTCAGCTGCGTCGCGGAGAACGGCTTGTCGAGCCGCGCGTTCGGCACCGAAGCGAGAAACTGCGCGCTACGCGCCGTGAACGTGCCGCCCGTCATGAACACGAAGCGCCGCTCGATGCCCGGGCGGGCCCCGCGGGCGCGCTCGTACACGTCCATGCCGCTCATCGCCGGCATCATCACGTCGCAGAGCACGACGTCGAACGCCTCGCCCGCTCCGAGCCGTGCGAGCGCCGCCTCGCCGGTCGTCGCCACGACCGCTTCCGCCCCCGGGGGCAGGAGCGCCGCCACGGCGCTCGCCACCAGCGGCTCGTCGTCGACCACGAGCACGCGGCACGCGGTCGCCTGCCGCACCGGGGCGGCGCCCTCGCACCGGTCGCTGCTCGGGTGGCTCGCGCACGGCAGCACCACCGTCGCGATCGTGCCCCGACCAGGCCCGGACTCCAGCCGGACGCTCCCGCCCACCGACGACACGATGCTCCGGCAGATGGACAGGCCCAGCCCCGTGCCGCTCTCGGGCGGCTTGGTCGTGAAGAACGGCTCGAAGAGGCGGTCGCGTGCGGCCGGGTCGATTCCGGTCCCGGTGTCCCGGACCGTCACGACGACGGTCCCGCCGTCCTGGCGCGCCTCGACCGCGATCTCGTTGTCGTCAGCGCACCCCTCCGGGATCGCCTGCGCCGCGTTGATGAGCAGGTTCAGGAACACCTGCCCGAGGCGTGCGTCGTCGCCGAGCACGGGCGGCAGCGGGCCGTATCCCTTGCGCACGCGCGCGCGGTGGCGGATCTCGTGCGCGGCCATCGCGACGCACGAGTCGAGCACACGCGCCACGTCCACCGGTCCGGTCTCGTCGCGATCGCTCTGCGAAAACGTCCTCAGGTCGCGCACGATGCGCCGGACCCGCTCGGCGCCCTCGCCGGCTTCCGTCAGGAGCGCCCGCACCGTCGCCCGGTCCGCGTCGCGTCCGGAGTCCAGCTTTCGGAGCGCCACCTCGACGTTGCCCATGACGTACGCGAGCGGATTGTTGATCTCGTGACCGATCGCGGCGGCGAGCCGCCCCACCGACGCGAGCCGGTCACGGGCGCGAAGCTCCGTCTCGAGCCTGTGGCGCTCGGTGAGGTCGCGCACGAGAGCCAGGACCGACGGCTCGCCCTCGAAGACGATCGGGAGCCCGATGATCTCCGCGAACAGCGTGCCGCCGTCGGCGCGCACGAGCCGGAATCGCTGCGGCGGAGTCTGCGACCCGGACGCCGCGGTGCGAACGCGCGCCTCGGCGTTCTCGCGCTCGCCGGGATGCACGGTCACGAGCACCGAGCGGCCGACCAGCTGCTCCGCGTGCTCGTATCCGAGCATCGTCACGAGCCGGGCATTGACGAAGACGACCTGCCCCAGCCGGTGCACCATGATGCCGTCGGGCGCGCGTTCGATGAGCGCGCGCAGGTGGGCCTCCGCCTGCCGCTGCGCCTGCTCCTGCCGACGCTCGGCCGTCACGTCCTTCAGCACGCCGACGATCGCGAAAGGCTCGCCCCGGCCGTCGCGAAGCGGCCATCGCGTGACGGCGATGTCGTGATCGGCGCCGCTGCGGTCGCGCCGGCGCACGGTGATGGTCGGCATCTCGTCCGCGGAGAAGGCCTCTTCGTGCCTCGCGCGGAAGGACGCCAGGTGCTCCTCGGGTACGTAGGGCGGGGGCCGTCCGAGCACGTCGTCCGCCCTCCAGCCGGTCATGCGCTCCGCTGCGCCGTTCCAGAACCGCACCACGCCCTCGCGGTCGATGACGACGACCGCGACCGGGGCGTCGCCGAAGACCGCCGCCAGCGCGCGCGGGTCGGGCAGCGACTCGGAAAGCATGCCCGCTTATCTACAACAGGCGTCGAGGCGCGCGCCGCGTCTCAGCGGGCGAGCAGTTTCATGAGCGCAACCGTGAGCCCGACGCCGAGCAGCAGGAAGCCGATGGCCACGGCCGCGAGCAGCGGAACGTTCGTTTTCGGTCGGCCGGCCGGCGCCGCGAGCGCTGGCAGGCCCGCTGGTGGCGCTATCCCAGGAGGTTGCGGCGAGGCGACGGCCGCCATCGGCGCCGCGCCCATGGCCATCGCGCCGTGCGGTCGCGGTGTCTGCGCGGCTTGCACCGCGGCCGCCGCGGCATGCGGCGAGATGGGCTGAAGCTGAACCGTCGGCAGCTGGCTCGCGCTCTGCTGCAGCAGGTGCGCCGGCAGCTGCGTCGCGCCCTGCATGACGGCGTGCATCGCCGTCGCGAAGTCGGCTGCGCTCGCGAAGCGGTCTTCCGGCTTCTTGGCGAGCGCGCGCTCGATGACCGCGTCGAGCAGCGGCGGGAACGTCTTTCCCGGAACGCGCTGGCTGAGCGGGACCGGCCGCCCGGTCACGTGAAGCTGGATGTAGTCCATCGCGCTCTTCGCGTCGAAGGGGAGCTTGCCCGTGAGCACCTCGTAGAGGATGACCGCCAGCGAGTAGACGTCGCTCGCGGGCGTGAGCGTCTTTCCCTGCGCCTGCTCGGGGCTCATGAACTCCGGCGTGCCGAAGACCATCCCCTCCTGCGTGAGGATGACCGACCCGGGGCGCATCTGCCGCTCGCCCACCTTGGCCAGGCCGAAGTCGAGCACCTTGGCGAAGTCGCGCAGCGCGCCCGACTGCACGAGAAAGATGTTCTCCGGTTTGAGGTCGCGGTGGATGATCCCCGCCTTGTGCGCCTCGTCGAGCGCTCCGCACACGGCGATGAGGATGGGGAGCGCGCGCTCCATGGGGAAGGGCCCCTCTCCGCGCACCGTCTGGTTGAGGTTCTTGCCCTCGAGGAACTCCATGATGATGTACAGCGAGCCGTCCTCGAGCTCGCCGAACATGAACACCTTGACGGTGTTCGGGTGCGACAGCTGGCTCATGGCCCGCGCCTCGCGCCGGAAGCGCGAGACCAGATCCTGGCGGTTGGCCAGCTTGGGGTGGAGGATCTTGACCCCCACCATGCGGTTCATCTCGGGTTGAAGCGCCTTGTAGACGGCCCCCATCCCGCCCGAGCCGACCTTCTGCAGGATCTGGAACTGCCCGTTCAGGATGTCCCTTCCGATGAACGGGTCCTGCGGGCGCATGGGGTCGACGCAAAGTGGTACCACGACTCGGCTCGCGGCATCATCGTCGCCGTGACGCTGCTCACGTCGACCCTGCTCGAGGCGGCGGGCTTCCGCCATGCCTTCCCCACGCGCGAAACCGCCGAGGCCACGGACGAGGCGCTCCTTTCCGCGCTCGGCACGGCGGCCGTCGTGCAGGTGCGGCAGGTGCACGGCGCGCGCGTCGTGGACGCTGCCGAGGCGCGCGGCGCGGAGGCGGACGCGATCGTCGCGCCGGGCGGCGGCACGGTCGCCGTCGGCGTGCGCGTCGCCGACTGCGTGCCGGTGCTCGTGGCCGACGAGGCGAGCGGGGGCGTCGCGGCGATCCACGCCGGCTGGCGCGGCGTGGTGGCGGGAGTCGTGGGGGCGGGCGTGCGGCGGCTCGTGTGCGCCGGCGATGGTGAGACAGCGGTGGCGGCACCGGCGGCGGGACGGCGCGTCATCGCGGCCATCGGCCCGTGCATCGGGCCGTGCTGCTTCGAGGTGGGGCGCGAGGTCGCGACGCAGATCGGCTTCGTCGTGCGCGAGGCCGGCGACTCGGCGTTCGTGGACCTGCGCGCCGCGGTGCGGGCGCAGCTGCGGGCCCTCGGGCTCGACGACGCGCGCATCGAGGACGTGCCCGGGTGCACGAAGCACGAGCCGGCCCGGTTCCACTCATTCCGCCGCGACGGGGCCAGCAGCGGGCGGATGCTGGCGGCGATCGCGACGCGTGCGTGACCGACAACAAGGCGGAACCTCCGCGCCCGGTGAATGCGCGAGGGAGGGCTGTCGCGGTAAGTCGCTCAAGAGCCACGAAGTGTCAGAAGCGAGCTGTTGCGAGCCGTCCATGAACTACGGCAGCGGATCGCGTGCGCCGACACCCCGTCTCGAAGCGGGCGCGAGCTACGCGAACTTGTTCCATTGTTCGCGACCGCTCGTTCGCGGCACGGACACCCGAAGGGCAATGCATTCTCGACTCCTCCGACGCTGAGGCCGTCTCGGCGCGGTGAGTGGAGCCTCCTGAAGGTGGCGCATCGCGCGCCGTCGGACGCTCCGGCAGAATGCGCAGTCGACATTTTTTCACTTGCTCGCGCTCCCAGGCCAGGGGAGCAACGGGCACGTCATCGATGGGCACGATAGCGGGCCCGTCATCAGCGGGCAGGTCGACGCCGCAGCCTGTTGCCCAACCAGTTTCAGCCTATACGTTTGCGACTTCTCGGACGGAAGCAAAGGACAGGGCTGCTGCGATCCATCGGGCGGCTGCCCGAATCTCCACCGCTCGAGCCCACTCCAGCCATGCGGAGGGTATGGCGACCCTGTCGTGACCGGCAGTTGCGACCCCGATTCCGGACCGTAGCCGCGCAGGCGAGCAGCAGAAGCGGCTTGGCTGGGCGGTCGCAACTTCGGCAGCAGGGCCATGGTTTTCTGCGGAGCTGTTCAAGGTTCCCTCAGCTCGACCGCCGGGGGATAGCCCCGCGGCGCCGAAGGAGCTCGCGCCGGCGCCGGCGATGACGGCTTCGCCCGCGTGCCGGCGAAATCCGCCGCCAGTGGACGCGACTCCGCCGCCGCAGGAGCACGGTGCGCCGCCGGCGTAGTTCCCTTCGCTGCCGGCGGACTTCACTCCGTCGCCGGCGGAGCTCACTCCGCCCCCTGTGGAGCTCTTTCCATGACCGAGGGAGCGCCCGCCGCCCGCACCCAAGCGAGCTCCCTCCGCGAGGGAGCTCGCTGCTGGTCCCGCGGAGTGCCCGCCACCGGTGGCCCCCGGCCAGAGCCTACCGCACGACGAACGAAATGGGCTGGCTCCAATCGCCCGTGATGCCGTGGTGGGTGTGCCGATAGCGCAGCCACGCCGTCGTGCCCACCGGCAGCCCCGGGAAGGTCGCGTGCGCCAGGTCGCTCACGATGCACTGCGGGTATGTCTTCCCGCCGTCGACGCTGCACTGAAACTCGTATGCGCCCCCGCCCGCCGAGGGGACGACGTAAGTCACCTCGCCGCTCACCTTGCCCGGGCGGGCCTCGAGCGGCTGCGGACCGTGGGTCGTCGGCTTGGCCAGGTGAAGCCCCGCCTGGGCGACCAGCTCGGTCGCCTGCCCCGCGTTCTTCTCGATGACCTGCTGCACGAGCGCCAGCACGTGGTCGACGTCGAGCTCGACGACGCGCTTTTTCTGGTCGCGCGTGTCCGCCATGCCGTGCGTGCCCGTCTTGACCGCGACTTCGGCCTTCTCCAGATCGTCGACGTCGGCGTCGAGCTGCGTGAGCAGCGGCAGGCAGCCGGGGAAGCTGCCCTGGTTTTGCTTCATCGACACCGACATCGCGCGCACGTCCTTGATGTAATCGGGGACGTGCTTGGGCGCGTGCAGAGCGACGCGCGGCCTGTGATTGTGCGTGTGGGGATGGCTCATGGCGAGGCAGAGCCTGTACCCGCGGACAGGGACCCGTCAACGGGCGACCGGCGCTCGCTCCTCGAGCTGCGCCAGCCGTTCCGAGGGCGAGAGAAGCACGTCCGTCCCCTCGCGATCGCGCGCGAGCCGCAGGCCCGCGGGGATTCCTTCCACCTCGCCGACGACCCACCAGAGGCCGAGCGTGACGCACGGTGTCGCGTCCCCTTCGACCAGGCGCTCGACCAGATCGTCCTCCAGGCGATCCCAGACGCGAAGGCGCGAGGCGGACGCCGCTTCCGGGTCGAAGCGGACCACCTCTCGCGCCCCGAGCTCGTAGAAGCGCTCCAGCCGCTCGGGCCAGGGCAATCGCTTTCCGCTCGCCTCGCCTTCGATCTCCACCACGAGCTCCGGCGTGCCGCGCTCCCACGTCTTCCACGACGGAAAGAGGTCGTCGGCGCGCCCGAGCTTGACGAAGACGTCGGGCGCGCAGCGGCGCAGCGGATCGCGGGCGTTCCAGTAGACGAACTGGTCGCACCCGATGCCGTGCTGCTCGGCGAACGTCCGCTTGAGGACCTGATACAGGAACGTCCGAAGCTCGAGATGTCGCTTCCCCTCGGGCACGCGCTCGTCCTCCGGCTCGCAGTCCGGAAAAAAGAGCGGCTGCACCGGGCGACGATGGCGCAGGTGAGATGCGTCCGGCCGGGGAGGTTGCGGCATGGACATCAGTCTAACGATCCTGGGCTACGCGTCGCGCCGGTGCAGGCGCGCTCCAGGCGGAAGCTGAGCAGCGCTCGTGCCGATGCCGTCCCGAGGAGAATCGAGGGCTTGCGCGGGCGCCGAGGTGGCCGGGGCCGATTTCGCGGTGGCCGCGGCCAGAGCACCCCTCGCCCTTGCCTCCGGCGCGCACCGCTCGTATTCCCTCGCCACCGCCATGATGCAGGGAGCCCTCGAGGACATCACCAAGGCCGTCGGCAACACGCCCATCGTTCAGCTGCGCCGCGTGGCGGCCGGGCTGCCGGTCGAGATCTACGTCAAATGCGAGTTTCTCAACCCGGGCGGCAGCCACAAGGACCGGCTCGCGGCCAACATGCTCCGCCGCGCCGAGGAGGACGGGCTCAAGCCCGGCGGCACGATCGTGGAGGCGACGAGCGGAAACACCGGCGCCTCGCTCGCGCTGCTGGCCGCGCTGCGCGGCTACAAGTGCGTGTTCGTGATGCCCGACAAGATGAGCCAGGAGAAGATCTCCCATCTCCGGGCCTTCGGGGCGAAGGTCGTCGTGTGCCCGACGGCGGTCGAGCCGGACGACCCGCGCAGCTACTACCAGGTGGCGCAGCGCATCGCGCGCGAGACGCCCAACTGTTTCTACGCGAACCAGTACCACAACCCGGCCAACCCCGAGGCGCACTACCTCTCGAGCGGCCCCGAGATCTGGAAGCAGACCGGCGGCGAGTTCGAGGTGTTCTGCGCCGGCATGGGGACGGGCGGTACGCTCAGCGGCACGGGCAAGTTCCTGCGCGAGAAGATGCCCGGCATCAAGATCGTCGGCATCGACCCGGTGGGCTCGCTCTACTACGACTTCGTCAAGCAGGGACGTGTCACCAAGGCCTTCTCCTACAAGGTCGAGGGCATCGGCGAGGACTTCTTCCCGACGACGATGAACCTGAAGATCCTCGACGACGTCGTGCGCGTCGACGACAAGGAGTGCTTCCTCACGACCCGCGACCTCACGCGGCTCGAGGGCCTGTTCGTCGGCGGGTCGGGCGGCGCGGCGGTTGCCGGCGCGGTGAAGTACGCGCGCGCGATGGTCGATCGCGGCGAGCACGTCGTGAAGGTCGCGGGTGGCGACGGCAAGACGATCGAGCGCCCCGCGCGCATCCTCGTCTTCCTCGCCGACGGCGGGCACAAGTACCTGTCGAAGATCTTCAACGACGACTGGATGCGCGAGAACGGGTTCCTCGAGGACTCGCCGGGTCTCGGCACGGTGCGCGACGTCCTGCAGGGCAAGCGCCCGATCGTCACCGCGCGCCCCGAGGCGCGGCTGCGCGAGATCGTCGACCTCATGAAGTCGCTCAACATCAGCCAGCTGCCCGTTGTCGACGGCGGCAAGATGCGCGGCATCGTCGCGGAGGTGGACGTCCTTCGGGCGCTGGTCTCCGGCGGCAAGACGCTCGAGTCGCCCATCGCGGAGGTCGTCGAGGACGACTACGCGACCGTCACGCCGAACACGAAGATCGAGCTGCTCCAGAGCGTGCTGGCCGATGCGAAGGTCGCCATCGTCGAGGAGTCCGACCGCATCGTCGGCATCATCACGAAGATCGACCTCATCGACTTCCTCGCGAAGCACCCCTCCCCCGGCGTCACCTCGCAGCCGCCGGTGGCCTGACCACGTCACACGCTGAGTCTGGGTTGAACGGGAATTCGCCTAGAGCGGCGGAGCGTTCCTGGGGACGACGATGTTGTAGACGCCCTTGCCGGTGGCGATCGTCTCGGCGGGCGCACTCGGGTGGAAGAGGCGCATGTCGGTCACGCCCACCCGCTTGCCGATGCGAACGACCGTCGCCTCGCACACGATCGTCTCCTGCTTGCCCGGGCGCAGGTAGTCGATGCGCATGTCGATCGTCGACACGCGCGCGCGCGGCTCGTCGACCGCGCTCCACACCGCGCAGCCACCCGCCGTGTCGGCGAGGGCCGACATGACGCCGCCGTGCATCGCCTGCCGCAGCGGATCGCCGATGAGCTCGGGGCGAAAGGGGATCTCGAGGCGCACGCGTCCGCGGTCGATCTCCACCGCGCGCAAGCCGAGCACCCTGTTGAAGGGGATGAGCTCTTCCATGACCTGGCGGAGTGCCGTCGCGTCCATGCTCTCTCCGCCTCAGGCGCCGCTCGAGACGTACTGCAGGTCGACCCACTGCTGCATCCCGCTCGGGAAGGCGACGAGCACCTGCCGGCCCGAGGCCTGCAGCACGGTGCCCGGGTAGCGGTTGCCGTCGGCCCAGTGCACGAGCACCAGCGCGCCCGGCCCGTAGGCGGGCGGAGACGGCGGCGGCGGAGCGATGGGCGCGACGTTCCACGGCGTGCCGACGTACCCGGGCGGGGCGCCGCGCGGGAGGGCGGGGGCGGGTGCAGGCGCCGTCACGGGCGCGGGTGCGGCCGCGGCGGCAGGCCCGGGCACGGGCGCCAGCACGGTCGGCGCGTCGACCGACACCGCGGGGGCCCCGCAGGCGGAGCAGAACCTCGCCGCCCCGGTGAGCGCCTCGCCGCATTTCGAACAATTCGCCATGGCGCCAGTTTCCCACGACGGCTCGGCGCCCGTACAGCGGGCGCTGCCCGCGATTCACGCGGCGCTGCCGCGGCATCGGGTCGGCGTGCGGCGGGACGCTGCTACCTCAGGGCCGCCTCCAGCGCTGCATCTCCGCGTCGAAGCCGCCCATGTCGACCACGCGCGACCACTCGAGCGTCAGCCCGGCACGCTCGCCCGCCGCGCGCGCGCGCTTCGGCCACGGCGCGATCCAGACCAGCCGCCCGCGCGGCACCAGCACCGACGCCGCGTGCGCCAGGAAACGATCGAGCATGTCCGCGAGCCCGGACACGCGCGCGGCGCGGCGGCCCATCGGCGGGTTGGTGATGACGAGGGTGACGTCGCGCGGCGCGTGCTGGAGCGCGTCGGCCCGCTCGAGGCGCGCCTCGACGCCCGCCGCGCCGAGGTTGTCGCGCGAGACGGCGAGGGCGCGCTCGTCGAGGTCGGTGCCCGACAGGGAGCGGCACGGCCCGAGGAGCGCGCGCTCGACCAGCTCCCCGCCCGACCCGACGAACGGGTCCCACACGACGTCGTCGGCTCGCGGCCCGGCCACGCGCGCGAGTGCCGCCGCGATGGTCGGGTGCGATGCGGCCGGCACGTCGCCCCGTCGCCAGGCGAAGCGGGGATCATCGAGCGCCCGCGGAGCGAGCGCCACCTCGACGGAGCGCCGCTCCCCGCCGACGACCAGCTCCCAGAGCGACGCGGTGGGATCGTTGACCAGCGCGGGGGCGCGCGCCGCGATCGCGCGCGCGGCCTCCCACGTCGCGGCGCGCCGGTGTCCGCCGCCGGCCCACGCGATGCGGTAGCGCACGCCGCCGACGGTCCATGTGTCGAGCACCGCGCGCGCGGCATCGCTCGCGGCGGCGCGCGCGATGGCGTCGCCCGGGGTCTCGCCGTCCCTGACCCACTGGGCGGGCAGTGGGAAGCGGAAGGAGAGCATCGTGCGCGCGCCGAAGAGCGCACCCATTTCGCCGCGCAGTCGCGCCCGGACCCGCCCCGGCCCGATGACCCGGACCTCGTCGACCGCCACGATGGCTGCAAGCTCCTCCGCGAGGAGGTCCTCGAGCCCCCGCCGCGAGAGCACGAGCACGTCGACCGGTTCCGCCGGCGTGCGCCCCGGGTCGATCCGCCCGCGTTCGCTGCGCGAGGCCGTGCGCTCCACCATCATCGCCGCGCGCTGCGCGATGCGCGCCAGCTCGGGGTCGGGGCTGCCGCCTGCTTCGCGAAGGCGTGGCGCCGAGCGCGCGCCGCCGACCTTGCCGAGCGATGCCGCGATCGATCGGTGCATCTCGGTGCGGGCGTCCCGCTCCCACGCACGCAGCAGTGCGTCTTCCACGTCCTCGCCGGGCAGGTGCCCCAGCGCAATGGCGGCGTTGCGGCGCGCCTTCGGGTCGGCGTCATCGAGCGCGGCGAACAGCGCCCGGCGCGCGCCGGATTCGTCGGGCAGCGCGGCCGCCACCCGGCCGAGGGCGCGCACGAGGCGAGCCCGAAGCGGAGGCGCCGCGCCGTCCAGGCGCGCGGTCAGCGCCTCCACGGCCGGCGCCCCCACGCGCGCGATGGCGCGCTCGGCGTGCTTCTCGAGCGCGTCGTCGGCCAGGAGGTCCACGAGCTGGGGCAGGTCTCGCACGCTCGGCGTGAAGCCCGGGTCACGGACGCGCTGCTCGAGGGGGGGCAGCGGGCGGCGGGGAGGCGGGGCGGCGGGCACGGAGGGGGCGCGCAGCTTGCGCGGCCCGGGCGCTCACGTAAAGCTCCCTCGCGCGGATGGCCACGCTGCTCGGCGTCATCGTTCTCGTGGCCGCGCGCTCCCTCGCTGCGCTCGGGCGTGCGGGCGATCATCGCGCGCTGCTCGCCGTCTACGGCGGCGCGCACGGCGCGTGGGCGTGGCCGATGATCGCGCTCACCATCCTCGGCGGCGGCTGGTCGGCGCTGCTCCTCGTGCCGATGGTCTGGCACCCGCGCACGCGGCGCTTCGCCGGCGCGCTCGCGAGTGCGATCGTCGCGCAGGCGGTGCTCGTGTGGGCCGCCAAGCGGGCGGTGGGGCGCGTGCGACCGTGGATCTCGCTCGGCCTGCCGGCCCCGCTCGGCGCGCCGCACGACGGATCGTTCCCGAGCGGTCACGCCGCCGGCAGCTTCTGCGTGGCCGCCTTCCTCGCCCTCGCGCTCCCGGCGGCCTGGCCCGGCGCGCCCGCGCGCGCCCGCCTGGTCGCGGGCGGCGCGTTCGTCCTGGCCGCACTCGTCGCTCTTTCCCGCGTCTACCTGGGCGCGCACTTTCCGAGCGACGTGCTCTGCGGTGCGCTGCTCGGCGCGCTGATCGGCGCGCTCGCCGGCGGGCTCTACGCACGTGCGCGCTCGCCGGTCCGCTGACGTTCGCCCGATCGCTTCCTTAGGTTTTGCGGTGCCATGCATCGCTCCTTCGCCTCCGCGACGACGCTTCTCCTTGCTTGCGCGGTCGGTCTCGTCCCGGCGCTCGCGTGCGGCGACCTCGTCATCCCGAACAACAGCGACGACGGAGGCTCCTCGTCGTCGGGAGACGACAGCAGCGGCGACGACGTGTCGGTCGACGCGCGCCCGCCCCCCGACTGCGACGCCGGCGTCGAGCCCGTCGCGCTGGCGTGCACCGGCCTGTACACCAACTGGACGCAGCTCACGCTCGCGCCCGACGTGCAGGCGTTCACGCCGGGCGCCACGTTGTGGTACGACGGGGCCGACTCGTCGCGGTGGATCTGGCTGCCGCCCGGCTCCAAGATCGACACGACGGACCTCAACGACTGGGTCTTCCCGGTCGGGACGAAGATCTGGCAGGAGCTGCGCCTGCTCGGCAAGCGCATCGAAACGCGATACCTGTGGAAGGAGGCGCCCGGTCTCTGGTTCCGCACCACGTTCGCGTGGACCGCGGACCAGAGCGCCGCCCCCGCGCTCACGGTCGGGCAGCCCAACGCCCGTGGGCTCCCCTACGACATCCCGCCGGTCAGCCAGTGCGGGCAGTGCCACGACGGGGCCGCCGACTCCGTCCTCGGTTTCGAGCTGGTCAGTCTGGCGATGCCGAGATCGTCGGGCCTGAACCTGCAGGCGCTCGTCGGCAAGGGGCTGCTGACGAAGAAGCCCGCGGCGACGCCCATCGTGCCGGGCGGCGACGTCAACACCATCAACGCGCTGATGTTCCTGCACGCCAACTGCGGCACCTCGTGCCACAACCGCGGTCCGAGCGCGGAAGGGGGCGCGACGGGCCTTTTCTTGAAGCTGACCGTGGACGGCAACGGCGCGCTGCCGTCCTCACCACAGCTCACCGACACGTGGACGACCTCGGTGAACGTGCCGAGCACCTTCACGCCGTACGGGCCGGACGCCGGCGGCTTCTGGCGCATCCACCCCGGCGACGTGGCACACAGCTCGGTCGCGTGGATGACCGCCCGGCGCGACGGTGTCACGCAGATGCCGCCGATCGCGACGCACCTCGTGGACGAGAACGACGTGCAGCTCCTCGACGCCTGGATCAGCGCCATTCGCTGAAACCCCGCCGCAGGGGCCGCCGCGGGAGTGGAACGCGCGCCCGAAAAAGGCTAAACGTCGGGCGCCTTGCGGATCCTGACCAAGCTCGCCAGCCTGCTCGCGCTCGGGTCCGCCGTCGTCGTGTGCTCGAGCTGCCGCGGCTCGAGCGCGAGCGGTGACGCGCAGGCGAGCGCGTCCACCGAGCCGAGCGCCCAACCGGAGGACGTCGTGCTCCCCGGCGTCGACATCAGCCCGATGACCCCGCGGGAGCGTCACGAGTGGAGCGGCCTCGTCAGCGAACTCTTCGCCCCCTGCCCCAGCGTGCCGGTTTCGGTCGCTCAGTGCGTGCAGGAGAAGCGGGCGTGCGGCTCCTGCCTCCAGGCGGCCAAGTTCGTCGCGCGCGCGGTGCGCGACGGCGCCTCCGAGGAGCAGGTGCGCCACGCCTATCGCGAGCGATACGATCCCTCGACCGCCAAGGCGATTCCGCTCTCCGGCTCGCCGAGCAAGGGGCCGGACAACGCGCCGGTGACGGTGGTCGAGTTTGCCGATTTCGAGTGTCCGCACTGCCGCGCGGCGGTGCCGATGATCGACCAGATGTTCGCGGCGCACCCGGGCAAGGTGCGCCTGGTCTACAAGTTCGTCGCGCTGCCGATGCACGTGCACGCCGAACCGGCCGCGCGAGCGGCGTTCGCCGCCGGTCTGCAGGGCAAGTTCTGGGAGATGGAGCACCTGCTGTTCGAACGGCAGGACCACCTCGAGCAGGAGGACCTGGAGCGCTACGCCCGCATCCTCAGGCTCGACGTGGCCAAGTGGAAGGCCGACATGACCTCCGCGGCCGCCAACGACCGCATGGCGCAGGACCGCAAGCTGGAGGACGACCTGCAGCTCAAGGGCACGCCGACCATCTACATCAACGGCCGCGAGCTCGACATCGAGGAGGACGAATCGCTCGAGGAGCGCGTCGCGGCCGAGCTCGGGGTGCCCCCGGTGGAGCCGTCGGCGTCGGGATCCGCGGCCTCGCCTCCGCCCGCCCCCCCGGCGGCGTCGGGATCGGCCTCCGCCTCACGCAAATGAGACAGCGCGCCGCCCTCGCCCTCGGCCTCGCCTGCCTCGCTGCCGCGCTGGCGGGCTGCGGCGGGACGTCTCCCGGGGCGAGCAGCGCCGCGCCGAAGGACGTCGAGCTGCCCGGCGTCGACACGCGCGAGTTCACCCCGCGCGAGAGGCACGAGTTCTCGGAGTTCGTGACGGAGCTCCCCGCCCCGTGCAAGGACGTCGCCGTGCCCCTCGCGCAGTGCGTGCTCGAGAAGCGCCCCTGCCCCTCGTGCCTGCCGGCCGCCCAGGCGATCGCCAAGGCGGTGCGCGACGGGATGGCGCGCGAACAGGTCGAAGACCTGTACAAGGAGCGCTTCGACGCCTCGTCGGTGAAGACGATCCCGCTCGGCGGCTCGCCGTCGCGGGGGCCCCTCGATGCGCCCGTGGTGATCGTGGAGTTCGCCGACTTCGAGTGCCCGTTCTGCCAGAAGGTCGCGCCCGAGCTCGATGCGCTCTGGGAGAAGCACAAGGACGCGGTGCGCTTCGTCTACAAGTTCATGCCCCTGCAGATGCACCCGCACTCGGAGATCGCCGCGCGCGCGGCGATCGCCGCGCAGGACCAGGGCAAGTTCTGGGAGATGCACCACGAGCTGTTCGCCAACGGCGAGCACCTCGAGCCGGCCGATCTGAACGCCTACGCGAAGGCGATCGGCCTCGACATGGACCGCTTCCACGCCGACATGAGCTCGCCGGCGACCAAGGCGCGCCTCGACGCGGACAAGAAGCTGGCCGACGACCTCGGCGTCAAGGGAACCCCGACGATCTACATCGACGGCCGCGAGTACGACGCGAAGATCGACATCGACGACTGGATCGACCAGGAGATCGCGGCGAAGAAGAAGTGACTGTTCCCTCGGCCGCCGGCGCGTGTTAGCGGTTTCCGCAGTGAGAGCGGCTTCTCTCGACGCCTGTGGCTGCTTCCCCACGGGGCGGCACTACGCCGGCATCGCGCACCTGCTGCGCACGGTCACGCGCGGCCTGCTCGAGGAGCTGGCGGCCGACGCGCCGTGGGCCGAGCTTCCCATCGCCCTGATCGACGTGGAGACGACGGGCAAGGACGCGTCGGTCGACCGCGTCGTCGAGGTGGGCGTGGCCATCGCGCGCGGAGGCGAGGTCGTCGAACGAAAGAACTGGCTCGTCAACCCGGGGCGTCCCATCCCCAAGGAAGCGAGCGACGTGCACAAGATCACCGACGACGACGTGAAGGACGCGCCGGCGTTCGAACGCGTCGCGCAGGAGATCGTCGCCGCGCTGGCCGGGTGCATCCCGGCCGCCTACAACGCGGCGTTCGATCGCGCGTTCCTGACGAGCGAGCTCGGGCGTGCCGGGCTGTCCTTGCGCAGGGACGTCGAGTGGCTGGATCCGCTCGTGTGGGCGCGCGAGCTGCAGCAAGGCGAGAGGTCGCGCGCCCTCGGCGAGGTGGCCGCGCGGCTCGGCATCGCCCTCGAGAACGCGCACCGCGCCAGCGACGACGCCGAGGCCGCGCTGCGCGTCATGCTCGCGCTCGGCCGCGACGTGCGCGTGCCGAGGACCTATGCGGCGATGGTGCAGGAGCAGCGCCGCCTGGCCATGGCGCAGGCCGACGAGCGCCGGATGCGGTGGCGATGACTCGCCGGGGCGTTTGCGCACTGCGCCACTTTCGTTTTTCGCCTATAGTCCCGAAGGCTCGGCAGAGCGGAGGCATCCCGTGACGGACAAGTGCGTAATCCAACTGGGGGATTCCAAGTTCGAAGCGCCCGTCGTCGTCGGCACCGAGAACGAACGCGGCGTCGACATCGCGCAGCTGCGGGCGAAGACCGGCACCGTGACGCTCGACCCCGCCTTCATGAACACGGCGTCGACCAAGAGCGCCGTCACGTTCATCGACGGCGACAAGGGCATCCTGCGTTACCGCGGCATCCCGATCGAACAGCTCGCCGAGAAGTCGACGTTCGTCGAGACCGCGTACCTGCTCATTTACGGCAATCTCCCCAACGAGCAGGAGCTCAAGGGGTGGAGCGAGAAGCTGACGCGCCACTCGCTGCTGCACGAGGACATGAAGCACTTCTTCGAGGGCTTCACGCCGACCGCGCACCCCATGGCCATCCTGAGCGCGATGGTCGTCGCCCTGTCGAGCTACTACCCGGACTCGCTCGACGTCGACAACATCGACCAGCGCGACATCACGATCGCGCGGCTTGTCTCGAAGGTCCGCACGATCGCGGCCTTCGCGTACAAGAAGTCGATCGGCCAGCCGTTCGTCTACCCGCGCAACAACCTGTCGTACTGCGCGAACTTCCTCAACATGATGTTCTCGGTCCCGGCCGAGGAGTACGAGATCGACCCCGAGCTCGTGAAGGTGATGAACCTCCTGCTCATCCTCCACGCCGACCACGAGCAGAACTGCTCGACGAGCACGGTACGCGTGGTCGGCTCGAGCAAGGCGAACCTGTTCGCGTCGATCAGCGCGGGCATCTGTGCCCTGTGGGGGCCGCTGCACGGCGGCGCCAACCAGGAAGTGCTCGAGATGCTCTCGGCCATCCACAAGGACGGCGGCGACGTGAAGAAGTACGTCGCGCTCGCGAAGGACAAGAACAGCGCCTTCCGGCTGATGGGCTTCGGCCACCGCGTGTACAAGAACTTCGACCCGCGGGCGAAGATCATCAAGGCCGCCGCCGACAAGGTGCTCGCGAAGCTCGGCAAGAAGGACCCGCTGCTCGACATCGCCAAGTCGCTCGAGGAGGCGGCGCTCAAGGACAGCTACTTCGTCGAGCGCAAGCTCTACCCGAACGTGGACTTCTACTCGGGCATCATCTACCGGGCGATGGGCTTCCCGACGAACATGTTCACGGTCCTGTTCGCGCTGGGTCGTCTGCCGGGGTGGATCGCGCACTGGAAGGAGATGATGGAGGACCCGACGACCAAGATCGCCCGTCCGCGGCAGATCTACACGGGTCCCACGGTGCGTGATTACGTGCCGATGGAGAAGCGCTGAGGCGCACGCCTCGGCCATCACGCGCCGGAGCTCGCGGCTGCGCCGGGCGGGCGCCAGCCGTTCGGCGGCCCTGCCGTAGTCCATTCTGCTGCGCTGCGCGCGTGGCGTCGGGCCGCGCCTCGGCTTCGCGCGGACCGGAAATACTCGGCTGGACGGCGGACGAGGTATTCGCGGGCCGTTCGTCGGTCACGCGGCGCTCGGAGATCGCATGCCGAGCCGCCAGGCCTCGACCGCGAAGAGCCGAACGGTGACAGCCCTGACTCAGTGAATGCTTCGCGTCCCGCTAGCGGCGTAGGTCGAGCGCTGGGCTGCGCCTCGGGCGTCGACCGGCGGTCGAGCGAGTGCGGAAGAGCGTTCGCGTCGGCCGAATCCCACTGCTGACGCAAGCGGCGTCAAGTACCACGCGCCGGCGCGCGACGATCCGTCGCGCACGAAGCGCTCCCGGTACGTCGGTTGCTGAGGGCCGTCGCCGAGCCGTGGCGCGGAAACGAAGAGCTTCGATTCTGCGGCATGGCGCGATCACGACATCGAAACGCAATCGACAGGAGGGATCCGTCATGGTGAAGAGGAATTACGTGCGGCGTGGCGCGCTCGGGACGGTCGCCATCGGCCTCATGGCCGCGGCGCTCACGGCCGGGTGCGGCGGCGATGGCAGCGTGGGCTCCAGCGCGTCGGCCAACGAGCCGACGGCGACGCAGCAGAGCAAGACCGTCATCACGCCGCTCGGCTTCACGGCGACCGGCTGCGGATTCACGGCGTCGTTCGACATCACGTCGCCGCAGGCGATCAACTTCGTCGCGTTCAACCAGGCCAACCAGAGCAACAGCCTGCAGAACATGCAATCGCAGCTGTACAACGTCGACGACCAGGGCACTCAGACGCAGATCAACCAGACGGCGCAGCAGGCCAGCTCCGCGATGCAGGCGATGCTCAACGCCTACACCGACAACGTCGTCTCGAACCAGGCCTCGAGCCAGCAGGCGGCCCAGAACGCGTCGCAGGCCAGCAGCGCTGCGAATGCGGCCGTTCACGAGGACGACCAGACCGTCGTGTCGAACACCGGCAACTCGACGACGGCCACGGACACCGCCGTGACGCACCAGGACGCGCACCAGGATAGTCACCAGGCGAACGCGTCGACGGTCACGACCAACTCGGCCGCGGCCGCCGACAAGGAGAACGCGTCGAACGCGGCGCAGCAGGCAGCCAGTCAGCAGGCGAGCGCGAACGCGGCTCAGGCTGCGCAGGCCAACAACTCGGCGTCGAACGCGGCGCAGACCGCGGCCAGCCAGCAGGCGAGCGCGAACGCGGCGCAGAACACCGCAGCGGACAACATCGCCTCCAACAGCGCCCAGGCGGCGAACAACCTGAACGCCTCGGCGTTCCAGTCCAACCTGCTCCCCGTCAAGAAGGACAGCGTTGGCGGCTTCGTCGGGTCTCCGGTGGGCAACTCGTTCTCCTCGAGCGGCCAGAACGTGAACCAGAATGCGCTGCAGTCGGCCAACACGCTGTCGAAGGCCCTCAATGCCTTCACGAGCGCGGCCAACCAGTTTGCGGCGCAGAACGCGTCGCAAGCGGCGAACAGCGCGTCGCACACCGACACCGCGGCGCAGAACAGCGCCAATCAGGCGGCGGCCCAGAACGCGGCGAGCTCATCGAACAGTCATCTGGACAAGGCGACATCCGCGCAGAACACGGTGGCGCAGCAGGCGTCGTCGAGCTCGGCGAACAGCGTCGCCAACCAGACCGCCGACACGACCCACTCCGTGACGTCGCAGGCGGCCAACTCGACCCAGACCGTCGCGCACAACCTGAACGAGTCGCTCGCGCAGGCGGCTCAGCAGGCGGCGTCCAACTCGTCCGCGGCCAGCGCGGCCACGGCGAATCGCGCCGAGCAGGCGAACATCAACCAGCAGAACCAGAGCGCGTCGAGCCAGTCGCAGAGCTCCACGATGGTCTACAACAACCTGTCGAGCATGAACTCTCACCACATGGTGCTGCAGATCAGCGCGACCTCGACCCAGGCGCAGGCGGCCCTGCAGATCTTCACGGGTTCGAACAACTCGGTATCTGCGCAGAAGGCGTTCCAGCAGGCGTTGCCTTCGTGCGGTGGGGGCTTCGTGGGTCCGGCCATCGTGCCCGTCGCGAGTCCTCCCTCGGGCAGCATGGTCGCGAAGCCGGATTGATCACAATCTGAATGGACCCATCGTGCTCGGCAGCAGGGGCGCTCTTGCTCCGGCGCTCCTGCTGCCGGCACACCTTCTCGCGGCGCGCGCGGAGCGCGCTTTTCGCTTCCCGCTTCCCGTAGGCCCCGTGACTCCGGCTTTGCTTGCGACTCGCCGTGCCAGGACAGCCGCGCCGCCAAGGCGCGAGCCGGTCACCGAGTCGCTCGGAGAGGTAGTCGGCACCCGCGGTGGCCGGCGTCGCGGCACGTCGGGCCCGCGTCCGCGGGAGAGCGCAGCCTGCGTCCCGCGCGCGTGTCGCCGGGCGCCACGGCGCCTCGCGGTGCGCGTCTGCGCTGCGCGCGGTGGTGGGTGAGCCACGCCCTTTTCGCGCCGTTCGCACGGGTGCTCGTCGATGACTCCGCCACCGAGGGCGCTGGCCGGCGCCTCGAAGCGTCGGGCGCCACGCGCACGAGCGCCACTGGGCAGCGCCTGCGCCCCGCGGCGACGACGGCCGCCCGCACGGCCGGCGCGGACGGCGCGGACGGCGCGACGCCCCGCACGCACGGGAACGCGCCCGCAAAGACGCGAGATGCGCGACCGCGCCCTGCGAGCGCAGGCAGTTCATCTTGAAGGGGAGCACCGCTTGCACGGGGGCCCGCCGGCGCGCGGTTGGAGCGCGTCAGGAGGGACCGTCATGAAATCGAAGATGTCATCGAAGAAGCTGATCAGCGCCGTGGCGTTCGGCGCCCTGGCTGCGGTTGCGTTGGGCTCGAACGCCTGCTCGAGCACCCAGCCGGGTGACCCGGAGGCCACCTCGAGCGCGAACTCGGCCGAGCTGGCGCCGCTGACCTGCACGCCGCTGCTGACGGCTGCGCCGGTCGTCAACTGCGGCGCGATCACCACCGACCAGATCTCCACGGCCACCAGCCTCCAGTCGTCGCTGGCGACCCAGATGCAGGCGGCACTGGCAAGCCTCACCATCACCGCCAACGTCGCCCAGCAGCAGGTCATCATCGCCTCGCAGGCGAACGCGTTCAGCAGCCTGTTCGGAACGCAGATCGTCGCGCCGCTCATCCCCGACGGCTTCTTCACGACCACCGTGCCGTTGGCGGTCAGCACGCTTGCGCCGAACTTCGCGCTTCAGGCGACCGTGTTCGGGCTCGTGCCCGGCGTCTTCGCGACCACGACGCCTGCTCTGACCACGGGCACGACGCTCACCCCGTTCCTCAACACGACCACGAACCAGACGTTCGCGGCGTTCAACGCCGCCACGCTGAGCACGGCCAACACCGCCACGGTCAACACCGGCTCGATCAACGCCGCCACGGCGCCCCTCACATTCTTCTTCTCGACGCCGATCGCCACGACGGTGCCGCTCACGTGCGCGGCGACGGTTCCGCTCGGGTGTCTCTGAGAACGGCTTGATGAATACCGGACGCCCGTGCCGCGGCTCCTTCGGGCCACGGCGCGGGCGTGCGGTCACCCGCCGAGGAGCCACCCCCACCGGTCGCGCAGCCAGTCGCCGGCCAGCATCCACTCGATGATCGCCAGGCACAGGAAGGGGCCGAAGGGCATCCGCGCCGCCAGCACGCCTTCCTCGGGGGCCGTGGCGAGCGGGTCCTCGTCGAGGAGCTTTCGGGCCTCCTCGTCGCCCTCGGCGGCGGCACGCTGGAGCTCCTCGCGGTCGTTGCGCACGCTCTCGGGCTCCTCGATCTTGCCGCGCGCCAGCAGCAGCACGCCGGCGGCGAGCGTCGCCTGCAGCGCCCCCGCGAAGATCGCGAAGACGACCCCCGGCCAGCCGAACCATGCGCCGGCGAGCATCGTCAGCTTCGCGTCGCCGAGGCCCATGCCCGCGCGACCGCGCAGCGCCTTGTAGCCGACGACGAACGGCAGCCACACGCCGAGAAAGCCGACCGCCGCGCCGAGCAGGGCGTCCACCCACCCGAGCCCGCGCAGCGCGGGTGTCAGCAAGCCGAAGACCGTGCCGCCGATCGTGATCGAGTCGGGTAGGTACATGTGCTCGGCGTCGATGAACGCGGCGGCCACGAGCGCCATCGCAAGCGCGAGGTCGGAGAGGAAGATGGAGCCGGCGTCGAGCAGAGACGTGCTGCCCGGGAGCGCGCGGATGACGGCCTCGTAAACGGCGAGCGCGAGCAGCCCGCTGAGGAGCTCGACGACGACGTAGCGTGGTGAGATGCGCGCGCCGCAGCAGCGCGCGCGCCCGCGCAGCACGAGCCACGACAGGATCGGGACGTTGTCGTACGCGGCCACGGGCGCGCCACAGGCCGGGCAGTGCGAGCCCGGCCGGACGACGCTCATCTCGCGAGGCACGCGGTAGACGACCACGTTCACGAAGCTCCCCCAGAGCGCGCCCCACGCGAACGCGAACGCACGCAGCAGCGCCGGAGGAAGGTTGAGCTCCGAGATGGTCATGGACCTCCCCACTCATAACCCATAACGTCGCCCTGCCCTTGCTCCTCGCCATCAACCCCGAGCATCCGGAGCCTCGAAAGATCCGCCGTGCCGTCGAGGTGCTGGCCGGCGGCGGCGTCATCGCGTATCCGACCGATACGGTCTATGGCCTGGGCTGCGACCTGACCAACAAGCACGCCGTCGAGCGCCTGTACGCGATCAAGGGGATGGACCGCTCGCAGCCGCTCGCCTTCGTCTGCCCGGACCTGTCGGACATCGCGCGCTACGCCATCGTCGACAACCAGGTGTACCGAGTCCTGCGCCGGTTCCTGCCGGGGCCCTACACGTTCATCCTCGAGGCGACGCGCGAGGTGCCCAAGCTGGTGCAGATGCGCCGCAAAACGGTCGGCATCCGCGTTCCGGCGTCGGAGGCCGTCCGGGCGCTCGCTCGCGAGCTCGGGCGCCCGATCATCTCGACCACGGCCGCTCGCCCCGGCGAGGAGCCTCACGTCGATCCGCACGAGATCGACGCGGCGTTCCGCGGACTGGCGCTGGTGCTCGACGGTGGCGCGGGCGGCGTGGTGCCGACCACAGTCATCGACCTCACCCGCTCGCCGCCCGAGGTGGTGCGCGAGGGTGCGGGCCCCGTCGACGAGTTCCGCTAGCCCTTATGGCCGCAGGCGACCGTGCCGTCCAGAGGGACGAGAGCATGGCCACCTCGTCTCCCGAGACGTCCGCCTCGATCCGGCCCCGCATCCTGCTCGTCGACGACGACGAGGCCCTGCTGCGGTCGTACGCGCGCACGCTCGCCACCGACGGCTACCACATCGACACGCACGTCGACGGCGAGGCCGCCGTCGCCGCCGTCCGCTCCGGCTCCTACGACGCCGTGTTGAGCGACATCGACATGCCGCGCCTCGGCGGACTCGCGCTGCTCGAGCGGATCCGCGCGCACGACCTGGACCTGCCCGTGGTGCTCATCACGGGCAATCCGACGCTGGAGACCGCGATGGCGGCCGTCGAGCACGGCGCGCTGCGGTACGTGCCGAAGCCCGTCGAGTCCACGCGCCTGCGCGCGATCACCGCGGAGGCCGTCCGCATGCACCGCCTGGCCCGCGCCAAGCGCGTCGCGCTCGATCTCGCCGGCGATGACCAGCGGCTCGTCGGCGATCGTGCCGGCCTGCTGGCCAGCTTCGGCCGCGCGCTCGACACGCTCTGGGTCGCGTACCAGCCGATCGTGTCCTGGTCGCGCCGCGAGATCTACGGCTACGAAGCGCTGCTCCGCTCGCGCGAGCCGTCGCTGCCGCACCCGGGGGCGATCATCGATGCGGCCGAGCGGCTCGACCGCCTGCACGAACTCGGACGCGCGATTCGCGCGCGCGCGGTCGATCCGGCGGCGCGAATGCCCGGCGGCGCGGCGCTTTTCGTGAACCTGCACACCCACGACCTGCTCGACGACGAGCTGTTCGATGCCGGCGGCCCGCTGGCGGCGATGGCCGGCCGGGTGGTGCTCGAGATCACCGAGCGCGCCAGCCTGCACGCCGTTCGCGACGTGCACGCGCGCGTCGGCCGGCTGCGCGCGATGGGCTTCCGCGTCGCCATCGACGACCTCGGCGCCGGATACGCGGGGCTCACCAGCTTCGCGCAGCTCGAACCGGAGGTGGTCAAGCTCGACATGTCGCTCGTGCGCGACGTGCACGCGCACCCGAGGAAGCTCACGCTCGTGCGGACGATGATCTCGATGTGCCGCGAGCTCGGGATGGTGGTCGTGGCCGAAGGCATCGAGACGCCCGAGGAGCGCGATGCGATCGCGCACGCCGGGTGCGATCTGATGCAGGGCTACCTGTTCGCCAAGCCCGGCGCCGCGTTCCCGGCGCCGGTCATGTGAGGGCGGCGAGGTCTCAGGTCACGTGCCCTTGGGGCCGTCGGCCGGCCTGCGGCCGGACCTCAGGTCCCGAGCGTGAGCGAGTCGCGATCGAAGCGGCCGGTCTCGTCCATCGGGTCCTCGGTGGCCCCGCCCTCGCCCGCGTGCTCGTCGCGAAAGAACTCGAGCAGCTCGTCGCGGCGGGCCTGGGCGTCGGCGCGACCCATCTCGATGAGGCGGCGGCAGAACGGACCGTCGAAGAGCAGATAGCTCGCCAGGTCCGCCTCGCTCTGGACGCCGAGGTCGAGCAGGTTGAACAGGCGCCGCGTCAGGATCGGATCGCCGCGGAGCCGGCCGCGCTTCAGGTGGTCGTTGGCCAGCTTGCCGATGTCCTCGCTCGGGCGCACGCGCATGCAGTGCACGAAGCGGTAGTCCTGCGCGCCGCGCTGGCGGGCTTGCGCGCTGACCGCCTCGGTGAAGCCGCCGCCGTAGGCGCGCGTGCCGTCGACGAGCACGTTGTTGATGCGCGTGAGCAGCTCGATGTCGACGTCCACGTGATCGAGCAGGAACGCGTTGAGGACCTTGCCGAGCAGGAACGCCGCGCCCGGCGCGCGCGCCGGCTCGTGGTGGCCGGCCTCACGCACGACGCGGCCCTCGATCTCTCGCGAGCTGCCGATCGCGAAGATGTGCGTGGCGCCGAGGCGCAGCGCCGGCGCGATCGGCGTGTTCTGGCGAAGGCCGCCGTCGAGGTACAGCTCGTCGTCGACGCGCACGGGCGGGAACAGCAGCGGGATGGCGGCGCTGGCCAGCGCGTGGTGCGGCCCGATGCGGTCCGCCCGGAACAGCGTGCGCGGCGGCGCCGTCGTCGGGATCGTGAGGTTGGGGGCCGTCTGCATGAAGACGACCGTGCGCCCCGTGGACACCTCGGTGCACGAGACGGTGAGCGCCCGCAGCAGCTGCTTGCGCAAGCACCGGGACACCGCGCGCCAGCTGATCTCGCGCTGCACGAGGTCGGCCATGGGCTTCACGTCGAAGACGCCGTACCCCTCGCCGCCGCCGAGCAGCACGCGCGGCAGCGTGACGACCTGGCGCACGCCGAAGCCGAGCACGCGCGTCAGCTCGAGCTCGCTCCACAGCTCGACCAACCGGCGCAGGCCGAGCACCGGGTCCGCCAGGTGCGCGGCGAGGTAGCACGCGTTGATCGCGCCTACGCTCGTCCCGCAGAGGATCTCCACCTTCGGCGGGGCACCGAGGATGCGCGTCAGATCGTCGAAGATGTACCAGAGGACGCCGACCTCGTACGCGCCGCGTGCGCCGCCCCCCGACAGGATCATGGCGACGCGGCGCTTGGCCGGCCTGGTGGACGTGAGGGTTGTCATGCGGTGTGAGGGGCTCCTGGTCGGGCGGCGGGGGGTGGCGCCGGCGTGGTCTCGAACAGCGCGGCATTCATCGGCCGCTGCGGGAACAGCTTGCGAAGCCGTGGGTCGCGGATGGTGCGCTCGAGGGCGTTGGCGAAGTCGACGGCGCGCTGGCGCGCGTGCGCCGCCTGCGGCGAGCCGGCACGCTTCAGCGCGTCGGCGCAGAGGGCTCGGATCTCCAGGCCATACTCGCACCCCTGCAGGTGCTCGACGGCGCCGAGCGCCGTCGTCGCAACCAGCGTCGCGGAGTGCATCTCGCCGAGGTCCACGCGCGCGGCAGCCTCGATGGCCATGGCATAGAAGTGGAACGCCACGAGGGCCATCTTCTCGGCCGCGTGCCGCGCCGCCAGGGCGTGCTCGATCGCCTGCGCGGGCTCGCGTCGCGCTCGCGCGTAGAGGGAGCGCACCAGCTGCTCGTGCGCCTTGTCGTACGCGTTCTCGGTGGCGGCGTTGAGCGCCCCCGCGTCGCGCAGGTAGCCCTCGGCCGCGTCGAGCTCGCCGAGCTCGATCGTGACCAGCGCGCACACGAGCAGCGTGTCCGTCCAGCCGTCCTGGTCGCCGTAGCGGTCGTGGGCCTCGCGCGCGCGCTTCATGTACGCGTGCGCCCGCGGCACGTCGCCGAGCCGGAAGTAGGCGTGACCGATGTTGGTGAGCGTCTTGGCGATTTGGAACCGGCCGCCGATCGACAGGTCGATCTGGATGGACTCGAGCGCCAGCGCGATCGCGTCCTCGTAGCGCCCCTGCACGAACATCGCGTACGCGAGGGCGTTCTTCACGCGCGCCTCGACGCGGCGCGCGCCGCACTTCCTGAAGATGGCGATGGCGTCCACGTACGCGTCGACCGCCTCGCGTACGCGCCCCACGCGTCGCAGCAGGATCCCGCGCGAGCGCAGGACCTCGCCCTGGAGTCGCGGGGGCACCTTGCCGCCGATGGCCGGATCGAACGCCGCGAGCGCGCGGTCGCACGCGGCCAGCGCGCCCTGCACGTCGCCGAGCTCACGCAGGAAGTCGCTCACCAGCGCCTCGGCCTCGACCTCGAGCGCCGGGATCGACGCCCCGTGCGCCACCTCCGCCGCGCGCCGGGCAACCTGGCTGCCGCGCGCCAGGTGCCCCTCGTCGAAGTCCCAGCGTGCGCTACGCAGCAGGCCGAGGCAGACCACGCGCGGCGTGCCGACCTGGCGCACGATGCGCCGCAGCGCCTCGAGGTGCCAGATGCGCTCGCGCCGGCGGCCCAGCATCCGGTACGCGCTCTCGAGCGCCTCGTGCCCGAGGACGCGCCGCCTGTCCTCCGGGCCCAGGTACGACAGCGCGCGCTGGTAATAGCGGATGGCGAGCTGCGTCTGGTGGCTCGTGCGCGCCGCGTTCGCGGCCTCGAAGTAGAAGTCCGCGGCGCGGTCGTAGCTCTCGCCGCGCGCCAGGTGCCGCGCCACGATCGCCGCCGAAACGCCGCGCCCGAGCGAGGTGCCGGCCAGGTGCTCGCCCAGGGTCCGGTGCATGCGCACGCGGTCCTCCGGGTCGAGTGCCACGTAGGCGACGTCGCGCGTGAGCGGGTGGCGGAAGTCGACCAGCTCGCCGCGCCGATCGCACAGGCCGCGCGCGCAGAGGCGCACGACCGCTTCGTCCTCGGCCGCGCCCGTCAGCTTGAGAACGTCCGCCAGCGGCAGCGGTCCGCCCGCGATCGCCAGCCAGTCGACCACCGCGTGCTCCTCGGGCGGAAGCTCGCGGATGCGGTCCCCGAGCAGCTGCTCGAGCGTCGAGGGCAGCGCGCGAAAGCCGGCGTCCGCGCGCTCGGTGCGCACGAGCACGGCCGTGCGATCGCCGCCTTCGCTCTCGTTCTCGCGGATCTCCAGCGCGCCGCGCTCGAGCAGCGCGTCGATCATCTCGAGCAGGAAGAACGGGTTTCCGGCCACCTTCGGCAGCAGGTCCGTACACACCTGGCGCGCGCCGTCGCGCACGCCCAGGCGCGTCTCGACGAGGCGCACCTGCTCCTCGGGCGTGAGGCCGCGCAGCTCGGTGCGCATCACCCCCTCGAGCACGTGGAGCACCCGGTCGTCGGGACGCGTGACGAGGAGCACGAAGATGGGCAGCGGATCGCTGGCGTGCACGATCTCGCTCAGGACGTCGAGGCTCGCCTTGTCGCCCCACTGAACGCCCTCGACGACGAGCACGAGCGGTTGCGCGAGCGCGACCGCCGCCATCAGGTTCCGAACGCCGGCCAGGATGTTCTTCTTGCGCGTGTGCGCGTCCTCGTCACCGCCGCTCATCTGGCGGTTGGTCGCCAGCTCGGCGAGGCGCGCCACCATCGGGCTCGAGGCGTCGCCCGCCGCGGCACCGCCTCCGGCGCGTGCGATGAGCGCGACCACCTCCTCGAACGGCTCCTCGCCCGTCGTCCCCACCGCCGCGCGCACCAGCTCGGCGATCGCCGAGTAGGGCACCTCCATCTGCACCGGCGAGCACTCGACGTGCACGAGCCGCGCGTTGGGCGGAAGCTCGCCGAGGAACGTCGCCACGAGCGCCGTCTTGCCGATCCCCATCTCGCCCATCACGGCGCGGCAGACGAGCTGCCCGACGCCGCCGCCACCGCTCACGGCGGCGTGGAAGGCGGCGTGCAGATCCGCCTTCTCGGCGTCGCGGCCGACCAGGTCGCTCGCCACGCCCTGCACGTCGGCGAGCCGCTCCTCGCGCGAGAGGCTGCGCTCGAGCGCGTAGATGCGCATCGTGGGCGGCACGTCGACGCCGGCCGTAGGATCGAGCTGCAGCGTCGGCGCGTCGCCCCAGCGGAAGTCGCGACGCACCAGGCGGTAGACGCCCCCGGCTACCCACGTGCGCGACGTCGGCGTGGCGCGGCCGAGGACGTCGGCCAGGTAGGTCGTCGGGTCGTGCAGCGCGTAGCGCACCAGGTGCCCCTGCGGGTCGCGCGTCCCGCTGGCGATGCCCCGGACGATGCCGATCGACGCGGCGACGGGCGCGGGCAGGTCCTCCTTGAACCCGGCGATCGTCTCGTGGATGTCGAGCGCGACCTGGGCGGCCTCGCTGGCGGCGCGCGACGGGTTGGCCGTCAGCCCGGCGATGGCGCGTGCGTCGGTGTCGCTGGCCCACACCCAGCGCATGCCGCGCTTGAAGGCAAGGTCGTCGAGGATCGAGCGCAGCTGGTCGAGCGTCCGGCTCGGGCGCACGATGGCGTCGAGGCCGTGAAGGTGCATCGACACGACCGCCACGTGGCGCACCTCGCGCGGTCCGTCCGCCGAGGGGGCCCGCCGCGGCACCGGCGTCTGGGCCGACGCCGAGGCCGCCCGGCCGTCGTCGGTCCCGTGCGTGCCCTCGACCGAGACGTTCGAGCGCGACTCCGGCAGGCTGCGCGCGAGCGGCACGGCCGCCTGCGTGCGCGCGTCCTCCGAGCGCCCCCGCGACTCGAGCGACGAGGGCGGCTCGCTCTCGGGGCCCCGCGCGTCGCGCGACACGAGCTGCCCGATCGCCGCCTCGAGCGACGACGCGTCGATGAGCTCCCCCTGCTTGACGATGGCGCGCCCGACGGCGGCCGCCAGCTCGCGCCCGGTGCCGTACCGTTCGTCGCGCGCCGGGGCGAGCGCGCGCAGCACGATCTGCTCGAGCTCGGGCGGGACGTCCTTGGCGTACATCGTCGGCGGCTCGACGATCCCCGAGCGCACGATGTCGAGCAGCGCCTCGCCCCCGAGGCCACCGTGGATGGGGCGCCCGGCGAGGATCTCCCAGAGAATGACGCCGAGCGCGTACAGATCGCTGCGTCGGTCGACGCTCTCGCCGCGCGCCTGCTCGGGCGACATGTACCCGAATTTGCCCTTGAGGACGCCCTGCTCCTCCGCGAACAGCCGGGCGCTCGCGATGCCGAAGTCGGCGATCTTCACCGCCCCCTCGAACGACAGCAGGATGTTCTGTGGGCTGACGTCGCGGTGGACGATCTCGAGCGGCTGCCCCGCCTCGTCCTTCTTCTCGTGCGCGTAGTGCAGCCCCTTGGCGGCCTCCGCGATGATCCACGCGCCCAGCCAGGGCGCGATGTGCGTCCCCTTGGCGCGCGCGACGCTCATCAGCCGACCAAGGTCGCACCCCTCGACGTACTCCATCGCGAGCAGCAGCCCCTCGTCGCCGAAGTCCTGGAACTCGTAGACCTGCACGACGTTGGGGTGGTTCAGGCGCGTCGCGAGGTGCGCCTCCTCGATGAACATCGACCGGAAGCGCCGCGAGCTGCCGTGCGTCGGCAGGATCCGCTTGAGGACGAGGATCTTGTAGGTCCCCTCCGCGCCGCGCTTCTTGGCCAGGAACACCTCGGCCATGCCGCCGGCGCCGAGGCGCCGCACGATCTCGAACTGGGCGATCTCCTTCGGCGGCGGCGTGGCGGACGACTTCGGCATAGGGTGCGGCGCGCCCAGTCTACATCGGCTAACCTCGATTTCCCCCGCCGCTCCTCATGGCCGACCCGACTGCGAACCGACCCGCGCCCACCGCGAGCGGAACGCTCGCGAAGACGCCATGGGTGCACCTTCTGCTCTATGCGCTCGACAAGGCTCTGCAGGGGACGATGGAGCTCGAGGCGCCCGGCGGCCGACGAGCGACCGTGTTCTTCGCCGGCGGGCGCCCCGCGAAGGCGCGCGCGAGCGCAGCTGCAGGTTCGTCCATCGGGGCCCCGGCCCCAATGGGAGGTTCGTCCGATTTGGCGCACCTCGGACGCGTGCTGGTCGAGGTCGGCACGTGGCCGGGCGAGGCGACGTACGCCTACTACGACGGCTTCGACGCCCTGCACGACTCGGGCGGCGACGCCGCGCGCGCCATCGACCCGTGGCCGCTCTTGTGGGGCATCCTCCGCGAGCAACCTCCCCGGGCGCACGTCGACGCGGCGCTGGCGCGCATCGGCGGGTCGGCGCTCCGTCTGGCGAGAGGGGGCGACCTCGCGCGCCTCGCGCTCCCTGCCCAGGAGACGCGCGCGCTCGAGCTGCTGCGGGCGCGCCCCGTACGCGTGGCGGATCTCGCGGCCGGCGCGGGGCTCGGCGAGCCCGCCGCCCGGCTGCTCGCCTACCTGCTGCTCGTGACCAGGCAGGTCGAGGTCCTGCCCGCGAGCGCCGCGCCCGGGCCGTCGGCCGGCCGCTCGTCGCCGGTCCCCGCCAAGGCTGCGCCGCTCCCCGCGGGGGGTGCGGCGCTGCCCGAGCCTCCCGCCTCGCTGGCCCCGGAGCTCGCCGAACGATGGCGCGAGATCACCGCGCGCGCGGCGACGATCGACCGGGCCGACTACTTCGGCATGCTCGACGTCGCGCGCGACGCGACGCGCGACGACGTGGAGGCGGCCTTCCTCGCGATGGCCAAGCGCTGGCACCCCGATCGCCTGCCGCCGGAGCTCGCGCCCGTGCGCGACGCCTGCTCGCGCGTCTTCGGCCGCATGAGCGAGGCGCGCTCCACGCTGACCGACGACGAGCAGCGCGCGCGCTACATGCGCCTGCTCCACGAGGGGAGCGGCACGCCGGAGACGCAGGAGACGGTCGCGAAGGTCGTCGAGGCGGCGACCAATTTCCAGAAGGCGGAGGTCTGCTTCAAGCGCAACGACCTCGCGCAGGCCGAGACCTTCTGCCGAAAGGCGCTGGCGCTCGATCCGACGCAGGCCGACTACCACGCGCTGGCGGCGTGGCTCCTGGCCTTGCGGCCGGAGAGCCAGTCGCCCGAGAAGACGACCGAGTGCGTCGCGCTGATGAACAAGGCCCTCGCGCTGAACGAGCGCTGCGAGAAGGCGTACTTCTGGCGGGGCATGCTCCACAAACGGCTGGGCAAGGGGGACCTCGCGCTGCGCGACTTCCAGCGCGCGGCGGACATCAACCCGCGCAACATCGACGCCGCGCGCGAGGTGCGCCTCGGGCAGATGCGCGGGGCGCTGCCGAGCAAGCCGCCGGCGGGCGCGCGCGAGAGCGCTCCGCCGGCGGGCTCCTCGAACGACGCCGGCAAGCCGGGGTTGCTCGGTCGCCTGTTCAAGAAGTGACGGAACGTCAGGGCGGGGGAGGGGCGGCGGACGCGGCGAGCGACGGCGCCGCGTCGCGCTCGACCAGGTACCCGAACTCCGCGCGGAAGCGCTCGGGCGTCGTGCCGGCGGCGGCGGCCAGCTTCGCGAGCTCGCGCGGATCGTCGAAGTCGCCGCGCTTCAGCCGCAGCATGTACGCGTACGCGATCCGATACCGGTCGCTCGCGACGTCGACCATGCGGACGCGCATCCGCCCGGTCTCCGGGTTCATGATCGCCTCGAACGGCACGGGCTTGAACCGGCCCTGCTGCATCGACACGAGCGCGTCGCTCCCCCCCTCGATGACGTACTTGGCCGCGCAGTAGCCGAGGTCGCGCGTGTACTCCATGTCGAACGGGTTGGGATCGGCGCTGCGCACCTCGTAGCCGATGTTCTTCGCGACGATGGTCGGCCTCACGCCGAGCGGCGCGAGCCGCTCGCGGACGCGCGTCTTGCACAGGCCGCCGAAGTCGATCTCGTCGAGCCGGACGTGGCCGTGCTCGTCCCGCTCCACCGTGTCGATGTCGGCCAGGTCCTCGGGCCGTACGACCTCCGCCAGACCCTCGGCGAGCACCACGACGCCGTCGGTGCGCCCGTTGGCCAGGCGCTTGAGCACCGCGCCGGCGAGCGTGTCGACGATCGCCTCGAGCCGCACCGTGCGCCCGCCGAACTCCTCGGGGATGAGCGTCATCGTGGCGCCGGCGGCCTTGCCGATGCCGAGCGCCAGGTGGCCGGCCTTGCGCCCCATGGCGACGACGAAGTACCAGCGCCCGGTCGTCTTCGCGTCGACCATCAGGTTGTGCACGATGCTCACGCCGACGGCGCGCGCGGTCTGGTAGCCGAAGGTCCAGACGTCGTGCGGCAGGTCGAGATCGTTGTCGATCGTCTTCGGCACGTGCACGACGCGCAGCTGTCCGCCGGAGGCCTGCGAGAGGCGGTAGGCGCTGAACGCCGTGTCGTCGCCGCCGATGCTCACGAGCATGCCGACGCCGAGCCGCTGCAGCGCCTCGAGCACGTTGCGCATGTGCTCCGGGTCGCGCGTCGGGTTCGCGCGCGAGGTGCCTATGCACGAGCCGCCCCGGAAGTGGATGCGGCTCGTGTCGCCGATGGTCAGCGGGACGACGTGCTGCGTGTCGCCGCGCATGAGCCAGGAGAACCCCTCCTGGATGCCGAGGACCTCGACGTTGGACAGGCACGCGCGGATGGTCGCGGCGCCGATGACGCTGTTGATGCCCGGAGCGGGGCCGCCGCCGACGACGATGGCGAGCTTGCTGTCGTCCACCACCATGGACGGTCAGCGCCTGCGAGTCGCGCGCCAGCGCCAGGCCATCAGCGCGAGCATCGCCGCCGTGAACGCGGCCGTCACGCCGACCAGGAGCTTTCCGCGGCGCGCGCGCCGGTCGCGGCGCGGGCTCGCCGGAAGCTCGAGCGCGAGGGCGCGTCGCTCGCCGGTCAGCACGGCCTCCCTCGTCGCGCTGCCCGCGGTGATGCGCGCGATCTCGCGGTGGCCGGGCCCGAGGGCGCTCAGGTAGTAGAGCGTCACCGCGAGCTCGCGCGTGTCGGCGGCCGGCGCCGGGCACGCGTAGGTCGCCTCCATCGCCAGGCCGTCGACGGCGTACGTCCCCGCGTCGCGGAAGGTCGGCGCGCAGCGGGCGCCGTCGGCCGTGACGTCGACCCCGTCCAGCAGGAACGCGCGCATGTCCTCCGGCGTCGCCGGCAGCCCAGGCTCGGCGGCCGCGAACACGAAGCGCGCGTCGACGAGGCCGTCGGCGCCGAGCTCGAAGTCGGCCGTCGAAAGGCCGGGGGTGTGCGCGGCCGCGAGCCGTGGCACAAAGAGCACCGCCATGACCGCCCCCCAGAGCACCCATCCGATGCCCAGGCGAGCCGCGGGCGCGCCCCCCGCGCTGGCGCTCGGCGCCATGAACTTCGGCAAGCGCACGCCCGAGGACGAGAGCGAGCGCATCGTCCGGCGCGCGCTCGAGCGGGGCATCCGCGTCTTCGACACGGCCAACGTGTACAACGGCGGCGAGTCCGAGCGCATCCTCGGCCGCGCGCTCGGGCGCGACCGCGATCGGGTCGTCGTCGCGAGCAAGGTCGGCCTCGACCGCGTCGGCGGCAAGCCGGAGGGGCTCTCGCCGCTGACGATCGAGCGCGCCATCGCCGGCACGCTCCAGCGGCTCGGCACCGACCGGGTCGACGTCTACTACCTGCACGCGCCCGACCACGAGACGCCCATCGAGCGCACGCTGGCCGCGATGAAGGCGCTCGTGGACTCGGGGCGCGTGCGCGCGTGGGGCGTCTCCAACTACGCCGCCTGGCAGATCCTCGAGATGGACCACCTGGCCGACGGCCTCGGGCTCGCCCGGCCCGTGGTCGCGCAGATGCTCTGCAACGTGCTGCACCGCGAGCTCGAGGTCGAGTACTTCGCGTTCGCGCGGCGCTACCCGGTGCACACGACGGTCTACAACCCGCTCGCCGGCGGCCTGCTCACGGGCAAGCACCGCTACGAGGAGGCGCCGGCGAAGGGCTCGCGCTTCGACGACAACGCGATGTACCGGCGGCGCTACTGGACGCGCGCGATGTTCGAGCGCGTCGAGCGGCTCCGCGAGATCGCGCAGCGCGAGGGGATCGGCCTCGTGCAGCTCGCGTACGCCTGGGTCGCCTCGCGGCCCGACGTCGACTCGATCCTGGTCGGCCCGGCGTCGGTCGAGCAGCTCGACCAGGCGATCGACGCCGTCGGCCTGCGCCTCTCCGGGGACGCGCTGGCCCGCATCGACGAGCTGTCGCGCGAGTGGCGCGGCACCGACACGCACTACGTCCGCTAGATGGACGGGATGGTCGACGTCGACGCCGCCGTCGCGCACTGGCGCGAGCACGGCTGGGCCAGGCTGGGCCTCCTCGCGGACGACGAGACGCTCGCCGCCCTGCGCGCGCGCGCGGACGATCTGATGCTCGGCCGCGTCGTGCACGAGGGGCTCTTCTTCCAGCACGACTCGCCGACCGGTCGCTACGAGGACCTCGACTTCGGCCGCGGCTGGATCGGCCCCAGCCTGGGCTACCGCAAGCTCGAGAAGCTCGAGCGCGATCCCGTCTTCCGCGCCTGGATCGAGAACCGTGCCTTCGAGCGCGTCGTGCGCGCGGTGGTCGGGGCGGAGGTGGCGATCTACCGCGCCGCGCTCTTCGCGAAGCGGCCGCGCGGCGGCACCGAGCTGCCCTGGCACCAGGACGGCGGCAGCTTCTGGGGGCTCGACCGCGATCCCGAGCTGCAGATCTGGACGGCGCTCGACGACGCGCCGATGGGGTCGGGCTGCCTCGAGGTCGTCGACGGCAGCCACGCCGCCGGGCTCGCGACGCCGCTCGGCGGCACCATTCCTTCCGAGGTCATCGCCCGCGCGCGGGCCGACGAGCGCAAGCTGGCCCTTCCAGCGCGCGCGGGAGAGGTGATGCTCATCCACAACCACCTCTGGCACCGCTCGGGCACGAACGCGACCGATCGCCCGCGCCGCGGCTTCACCGTGGCGTTCATGCCCGCCTCGACGCGATGCGTCCGCAAGAGGCGTCCCCCTCGCCATTTCGTGCGCGTGTTCGAGCGTCGTTCACCTGTCATTTCGCGCGGATAGCGCCGCGCATTCGTGGGATCGACGTCGATTTCGGCGGGATCACCTCCCGCTTCGGCGGGATCGACTCCCATCTCGGCGGGATCACCGATTGGTTCAATCGGAGCACCTCTCGCTTTGGCGGGATCGCTTTCGCATTCGGCGGGAGAACCTCCCGCTTTGACGGGATCGACGTCCCTTTCCGCGGGATCACCGCCTCATTCGATGGCATCGCCTCCCGCCTCGATCGGATCGTCTCCCACGTCGGCGGGAGAACCGCTCGATTCGGCGGGAGGGTTCCCCGTCTCGAGGGGATCACCTCCCATTTCGATCGGAGAGCCTCCCCCATCGATCGCATCACCGCGAATCGTGACGGGCGGTCGTCCCGCGAATGTCTCACGCCCTCCCGCCGAAGTGGCACGGCGTCTCGCCGAGGTGAAGCGACGTCCCGCCGAGTTGAAACGGCGTGCCGGCGACGTGAAACGCCGTGCCTGCAAAGCCGGACGACGTGCCGCTGACTTCACCCGCTCGGCGATCGGCAGGCTCGAGTCGCCCACGCCTGTCTTCATGCCCGCCCTCGAGCGGAGCGGCACGGCCCTCGCTCCGGGAAGACCGGCGATCTCCGACTTGAACGAAGTCGGCACCCGGTGAAGGCTTGGCTCTGCTGCGGCAAGGCGCTCGCAAGAAAGAACCGCTCTTCGTCGAACGTAGAAGTCGCGTGATCTCGGGGCTCGTCAGGCGTTCGTGAACCGTTCAGGAGCGCGGACGCAGGTGGTGTCCCCGCCCTCGAGAGATGGTTAGGACTCCTAACTATTTGGCGGTCCGCGTGAGCGGCCCCCCTGGTCGGCGATGGCAGTCTGCTCCAGTCGAGCCGGCCCCGTGGAGACCCGCGCGTCGGGTTGCGAGTCGCCGCTCGGCGATCCATCCCGGCCGCCGTAGACTATCTGCGTGAAGCTGCGGCTGAGCATCGTCGAGCCGTGTCCGCAAGAGTGGGACGCGATGGATCCCTCGACGCGCGGCCGCTTCTGCGAGAGCTGCAGCCGCGAAGTGGTGGATGCCACGGCGATGTCCGCCGCCGAAGCGATGGCGCTCGCGGCCGAGGCGGAGGTCGGCCGCGTCTGCGTTCGGGCGCGCAGGCGTCCAAGTGGGGAGCTCCTCTTTCATGGCTCGCCTTGCTCCGGGTCGCACACGGGCATTCTCTCGGCCATGACCGCCGCGTGCCTGCTCGCCGGATGCACGCACGGGCATTCGTCCAGGGAGCGAGTCCGAGAGGCGGCGATCTCTCCGGTCGCCGGCTGCCGCACGCAGGACGATGAGCAATGGGATCGGCGCGGCGACGTCCCGCCGAGCGAGCGGCACGACGGCCCGATTGCGCCTCCAGACCCTTTGAACCTCTGCGATGTCGTGCCGACAGCCCCCCAGTGCCGCCCCCGTCCATCTCGCCTCGCGATGCGTTACGGAGCGGACGAAGGACGTCTTCCGGCGCACCTGCGGGCACGTTGCTGGCACCCGGAGATGGACCCGCTGGCGCCAGTCGAAATGGGAATCTTTGCTGTTCAGCGCATCCCCAAGGACCGTCCTCCGCTCCCTCCGGACTGGCCCGACGGTCCCGACGTGGTCGTCATGGGTGTGGCCGCCGATGGCGTGGACGCGGAGAGCGTCCGGCAGGCCGCCGTTCGGATGCTCGAGCCGCTGGGGCGCTGCTACGCGTCGTTCGTGGCGGGCGGAGCCAAGGATGCCCCGCAAGGACGACTCCTTCTTTCCGCACGCCTTGCGGCCGATGGATCGGTGCTCGAGGCCCGGGCCGAGCAGCCGGAGCAACTGCCCGAGGCGCTCGTCGCCTGCGCGCGAGACACGTTGAAAGGGCAGAGGTTTGCCGCTCCGACGGAGGAACTTCCGTCGGTCCAGATCGACCTCGGGTTCGTGGTTCGCGTGCTGCCGCCCCAAGCGGGACCGGGTCGGGGCGGTACGTCCGGCTGAAAAGCTCGGGCGTGCGAAGCGGTCGGTGAGCGCTCCCCGCCGTAGGCGCCTCCACCGTTCAGGCGCTGGGAAGTATTCGAGCGGCCGGGCCTGGAGTAAACCAGGCGGCCCATGGGCGCCAACTCCGGTCTGTTCGCCACGAAGTCCATCGACCGGCTGCGCGACGAGGGGTCGGCCGAGAACGGGCTCAAGCGCTCGCTCACGGCGCTCGACCTCGTGATGCTCGGCATCGGCGCCATCATCGGCACCGGCATCTTCGTGCTCACCGGGCGGGCGGCGGCGGCCAACGCGGGGCCCGGGGTGGCGCTGTCGTTCACCGTCGCCGGCGTGGCATCGGCGTTCGCGGGCCTCTGCTACGCGGAGATGGCGTCGATGATCCCCATCGCGGGCAGCGCGTACACGTACTCGTACGCGACGATGGGCGAGCTCGTCGCGTGGATCATCGGCTGGGACCTCATCCTCGAGTACCTGGTGGGGGCGGCCACCGTGAGCGTCGGCTGGTCCGGGTACGTGGTCGCGTTCGCGCACGACACGTTCGGCGTCGATCTGCCCAGGGCGTGGGTCAACGCGCCCGTCGTGTGGGACGGCCGGCACTTCCACGCGACCGGCGCCGTCCTCAACGTGCCCGCGGTGCTCGTCGTGCTCGCGGTGACGGCGCTGCTCGTGCGCGGCATCAAGGAGTCGGCGCGCTTCAACACGGCGATCGTCTTCGTCAAGGTCACCGTCGTCCTGCTGTTCATTGCCTTCGCCGCGCGCTTCGTGCAGCCGGCCCACTGGCACCCGTTCGTGCCGCCCAACGAGGGGCCGTTCGGCCGCTTCGGGCTGTCGGGCGTCTTGCAGGGCGCGACGATGGTCTTCTTCGCGTACATCGGCTTCGACGCCGTCTCGACCGCCGCGCAGGAGACGCGCAACCCGCAGCGCGACATGCCGATCGGCATCCTCGGGTCGCTCGCCGTCTGCACGGTGCTCTACATCGCCGTGTCGCTCATCCTGACCGGCGTCGTGTCGTACACGAAGCTCAGCGTGCCGCACCCGATCGCGGTGGGCGTCGAGGCGACCGGGCAGCGGTGGCTCGAGACGGCCGTCGAGGTCGGCGCCATCGCCGGCCTCTCGTCGGTCATGCTCGTCATGCTCCTCGGCCAGCCGCGCATCTTCTTCGCGATGGCCCAGGACGGCCTCTTCCCGCGCGCCGCGGCCAAGGTGCACCCGCGCTTCGGCACGCCGTACATCACGACCATCATCACGGGCCTGGTCTGCGCCGTGGCCGGCGGGCTGCTGCCCATCGACATCCTCGGCGAGCTGACGAGCATCGGGACGCTGTTCGCGTTCGTGCTGGTGAGCCTCGGGGTGATGATCCTGCGCATCCGGCGGCCGAATCTGCCTCGGGCGTTCAAGGCGCCCGGGGGGCCCTACCTCGTGCCCATCCTCGGCGCGCTCACCTCGGGCCTCCTCATGTACACGGCGACGACGGCGACCATCATCCGCCTGTTCGGGTGGATGGCCATTGGCCTCGTCGTCTACTTCGCGTACGGGCGCAAGCACTCCAAGCTGCGCGCCGAGGCCGCGGCCGAGCTGCAGCCGGCACCGGCCAAGTAGAGCCCCGTTGGCCGGGCCCCCGACGGACTTGCGCATCCGCCCGCCAGCCGTCATTCCTACGCTCTCATGCCTTCCCCCGCGCTTCGCGAGCGCATCCGCCGACGCCTGGCCGACGAGACGGGGCGCATCGCCAAGCAGGCCCCGTTCACCGTCGCGCTCTGCTACCCGTCGCCCTACCGCGTCGGGATGAGCTCCCTCGGCTACCAGCGCATCTACCGCGCGCTCATGGAGGCGCCGGGGCTCGCGTGCGAGCGGGCGTTCCTCGACGACGAGTGCGAGGGCGACGGGGGGCGCAAGCCCGAGCACCCGGTCACGTACGAGTCGATGCGGCCCATCGACGAGCTGCCGGTGCTCGCGTTCAGCGTCGCCTACGAGATCGAGATCGGCGGGCTCGCGCGCATGCTGCAGGCGGCGGGCATCCCCCCGCGGCGGCGCGACCGCGACGGGCGCCATCCTCTCGTCGTCGCCGGCGGACCGCTCACCTTCTCGAACCCGCTGCCGATGGCGGGGCTGGTCGACGCGATCGTGGTGGGCGAGGCCGAGTCGCGCGTCGTCGAGGTGATGCGCGCCGTCGAGGGGGCGGCGACGCGGCAGGCGCAGCTCGATGCGCTGGCGGCGATCCCGCACGTGTTCGTCCCCACGCACCACGCCGTGCTTCCGCGCGTCGGCGCGGCGGACGACGCGCTCCTGCCGGCGCACTCGGCGATCCGCACGCCGCACACGGAGCTGTCGGGGATGTTCCTCGTCGAGACCGAGCGCGGCTGCTCGCGCGGGTGCAACTACTGCGTGATGCGCCGCACGACCAACGGCGGAATGCGCATCGTGCCGGCGGAGGTGATCCTCGAGACGATCCCCGAGGACGCCAAGCGCGTGGGGCTGGTCGGCGCGGCGGTGAGCGACCACCCGAAGATCGTCTCCATCGTGAACACGCTGGCCGACCGCGGATGCGAGGTGGGCCTCTCGTCGCTGCGCCCCGACCGGCTGGCGACGAACGAGGACTTCGTGGCCGCGCTGGCGCGCGTCGGCTACCGGACGCTGACGACGGCGATGGACGGCACGAGCGAGCGCGTGCGCGAGTCGCTCGACCGGCGCGCGCGGCCCAAGCACCTGCTTCGCTGCGCCGAGCTGGCGAAGAAGCACGGGATGGACCGGCTCAAGCTCTACTTGATGATCGGCGTGCCCGGCGAGACGGACGCCGACGTCGACGAGTGCGTCGCGTTCACGACGGAGCTGTCGCGCATCGTGCCGCTGGCGCTCGGGATTTCGCCCTTCTGCGCGAAGCGCAACACGCCGCTCGACGGGGCGCCGTACGCGGGGATCGACGTCGTCGATCACCGACTCGACCGGCTGCGGCGCGGCCTGAAGGGGCGCGTCGACGTGCGCGCGACGAGCGCGCGCTGGACGTGGGTCGAGTACGTGCTCGCGCAGGGCGGCGAGGCGGAGGGGCTCGCGGTCGTCGACGCCGTGGACGCGGGCGGATCGTTCCGCGCCTTCGAGCGCGCGTTCTCGGCGCTGCCGCCGAGGGAGCCGCGGCGGGCGCTGCCGGTGGCGGTCGCGTAGACCGTCCGGATTCCTCGGGTTGGAGCCTGCCCGGGCGCCGCGCGTCAGCGGAACGTCGCCATCTGCATCACCCATTCGCAGGCGGCGCTCAACGGCGCGGCCGCCGTGTACGTGCCGGTCGAGGAGACGATTCGGTCCTCGACCATGTCGCCGTCGAGGGTCATCGCCCGAGACGTGAACGAGGGGCCGGCTCCCTGGAACATGTCCGTGCTCATCCCGGCGCCCACGAGCAGCTCGCGCCCGCTGCCGATCGTGGCGGGACCGGTCGCAGCGGGGCCGGCGCCCTTGCCGCTGGCGGCGGCGACCTGGTCGAGCGGCGAGGCCGGATCGAGCCCCGAGTACTCGAGGATCCTCAGGTCGACGACGTTGGCTGCCTGCCCGAACGCCACTGTGACGGCGTTCGTCCCCGCGGCCGCCGCGTGGATGTTCGGCGCGTAGTAGATGGCCTGCGACAGGTCGGGCGCGTACTGCGTCGGACCGACGGCCGGCAGGTACGTGTTGCCGGCGAGGTCCGTGACGGAGGTCACCGTGGAGGTCGTGTCGTTCCATCCCACGACGACGACGTCGAGATCGCCGCCCAGCTGGGCGTGAGCGTACGTCGCCGCGACGCTCGCCGCGGTCCCCGCCGGCGTGGCCACGGCGACCTGCACGAACGCGATGGGCGGAGGCGGTGAGGCGTCCGCGGCGGCATCGTTGCCCGCGTCGGCCAATGGCTGCGGCGCGTCGCGCTCGTCCGCGGCGTCCGTCGCGCCGCCTGCCTCCGCCCTCGCGTCCGGAGCCGCCGCGTCGTCCGTCGCGTCGCCGGCGGCGCTCGGCGATGCGTCGTCGCCCGACGCATCGCTCACCCCCGAATCGGGCGGCCAGCCCGCTCCCCCCGTCCCCGACGTCAACGCGTCGAGCGGATCCATGGCCTCGCAGCCACCCGCGGCCGCGAGCACCAGCACCATGCAAGCCCCCCACGCGCCGCGGGCTTGCCCGTTCACGATCGCTCAGGTTAGCACCAGCGAACCCATCCGCGCTCTCCCACATCCGGCGCGTCGCGGGAGACCGACGAAGTCTCGGCGCCCGCCACGCGCGCTTCACGCGAACACGATCGCCCGCAGCCCGTCGCCCACGTCGACCACGCGCCCGAGCGCCGCGTGGTGCACGCGTTTGGCCCACCGGATCGCCGCGACGAGGTCGTCGCGCCCGACGCGCGCGCTCGCGCGCCCCGCGAGCCGCCCGGCGACGAGCGACGCGAAGGTGCATCCGGTGCCGTGCGTCGCGGGCAAGGGCAGGCGCCTGGCCCGCAGCTCGATCACCTCGCCGCCCAGCGCCAGCACGTCGATCGCGCTCGCGCCGGCCATGTGGCCGCCCTTGATGAGCACCGCGCGCGGCCCCCGGCGCGCCAGCGCCCGCGCCGCGTCGTGCGCCTCGCTCACGGTGCGCACCGGCTCGCCGACGAGCGCCTGCGCCTCGGCGAGGTTCGCCGTCACGAGCGTCGCCCGCGGCAGCAGCTCCGCGCGCACGGCCTCGAGCGCGCGCGCCGCGAGAAGCCGCGCGCGCCCGCGCGTCGGCAGCATCGGCGTGTCGACGACGACCGGCACCTCGCCGTGGCGCGCGAGAAGGCGCGCGACCGCCCGCACGTTGGCCTCGCTTCCGAGCGCCCCCACCTTCACCGCCCGCACGCGCTGGTGCGCGAGCACCTCGCTCGCCTGCAGGGCGACTTCGCGCGCCGGCACCGCGCGCACGGTCCGCAGCCCCGCGCTCGACTGCACCGTGAGCACGGCCGCCGCCGCGCACCCGAACGCACCCGCGGCCCCGAACGCGCGCAGGTCCGCCGCGAGCCCCGCCCCGCCCCCCGGATCGAGCCCCCCGATGGCCAGCGCGCACGCCCGTCGCCCCTCGGTGCCCGCATTCATGTCGGGGGTGATAGCTCGGATTGACATTGCGAAGCGAGCGCTGCTACCCACGAAAGGCAATGCGCGCGCCCCTCGCGGTCGTCGCCGCCTTCCTCGGGCTCGCGCTCGCTCTGGCGTCCACGCCGGCTCGTGCCCAGTGCGTCGACGATGAGCTCAAACAGGAGCTCGTCGGCGGACGGCACTACCGCGGCGTGCAGGAGCGCCTGTTCACCAAGGCGTACCGGCACGAGCTCTCGGCCATGGGCGGCTGGTACGCCGGCGACCTGTACTCGGGCAACTGGCTGGCCGGCGGCGCCTACACCTTCCACTTCAGCGAGGACCTGGCCCTCGAGGGGAGCGTCCAGTTCACGCGCTTCCACAGCGCCGTCACCGATTCGTACGAGCGGCGCTACCCGAGCATCCAGATCCTCGACCGGCCCGACAAGCCGGGTACCCTCTACTTCGGGCACCTGGTCTGGTCGTTCGCGTACGGCAAGCTGCGGTGGATGGGCGACGGCATCAGCCGCTTCGACCTGAACGCCGCCTTCGGCGCCGGCGTGACCGACGACTCGACCTCGCGCGGCGTGACGGCCAGCGCGGGGCTGGGGGCGAAGTTCTTCTTCGGCAAATGGTTCGCCATGCGCCTCGACATGCGCGACCACGTGCTGCGTGAGGTGCTGGTGGGAGACGAGCACCTGGTGAACGACGTGCTGGTCACGCTCGGCGCGAGCGTGTTCATCCCGTTCGGTGGGTGATATCCTGCCCGCGATGCGCACGGCGCGTTGGCTCGCCGGGGGAACCCTCGTTGCCGGGGTGGCGCTCGCCACGCTGGCGCTCGCGCAGCCGCGCGGGCGCGGGCACGCTGCGCCGCCGCGGCCCAAGCCGGCGTCCACGAGCGGCAGCGACAACCCCTACGACGACAAGGGCGAAAAGGGCTCCGCGGCGTCCGCCTCGGGGGCGGGCGCGCCCGACTCCGGCGTCGTTCCCCCGCCGCCGTCGATGACGACCGCCGACGGCGGCAAGCTCTCGCCGCTCAACCCGGCGCCCGACGAGTTCTCCGACGCGGGCATGCCGCCGATGACCATCGACTACGACCGCCTGCTCGCCGACGTGGCGGCGCTGCGGGCGCGCGTGGCGGCCGTCAGCGACACGCTCTTCCACTCGCGCATCGCCGTCTCGCTCCACACGAGCGGCGATCACGCGCGCGTCGCCGGGCTGACGGTCTCGCTCGACGACGGCATCGTGTGGACCGCGCCCGCGTCCTTCCGCGCCGACGACGCGACGGTCGTCTACGACCACGCGGTGGCGCCCGGCCACCACGCGCTCACCGTCGACGTCGAGCGCCGCGACGATCGCAACGACACCTTCCGCAGCTCGCAGCGATCGCGCTTCGTCGTGGACGTGCCGGCCGACCAGCGCCTCGGCGTCGAGATCGATCTGTCGGACGACTCGGACATGGGCGACGACTTTCCGAGCGACAAGAAGGGGCAATACGACCTGCGCGTGCGCATGCGGGCCAAGGCGCAGCCCATGCCGAGGTGAGGCGCGATGAAGGCGCTCGTCTGCCACGCCTACGGACCGCTCGACTCGCTCGCGATCGAGGACGTGCCCGACCCGACGCCGGCCGCCGGCCAGGTCGTCGTCGGCGTGCGCGCCTGCGGGGTCAACTTCCCCGACGTGCTCGTCGTGCAGGGCAAGTACCAGTTCAAGCCGACGCCGCCCTTCTCGCCCGGCGGCGAGGTGGCCGGCGTGGTCGAGGCGGTGGGCGCGGGCGTCGAGAACGTGCGGCCGGGCGATCGCGTGGTGGCGATCGCGACCTGGGGCGGGATGGCCGAGAAGCTCGCCGCCGACGCGACGCAGGTGCTGCGCATCCCGGACGGGGTCGACTTCGCCACCGCGGCGTGCCTGCCCACCGCGTACGGCACGACGCTGCACGCGCTCCGCGACCGGGCGCACCTGCGAGAAGGCGAGACGCTGCTCGTGCTCGGCGCCTCCGGGGGCGTCGGGCTCGCGGCCGTGCAGATCGGCAAGCGCATGGGCGCGCGCGTCATCGCGGCGGCGTCGAGCGCCGAGAAGCTCGAGACCTGCAAGCGGCACGGCGCGGACCTGCTCGTCGACTACGCGCGCGAGGACCTGAAGGAGCGCGTCAAGGCGCTGACCGGCGGCGCCGGCGCGGACGTCGTCTACGACCCGGTCGGCGGCCCGTTCACCGAAGCGGCGCTGCGCGCCACGGCGTGGGAGGGACGGCTGCTCGTCCTCGGCTTCGCCGCGGGCGACATCCCGCGCGTGCCGACCAACCTCGTGCTGCTCAAGGGCTGCTCGATCGTCGGCGTCTTCTGGGGCATGGCCATGGTGCGCGATCCGGCGCGCGGGCGTGCGCAGCTCGAGGAGATCCTCGCCTGGGCGAAGGACGGCAGCCTGCGCCCGCACGTGCACGCGAAGGTGCCGCTGGCGCGCGCGCTCGACGCGCTGCGCGAGGTCGAGCAGCGGCGCGTGCGCGGCAAGATCGTCGTCGTCCCGGGAGGCGAGGCGTGAGGCGGCTGGCGGCGATCGCGCTCGTGCTGCCCCTCGTGGCATCCACCGCGTGGGCGCAGCCGCCTGCGGCTCCGACCGCTCCGGCCGCGCCGTCGCCGCCCGCGGCGCCGGCTGCAGCGACCGGGGCCGCTTCCGGCTCGGGCGCGGGCGATCGCCTCTTCGCCGAGGCGCTCCACGCCTACCACGCCGCGCTGCAGGCGCGGCACCTCGGGCAGACCGACCTGCGCAAGGAAGACGTCGCGGCGCGCGTGGCCGAAGGCGAGGCCCTGATGGACGCCGGGCGCGTCGACGAGGCGATCTCTCGCCTCGCCGAGCTCGTCGAGCACCCGCAGTTCGACCTGTATGCCGATTCGGAGGACGGGCGCGCGGCCGTCTTCCGCCTCGGCGACGCGCTGGCCACGGCGGGCATCTTCGAGCCGGCGCGCGGTTACCTGCGGCGCGTCATCGAGGCCAAGGGGGCGTGGGACGGGCCGGCGACGTGGGCGCGGCGGGCGGTGCGGCGCCTGGTCGACATCGCGCTCGAGAGCGAGGAGTACGCGGCGGTCGGCCGCGACCTCGCGTCGGTGCCGCCGACGGCGCCCGAGGAGGTGCGCGGCGAGATCGCGTACATGAACGGCCGCGCGCAGGAGGCGGCGCACGACCCGCAGGCCGCCCTGGCGGCGTACGCGACCGTCACCCAGCGCTGCCGCTTCTGGGCGCAGGCGACGTACCTGTCGGCGCTCATCGACGTCGAGAAGGGCGACTACAAGGACGGCGAGAACCTGCTCTGCAAGGTCGCCGACCCGAAGCGCAGCGCCGCGACGACGCCCGTCTTCGCCGACGAGAAGTTCTTCGCCGTGCGCGACCTGGCGCGCCTGGGGCTGGGGCGCATCGCGCACGAGGAAGGGCGCCACGACGACGCGCGCTACTACTACTACCTGGTCCCGCGCGACTCCGACCGCCTCGCCGAGGCGCTCTACGAGGCGGCCACGACGCGCTACGAGGCCAAGGACTACGACGGCGCGCGCGAGCTGCTCGACGAGCTGGCGGGGCTCGGCGTCCACCACCGCTACGAGGACGAGGCGTGGGTGCTCGACGCCTGGGTCGACCTGGCGCGCTGCCGCTTCGCCGACGCGGACAAGAAGCTCGTCACGTTCCTGCAGCGCTACGAGCCGGTGCGCGACGCCGCGCGCCGGATCGCCCGGAGCGACGTCGACATGCAGCGGCTGCTCGCGGCCGTGCACGACGGGACGGACGCCGCGGGGGCGGAGATCGGCGGCACGAGCCCGGAGGTCATCCGCACGATCGCGGCGCTGGTTCGCGTCGACCCCGTCTACGACCGCGTGCTGCGGCGGCGCGCGGTGCTCGAGCGCGAGGCGTCGGGCCTCGTCTACGCCGTGGGCGCGCTCGGCGACATGCAGCGCGCGCTCGCGACCAACGGCGGCGTGCGCCCGGCGACCGAGCTCTCGTCGGACGACGCGCGCAAGGCGGCCGAGGCGCGCGACGCCGTCGCCGGCGTCGAGCGCCAGGTCGCCGACCTCGAGGCCGCCCGGGCTCCGGCCGATCAGCTGGCGCCGCTCCGCCAGCAGCTGCGCGATCTCGAGGCGCGCCTCGCGAAGGCGGGACCGGCGGGCGTCGCCGGGGGGCCGGCCGAGGCGGCGAGGGGCGCGGACCTGCCCGACCTGCTGCGCGCCGACGTCTCGAAGGCCGCCGAGCTGCAGGGGCGCATCGCCGTCGCCCGCAAGGAGCTCCAGGACGGCGAGACCGCGCTCGCCAGGGACGCCCTCCACCGGCTCGATCTGCGCCTGTCCCGGCTGCTCCGGCGCGCGCGCCTCGGGCGCATCGAGAGCGTCCTCGGACGAAAGCGCGCGCTCGAGGTCGAGGTGGAGGCGATCCGCCTCGGCTACCTGCCGCAGGACGCCGTCGATTCGCTCGATGCGGCGCGCTACCTCGAGGACGACGAGGAGTACTGGCCCTTCGAGGGCGACGACTGGCCCGACGAGTACGTCGGCAGCGAGATCCGATGAGCGCGCGGAGAGGCCTGCTCCCTCGCGTCGGCACGATCGCGCCCCTGGCGGCGTCGATCGTCGCCCTCGCGGCGGCGCCGGCCCGCGCGGGGGCGCCCTCGGCGACGTCGGCGTCGGCCTCGCCGGCGGCCGACATCAAGCCGGCCGCCGAGCGGACGCTGAGCGCCGGCCCCGTGCAGAGGCCGGGACGCGGCGTCGTGCGCGAGGGCGGATCGAGCGGCCAGCCGGCCATCCACGGGCCGAAGATCCCCGAGGCGCTGCGCAAGCAGCTCCAGGCCAAGCTCGAGACGCGCGTCATGGCCGACCTGGCCGAGACCAGGCGCCTGCGCCTCGAGGCCATCGGTCTCCTGCAGAAGTTCATCGCCGAGACGCCGCGCAATGCGCGCGAGATGCCCGAGGCGCTCGTGCGCCTCGCGGAGCTCGACTGGGAGAACGAGCGCGAGAGCTTCGTCGAGCGCTTCGAGCAGTGGGACAAGAAGCCGGTCGACCAGCGCGGGCCGGCGCCGGAGCTCGACTACCACGTCGCGCGCGGGCTGCTCGGGCGCGTGCTGCACGACTACCCCTGGTTCGATCAGTACGATCTGGCGCTCTACGTCGACGGCTTCCTCGCCTACGAGAAGGGCAAGCAGGACGAGGCGCTCGACCGCTTCGAGCGCATCCTGCGCGACTACCCGAACAGCCGCTTCACGCCCGACGCGCACATGGCCAAGGCCGAGGCGCTCTTCAGCGGCCGCTACGACTACGCGGGCGCGCTGGCCGAGTACGAGAAGGTGCTCTCGTACAAGGACAAGATCGACCCGGAGCTGTACGGCCTGGCCCTGTTCAAGAGCGCGTGGTGCTACTGGCGCCTCGGCAACAACGACGAGGCGGCGAAGCGCTTCGTCGGCGTCTTCGAGGCGACCGACGAGGGGGGCGGCGCCAAGGGGGTGAGCGCGGCGCAGCGCCAGCAGCTCGACGAGCTGCAGGAGGAGGCGCTCAAGTACGTCGTCGAGGTCTTCACCGAGAACGACAGCAACACGGCGCAGGACCTGTACGCGTTCCTCACGCGCATCGGCGGCGAGAAGTTCAGCGGCAAGATCGTGCGCCGGCTCGCCGAGCAGTACTACGACGAGGCGCACTACGAGCGGGGCATCGAGGCCTACGAGCTGCTGCTCAAGCTCGAGCCGACCAGCCCCGACGCCGGGCAGTGGGTGCTGCAGATCGCCGCCGGCTACAACGTCCTCGAGGACTGGCCGCACCTGAAGGCCACGTTCGACCGCGCCATCGCCGGGTACACCGCCGGCAGCCCGTGGGCGCGCGCGCAGGGCGACGCCGCGAACGTCACCGCGACGACGGCGGCGATCGAGAAGGCGCTGCGCGAGGACGCCATGTCGCTCCACGCCAAGGCGCAGCGGGACAAGACGAGCCGCGCCGAGTTCGAGGGGGCGGTGAGCCTCTACGAGGTGTACCTCTCCAAGTTCGGGCAGGAGCCCAAGGCCTACGAGGTGCAGTTCTACACGGGAGAAATCGACTTCTTCCGCCTGGAGCGCTACCTCGACGCGGCGACGCACTACCTCGCCGCCGCGCGCGCGATCCCGGCCCGGGAGACGAGCGGCGATCTGGCGACGATGCGCCACGACGCGCTCTACAACGCGCTCGTGGCGCTGTCGCGCGAGATGGATGTCAAGCGCACCGGAGCGCAGGCCGCCGCCGTCGCCGACAAGTACATCGAGGCGCTCGACCTCTACGCGAAGTTCTACCCGAGCGACCCGCAGCTGCCGGCGATGTTCTACCGCCAGGGCAAGTACTACTTCGACAACGCCAACTACGACTCGGCGGTCAAGATCTGGGGCATGCTGCTCGAGAAGTTCCCGAACAGCGAGCAGGCGCGCGACGCGGGCGACAGCATCCTCGAGTCCTTCAACCGCGCGAAGGACTACGAGAACATCGAGACCTGGGCACGGCGCCTCAAGGCGCTGCCGAGCTTCGGCGCGCCCAAGCAGCAGGCGCGGCTCGACGCGCTCATCGTGCAGGCCGTCTTCAAGCAGGGCGAGCAGAAGGCCGCGGCCGGCGACCACGCGGCCGCCGCGGCCGCGTACCTGCGCGCCGCCAAGGAGTTCCCGAAGGACGCGCGCGCCGCGCAGGCGTGCGTCAACGCCGAGCAGGAGGCGAAGCTTGCGGGCGACGCCAAGACGCTGGAGCAGGCGGCGCAGCTGGCGATGGGGCCGGCGTACCGCGACCGTGCGGAGTCGCCCCAGGGCGCGTGGATCGCGACGACGACGCTGCAGGCGATGGGCCTGTTCGGCGAGGCGGCCGACATCGCCGAGCAGATGACGAGCCTCGGCGACCGCGAGCACCCCAACTACGCCAGGTTCGAGCACGAGAAGGACGCCGCCTACAACGCCGTCGTGCTGCGCGAGGCGACCGGCCAGTACGATCGCGCGGTGCTCGACGGCAACAAGTTCCTCGCCGCGTACGCGGGCACGCCGGAGGCCGACGAGGTCGTCTTCCAGATGGGCCGCGCCCACCAGAACGCGGGGCGCGCGAAGGACGCCGCGCAGCTGTACCGGCGGTACCTCGGCCGGGCGAAGAACATCGACCATCGCGCGCAGGGTCTCGTCTTGCTCGCGCAGGCGCAGATCAAGATGGGCGACGAGCGCGGGGCCGCAGCGTCGCTCGAAGAGGCGGTGACGCTCGGCAGGCGCCGCGGTCGGGAGATGAGCGCCGAGGGCAAGTACGCTGCGGCGCACGCGCGCTACATGCAGGGCGAGCGGATCCTCGCGCGCTTCGAGCAGATCCAGATCCAGGGCGACGTCAAGCAGCTCAAGGCGCGCCTCAAGCAGAAGACGGAGCTCCTGAAGCAGTCCGCGAAGGTCTTCCTCGACTGCGTGTCGATGGGCGTCGCCGAGTGGACGACGGCGGCGCTCTACCAGATCGGCCACATGTACGAAGCCTTCGCGAAGGCCCTGCGCGACTCGCCGCCGCCGCCGGAGGTGAAGACCGAGGACCAGAAGGCCGACTACCAGTCGCAGATCGAGGAGTTTGCCGTCCCGATGGAGGAGCGCAGCCTGGACGCGTACGAGAACGGCTGGAAAAAAGCGCTCGAGCTCGGGATCTACAACCAGTGGACGGCGAAGATGCGCGACGCGCTCGGGCGCCTGAACAGCGAGCTGTATCCGCCGTTCAAGGAGACCGGCTTCGAGGTGCGCTCGCAGGGGCCGCTGCCGCTTCCGCCCCTCATCGAGGCGCCGAACCGCGCGGTCGCGCCGGCGACCCCCAAGGGGGCGAAAAAATGAACAGGAAGGCGGGAAGGCGGGAAGGGGTCGGAGGGCTGCTCTTGCATCCTTCCCGCCTTCCCGCCTTCCTGTTCCTCTCCTTGTGTGCCGCGTGCGGCGGCGGCGGCGCGGACGGCGGTCGGCACGCAGCGACGACGGTGTCCCTTCCGCCGGCCAACCCCGTGGCCGTCGGCAAGATGGTGCAAGGCGCGCAGGCTGCGAAGGACGGCCAGCGCGATCGCGCCGTGGCGCTGCTGCGCGACGCGATCCAGATCGACCCCAACCTCTGGGAGGCGCGCTACGATCTCGGCGTCGTGCTCGCCGGCACGGGCGACCTGGCGGGCGCCGAGGAGCAGCTCGCGTCGGCCGCGAAGCTCGCACGCGACGCGCCGCAGGTGGCCGTCGCCCTCGCGGAGGTGCGGCGCCGCCGCGGTGAGCCGAAGCTCGCCGCCGAGGGGCTCGCCGATTTCGTGCAGTCCCACCCCAACGCGGTCGATGCTCGGACCTTCTACGTCGCGACGCTGCGCGAGAGCGGTCAGGTCGACAAGGCGATCGCCGAAGCGCAGGAGGTGCTCGTGCGAAAGCCGGGCGACGCGACCGCGCTGGCCGAGCTCGCGCTCGCGTACCTGACCAAGGGGCACAAGGAGGCGTCGGCGCTGCTGGCGAAGCAGGCGCTCGACTCCAACCCGAACAGCGCCGTCGCCCACCGCGCGATGGGCCTGCTCGATCTGGCCAACGGCGACGACGCCGAGGCGTTCGCCGAGTTCCGCAAGGCGGCCGCCGCCGATCCGCGCGACACGACGTCGCGCTCGAACATGGGGGTCGTGTTGCTGCGCGCCGGGGCCTACCCGAAAGCCGAGGAGCAGTACCGCGAGATCCTCAAGGTGGCGCCCGAGGATCTGGACGCGCAGGTGGGGCTCGCCGCCGCGCTGCGCGGCGAGGCCGACGCGCAGCACGCGCAGAAGCTCGAGGAGGCGCGCGCGCTGCTCGAGAAGGTGCTCGCGGCCGATCCGCACGACACGAGCGCTCTCTTCAACCTGGGGGTGCTCGAGGCCGACTTCCTGAAGAAGCCGACCGACGCCGCGCCGCTGTTCAAGCGGTTCCTGGCGGACGCGCCCGGCGACGACCCGCTGCGGGCGGAGGCCGAGCAGTACATCTCCGCGGCGTCGGCCAACGCGCCGCCGCCCGCCGCTCCTTCCAGCGCGCCGCCCCCCGCGGCGGCGCCCGCGGCGCCCAAGAAGTGACGCCAACGCGCGTGCGGTCGCGCTACACTCTTGCACCATGGCGGTTCGCCCCGAGGTCCGGCAGCCCGCAGCGAGCAGGCGAAGCGGGCGGGCGCTGCTGCTCGCGATCGTGGCCCCGGCGCTCCTCGCGCTCGTCGGGCCGGCCGCGATCGCGCAGACGCACCGGCCCGCGCGCCGGGGCCACGCCCACGCGGCCCCGAAGAAGAGAAAGCCCGTCGCCGACGCCGGCGCGCAGGGCGCGACCTCGCCGGGCGCGCTGCCGGCCGGCCCGTCGGTCGCGCCGAGCGGTGGCGTGACGGCGGGCGACGCGGGCGCCAACGTCCTCGAGGCGAAGACGCTCGACGGGGGCACGCACGTCTTCAAGTTCAGCGAGCTCGACATCGAGGGCCAGCTCAAGAGCCCCCAGCTCGTCTACTTCCTGCGGCGCGTGCGCGCGGAGTTCGCCGCCGGCGACCTCGGGCACCGGACCTTCATGCGCGAGATGTCCGAGACGCGCAAGGAGTCGAGCTTCTGATGGCGGGCGCCGCCGCTTCCGCCGCGTCGCCGCTCGCGCCCATGCTGCGCGTCGCCGCCGCGTGGGGGACCACGATCGTCGGCGTGAAGATGCTGCAGCGCGGTCAGGACTGCCTGCTCGGCGAGGGGCCCGGATCGCTCGCGCCGATGCCCGACGGGCTGGAGGCGTCGCCCGCGCCGCTGCGCGCCGTGGCGGGCGGCTGGGAGCTCGATCCGCGCGGCGCCGTCAGCGGCGTCCTGACGCTCCGCGGCCGCGAGGAGAACCTGCTCGGCATCGCGCGCGCGGGTGTGCCCGTCCCCGTGGTCCCCGGCGACTACGGTCTCGTGCAGTACGGCCTCTTCTCGGTGTTCTTCCAGTACACGAGCGCCGCTCCACCGATGGCCGGCGCGCTGCCCGTCGACCCGCTCGCGGGGCTGTCGCTCTTCTCCAGCCTCGTCTTCCACCTCGGCGTCATCGGCCTGCTCATCATCAACTGGACGCCTCCCGACTACCACCTGCCGCCCGAGCTCGTGCCGGACTTCGCCGAGCAGTTCCACCTGAACCGGCCGCTCGACGACTGGCAACCCGCGCCGGCCAGCGGCCAGGACAAGTCGGCCGGCGGCAAGGGGGTCAAGGATCCCGGCGCGAGGGACACGAAGAAGCAGGGCGGCGGCCGCAAGATCGTCGGCAAGGAGGGCAAGGCGGGTCTGAACGGCCGCGAGGACCACACCGAGCTGCCGGGCGACATCCGGCCCACCACGAACTACGGCGGCTTGAGCGAGGCGCTCGCCGACACGGGCACCGACATCAAGAAGACGCTCAGCGAGATCCAGACGGTCGCCGACGCGCTCGGCGGGCTGCGCTCGACCAACGTCGTGCTGGGCAGCGGGTCGGGCACGGGCCTCAAGGGGGGCGGGTCGGGCGGCGGCGGCACGGGCGCGGGCGTGATGTTCGGCTCGGGGAAGCTCGACACCGGGTGGGGGGCGGGCATGGGCGGAGGCTTCGGCTCCGGAAACGGCGGGCCGGGTGGCCGGGGCAGCGGCGGGTTCGGCCTGGGCGGCTCGGGGGGCGGCAACGGCCGAGGCAACGGAAACGGCAACGGCGGCCCCGGCGAGCACGGCCTCGCCGGCGGCGGGGGCATCGTCGCGCACGGCGGGCTCAATCCGGAGCAGATCCGGCGCGTCGTCATCGCGCACCGGGGCGCGCTGCAGGCCTGCTACGAGATCGAGGCGGAGAAGGACCCGACGCTCAAGGGCGGCGTGACCGTGTCCTGGACGATCGACCCGGGCGGCTCCGTGACGAGCGCCAACCTCGCCGGGACCACCATCCACAACGCGCGCGTCGAAGGGTGCGTGCTGCGCCAGATCCGCACGTGGCACTTCCCGTCGAGCGACGGCGTGTCGCAGGCGACGTTCCCGTTCTCGTTCGGCATCGGACGCTAGCGCGTGCGCCTGGGCTCACGCGGAGCGAAGTCGATCGAGGGTCGCCTGACGACCGACCGACGATGAAATCGTCACGGCGTTTCTGCACGGCGCCTGTGCACGCTGGGAGAGCGCCACGTCGACCTGGGGGGGCGCCTCCGGTATCGAGGGGAGCGCCGCGGCGAATCCGTCGGGCGTCGATGCCAGCGGGCACAGCGCCGATGCGAACGCGCGCAGCGCCGGCGACTCGATGACGTGCACGACGTCGGAGGCCGACGGCGGCCGTGCAAGCGAGGGGCGCGCCGGTACCAGTCCGTAAAGACGCCGTGCTCGATGGGAGCGCGCCTTCGCCGAGCTGCAAAGCGCCCGTGCAATCGCGTACAGCGTCTCGCCCACCTGGGAGAGCGTCTCTCCCGACGAGCAAAGCCGCTCGTCGTCCTTGCATCGCCGCTCCCCGCCTCCGACGTGGTGGCCTGCAAACGGCCGGAGGCGCCGTGCAAGCTCGCACTTCGCCATCGCCGAATCGCACAGCGTCGCCCCCACGAAGGAGCGGCGCTCCCCCTCGAATGACAGACGCTCCCCCTGGTCGCAGCGTCACGATGAAAGGACGACGAGCCGCTTTCCGCGTCTGCACGGCGGCGGTCGAAGTCCGTCGAGGGGCGATGCGCGCCCCAATCGGCGCGTTGGGCCGACGACCGCCTCGTCCCCCGGTCCTCGTTGAAGCGCTGCGCACGCGAAGCGCTCCTCGCCGACAGGTCGGCGCCGACGAGCTGCTCCTTGGCAGTGACCTTTTGATTGCGGGCTTGCCGCGACCCGCTCCCGGAGGCCACCGTAGGCCGGGGGGCCGCTCAGGCCGACCGCGAGATAGTTCGGAGTCCGAACCATTTCTGGACGTTCGGAGACACCACCTGCGTCCGCGTCCCTCCACGCGTCACCCGGCCGGGTGACTGACACCGGTCTGCTCTCGTTCGTACGAGTGTCCGGCCGCGCGGGAGAAAAACGTCTCGCGCGCGCCGATGGCTTGTCAGACCGCGCGGACCTCCGGCGTATCCCCCGGTTGACCGCGAGACCGAGAGCACAGAGGGAGAGATGCCGACCGAACGAAACACCCGGGACAGCGCCCCGAAGGGTCGCTCGATGCGCCGATGCGTCGCCCTCGCTGCGCTCGTCGCCCTCGGCGGGGCGTGCTTCACCGCGCAGCGCGCCTTGCGCGCAGGGCCGACGAGCACGTCACGCGCGGCGGGCGGCGCGAATCCGTCGTGGGCGGAACGGTGGACGCCCGGAACCGAGTACACGTTCGCCTTCTCCTGGTCGGGCGATACGCGCGCGACGATCGCTCCCGGTGGGGGCGCGGGCATCGACGTCGCCGTCGATCTGGCGGGCGACCTCGTGGCGCGCGCGGGCGTGCAGGACGGTCGTACCGTCCTCGAGCTTCGCCTCGAGAACCTCGCGCGCCACGGCATGCGCGCGCTCGGCGTGGACGCCGTCCCGACCGACGAGGCGGCGCGCTCGACGCTCGAGGAGCCTCGGGCCTGGGCCGACCTCGACGCCCGCGGGGCCGTCGCCCGGCTTCGATTCACGCCCGACGCGCCGAGGCCCTTCCGCGAGGCGATGACGAAGCTCGTCGAGCAGATGCACGTGACGCCGTCGGGCGACGCGCGCTCCGATTGGACCGCGCGCGAGCCCGGCCCGAACGGCCGCGCGCTCGCGAGCTACCACGCCGACGGGCTCTCGCTGACCCGCACGCGCACCCGCTACGAGTCGCTGAGCGCCCTGTCCGACAAGGGCTGCACCGGCTGCCAGCAGCAGCTCGTCGACCGCGGCGCGATCACCCTGGACCGGCGCGGCATCGTGGGCTCGATCGACGACGACGAGTCGCTCCGCATCGCGCAGGGTGCCGCCGAGGCGCTCCGGTCCGCGAACCGGTTCTCCCTGCGCCTGGTGCGCGTCGCCCCGTTCCACGGAGGCATCGAAGTCCCCGCGGTCGCGACCGAGGAGCGCACGCCCGGCACGCGCGCGCCCGTCACCGCCGGCGACGAGCAAGCCATCCTGCGCAGCGAGGCGGCGGGCTTCACCGAGGAGCAGCTCGATTACGCGATCGACCTCTTCGCGACCAAGGGCCAGCGCGTGCCGGACAAGACGTGGCTCGTGCACGCCCGCGCCTACCTGCTGCTGCACCCGGAGGCGCTCGAGGCTCTCGGGCGGCGCGTGACCGCGCCGGGCGTCGACCCGCGTGGGCGCAACATGATGATGCAGGTCCTCGCGGTCACGGGCAGCCCGCGCGCGCAGGCGCTCATGACGGCGGCGCTCGACGCGCTCGAGGGCACCGAGTCCGAACGCGACTACGCGCACCTCGTCCAGAAGCTCGGGATCGTCGGGCGCCCCACGGCGGACACGACGGACTACGTGCAGGATGCCTACCGATCCGCGTGCTCGCGCGGAGATCGCCGGATGGCGCTGAGCGACGCCGCGGCCCTCGGCGGCATCGCCTCCAGGCTGGCCAAGGGCGGGGACGACACCGGCGCGCGGAGCATCGTCGTCGAGCTCGAGTCGGACCTGCGCGCCGCGGAGGCACCCGAGGACAAGCGCGGACTCGTCGTGGCGCTGCGCAACGCCGGTGCGGCCGGGGACGACACCGTGCGCGCGCTCGCCTCCGACGAGAGCGCCGACGTGCGCAGCGAGGTGGCGCGCGCGCTCGGCGACGACGACTCGCCGGCCTCCCGCGCGACGCTCGTGTCGCTCGCGTCGTCGGACTCGGAGGTCGTCGTCGCCTCGTCGGCGCTTCAGTCGCTGGGGCGCGACGCGGCGAGCGCCGACGACGTGCGCGCCATCGCCGCAGCGGTGCTGTCCGGGCGCACCTCGCCCGCGCTCGACGGCACGGTCATGGACTTCTTCGCCGGGCACCTCGACTCGCCGGATGCCGGCCGGGTGCTCGCGTTCATTCTCGCGCGGACCAAGGACCCGGCGCTCGCGCGCCGGGTTCGCGCGCTGCTCGAGCAGATGGCCACCTGAACCACCGATCGAAGGGAGCTCGTCGTGAAGAGAGCATGGATGGGAATTTCCTTGGCGCTCGTCGCCGCCGCGGACGTCGCGCACGCGCAGAGCCCGAACCCCACGCAGGCGGCGTGGCAGAACCAGTGGAACCAGACGTCGCAGACGACGCCGTTCCGCGTGCCGCTGGAGATGACGGGCGTCGAGCCGTACCTGCAGCCCGGGCAGCTCGTGACGGCCAAGTACGCGCCCTTCGCGAGCGCGATGACGCTCCCGAAGAACGACGCCGTCGGGGTGCTCCTGCCGATGCTCTCGCGCGCCGTCTCGCTGCAGAACCTCTTCCAGACGGGGCCGGTCACGCCCAACACGGCCTCGCAGCACCCGCAGTGGGAGTCCGACGGGTACGCGGTCAACTCGTGCGACGAGTGGGTCTACAAGAAGTACTACGACTACCGGCGCTTCCAGGACGCGGCGGCGACCTGCGGCGGTGACCCGGACTGCGTCTACGACGTGTGGGTGATGACCTCGACGCCCGGCGAGAACCACGTCATGGCGCCGAAGAGCACGCTCGCGCCGTGGATGATGCCGTACCCCACGTCGACGCTGGACCTGGATGCATTCCAGCCTTCGCAGTCGGGGTCGCAGCAGCAGCCCAAGAACCCCATGCGAGCCCCGAACACCGTCCAGACGTTCCTGCAGGCCCTCGCGCTCGGGATGGAGAACGCGCCGGACTCCACGTCGATGGCCAGCTTCAACGCCGTCTCGCAGTACCTCCAGAGCCCCGCGTTCACCTCGGACCTGACGTACTACCCGATCAGCGGGGCGCGCTCGGCGTGGCACATCCAGATGCACGACCAGCAGCAGAGCTACGGCATGAACTGGCTGGACCGGAAGCTGATCCAGCAGCGCATCGCGAACGTCATGAACCTCGTGGGGGCCTACCAGCTGGCGGACGCGGAGCTCGGCGCGGCGGTGCAGGACTGGGAGAGGGCGGTGGAGCGCGCGTGCGGCGGCCTGGCGACCAATCCGCATCCGTGCACGCCGCAGATGCCCTGCAAGCCGCCGCCTCCGCCGTCGCCCGAGTGTCTCGCGGTGCGCGCGCGGCAGCCCATGCCGACGGCGCGCGACGAGGCGGCCGTCGCGCTGTCGCAGGCGCTCGCCACCGAGTTCCAGTCGTTCGATCGCGTGACCGGCGCCGTCGATCACGGCTGCCTCGGCACGACGCACAACAAGTGCGACTGGTCGCCGTCGATGATCGCGCAGGAGTACCTCACGACGCTCGACTCGCAGGCCGCCGCCGACCTGGCGTACTGCGATCGCATCATCGGCACGGGGTCGGCCGCGAGCCTCGCCGACGTGGTGCCGGATGCGCTGCAGGACGAGGTGTACTTCGGCCGGGCGCTCGCCGACGACGCGCAGACGATCCAGGACGCGAAGGCGGAGCTGAGCTGGTCGCAGACGGCGCCGAACACGGTCCACTACGATCTCTTCGGCGCGCCTTCGTCCTGGAGCGTGGGCGGTTCGGTCGCAGGCGCGAGCTACTCGCAGTCGGCGTTCTGGGAGCTCAAGGGCGAGAAGAGCAACGGACAGCTCTGCCGCGTCTCGGGGCGCGTCGTCGCGTCGGCGAACGCGAGCGGGTCGGTCTTCGGCAACTCGTTCACGATGCTCGATGCCGACCTGCTCCTCGGCGTGGGCGAGCTGGCGGCGAACGCCGCCGACTTCCAGGGCTACGACGCCGAGTCGCACCTGACCATCGGGGGCTACTCCGTCTACGACTTCCCCGAGGAGCAGATCAACGGGAACATGAACCAGCAGATCGCGAACACCAGCTACGACGCGACGCTGCTCGACGTGCCCGGCCAGATCTCTTGGGTCAGCCTCGACATCAAGGTGCAGGTGGATGCCTCGGTGACCGCGAACCTCGTGGCCACCGCTCCGCAGCCCTGCAGCCAGGTGAGCAACACGATGGACAACCAGTACTCGCTCGGCGCCAAGGTGACGCCTAGCGTCTCGGCGGCCGGCGTGGGCACGGCGCTCGTCGGCGCGCTCGGAACCGGCGTGGGCCTGCGGGGCACCATCGACGTGCTCACGGCGTCGCTGCCCGTGAACGTGCAGACCGGCATCGGCCCGGGGGCGGACGACACCCTCGCGCTGAACCTCGACGCAAACGCCTCGCTCGACCTCGACGTGCTCTCGGGCGAGATCGACGTCGCCGAGTGCGTCCTCTACGACTGCGCGACGCAGGAGCTCTACAAATGGAAGGGCATTCCGGCGTTCAGCCAGGTCCTCTGGAACACGAGCTACCAGTTCCCGCTCGTGTCGATGCAGGACGTCTTCCAGTGAGGGAGGCGCCTCCTGACGTGCTTCGGCAGATTCCTTCCCCACCCCGACGCCCCCCAGCCCGTCGTGCGGGCGAGCGCCGCCGCCGGCGTCTCCGCCGTCGCGGGCGCCGGCCCCTGCCCCGGCCGCGATCGCGGATGCGTCGCTGCACCCCAGCCCGTACGATGCGCGCATGGACGTCGCCGCCGACCTGCAGCTGCTACGCGCGCTGGCGCAGACGCGGAGCTTCCGCCTGGGCGCGCCGAACCACGCGACCCTCACGCCCGACGCGAAGAGCGTCCTCTTCCTGCGATCGGCGGCGCGCGATCCGAAGCAGTCGCTCTACGAGATGGACGTCGCGACCGGCGCCGTGCGCGAGCTGGTCGGGCCCGACGCGCTGCTCGCCGGCCCCGAGACGCTGTCGCCCGAGGAGCGCGTGCTCCGCGAGCGCATGCGCGTGCACACGACCGGGTTCACGTCGCTCCAGCCGAGCCTCGACGGGACCCGGGCGCTCGTCACGCTGAGCGGGCGCGCGTTCGTCGTCGACCGCGCGTCGGGCAGGGCCCGGGAGCTGCCGACCGGGCAGGGCGCCGTCGTCGACCCGCGGCTGTCCCCCGACGGAACGCGCGTCGCCTACGTGCGCGACGACGACCTCCACGTCGTCCCGGTCGACGGCGGGCGGGAGACGGCCGTCACGCACGGCGGTGGCGGGGGGCTCACGAACGGCCTGGCGGAGTTCGTCGCCGCCGAGGAGCTCGACCGCGCACGCGGCTTCTGGTGGTCGCCCGACGGCGCGCACCTCCTCTACGAGCAGGCGGACGGCCGACACGTGGACGTGCTCTCGATCGCCGACCCGTTCCACCCCGACCAGGCGCCGCAGCGCATCGCGTACCCGCGGCCGGGGCGCCCGAACGCCGACGTGCGCTTCGGCATCGTCGCCGCCGCGGGCGGCGCGACGAGGTGGGTCGAGTGGGATCGCGCCCGCTTCCCGTACGTCGCGCAGGCGTCCTGGCCCAAGGGCGGTCCGCCGCTTCTGTACGTCCTCGACCGGCTGCAGCAGCACGGGCAGCTGCTCGCCGTCGACGCCGCGACGGGAAAGTCGACCCTGCTCGTCGAGGAGCACGATCCCGCGTGGCTGAACGTCGATCCGTCGGTGCCGCGCTGGCTGCCGGACGGCAGCGGGTTCCTCTGGTCGACCGAGCGCTCGGGCGAGTGGCAGCTCGAGCTGCACGACGCCGGCGGAAGGCTGGTGCGCGAGCTGCTGCCGCGCGGCTTCGGCTACGTGCGGCTCGCCGACGTCGACGAGCGCAAGCGCACGGCCGTCGTGGTCGCGAGCGACGATCCGACGCAGGCCCTGCCGTGGGTGGTGTCGCTCGACGGCGGCGCGCCGCCCCGCTCCCTCGCGCGCGCCGCCGGGTACGCGAGCGTCCGCTTCGACCAGTCGCACGAAGCGTACGTCACGGGCGAGGCGACGCTCGGGGCGATGCCGCGGGCGTGGGTGCGGTCGCTCGACGGATCGATCGCGCGCGAGATCCCGTCGACGACCGAGTCGCCCGGCGCGATGCCCGCCGTCGAGCTCACCGAGGCCGGTCCGGATCGCGTGCGCGTCGCCATCGTGCGGCCGCGCGGCTTCCGCCCCGGGCGCAAGTACGCCGTCGTCGATGCCGCGTACGGCGGGCCGCACGTCAACGTGGTCGAGCAGAACGCGCTGTCGTTCCTGCGCGCGCAGTGGATGGCCGACGCCACCGGCGCCATCGTGGTGACGATGGACGTCCGCGGAACGCCGCGCCGCGGGCGCGAGTGGGAGCGCGCCATCGCGGGCAAGCTCGGGAGCGTGCCGGTCGAAGGGCACGTCGCGGCCCTGCAGGCGCTCGGGCAGGAATACCCCGAGATGGACCTGTCGCGGGTCGGCGTCTACGGCTGGTCGTTCGGAGGGTACTTCGCGGCGATGGCCGTGCTCACGCACCCCGACCTGTACAAGGCGGGGGTCGCGGGGGCGCCGCCGGCCGACTGGCGCGACTACGACACGGCCTACACGGAGCGCTACCTCGGGCTGCCCGACGCGCAGGCCGCCGCCTACGACGCGGCGTCGCTCCTCACGTTCGCCAGAAGGCCGCTGGCCCGTCCCGAGGACGGGCGGCCGCTGCTCATCGTGCACGGCACCGCCGACGACAACGTCTGGTTCCTCAACTCGATCAAGCTGGCGGACGCGCTCGAGCGCGGCAAGCGGCCGTTCGAGCTGATGCCGCTCGCCGGGACGACGCACATGCTGCTCGATCCCGACCTGAGCGAGGCGGTGTGGCTGCGGTCCGCCGAGGTGCTGCGCGCCGCGCTGCGCGGCGGCGACGAATAGCGGCAGCGCCGTCAGCGCACGTGGAAGTGCAGCGGGTGCGGCGAGGGGTGTGGCGCAGGCGGGGGCGCGCCGATCCCCGACCCGACGCCGCGCCCTATTCGCGCGGGGCCAGGATACGGACGAGCCGGGGCGCCGCACCACGCGTTTTGTCCTCGCCGCACCGCACGCAGCCGTGGCATGGTGCCCGCCACTTTCGCGTGCGCAAGGGCCAGGGCAGACGGCGGCACAAGGTGAGCCTCGTGGGGCTCGGGGCGATGGGCCTGCGGCACGCCCGCGTGCTGGCGGGCCTGGCAGAGCGATTCGCGCTGGTCGGCGGCTACGACGTGCGCGAAGTGGAGGTCCCGTCCTACCTGACGCGGCTGCCCAGCGAGGCCGAGGCGATCGCGCGCGCCGACGTCGTGGTGATCGCGACGCCCATCGATGGGCACGCGGGGGTCGTCTCGCGCGCGCTGGCGGCGGGCCGCCACGTGCTGGTGGAGAAGCCGCTGTGCGCCATGGGAGCGGACGCGCACGCCCTCGCCGCTGCCGCCGCGCGTGGGCCCACTCGCCTGTTCGTCGCCCATTCGGAGCGCTTCAACCCCGTCGTCCGTGCGCTCGCGCGCTTGCTGCGCGACGAGCCGGTGCTCGCGTTCGATCTGCAGCGCGTCGGCCCGTCGAAGCCGACGGAGGTCGGCGTGCTCGTGAACCTCGCCGTGCACGACTTCGACCTCGCGGCGTATCTGGGCGGCGGTGAGGTGACCGTCCGTGACGCCGTCGGCGGCGCGATCTCGGGCGACGCGGCCGAGGACCTGGCCCACGTGCTGTTCGACACGACGGCCGGGGCCGTCGGCCACCTGTACGTGGATCGCACGCTCCCCGCGCGGCGCCGGTCGCTGGCGCTGGCGACGCCGCGCTGGATCTACGAGGCGGACCTGCTCGCGCATCGGCTCGTCCGGGCCGCCCGCGCCGGCGGCGCGCGCACGGACGTGCCGCTCCCGCTCGAGGAGCCGCTCGTCGCGCAGGCGATCGCGCTCGCCGACGCGCTCGATGGAGGCGCGGCGCGCGAGCTCGCGGCCGCCGCCGATGGGGCACGTGCCGTGTCGCTGGCCGAGCGGGCGGCGGCGATGTGCGCGCGGCCGCAGGCGCCCGAGGCGCACATGGCGGCGCGCCGGCCGCAGTAGACCCCGGGGGGCCCCGTGCAGCGCAGTTTGCGCCCGGGACCGGGCTGCGCGAACATGGAGAACGTGGGGCTTCGCGGGTCCTCTCTCGGTGCGCGCGTCGCGCTGACCATCGTGCTGCTCGGAGCGACGAGCACGGGCGCCGCCGCGCTCGCCGGATGCGGCTCGATCCTCGGCATCGACGACGGCATCGCCGACCAGGATGCCCTGGCGCAGGACGTCGGCGCTGGCGATGACGGTGGCGACGACGGCGGGGGCGACGCGATCGCGCCCGCCGACGGCGATTCGGGCGATCGGGGCTCCGACGCGTCGGACGCGGCCTGCACGCCGGACCCGAACTGGTGCCAGAGCCACTGCGGCAAGGGCCCGGACAACTGCGGACAGCAGCGCACCTGCGCGGACAACTGCCCGCCGGGCTGGTCCTGCGACGCCGGCGCGAACACCTGCGACTGCACGACCGACCCGAGCTGGTGCAACGGCCGCTGCCAGATGACGACGGACAACTGCGGCCGGCCGATCGATTGCGGGGCGTGCGACTCGGGCGCGTGCACGCAGAACACGTGCGGTTGCAGCCCCCAGCCCGACCCGTGCGGGACCATGGCGTGCGGCTCGACGACCGACAGCTGCGGTCACACGGTCAACTGCGGCGTCAACGGCACCACTGCGTGCGCCAACGGCGGCCAGTGCGACGGCGGCGCCTGCTGCACGCCGAAGAGCAACCCGTGCGCGGGCCTCTGCGGCGGGGTCTTCGTGGATGACGGGTGTGGCACGCAGGTCCAGTGCCCGTTCACCTGCGGCGGGGGTCAGGAGTGCACCCCCAACAACCAGTGCTGCACGCCGAGCCCGGCCTGCGCCCCGAACACCTGCAACACGTCCGACTCGTGCGGCGTGGCCTGCACGTGCGGTGACGCCGGCACGTGCGACTTCATGAACGGGCAGTGCTGCCCCAACACCGTCTGCATGAACGGGTGCTGTTCGCCGGGTCAGATGTGCGCGATGAGCACGGCGCTCTGCTGCACGCCCGGCACGTGCGACATGACGAACCCCTGCTACGACACGTGCGGCAACCCGGTGAGCGGGTGCTGCGGCAGCGACGGGGGCCTCGATGCTGGCGGTCCGGAGGGCGGCGCCTGCAACGACGCCGGCACCCTCTGCAACACCGGTGGCCTTCCGTGCTGCAACGGGATGGCGCAATGCGGAGGCCCGGACTCCGGCTCGGGGATGTGCTGCTGCTCGTGAGCGCGGATACCGGAGCGCTTCTCTGATACGCTGGAAGGGATGGTCGAGGGCGCCCCTCGCTCGATGCCGTTTCCGGCGGGAACGGTGCTCGCGGGCAAGTACCGCATCGAGCGGTTGCTCGGCGAAGGCGGCATGGGCTGGGTCGTCGTCGCGACGCACCTTCACCTCGAGCAGCGCGTCGCGCTCAAGTTCATGCACGCCGCCGCCGCCTCCGCGCAGCCCGACGCCGTCGGGCGCTTCCTGCGCGAGGCGCGCGCGGCGGCTCGCATCCAGAGCGAGCACGTGGCCCGCGTGTCCGACGTGGGCACCCTCGACAACGGCGCGCCGTACCTCGTGATGGAGTACCTCGAGGGGCACGACCTCGACGCCGAGCTTCGCCGGCGAAGCCCGCTGCCCACCGCGCTCGCCATCGACTACGCGCTGCAGGCGTGCGAGGGCCTCGCCGAGGCGCACGCCGCCGGCATCGTGCACCGCGATCTCAAGCCGGCCAACCTGTTCCTCGCGCGAAAGAGCGACGGCTCGGTGCGCGTCAAGCTGCTCGACTTCGGCATCTCGAAGCTCCTGCCGGCCGTCGGCGCGGGCGGGTCGGGCGCCGACGTCGGCATGACGAGCACGCAGGCGCTCATGGGATCGCCGCTGTACATGTCGCCCGAGCAGCTGCGCTCCAGCAAGAACGTCGACCGGCGCACCGACATCTGGTCGATGGGCATCATCCTCTACGAGATGCTCGGCGGGACGGCCCCGTACCAGGCCGACACGCTGCCCGAGGTGTGCGCGCGCATCCTCGCCGAGCAGCCTCCGTCGCTGGGATCGCTGCGCGCGGACCTGCCGCCGATGCTCGAGGCGGTCGTGATGCGATGCCTCGACAAGCATCCCGCCAAGCGCTTCCAGGACGCCGGCGCGCTCGCGCAGGCGCTGGCGGCGTTCGGCGGGCCGGAGGCGCGCGTCGCGGCCGAGCGCGTGGGCAGGGTCGTGCGCGCCAGCCTCCCCAGCCTGCCGGACGCGCGGGCCGACGCGAGCGGCCCTTCGGCGCCGATGACGGCGCAGGCGGCGTCCGGGGCCGTCCAGACGAACGTCTCGTTCGGCACCGCCGGGCCGGTCGGGCCGCCCAGGCGATCGGCGGTCTTGCCGATCGCGATCGGTGGCGCGGTGGTGGCGCTGGCGGCGATCGCCATCGGGATCGCCGCGACGCACGGCAGGAGCGGATCCACGGCGGCCGCAGCCGGCGGCAGCGCGTCCGCCGCCGCGGCGACGACGGCTGCCGCCGCCGCCTCCTCGGCGCCGAGCCCGACGCCCGCGCCGAGCGCGTCGCCGGCGGCCGCGATGCCGACCCAGGCCCCCAGCGCGGCGCCGACCGCGGCCCCCCGCGCGACGGCGGTGGCGACGACCACCGCGCGGCCGAAGGCGACGCCGGTCGCGACCGGCCGATCGTCGAAGTCGAGGCCCACCGGGTCGGGGACGGCGAAGCCCGCCGGCACGAGCGGCTTCGGAGGCCGGGACTGATGCGACGGGCGATCGCGGCGGGCGCGTTCGTCGCGCTGCTCACGTCGGCCGGGGGCGCGCGCGCGCAATCGAAGGAAGACGTCGCGCGAGCCGACGCGCTGTTCGACGCCGCCAAGGCGCTGACCGACGCGGGGCAGTACGCCGACGCCTGCGCCAAGTTCGCCGAGAGCGAGCGGCTCGCTCCCGGCCTCGGGGTCACGCTGTACCTGGCGGATTGCTACGAACGCATCGGCCGCACGGCGAGCGCGTGGACCGAGTTCCTGAGCGCCGAGGGCCTCGCGCGCCAGCGCAACGACAAGCGGGCCGCCGTGGCGCACGCGCGCGCGCAGGCCCTCGAGCCGAAGCTCGAGCGGCTCACCATCGTGCTCGGGCCGGCGGTGCCTCGCGTGGGCCTGCAGGTGCTTCGCGACGGCGTGCCGGTCGCGCAGGAGGAGCTCGGGCTCGCGGTGCCGGTCGATCCGGGCGACCACACGGTCATCGTGTCGTCCTCCGGACGGACCAAGACGGTGAATGCGCACGTGGGACCCGACTCGCCATCGGCGACGGTGCGCATCGACAGCCTCGGCGACGGCGGCTCGGCGACGGCGTCGAACGAGGGCACGACCCCTGCTGCGCCTCCGCCCACGTCGACCTCCACCCTTGCGCCAACGCCCGCGCCCGCACCCGCGCCCATGCCCGCGCCCATGCCCGCGCCGCCCACCCCGGCGCCGGTCGCCCCCCCGCCGCCGCGGGCCGACGCGTCCTCCGATTCGGGGGCGACGCGCCGCTGGCTCGGCCTCGGTCTCGGCGGCG
>Ga0080006_1269983_pt1 | contig 165940 bp, 143 predicted proteins | sample RS3BMetagenome_FD_69209 | JGI IMG/M metagenome (GOLD analysis project Ga0080006, IMG submission 69209) | Ferric oxide microbial mat and aquatic microbial communities from Rainbow Spring, Yellowstone National Park, USA - RS3B (SPADES... ...
GGCCCTCGAGCTCCGTGACCGCGAGTGCGCCCACCGCTACTGCGACGAGCGCTACGAGCGCTGCCAGGCCGACCACATCCGGGAGTTCGCCAAGGGCGGGCCCACCGTCCAGGAGAACGGCCGGATGCTGTGCCCCTTCCACAACCGGCTCCGGAACCAGCGCCGGCGGGAGTGAGGGGACCGACGGTGGCGATCCCGCCACCGGGCCATCAGGCCGAGCGACTCCCCGAACCGACCTCATCCGATCCCGCCCGCCGGCGGGCGACCTCCACCAGCGATGCCAGCTCCTGTTCCATCCCCCGCGCCACCGTCGACGGGTCCGGCACCGCGTCGGCGCAGGCGTGAAGGCCGATCATCAGCTGCTCCTCGTAGCTGAGGGCGGTGATGCTGAGGCCGCAACCGGAGTTGGGCGGACCCTGGAGGAACACCCCCTCGACCGATGCCGACCCCAGCGACCACGGGGTGTCGACGGCCCGCACCAGCGACACGTTGACGTTGATGTCGGCCACCGTGCGGTCACGGTCGCGGGCGGCCACATGGCGCCGCACCAGGCGCTCGCTGGCGAAGGGGGGGATCTGGTCGAGCCACTCGCAGAGGATCTCGCCGCCGAAGGCCTCCATCGACCGGCGGGCGACGGTGCTGGCGTCGGCGGTGGCCTGCAGACGCTCCCAGGGGTCCTCGAGGTCGGTGGCCAGGGCGGAGTTGAAGTTGATGAAGTGGTTGCCGTACTCCCGGACGGGTCCCGGCTCCTCGAATGCCATCGGCACGCCCGAGAGGAGGGGCCGGTCCGGCAGGTCACCGATGGCGCCGAGATGCCGCCGCAGACCGCCGGCCACCACGGCCAGCACCACCTGGTTGATGGTGACCCCCGCCACCCGCTTCACCAGCTGGACGTCCCCGAGGGGCAGCACCAGGTTGGCATGGGCGCGCCGCACCGAAAAGGCGTCGTTCAGGCTGCAGGGCGGCGTGTCGTCGGGCGACGAGGCCAGGGGGGACGGAAGCGCCTCCTCGTACTCCTGCTGGGCGCGGTAGCCCCGCCAGGTCCGGGCCACCAGCGACGGGAGCCGGGCGACGGTGCGAACCTCCTCGGCCATCGCGTCGCGGAGCAGCTGCCACCGGCCCGGGATCGCCACCGGCTCCCAGGCCTCGGCCGGGCGCCCTACCTGGTGATCGTCGCCGGACAGGATCCGGGCCAGGGTCCGGATCGTCGGGCCCCCGTCCATCAAGGCGTGGTGGAAGCGGATGACCATCCCCTGGCGACCGTCGTCCAGCCCGTCGACCAGGTGCACCTGCCACAGCGGACGCGACCGGTCGAGGCACCGCCCGGCCAGCTCGTCGCAGAGCCGTGCGAACCTGCGGTCGCCGTCGCCCGGCTCGAGGGTCAGGTGCTCGAGGTGCTCCTCGATGTGGAACCCGGGATCCTCGACCGCCACGTGATGGCTGAGGCCGAGCGGCGCCCGGAGGACCCGCCACCGGAAGGAAGGCAGTTCGCCGAGTCGTCGGGCCAGATGGGCGGTGAGCTGGCCGGGGGTCACCGGTCGGGCCTCGCCGTCGGGGCCGGTGACCGGTCGCAGCACCACCACGAATTGGGAGGTCATCGGCTGGGTGGGCAGCTCGAGGGACAGGAAGCCGGAGTCTTCGCCGTTGAACCGCCGCATGCCCGGCCGACGCGCCCCCATCGGCTCGACCGGGGACCGGGCGGTCCGCCGACCGTGCCGGTGCCCGTCGTGGTCGTGCCCGTCGTGGTCGTGCCCGTGGTCGTGGTCGCCTCGGGCCACCAGGCGGTCCGGCACCGCCACCGGGCCCACCCCCCCGGTCGACGGGTCGGCGGAGAACCCGTCCAGCAGGTCGTTGAACCCCTCCGGCTGCTCGAGCATCAGCATGTGCCCGCTCTTCGGGAAGGGCACCAGCACCGCGCCGGGGATGCTGTCGGCCAGCAGCTGGGCGTGCTTGGCCGGGAGGAAGCTGTCCCAGGTCCCCGCCACCACCCGCACCGGCAGGTCGACGCGGTCGTAGCGGCCCCGGGCGTCGTAGGTCATCATCAGCCGCATCTGCTCCGGTCCCGCCGCCGGGTCGGCCGACTCGGTGGCCCGGCGGACCAGGGCCAGCTCCTCCGGTTCGCCGTTGCCACGGCCGAACGAGAACCAGGCCCCCATCCTCGCCATGCCCGGCAACCGGGTGGAGGGGTGCCAGCGGTTCTCGGCGGCCAGCACCGAGCCGAACAGGGCGTCCTTCACCTTCGAGGAGCCGATGGCCGGCACCGTCCCGCCGGTGGTGGAGACGAGCACCAGGCCCGACACCCGGGCCGAGAGCGCCTCGGTCCGGGTGATGGCGGCCTCGATCGCCACCATGCCCGCCACCGAGTGGCCGACCAGCACGGCGTCGCGCACGTCGAGCTGCTCGAGGACCGCCAGCAGGTCGTCGACCAGCCGGTCGAGCCCGTACCCCCCGCGGCCGGCGGTGGACCCGCCGCAACCCCGCTGGTTCCAGGCGATGACCCGATGCCCGCCGGCCAGGGCGGGGAACTGGCGGGCCCAGATGTCGGCGGACAGGCCCATGCCGTGCAACAGCACCAGGGCCGGTCCGCCCCCGGACTCGAACACCTCGATCAGCCCGCCGTCGTCCATGGCCACCAGGTGGCGGTCGACGTCGGCGGGGAGGCCGAGCGGCGGTGGCCCGGCGGTGGGGGCCGGTCCCAGGTCGCGCCAGTCGGGCGCGGTCGGCAGCCGCCGCGGCCGCTCCGCCACCACCCGCTCCAGCTCGTCGACCACCCGGTCGTCGTCCCGTTCGGTGGCCAGCGTGGCGGCCATCCGGGCAGCACCGGCCCGGATGGCGGGGTCCCAGACGGCCGTGGCGATGGCCCGCTCCAGCCGGGCCACCCCCGGGTCCCTGCCCAGCCGGACGCCCGCTCCGGCGTGGGCCACCCGGGCGGCGTTGTCGGGCTGGTCGCGCCCGAGCGGCGCCACCACCAGGGGCACACCGGCCCGCAGCGACTTCATCACCGTGCCGTGCCCCCCGTGCGTGACCACCGCCGCGCAGTGAGGCAGCACGTCGGCATGACGGATCCACCGGGTCACCACCACGTTGTCGGGGGCGGTGATGATCGACGGGTCTACGGCCGGGCCGGTGGTGACCAGCCCGTGGACGGGGAGTCGGCCGAGCGCCTCGGCGGTGCGCTGGAGCAGCGCCTCCTGGCCCATGAACGTGCTGCTCAGGCCGACCAGCACCAACGGCCGGGCCGGTCGCCCGGCCCACGGATCGTCCCACGGCCGGGCGCCGGCGTCTTCGAACTGCGGTCCCACGTAGCCGACGTTGGCCGGGGCGGTCCCGGCCCCGAAGTCGTAGCTGGGGCTGGTGCACACCACGATCCGGTCGGCGTCGTCGAAGAGCTCGAGCGGCGACGTGTAGGGGGCCAGGCCGAGCTCCTCCCGGGCCTCATTGAGCGGCGCCAACCCGGTGTCGAAGAGCTTGAGGGTGAGACCGGTGACGGCGCGGTCGCGGAGGCGACCGGCGGCGTTGGTGGCCGGCAGCAGGCCGACACCCATCGGCGGCACGCCGTGGCGGGGCAGGCCGTAGAGGGCGTGCATCAGGAGTACCCGGGGGACGCCGGCGGCCTCGGCACCGCACAGCGCCGAGGCGATCAGCACATCCACCACCACCACGTCGGCCGGCTCACGCTCGAGCTCCTCCACCACGTCCCGGGCGAAGTGGCGGGCCGGCCCGAACATCGCCCGGTCGCGGATCCGGGCGAAGGCGTCGAGGGGGTTCTTGGCCTCCCAGTCACGGATCAGGTCGGTCTCGGCCCGGCTCCGGTCATTGTCCGGCGCGTAGCGGTACGGCCGGAAGGTGGCGCCCGCCGCCTCCAGGCCGGGGCGCAGGCCCTCGGTGCCGAGGATTCGGACCTGGTGCCCCCGGGCCACGATCCGGCGGACCACGGTCTCGACGACCTCGACGCCGCCGCCGCTGTCCCACGCCACCACCAGCACCTTCATCGGCACAACCCTCCGCGACCGTCCCGCTCGTCGGCGCTGAAGCCTAATGTCCCAGGTACGCCGAGCACGGACTGGGACGACCCGGGTTCCCAGCGCGTCGGCCCCACCGCCAGCGAAAGAGGATCCCCATGCACGGAAAGGTCGTCGTCGTCACCGGCGCCAACACGGGAATCGGGAAGGAGACGGCGTCGGCCCTCGCCGGCATGGGGGCGGTCACCGTGCTCGCCTGCCGCAACCCGGACAAGGCGGAGGCGGCCGCCACCGAGATCCGGGCCGTCACCGGTTCCGACGAGGTCCATGTCGCCGCGCTCGACCTGGCCGACCTGGTCTCCGTCCGGCAGTGCGCCGACGACCTCCGGAACCGGTGGGATCGCATCGACGTCCTGGTGAACAATGCCGGTGGCATCTGGTCGAGCCGCAGTGAGACGGACCAGGGTTTCGAGCAGACCTTCGGTGTCAACCACGTCGGCCCGTTCTACCTGACCCGCCTGCTGCTCGATCATCTGGGCGGCGACGGTGGTGCCCGCATCGTCAACCTCTCGTCCTTCGCCCACCACGCCGCCTTCCGCGGCATGGTGTGGGACGACCTCCAGAGCCGGCGGCGCTACTCGTCGTTCGGCGTCTACGCCCAGTCGAAGCTGGCCAACCTGCTCTTCACCCGGTCACTGGGCCGCCGCCTCGACGCCGTCGAGATCACCGCCAACGCCGCCCATCCGGGCCCGGTACGGAGCGGCTTCGGCATGGACGGGGACCTGGCCGGCTTCTCGGGCTGGGGGAACCGCCAGATCCGGCGGTTCGAGATCTCGGCCACCGCCGGGGCGGCGACCTCGGTCTACCTGGCCGCCTCCCCAGAGGTGCAGGGGAAGACCGGCGGCTACTACGCCCACAGCAAGCCGGGCCGACCGTCGCGCCACGGCCGATCCGACGTCGAGGCCGAACGCCTGTGGGGGGTCACCGAGGAGCTGATCACCGAAAAGGGCTTCCCGCTGCCCTGAGCGGTCCGGACAGGGGCGCCGGCTCAGTCCGGGCCGGCGACCGCCGCGCTGACCGCCGCGGCCACGTCGCCCACCAGGCCGGCCACCGCCAGGTCGTGGGCGACGGTGACGGCGTTCACCATGGCGGTCGCCGAGGACGACCCGTGGCTGATGACGCAGACCCCGTCGACCCCGAGCAGCATGGCCCCGCCGGTCCCCTCCGGTTCGAGGGCCTCGGCCAGGGGCAGCAGCTCGGGCACCAGCACCTCGGCGGCGGCGGCCACGTGGGGACGCCCGAGGATGTCGGTGAGCGCGCCGATGAGGAACCGCATCGAGCCTTCCATCGTCTTCAGCGCCACGTTGCCGGTGAAGCCGTCCGTGACGATGACGTCGGCCGCTCCGGTGAAGAAGTCACGCCCCTCGACGTTTCCGATGAACTCGAATCCCTCGCCGCCGGCGCCGGCGGCCAGCAGGGCGTGGGCGTCCTTCTCGAGGGGGGTCCCCTTCGACTTCTCCTCGCCGATGGAGAGCAGCGCCACGGTCGGCTGCTCGACCCCGTAGCGCCGGCGGGAGAACGCCGCGCCCATCTGCGCGAACTGGACGAGCATCGGGGCACTGCACTCGGCGTTGGCGCCCGAGTCGAGGAGCACGGTCGGGGGCTTGCCGGTGCCCGGGTTGGGGATCGGCGTGGCGATGGCCGGCCGGAGCACGCCGGGCAGGCGTCCCATCCGCAGCAGGGCCGATGCCATGGTGGCGCCGGTGTTGCCGGCCGAGACCATGGCCAGGGCCCTGCCGTCCCGCACCGCCTCCGCCGCCCGCACCAGCGACGAGTCCTTCTTCCGCCGGACGCCCTGGGCCGGGTCGTCGTCCATGCCGATGACCTCGGAGCAGTGGAGCTCGGGGAGGCCGCCGGTCTCCCCCATCTCCCCCGGCAGGCCGACCAGCAGCACGCCGATTCCCGCCTCCGTCGCCACCTGGCGGGCGCCGGCCACGATCGCCTCGGGGGCGTTGTCGCCGCCCATGGCGTCGACCGCCACCGGTAGGGCGGCGAACGCCTCGCCCGTCGGCCGCCCGGCCCCCCGGGCCACTAGTCGACTTCGATCGCCTGGCGGCCCTTGTACCACCCGCAGTTCGGGCAGACGACGTGGGGCAGCTTGGCGGTGGTGCACTGCGGGCACACCGAGCGCGCCGGCGTCTTCAGCACCCAGTTGGATGCCCGGCGGCTGCGGCTCTTGGACTTCGAGGTCTTCTTCTTCGGGACGGCCATAAGGGGGACAGTTTAGACCGACCCACCACCCTCGATGTCACGCAGGGTGTCGAGGGCCCCCCAACGGGGATCGCGGGGGGCCTCGCAGGTGCACGTCTCGAGGTTCCGGTTGGCCCCGCAGGTCGGGCAGAGGCCCCGGCAGTCCTCCGAGCACAGGGGGGCCAGGGGCAGCTCGAGGAGCACGGCATCCCTGGCCAGGGGTTCCAGGTCGACGAGGTCGTCGGTCAGCGGATAGGCGTCGACCTCCGGATCGTCCGGCGCCGCACCGCCCTGGGTGGGCACGAACCGTTCGCGCACCTCGGCGGCCACCGCCCCGGTCACCACGCCGCCGCACCGCCGACACTCCCCCTGCCACGGCGCGGAGACCGTGCCGGTGGCCATGATCCCCCCCGGATACGAGGAGAGGGTCACCTCGGCGTCGACCTCCGCACCCTCGGGGACCACCACGCTGACCGACCCCAGCCCGTCGATGACCCCGCGCCGTTGCTCGTGACGGGTGGTCCCGGCCACCTTCCGGAGGGCGGCGGCCTGGACGACGAACGGACGGGAGGCCGGCATCGGGGTCCGACTCAGGCGAGGTCCTGGTCGAAGAAGCCGTCGGGGTCGTCGACCCCCACCGCCGGGGTCCCCGGCGTGGCCGGCACCGCCAGCGAGGTGTCGCCGCCCTCGCCGATCTCAACGGGGGGCAGCGGCGTCACCTGGAGCTTCTCGCGGCCGGCCTGGACGGTCTTCATGGTGCGGTCGAGCACGATCTCGAAGCTGGCCAGCTTCTGGTCGGCGTAGTCCTCGGCCTCGTGGCGGAGCCGGCGGGCCTCCTCGTTGGCGTCGTCGAGGATCCGCTGGGCCACGTGGTTGGCCTGCCGAACGATCTCGGTGCGCTGGACCATCCGCTCGGCCTGCACCCGCACCTCCTCGAGGAGGGCGTCCGCCTCGCGCTGCTTCTCGGCGATGAAGTCCTGGCGCTCCCGGAGCAGCCAGCGGGCCTGGCGGAGTTCGTCGGGCATCCGGTCGAGGGCGGCCTGGAGCACCTCGGCGACCTCGTCGCGCGAGATGAGCACCGAGGCGGACAGCGGCATGGTCTTGGCGGTGAGCACCAGCTCCAGCGCCTCGCGCACCAACGCCTCGGCGTCGGGCTCCTCGCCGGCCGACCGCTGGGCGTCGAGATCCTCGAACAGGTCGCTCATGCGAACTTCTCCTGGAGCCGGACGGCGACCGCCTTCGGCACGAAGGCGGTGACGTCCCCGCCGAAGCGGGCTACCTCGCGCAGCAGGCGCGAGGCGATGAAGGAGTGGGTCGAGCTGGTCGGGATGAAGATCGTCTCCACGCCCGACAGCTGCTTGTTCATCTGGGCCATCTGCAGCTCGTTCTCGAAGTCGGAGACGGCCCGCAGTCCCTTGACGATGGCGCTGGCCCCGACATCGGCCGCCACGTTGACCACCAGGGTCGAGACCGAGACGATCCGCACGTTGGCCAGGTGGGCGAGCGACTCCTCGAGCATCTCCTGACGCTCGTCGAGGTCGAACAGCGCCTCGCTCTTCTGCGGGTTGCGGATGGCCGCCACCACGACCTCGTCGAAGAGGCGGGCGGCCTGCTCGACGACTTCGAGGTGTCCGTTGTGGACCGGGTCGTACGACCCCGGAATCAGCGCAATCCTCACGAGGCACCTTTCTGGGCCACCCGGTCCGGTCGGACCACTGTCACGATGGTACCGCCATACCGTCGGGATTTGAGTACTTCCCAGCCGTCGGGCCCGGGGTCGGGGATCGGCGCGCCGGACTCCAGCACGCAGAGGTCGGCCGGGAGGCGACCCACCAGCTCCGCCCAGCCGTCGTAGGCGTAGGGCGGGTCGCAGAGCACCAGGTCGTAGCGCGAGGCGGTGGTCCCCACCCAGGCGTCGACATCGGCCCGGACCACGGTGGCGTGACCCTGGCGCTCGGCGTCGGACAGCCCGACCCCCGCCAGGTTCTGGCGGACCAGGTCGAGGCTGCCGGGATCGCGGTCGACGAAGGTGGCCGTGGCCGCCCCCCGGGACAGCGCCTCGATACCCAGCGCGCCGGTGCCGCAGAAGAGATCGGCCACCTGCAGGCCGTCGACGCCGCCGAGGCTGTAGAGCATGTCGAAGATGGCCTCGCGGGCCCGGTCGGACGTGGGCCGCACCGATCGGGATCCGGGTGCCAGCAGGCGCCGGCCCCGGAACTCACCTCCGATCACGCGCACGCCGCCCAGCCTACCGGCCGGCCCCCGGGGCCCCGGGTCGGCCCGGTTCAGCTCTTGAAGAGGAAGGCCTCCTCCTCGGCGTCCAGGAAGATGCGCAGCTCGTCGGTGAGGAGCGGGTGTCCCTCCAGCCGCGGGTCCTCACCGACCAGGTCCTCGGCCACCTCCCGGGCGGCCACCACCAGGTCGCGGTCGGACAGCAGCCGGGCCAGCTTCAGGTCGCTCCGGCCCTTCTGCCGGGCACCGAGGATGGTGCCCTCCCCCCGCAGCTCGAGGTCGACGTCGGCCAGCTCGAACCCGTCGGTGGTGCGCTCCATCGCCGACAGCCGGGTGGCCGCCTCGGGGCTGTCGCTCCCCGACAGCAGATAGCACCACGACGGGTCGGTCCCCCGGCCGACCCGGCCCCGCAGCTGGTGGAGCTGGGCGATGCCGAACCGGTCGGCGTCCTCGATGACCATCACCGTCGCCTCCGGGACGTCGACGCCGACCTCGATCACCGTAGTGGCCACCAGGACCTCCACCTCACCCCGGCGGAACCCGGCCATCACCGCCTCCTTGTCGGCCGGGCGCATCTGCCCGTGCAGCAGGCCGACCCGGAGGCCCGCCAGCTCGGCGCCGGCCAGCCGCGCCGCCTCGTCGGTGGCCGAGCGGGCCTCCACCCGCTCGGATCCCTCCACCAGCGGGCAGACCACGAACGCCCGGTGGCCGGCCGCCACCTCGTCGCGCACCCGGGTCCAGGCCTCGCCGACGTCCTCCTCCGTCCGTGCCCACCGGGTGCGCACCGGTGCCCGGCCGGGGGGCAGCTCGGACACGATGGAGAGGTCGAGGTCGCCGAAGACCACCATGGCGGCGGTCCGGGGAATGGGCGTGGCCGTCATGACCAGCAGGTCGGGATCGCGCCCCCTGCCGTCCTCGCCCCGGCCCTTGGACCGCAGGGCGGCCCGCTGCTCCACGCCGAAGCGGTGCTGCTCGTCGATGACGGCCACCCCGAGCGAGCGGAAGCGGACCTCGTCGGTGAGGAGCGCGTGGGTGCCGATGAGCAGGTCGACCGTGCCGTCGGCCAGCCCGGCGTGGAGGGCCGACCGCTCGCCGGCCGGCGTCCGGCCGGTCAGCAGCGCCACCCGGAGGGGCCGCTCGCCGGTGAGGGTCGTCGGGTCGGGCACCGTCATGCCCTCCAGTAGCGACCCGACGCCCGAGGCGTGCTGCTCGGCCAGGACCTCGGTGGGGGCCATCAGCGCCCCCTGGTGCCCGCCCTCCACCGCCACCAGCAGGGCGGCCACCGCCACCACCGTCTTGCCGGCCCCCACGTCGCCCTGCAGGAGCCGGTGCATCGGGAGCGGTCCGGCCAGGTCGGCCCGGATGGCCTCGATGACCTGGCGCTGGGCCCCGGTGGGCTCGAACGGCAGGCGGTCCAGGAACCGCTCCACCAGGGTGGGTCCGCCGGCGGTGACCACGTGCCGGATGCCGCGGGCGTCCTCCTCCAGCCGCCGCTTCCGGAGCACCAGCGCCAGCTGGAGGCGGAACAGCTCGTCGAAGGCCAGCCGCCGCCGGGCCGGTCCCGTCTCGGCCACCGTCGACGGCCGGTGGATCCGGTCGAAGGCGGCGGTCCGGTCCAGCAGGCCGAACCGCCGGCGCCACGCGGTCGGCAGCGGGTCGGCGAAGTCGCCGGCCCGGTCGAGGGCCTCGGCGGCCAGCCGGGCGATGCGGGCGGAGGTCAGGGAGGACTTGTCGCTGAGCGGGTAGACCGGAAACACCCGCCCGGCCTCGGGGGCCGCCCCGTCGTCCGGCGCCTCCCCCGCCGCCCGGAGCACCTCGACGGCCGGGCTGACCATCTGGCGGGCGTCCCGGTAGCTGGCCACCTTCCCGTAGAAGAGGGCCAGGGTCCCGACCGGCAGCTGCCCGGCCCGCCAGGTCTGGTTGAAGAAGACCACCGACAGGTGACCGGTCGGGTCGGCCACCTCGAGCTCCACCCGGGCCGGGCTGCGCCCCCTCCCCCGCCCGTACCGGGCGGGCGGGCGGCGGACCGCCCGCACCTCGGCGAGGACGGAGGCGGTGTCGCCGACGGCCAGCTCCCGCAACGGCAGCAGCCGGGTCCCGTCGATGTACCGCCGCGGGTAGTGGGTCAGCAGGTCGAGCACGGTGGCGACGCCGAGCGCCTCCAGGTCGGCCGCCACCGACGTGCCGACCCCCTTCAGCACGGTGACCGGAAGCTCGGCCAGCTGGGCGAGGCGGCGACCCGTGGGCGTCATGCCGGGGTCGGCCGGGCCCCGCCGACCCGTGGGCGGCCGGTCGTCGGCGTCGAGGTCACTCGATGGAGAAGAGGTAGGGGTAGAGCGGCTGGCCACCGTGGTGGACCTCGGTGACCACGTCCGGGCGGTGCTCGCCCAGCCACTCGGTGATCCGTCGGGTATCGGCCGCCCCCGAGCCCTCCCCCTCGATCAGGGTGACCAGGTCGTGGTCGTCGGTCACCAGCCGCTCGAGCAGCGCGCAGGCCACCACCGCCAGCGAGTCCCCGACGGTCTCGATGCCCCGGCGGGACAGGCCCAGCCAGTCCCCGGCCCGGATCGGGCCGGCGTCGCTCTCCGAGTCCCGGACGGCCCGGGTGACCTCGCCGGCCACCACGCTCTGGGCAGACGCCTCCATGGTGCGGGCGTTCACGTCGGCGTGGGCACCGGGATCGTAGGCCAACAGGGCGCCGAAGCCCTCGGCCACCGTGTTGGTTGGGACGACCCGTACCACCTTGTCGCTGAGCTCGTCCACCTGCTCGGCCACCGGCCGGATGTTCTTGTTGTTGGGAAGGATGATGACCTCGTCGGAGCGGACCGACTCCACCGCCTCCAGCAGGTCGGCGGTGGAGGGGTTCATGGTCTGTCCGCCGGCGATGACCCGGTGGACGCCGAGCGACCGGAAGATCCGGCGGATGCCGTCACCGGTGGCCACCGCCACCACCCCGGTGGTCGGCGGGGGCCCCGGGGGCGTGTCCGACGGACCGGTGCCGGCGGTACCGGCGCCCTCGCGGACCCAGCGCTCCTCCTCCACCTGTTCGAGCAGGTCGGTCACCCGGATGTTGCGGGGCCGGCCGGCGTCCAGCGATGCCTCGACCGCCGCCCCGATGTCGTCGGTGTGGATGTGGCAGTTCCAGAGGCCGTCGCCGCCCACCACCACGATGGAGTCGCCGAGCCCGGCCCAGACCTCCTTGAACGACGGGACGGTGTCGTCGGGGGCCTCCAGCAGGTACATCACCTCGTACCGCAGGTCGGCGATGTCGCCGCCTTGCTGGTGGCTGGCGAAGATGGCGTCGTCGAGGGCGGGGTCCGACCGCAGCACCGGCGCGTCGGGGATCGGCGGCGGGTCGGGGAGCGGGCGCCCGTCCAGCACCGAGAGCAGGGCGTCGAAGAGCAGCAGCAGCCCGGTGCCGCCGGCGTCGACCACCCCGGCCTGGGCCAGCACCGGCAGCAGGTCGGGGGTGCGCTCCAGGGCCTCGGCGGCGCCCGACCGGGCCGCCTCGGCCACCGCCAGGGTGGCGCCCCCGGCGGCCGAGGCCGCCCGGGCGGCCTCGGCCGCCCCGCGGGCCACGGTCAGGATGGTGCCCTCCACGGGACGCATCACCGCCTGGCGGGCCAGCCCGTCGGCCACGGTGAGGGCGTCCGACAGCTCGGCGGCGCCCGGGGTGCCGTCCGAGGCGCCCAGCCCGTCGGCGATGCCCCGCAGGAGCTGGGAGAGGATGACCCCGGAGTTTCCACGGGCCCCCATCAGGGAGCCGTGGGAGATGGCCTTGCAGGCCGCCGCCATGTCCGGGCGGTGGAGCTGGTCGAGCTCGGCCACCACCGCCTCGAGGGTCAGGGCCATGTTGGTGCCGGTGTCGCCGTCGGGGACCGGGTAGACATTGAGGCGGTTGATGACGTCCTGGTGGGAGCGCAGGCCGTCGCGGAAGGCCACGATGACCTGGCCGAGCTCATCGGCGTCGAGCGTGTCCGGGACCCCCATGGCCAGGATGCTAACCTTTGGGGCGAACCCCGAGGTGTGTGAGAGGAAGTCGACGCGTCATGGCAGCGGTGTGTGAGGTCTGCGGCAAGAAGCCGTCGTTCGGCATGAACATCAGTCACTCCCACCGGCGTACCAAGCGTCGCTGGGATCCCAACATCCAGCGCGTCCGCGCCCTGGTCGACGGCTCGCCCAAGCGCCTCCACGTCTGCACGTCGTGCATCCGGTCCGGCAAGGTCACCAAGCGACCGATCCGCAACATCCCGGCCTGACCCCCTTCGCCGACGCCGTGCGTCGGCGCCCCGGCGGGCTGTCTCCCGCCTCCCCTCACCGACCCGCTCGCTGAGCAGCTCCGCCCCGGCAGGATCGCGCCCATCGCCGATGCGACCGCCCGCCGGGCCCCTGCCCGCAGCCGTCGACGCACCCGCTGCCCGGACCGCCCGTAGAGCTGATCGGCGATCCCCGGCACCACCGATGGCCTCGGATTCTCAGGAACCTCACAAGGAATTCCAGGTCGGTTCCAAGGTGGGTCCCCTCAACTGCAGGTTGCCCGGCCGGTGACCACCGCCGCGGGCCCCGACAACGCCGGCCGGGCGATCGGGACGGGACGGGTACGAACTGAGGAGGGGCCCTTGCGGTCCAGCGGGAACCACCGATCCACCAGGCGCTGGCTGGCCGCCGCCGCGGCCGTCGTCGTGGTCGCCGGCATCGGCGTCGGCATCTGGTTCGCCACCCGTCCCGCCTCGACCACCGCCGCCACCTCCAAGGTGGAGACGGTGACCACCGGCACCATCACCCAGGCGGTGTCGGCCAGCGGCACCCTCGAACCCTCCAGCCAGGCCAACCTCTCCTTCGCCGTCGCCGGGCGGGTGACGGCGGTCGACGTCACCGCCGGGCAGACCGTCACCGCCGGGCAGACCCTGGCCACCCTGGACCCAACCACGCTCACCGCCACCGCCACCCAGGCGCAGGCCACGCTGGCCACCGACCAGTCGAAGCTGGCCACCGACCAGGGCAACGGCGCCTCCAGCGCCCAGGTCGCCGCCGATGAGGCGGCCGTCGCCTCCGCGCAGGCCCAGCTGACCTCGGCACAGAACGACCTCGCCGACGCCACCCTCACCGCCACCATCGCCGGCCAGGTCGCCTCGGTGAACCTCTCGGTCGGGCAGCAGGTGAGCGCCGCCAGCTCCACCTCGGGCACCGGCACCACCGCCGGGACGTCGACCGCCACCGGCGGCGGCTCGGGTGGCGGCGGCTCGTCGTTCGCCGGCTCGGGCGCCGCCTCATCGGCCGCCTCATCGGCCGCCTCATCGGCCGCCTCATCGTCGTCGTCGAGCGCCCAGTTCGTCATCGTCAGCACCGGCTCCTACGTGGTGAACACGACGGTCGACGACACCCAGGTCGGGCAGATCGCGGTGGGCGACCAGGCGGTCATCACGCCGTCCGGGGCCACCACCCCCGTCTTCGGGACGGTCGGGTCGATCAGCACGCTGGCCTCCACCTCCACCGGCGTGGCCTCGTTCCCGGTGGTCATCGACGTCACCGGCTCCCCGTCGGGCCTCTACGGCGGCGCCAGCGCCACCGTGGCCATCACGGTCAAGGAGCTCCAGGGCGTGGTGGTGGTACCGACCGCCGCCGTCCACTACTCCGGCAACACCACCACGGTGAACGTGGTGGCCAACGGCTCGACCACCCCCCGGGTGGTGACGGTGGGGACGGCCTCGGCCGGTGACACCCAGATCGTCAACGGGGTGACCGCCGGCGACAAGATCGCGGTACCGGTGGTGACCATCGGACGGCTCGGCGGTGCCGGTCGGACGGGCATCTTTGGCGGCGGCCCGGGCGGGGCCGGCCGCACCTTCCCGGCCGGGTCCGGCGGCGGGCCGGGCGGGACCCCCGGGGGCGGGTTCGGCGGATGACGGGTCGTGCGGACGTCGAGGACGTCGAGGACACCGAGGACACCGAGGACACCGGCGAGGTGCCGGTCGTCGACACCGGTGTGTACCCGGCGGTGCGCCTCCCGGTCATCGAGCTGGTCGACGTCACCAAGGTCTACCGGACCGGCACCCTCGAGGTCGAGGCCCTCCGGGGGATCTCGACCGTCATCGAGGAGTCGGAGTACGTGGCCGTCATGGGACCGTCGGGCTCGGGGAAGTCCACCCTGATGCACATCCTCGGCTGCCTCGACGTACCCACCGCCGGCACGTACCGGCTGGCCGGGGAGGACGTCAGCTCGATGACCGAGGTGGAGCTGGCCGAGATCCGGAACCGGCGGATCGGCTTCGTCTTCCAGCAGTTCAACCTGCTGCCGTCCCTCAACGCCAGCCGCAACGTGGAGCTCCCCCTGGCCTACGCCGGCATCGACCGGGCCGAGCGGCACGAGCGGGCCCAGATCGCCCTGGCCCGGGTGGGCCTCGAGGATCGGGTGGACCACCGGCCCGGCGAGCTCTCGGGGGGGCAGCAGCAGCGGGTGGCGGTAGCGCGCGCCCTGGTGACCGACCCCGACCTCATCCTGGCCGACGAGCCCACCGGGAACCTCGACTCGGTGTCGGCCAACGAGATGCTCGCCCTCTTCGGTGACCTGCACGCCTCCGGCCGGACGGTCGTCCTGATCACCCACGAATCCGACGTGGCGGCGGCCGCCCAACGAACGGTGAGGATCCGGGACGGCAACATCCAGGTGGATCCGGTCCCGCTGGGGAGGAGCCGGTGAACTGGACCGAGACCATCCGCACCGGGCTGTCGGCGGTGATCACCCATCGCCTCCGGTCGGCGTTGACCATCCTCGGCATCATGATCGGCATCGCCGCCGTCATCCTGACCGTCGGTCTCGGCGAAGGGGCCCAGGCCCAGGTGGCCAACGAGGTGAACGCGCTGGGCTCCAACCTCCTCATCGTCACGCCGGGCAGCACCACCTCGTCCTCCGGGGTCCGGGGCGGCTTCGGCTCGGCATCCACCCTGACAGTCGGCAACGCCACCGCCCTGGGGTCGAGGACGGTCGCCCCCGACATCGCGGCGGTCGCCCCGACCCTGTCGACCTCCAAGGAGCTGACCTACGACACCACCAATTGGACCACCACGGTGGTGGGCACCGATCCGTCCTGGCTGCAGGTGCGGAACGAGACGCTGGCGGAGGGCCGGTTCATCGTCCAGCGCGACGTCACCGACCACGCGGCGGTGACCGTGCTGGCCTCCACCACCGCCCAGGAGCTCTTCGGCTTCCGCGACCCGGTCGGCCAGACCGTCGACGTGGGCACCACCCCGATGACCGTCATCGGCGTCCTGAACTCGGTGGGATCGTCCAGCACCACCAACGAGGACGACCAGGCCATCGTGCCCATCACCACCGCCGCCGACCGGCTGGTGGGTGGCACCACCCGGGACAAGGTCGGCCAGATCCTGATCGAGGCCACCTCGGGCGGCACCCTCTCGGCCGCCTATCAGGAGACCGACGACGAGCTGCTGGCCCTCCACGGCATCACCTCGCCGGGCGGCGCCGACTTCACCATCACCACCCAGCAGCAGCTGGCCGCCGCCTCCAACTCGGTGAACCAGACCCTCACCGTGCTGCTGGCCGGCGTGGCCGGTATCTCGCTGCTGGTCGGGGGCATCGGCGTCATGAACATCATGCTGGTGTCGGTAACGGAGCGGGTGCGTGAGATCGGCCTGCGGAAGGCGCTGGGTGCCACACCCCGCATCATCCGACGCCAGTTCCTGGTGGAGGCCTCGTTCCTCGGCCTGGTCGGTGGGGTGCTGGGCGCCGCCCTGGGGATCACCGGCGCGCTGGTGCTCCCCCACTTCATCTCCGACCCCATCGCCATCTCGGCCGCCGCGCTGTCCGGTTCGATCGCGGTGGCGGTGGCCATCGGCGTGGCCTTCGGCGTCTATCCCGCCAGCCGGGCTGCCCGCCTCCACCCCATCGACGCCCTCCGCAGCGAGTAACCCCCCGATGCGCGCCCGCCCACCTTCAGCAACGACCCGAGTTCGGCAGCGAACCGCTGCAGCAAGCAAGGAGCAGACATGAGATATCCCCTGAGCAAACGACCGAGGACCTCCCCGGGGCGCGTCGGCCGGCGGTTGCTGGCCACCACCGTCGGGGCCGGCGTCGCACTGTCCGTGGCCGCCGCCGCGGGCAGCGGGGGCGTGGCCGGCGCGGCCTCCTCGGCACCCTCCACCCCGTCGCCCGCCGCCTTCGGCGGTGCCAGCGGCACGCTCGCCGCCATCAACGGCCAGTCGCTCGAGGTCCAGAGCGCCTCCTCCCAGACCACGGTGAACTACACCGCCACGACGATGTTCACCCAGACCTCGTCGGCGACACTGGCGGACGTGGCCGTCGGTACCTGCGTGAGCGCCTTCGGGGCGCCCGTCAAGCCGGCCGCCACGTCGAAGGGTGCCACCCCCGCCAAGACCAAGGCATCCACCGGCCCGAAGAAGACCGAAAAGTCGGCCGGTGCGAAGAAGACCGGCACGTCGAAGGCGACCACCAAGTCCACCAAGTCCACCAAGTCCACCAAGTCCACCAAGTCCACCAAGTCCACCAAGTCCACCAAGTCCACCAAGCCCACCAAGTCCACCAAGCCGCCGGCCGCAACCAGCGGTCCGGTGAAGGCGACGACCGTCCGGATCAGCCAGCCCGTCTCGGGCGCGTGCAGCGGCGGACCCGGCGGAGGTGCCGGCTTCGGCGGGGTCGGTCCGCCGGCCGGCGGCAGCGTGCCCGCCGGGCGGCGACCGTCCGGCAGGGGCTTCGCCCGGGGGGCCGGGCTCGGCGGGGCCAACGGGCTGGTGACGGCGGTCAACGGCTCGACCATCACCGTGCAGCAGACCAACCCGACGACCAAGGCCACCACGACCCGGACGGTGAACGTGACGGCGTCGACGACCTACACCCAGGTGGCCTCGGCTACGTCCGCAGCCCTGACGGTCGGCCAGTGCGTCGTCGCCAGAGGCCCCGCCGACTCGACCGGGGCCGTCACCGCCAGCACGATCGGCCTGAGCGCCGCCGGTGCCAACGGGTGCTCGACCGGGTTCGCCGGTCGTCCCGGTGGCCCCGGCGGTGGCCCCGGCGCCTACGGCGGTGCCGGTGCCTGACAGCTCCGGACCTGACGGCGTGCCCGACGCGGCCGTGCCGCCGCCCACCGCACCGGTGCGCGGCGGCCGTCGCCGATCGGGCAGCCCGGCCGGCTGGCTCACCTGGCTGATCGCCGCCGTGGTGGTGGTGGCCGCCGTCCTCACCGCCCTCGTGGCCACCGGCCCGTCCGGGCCCTCCTACCGTCTGGCCACCGCCACCACCGGCACCGTGGTGCAGACCCTCGACACGGTGGGCACGGCCACCCCGGTGAACCAGGCCACCCTCAATTTCGGCGCCCCGGGCACCGTCGCCTCGGTGGCCGTCACCGTCGGCCAGCAGGTGGCCGTCGGCCAGACGCTCGCCCAGCTCGACGCCACCCCGCTCCAGAACGCCGTGATCGCGGCCCAGTCCTCGGTGGCGAGCGCCCAGGCCACCCTGGTCGCCGACGAGACCGGCCAGACAGCCACCGTGTCGAGCTCGGGACCCTCCCCGGCCACCGGAGCCGCCGGGTCCTCCGGAAGCGCCGGCACCGCCTCGGTCATCACCTCGTCGCCGGCCCCGGCGGCACGGTCGGGTGCCTCCTCCGCCAACGTGACGTTGACGGCCGCGGTGTCGCCGGGCGGCGCCGGCGCCGGCGCCATCCTGAAGGACCAGCAGCAGCTGGTGGCCGACCAGAAGCAGACCGATGCCGATGAGACGCAGGCGGCGACCGACCTCACCCGGGTGACGGCCCTCTGCTCGTCGACCACCACCACGACCACCACGACATCGACCACCACCCCGGCCACTCCGGGCGCCCACTCGGCCGCCTGCGCCGCCGCCCTCACGCAGGAGTCGGCCGACGAGACCAGGGTGTCCCACGACCAGACCACGGTGTCGGCCGACGAGACCGCCCTCGCCACCGCCCTCCAGAACGCCACGACCTCCAGCCCCGCCACCACGCCGTCGACCACACCCACCACCGGGGCGGGCGCTGCCCGCGCCTCCTCCGGCGGCGCCACCCCGGCCGGAAGCTCCTCCAGTGGTGGCCCGACCACCAAGACCGCCATGGTGGCGTCCGCCGTCCAGCTGGCGAGCGACCAGGCCGCCGTCGACGTGGCCCAGGCCCAGCTGACCACCGCCCGGCAGAACCTGGCCGACGCCACCATGACCAGTCCCATCGCCGGCACCGTCGCCTCCGTGGCCATCACCCCCGGCGCCTCGGTGACCGCCGCCTCCAACTCGAGCAGCGCCGCCGGCGCGGCCATCGTGGTGCTCGGCCCGGGCTCCTACCAGGTGACCACCGACGTCGCCGTCGACCAGCTCCCGAGCGTCTCGGTCGGGCAGCAGGCCATCGTCACCCCCGACGCCACCGGTGCGCCGGTGACCGGCACCGTCTCCTCCATCGGCCTGGTACCCACCACCACCTCGACGACCACTACCTACCCGGTGACGGTCTCGGTGCCCGGGGGCAGCGGGATGAAGCTCCTGTCGGGCGCCAATGCCGGGGTCAGCATCGTCATCCGGCAGGCGGTCGGCGTCACCGCCGTCCCCACCTCCGCCGTCCGCACCGTCGGGACGAACCACCTGGTCAACGAGGTGCACGACGGCACGCTCACCAGCGTCCGGGTGGTCGTCGGGACGGTCGGGGATCTCCTGACCCAGGTAACCTCCGGCATCAGGCCCGGCGACCAGGTGGTGCTGGCCGACCTCCACCAGGCCCTCCCGTCTGCCAGCACGTCGACCACCGGCCGGACCGGCCTGGGTGGTGCGGCGGGCCTGGGTGGTGCGGCGGGCCTGGGTGGTGCGGCGGGCCTGGGTGGTGCGGCGGGCCTGGGTGGTGCGGCGGGCCTGGGTGGCGGCGGTGCGGGTCTCGGCGGCGGCTTCGGCGGCGGCGGCGCCCGGTTCGGCGGGGGTGGCGCAGGGGGTGGCGCAGGGCCGGGCGGCGGGGGCCTGGCCGGGGGCTGAGTCGGAGGGCCGCGCCGCCAACCGGCACCGGCCGTACCCGGGCGGCTACCCGGCCAGCTTCTCCAGCAGGGTGGCCGCCTCAGCCGCGCCGCCGGCCGCCTCGAACGAAGCCCGCACCCGGGCGGCGGACTCCCGGTAGGACGAGTCCACCAGCACATCGGTGAGCGCCCGGACGAGGTCGGCGGCCTTGACCCGGCCGAAGCGCACCCGGAGGCCGGCCCCGGCGGCGACCACCTGATCTGCCACGATGGGTTGGTCGTCCCGGATGGGGGCCAGCACCAGCGGCAACCCGTGGGCGAGCGATTCGCAGACCGTGTTGTTCCCGGCGTGGCAGATCACGGCGTCGAGATGGGGCAGCAGGTCGAGCTGGGGGACCGACGGGAGCACCAGCACGTTGTCGGGCATGGCCCCGAGCTGCTCGGGATCGGCGATCACCACGGCCCGGACCGGGCGGTCCCCGCCGCCGGGGAACGCCACCCGCAGGCCCTCCATCGCCTCGGCCACCATCCCGAAGAATCGGGCGCCGGCGTCGGCGTTGACAGTGCCGAGCGACACCAGGACGGTGGCGGCATCCTCGTCCAGCCACGCCCACGGGAAGTCGCCGGACCGGGGCCGGGCCCCGAAGGCCGGGCCGACGAACGCCGTGGACACCGGGACGGCAGCAGCGGCCGGTCCCATCAGCAGCTCGGTGGTGAAGGCCAGGATCAGCTGGTCCGAGAAGCGGAGGTCGCCCACCCGTGCCTCGTCCTCGGGCACTCCCAGGTCGAGTTGGAATTCGACCAGGTGCTGGCGGACCCACTCCCCCACCTTCGGCAGCCGCTCGAAGGGGCGGGTGAGCTCGGCGGGCGTGGTGGCCGACGTGACCCAGGGGATGCCGCGCCGGCGGGCGGTGACGGCGCCGGCCATGGCCTGCTGGTCGGCCACCAGCACGTCGGGCCGGAAGGTGTCGACCGCCAGCTCCACCCCTGGAGCGGTGAGGCGGCCCAGGGGTAGGAAGAACTCCTCCCAGAGGAATTTGAAGGCGGCCGGGCCCCGCATGCCCGCCGCCCGGTCGCGCTCGAGCGAGACGGCGTCGTGACCGAGCTCGGCCCCGGCCGGCAGCAGCTCGGCGCCCTCGGGCAGCAGCGGGGTGAGCACCGACGGGGGGCCCACCCATGCCACCCGGTGTCCCCGGGCGGTCAGCTCGGCCCCGACGGCCACCGTCGGGTTCACGTGGCCGTGCAGCGGCGGCACCGCGAAGAGAAAGCTGGCCACGGTCAGGCCGGCCCGGCGGGCCCGGTCGGCTCGGTGGGAGTCAGGTCGCGGTGGTCGGGGACCACCGGTGCCTGGTCCAGACCCCGCGAGCGGGCGAACTCGTCGAGCAGCCGCTGCCAGTCGGAGGGCAGCTCGCCACCGACCGGCGGCCATGGCGAGTCCTCCGGATACCAGTTGGGTCGGGCGGCCAGGTCGAGGAGTCGCCCGGGCTGGTGGTGGACGACCCGGCCGGCGTCACCCACCACCGCACCGTTGGCGTCGGCGGGCAGCGCCTCGGGCAGCTCACCGGCTCGGACCCGGGCGAACCACGACAGGAGGTCGGCCCGGAGGTCGCCGGGTGCCTCCAGCACCACCAGGTGGGTGCAGCCCAGGTAGAGGTGGAGCTCGCACCGGGGCAGCACGGTCACCAGCCGCTCGGCCCAGTCGCGAACGTCCGAGTGCTCCCCGCAGATGACCAGCACCGGACAGGCGATGCCCCGCAGCTGCTCCTGGGTGAAGGCCGGCGAGGCGGCCAGGTCGTCGATGAGGGAGGTCCGGTGCAGCAGCTGGTCGGCGCTGCGGGCCAGGCGCCTGCCCCGGCGACCCTCCACCGCGTCGAGCCAGCCGTCGACGTCGCCGTGGTCGAGGAACATGCCGGCGAACTCGAGGGTCCCCACCATCTGCTCGCGCCAGCCCTCCACGGCCACGTGGGCCTCCACCAGCACCAGGCCGGCCACCCGCTCGGGGTGGAGGATGGCGGCCGCCACGGCCAGGACCCCGCCGAAGCTGTTGCCCACCAGGTGGACCGGGTGGTCGATGCCCAGGGCGTCGAGGATGCCCATCAGGTCCTCCACCTGCTCGGCCACCGTGTAGCCGGTGGCGGGCTTGTCGGAGAGCCCGTGGCCCCGCAGGTCGTAGAGGATCACCTCGGCCAGCTGGGCGACCGGGTTGGCCACGGTGTAATACCAGCTCGACGAGTTGTCGACGACGAGGCCGTGGAGGAAGACCACCGTCGGGTCGCCCTCGCTCAGGTGCTGGACGTTGAAGTGGCCGCCCCGGACCTCCATCTCAGGCACGGCGCGTCCCGCCGACGGGCTCACCGACCTCGGCGAGGAAGCCGGAGACCAGGTCGGCCAGGGGGCCCGGGGAGTCGACGTGGAGGGCGTGACCACCAGGGAGCACCCGGACGCGGCACCGGTCGGCCGGCAACAGGTCGGCGAGCGCCTCCACCTCCTCCCGGAACGGTGAGTCGGCCCCCACCGCGCACAGCACCGGCATCCGGAGCCCGGCCAGGTCGGCGGCGTCGGGGCCCGGGGTGCGCCGGAGGTCGGCGAGGAGGGTGGTGCCGAGCAGCGCCTCCTCGGCGTTCGGCCGGCGCCGTCGGGCGCGCACCGCGGCGGGCGCGGCGGCACCGGGCACCGGTGCCCAGCCGCCCACCTCGGGGGCCGGAGCTCCCGACGGCACGAAACTGTCCACCAGCACCACCGACCGCACCCGGTCGGGGTGGTCGACGGCATGCCGCAGCGCCACCACGCCGCCGTAGCTGTGCCCGACCACCGCGGAGGGCCCCAGGTCCTCGGTGAGGACGGCGAGGTCGGCGGCCAGCCGGTCGAGCCGGTAGCCCGAGGCAGGACGTTCACTGCGGCCGTGGCCCCGCTGGTCGTAAAGGAACACGTGGTGGTGGCGGGCCAGCACGGGTGCCAGTCCGAAGTACCAGGACGCCATGGAGCCGGTCACCATGCCGTGGACCATCACCACCGGGGGGGCCGACGGGTCGCCCAGGGTCTGGACGTGGAACCGCAACCCGTCGGCGGTCACGTCAGGCATGACTCGACGAAGGTGACCACCCGGCCCACGGTGAGGCCGATGATCTCCTCCAGCTCCATGGCGGCGATCCAGTCCACGAACTCGACTCGCTCGCCGTAGCGGTCCCGGAGCTTCTCGGCCAGGGCCACGAACTCGATGGACTCGAGCTCCAGGTCCTCGGTGATCACCGAGTCCATGGTCACGTCGAGGTCGTCGAGGTACTCCTCGCCGATGATCTCGCCGATCATCCCGGTCACGGTGGCGAGGATCGCCTCCTGGGTGACGGCGTCGGTCGCTCCCTGCATGGTGTCACCGCTCATGGGTCTCCCTCTTCCTCTCCGTGGTCTGCTGCCCGACGTGCCGACGTGCCGACGTGCCGCCGGGCTCGGCCGGCGGGTCGGCGGCGGCCGGCAGGGTCCGGTCCGGCGACGCCGGGTCACCGACGGTCACGGCCACCACGTGGTCGCCGGCCCGGCAGGTGGCCACCTCCCACCGGCGACCGTCGGGGTCGCGCACGACCACCGTATCGCCGCCGGTCCGCTCGATCTCGTAGGCGGTGGGCCGACCGTCGAGGCCGGTGCCCCGGGCCTTGGACACCGCCTCCTTGGCCGTCCAGGCCCGGGCGACCCACTCGTCCTCCTCCCAGGCCTCGGGGCGGAGCGCCTGCTCGGTGGCGGTGAGGGCGAGCTCGACGAACGAGCGCTCCCGCGGCGCCACGGTCTCCACGTCGACCCCCACCGGCCCCCGGTCGGACACCACGGCCACCGCCACCCACTGGGTATGGGCGATGGACACCGCCAGCCCCGCCACCGGCCCCCGGACCACCGGCCGGCCGGCCTCGTCGTTGTCCACCCCGATCTGGACGGGGTACAGCGGCCCGCCAGCCCGCGACCAGTGCCACCGCCGCACGGCATCCTTGGCCGCCATGCGTCCGAGCAGGTGGCTGCGCTGGCCCCGGGGGTGGTGCCGGTCGTAGACCTCGCGCTCCTCCTCACCCAGGTAGCGCCGCATCATCAGGTCGCGGCTGGCCGAGTTGGTCCAACGCTCCCGGACCAGCTGAACCCGGACCCCGGTCCCCGGCACCGCCCACTCCTCGCTGAGCACATTGGTCTCCGGGTAGATCAGGACCGGCCACACCACGTCGTCGCTCTCGAAGCGCCGGTCCTCCCAGTCGTCGATGCGGGCCCAGACCCGGTCGTCGACGGTCAGCTCCATGTCCGACCGGACCACCCGCTTGCCGTGCTCGGTGATCCGGACGGTGCACGGCACCGGCACCGACGGTCCCGGGCGGGGGCCGTAGAACCGGATGCGGCGGATGGAGGTGGGGAGGGCGAGCCGGTCGACGTCCGTCCGGCGCATGGCCCACAGGCCCATCAGCTGGCCGGCGCAGTCGAGCAGCGCGCCGGGTGCGGGCAGGTCGGCCAGGACGCCCCGGATCCCGTTCTCGGCGGTGCCGCTCAGCTCCACCACGCCGCGGTAGGCGGGTCCGTGGAACAGCCAGCGGTCGGTGTAGACCTCCTGGGCGGTCAGCCCGGCGGGCCGCTCGCCCACCAGGGGGGTGGTGTCGGGCTCCGGCGGTGGCGGGTAGCCGTGGTCGAGGAGCACCGTCGCCCCGGCGTACCCGTCGATGGCCACCTGCACCCGCACCGGGCCTCCGTCACCCTGGTCGTCGAGCCGCGTGGCCCGGATGGTCACCTCCACCGGCGGGGCCACCGCCAGCCACCGCAGGGCCCGGACGGCGTCGAAGCCCACCACCGGGCGGTCGGGGACCAGCGCCCGGGCGGCATCCGCCATCACCTCGAGCAGCATGGTCATCGGCACCACCGGGAAGCGGTCGGCATGCGACGGCCAGCCCTCGGGCTGGCGGTAGAAGCAGTGGTCGAGGAGGTACGGGTCCTCCTCCACCGAGAACACCCGACGGGTCACCGCGCTGGTCGCGGGGCCTCCGGCATCCGCGGGGTCCACAGGACCTCCGGGGGTGTCGATGCCTCCGGGGGTGTCGGAAATCGGGGCCGCACGGCCGGCCGCCCCGGCGTCGACCGGGACCGGCGCCATGGCGGTGCCGGCCCGCGCCCAGGCCTCCATCACCTGTCGGCCTGCCTCGACCGTCTCGGCCATGACCTGGTGGTAGGCGGCCACCACGGGACTGCCGGCGAGCTCGGCGGGCAGCACCGGCACCGGCAGGGCCAGGGCACCCCGGTCGGCCGGGGCCGCCGGCACCAGCGGGGCGGCGGGCCCCAGCCGCACCAGCGGGGCACCCAGGTGGAGCGGCTGCCCGGCCCGGACCGCCCCGGTGTCGTCCGGCGCGGGCGGCGCGGACGGCGCGGCCAGGGCCCCGAAGTCGACGGCCGCCCCCTCGGTCCACAGCCCGGCCGCCACCCGCAGGAGCTGCGCCAGGGCCGGGCGCTTGGGCGAACCGACCGCCGCGGTGGCCACGACCCGGTCGTGGAGCGTGTCGTCCACGAAGGCCTTGACGCTCCCGTCGCCCATCTGGACGAAGAACCGCACGCCGGCCCGGTCGTACAGCGCCTCGGCCAGCTCGCGGAAGCGGACCGGCTCCACCAGGTGGCGCAGTGACAGCTGGCGCACGCCCTCGGGATCCTCCGGGTAGGGGTCCACCGCGGTGGCCGACCAGAGCGGCACCGTCGGCGGGAGGAACCCGATCCGGTCGTAGGTCTCGCGGAAGGGACCGAGGAAATCGGCGAAGGCCGGGGAGTGGAAGCCCGACCGGATGGGCAGCTCCTGGCAGAGCACCCCGTCCGCCCGGAGCCGGCGGGCAGCCTCGGCACAGGCGTCCGGCACCCCGCAGAGCACGGTCTGGTGGAGGCAGTTGTCGTGGGAGACGTCCACCCCGGGCAGGTCGGCCACCGCCGCCTCGGCGGCGGCCAGGCCGGCACCCACCATCAGGTAGATGACGTCGGGCACCTCGAGCCGGTTCGGCAGGAGGCCGTTGCTGAGCTCGTCGACCACGTCCTCGGGGACCATGCCGGTGGCGATCAGCCCGCTCCACTCCCCCAGGCTGTGCCCGGCCACCAGGTCGGGGCGGACCCCGAGACGTCCCATGGCGGCGTCCAGGATGCGTCCGGCGACGAGGATGTCGCGGGACTGCTGCTCGAGGTCCGTCTCGCCGAGGCGCTCGGGGAGCGGCCAGCCGAAGTGGCCGGCCACGTCGGACACGTCGAAGGTGGGGCTCGGCTCGACCCCCGGGAAGACGAAGGCCACCCGGCCGCCCCCGGCCACCAGGCCGGCGGGCGCGTGCCAGACGTCGTTGCGCCCGCGCCAGGCGTTGCCACCGGTGACCACGCGACGGGCCAGTGTCATCCGGGCGGGCGTGGGGTCGACGACCGACAGCCGCAGGGCCCCGGCCCCGGGGCCCGGCACGGTGAGGCGGTGGTCGTCGGCCCCGGGGTCCACCGCGTCGAGCTGGGCCAGCAGCCCCTCGGCGTCGTGGGCGGCCAGCAGCAGCACCCGGCCCCCGGGGAGCGACGGCGTGCCCGTCACCGCCGTCCGGCGTCCCCCGACCGGCACCGCCGACCGGCGCCCGCCCCGGAGGGCATCGGGGTGGGCGCGGAGCACGGCATGGGTGTTGATGCCGCCGAAGCCGAAGGCGTTGACGGCGGCTACCCGCACGGCCGGCGCCACGTCCCAGCCGACCGGGTCGGCCGAGGTCCGGAACCGGGTGGCGACCAGTGCGTCGGCCGGCTCCGCGCAGTGGAGCGTCGGCGGGGCCATCCCGTGGTGGACGGCCAGCGCCGCCTTGATCAACCCGGCGGCACCGGCGGCGGGCATGGCATGGCCGATCATCGACTTGACCGAACCGACCACCGCCCGGCCCCCGTCCGGGTAGCGGTCGGTGCCGCCTGACGGCGTGCCGAAGAAACGCGCCAGGGTGGCGAGCTCGGCGGCGTCGCCGGCGGCGGTGGCGGTGCCGTGGGCCTCGATCAGCCCGCACGAGTCCGGATCGAGGCCCGATTCGGCCCAGGCCCGGTCGAGCGACAGCAGCTGGCCCTGGGTGCTGGGCTTCATCAGGCTGACCTCGCGGCCGTCGGAGGAGATGCCCAGCCCGGCGACGACGGCGTAGACGCGGTCACCGTCGCGGTCGGCGTCCTCCAGTCGCTTGAGCACCACCATGCCGGCACCCTCGCCGATCAGCAGCCCGTCGGCCCGCCGGTCGAACGGCCGGATCTGCCCGGCGTGGCTGAGGGCCCCGAGCTGGGAGAAGACGCTCCACAGGGTGACGTCATGGACCAGGTGGACGCCACCGGCCACCACCAGGTCGCACCGACCGCTCCGCAGCTCGCGCACGCCGGCGTCGACGGCCAGCAACGAGCTGGCGCAGGCACCGTCCACCGTGTACGCCGGACCGTGGAGGTCGAGGCGGTTGGCGATCCGGGACGAGGTGAGGTTGGGCACCAGGTCGATGGCCGACTCGGGACGGTCGGGACCGAGCTGGGCCACGAAGGCGTCCTTCACCCCGGCCAGGCGGGCGTCGGTGATCTCCGGGACGAGGGCGCGCACGCTGTCCACCAGCTGCTGGGCGGTCCGGACCCGCTGGTCGAGGCGCGAGAGGCCCGGGGTCAGGTAGCCGCCGCGACCCACGATGACGCCGGTCCGACCCCGGTCGCGGAGCACGGCGTCCCCCCCGGCGTCGTCGAGCGCCGCCCGGGCGACCCGGAGGGCGACCAGCTGATCGGGCTCGATGCCGTCGACCGCCAACGGCATGATCCCGAAGGGGGCCGGGTCGAAGGTGGCCAGGTCCCCGAGGAAGCCCCCGCGCCGGCAGTAGAACCGGTCGGGCCCGTCGGTGGACGGGTCGAAGAAAACCGGGTCCCACCGGTCGGCGGGGGCGTCGGTGATGGCGTCGAACCCGCCGGCCACGTTGGCCCAGAAGGTGTCGAGGTCGGGCGCGCCGGGGAACAGCGCCCCCATGCCGACGATGGCGACCGCCGGGCCGGACGGGTCAGACGTGGCCATGGCCGTCCGGATCACCGCCGGGTGACTCGAACCGCCCGACCCGCGCCCGGGCCACCACCACCTCGGGCTCGCCGTCGACCACCGACAGCTCGGCGAGGAGGCGGCCGATGGCGTCGTCCGCCTCCACCAGACCCACGCCACGGCGGGCGTACTCACGCTCGAGCTCGGGCGAGACCATGCCAGTGTCGGCCCACGGGCCCCAGTCCACCGCCAGCACCCGTCCTGCCCCGGGACCCCGTCGGCCGGCCAGGGCCCATGCCCAGCTGGCCAGGGCGTCATTGGCGGCGGCGTAGTCCACCTGGCCCCGGTTGCCGAACGCCCCCGAGACGCTGGTGAAGAGGACCACGAACGGGCGGTCGTCACGCAGGGCGCCCAGCAGGCCGGCGGCCCCTCGGACCTTGGTGTCGAACACCCGGCGGAACGACTCGGGCGTCTTGTCCGCCAGCAGGCGGTCCTCGATGATCCCCGCACCGTGGACGACGCCGTCGAGGCGGCCGTGGCGGGCGTAGACGTCCTGGACCACGCCGGCCAGGGCGGCCGGGTCCCGGACGTCGGCGGCGTGGTAGGAGACCTTGACGCCGGCATCCTCGAGGGCGGAGAGCGTCGTGCGGATCTCGCGGGCGGCCAGCACCCGGCCGCACTCGGCCTCGATCTCGGCCGGGATGCGCATGCCGCGTCCGATGAGGACCCGCCGGATGGCGGGCTCGTCGGCGGCGGCCACCAGGTCGTCCGCCTCGGGGGCGTCGGGCAGCGGAGACCGCCCCACCAGCTCGAGCGAGCACCCGGTCGAACGGGCCAGCGACACGGCCAGCCGGGCGGTGATACCCCGGGCCCCCCCGGTCAGCAGCACCACGGACTCGTCGTCGAGGCGCGGGGCGGACCCGGCGGGCACCTCGAGCTCCTCCTCCACCGCCCGCACGGCGACCCGCTCGCCGCCGCGGTGACCGACGGCGGTGGGGCCGCCCTCGATGCCGAGCTCGGCCACCACCGCGTCGACGACGGCGGCGGTGCCGGCGCCGGGGTCGACGTCCACCGCCCGGACCCGCGTCCCGGGGAGCTCATGGGCCAGCGAGCGCCACAGCCCGGCCATCCCCGCCGACGGCGGGCCGTCGGGTCCCATCGGCAGGTCCCCGGGGTCGGCGCCCCGCCCGCGCCCGGTGGTGCCGCCCAGCCCGGTGACCGCCACCAGCCAGCGCGGGTGACCCACGGCGACGTCACGGACGGACTCGAAGACGTCGGGCACCCGCTCGCCGGGCGGGGGCGACACCGCGAGCAGGACCAGCCCGTCGCTAGTGTCCCCGTCGACGGTGTCCCCGTCGCTGGTGTCCCCGGGCCCGGCGTCACGGCCCCGCACCCGCACCCGGGCACCGCCCGCCGTCAGGCGGTCGGCCAGCGCCGGGGCCAGGCCCGAGCCGTCGTCCACCACCACGAACGAGGTACCGGCGAGGTCGGGGGCCGGTCCGGGGGCCGCCGGTGCCGGTACCACCCGGAAGACGGCGCGTACCGAGCGGTCCGGGACCACCGGCGCCGGCGCGGCCGGCGCGGCGGGGTCGTCGGCCGCGGCGGGTGCCGGCGAGCCGACCGCACCGCCGGTGGCGGCGCCCCCCAGGTTGGCCTCCACCCAGGCCACGATGGCGCGCAGCGACTTCTGTGCCACGAGCTCCTCGACGATCGACTCGTCGAGCGAACCCGCTGTCGAGCTGGCGAAGCCGGCCCGGTCGACCAGCTCGCCCAGGATCTCCAGTCGCTTGATGGAGTCGATGCTGAGGTCGGCCTCGAGGTCGAGGTCGGGGCCGAGCATGTCCCGCGGGTACCCGGTCCGCTCCCCCACCAGCGTCAGCAGCAGCTGCAGCAGCGCATCACCGCCGAGGACGCCGTCCCCCGAAGGCCCCGAGGGTGCCGGGGACGTCGACGGTGCCGGGTCCGTGTCGCCGAGGAGGTGGGAGTCGATCCACTCGACGATCGAGCGCAACGTCTTCTGGGTGACGAGCTCCTCGACGATCGACTCGTCGAGCGTGCCCTCCGCCGAGGCGGCGAAGCCGGCCCGGTCGGCCAGCTCGCCGATGATCTCCAGTCGTTTGATGGAGTCGATGCTGAGGTCGGCCTCGAGGTCGAGGTCGGGGCCGAGCATGTCCATCGGGTAGCCGGTCCGCTCCCCCACCAGCGCCAGCAGCAAGGCCATCACCTGGTCGGTGCCGACCGGCACGGCCCCCGCCGGGTGGGTCCCCCCGGGTACGGCCCCCGCCGGGGCGGTGCCGGCGGTCGTGGTCACCGTCGTGGCCGCCGTCGTGGCCACCACCGCGGCCGGAATCTCCCGCAGCCCGGTCCCGGCCGGCGGCACCCGGGGGGCGGCCGGGGCGGCCGGGCCGCCGAGGTAGGTCACGAACACCTCGCGCTGGGCCTCGACCAGCTCGCGCATCGACTGGAGGTAGGTGAGCACCGCGGTGTCGCGCTCGGTGGCCGCCGCCGCCGCACCCCCCGCACCCCCCGCGACCACCGAGCCCGCCGAGCCCGCCGGGAGCCTGGTGTCCGGGGCCGGGAGCAGGCCACCGGGCACCACGGCCCCGTCGGCGCCCCGCACCAGCTGACCGTTGACCCGCCAGCCCGGCCGCTTGGCCAGGGCCGTCTCGTCGACCGGGGTCGCCCGCCCGTCCAGCAGGTGCGTGGGGTCGACCGGGACGCCGAGGGTGGCCAGCCGGCCGAGCGTCAGCAGCAGGCGGGTGACACCGTGGTCGCCCTTGACGTCGCAGGCCAGCGCGGTGTGGGGCCGATCGCCCAGGATCTTCCCCACCAGCTGGGTGAGGACCCGGCCGCTGCCGGCCTCGACGAAGACCCGGACGCCGGCGTCGTACATGGCCTCGACCTGCTCGCGGAAGCGGACCGGGCTGGCCAGCTGGCGGGCCAGCTGCTCGCGGATGGCGGCCGGCTCCGCCGGGTACGGGGCGGCGGTGGCGTTGGCGAACACCGGCAGGTCGGGGGGCCGCACGTCCACCGGGGCCAGGACCTCGGCGAAGTGCGGCTCGGCCGCCGCCACCACCGACGAGTGGAAGGCACACGCCACCGGGATGCCCCGGCTGGCCAGCCCGGCCGACCGCAGCACCTCGGCGGCGCGCTCCATCCCCGGGGTCGGGCCTGAGATCACCACCTGGGTCGGGCTGTTGTCGTTTGCCACCACCACACCGTCGACGCCCTCGGCCCCGTCCAGTGCCCGGCGGACGTCCTCGGCGGAGGCCGCCACCGCCGCCATTGTCCCCGGATCGTCACCGGCGGCACCGATCATCACCCGGCCGCGCTGCTCGCTGAGACCCAGCAGCTCGTCCTCGGGGAGGGCGCCGGCCACGGCCAGCGCCACCAGCTCGCCGTAGCTGTGCCCGGCCGTCACGTCGGGCCGGACGCCGCAGGCGGCCAGCAGGTCGGTGACGGCCAGCCCGGCGATGCCGAGGGCGGGCTGGGCCACGCGTGTGTCGGTGAGGGCTTCGGCCTGGGCCGCCCGGGCGGGCGGGGAGAAGGCCGCGGGCGGGAAGATCCGGTCGGCCCACGGCGCCCCCAGGCGGAGGAGTCGCTGGAGGGGCGGGAAGGCCACGAAGAGATCGGCCAGCATCCCGGTCCGCTGGCTGCCCTGGCCCGGGTAGAGGAAGGCCACCTGCCCCGTCGCCGCCCCGTCGGCCACGAACACCCCGCCCGTCGGGTCGTCGTCCCCGCGGGCGGCGGTCTCCAGCTTGTCGCGGAGGTCGGCCAGATCGGCGGCGACCACCGCCAGCTGCACCGGGGCGCCCCCCGTCCGGCCGGCCCGGCCCCAACCGGCCACGGTGGCGGCCAGCTGGCGGAGCCGGACGGCGCACGGATCGGCCGCCCCCTCCACCAGGGCGGCGAGCCGTCGCACCATGGCCACCGCCTCGTGGCGGTCCGTACCACGGAACAGGAACAGCTCCGCCGGCCACTCCTCGAGCCCGTGGGCCGGGACGTCGTCGCCGGCGTGGGCGCTGAGCACGGCGTGGAAGTTGGTGCCACCGAAGCCGAAGGCGCTGATGCCGGCCACTCGGTTCCCCTCCGGCCACGGGCGGGCGGCACCGTCGAACACGAAGGGGCTCGCACCCCCCTCGTAGCCGGGGTTGGGCTGGTCGAGGTTGAGGGTGGGCGGGTGCACCCCCCGGTGCAGGGCGAGCGCCGCCTTGATCAGGCCGGCCATGCCGGCCGCACACTTGGTGTGACCGATCTGCGACTTGACCGACCCGAGCGACACGCTGGCCGGCTCGGCCCCCGCCTCGCGGAAGACCTCGTCGAGGGTGGACAGCTCGGTCCGGTCGCCCACCACGGTGCCGGTCCCGTGGGCCTCCACCATGCCCACCTCGGACGGCGAGATCCCCGCCCGTCCGTAGGCGCGCTCCAGGGCCCGGCGCTGGCCCTCCGGCCGCGGGGCCGTCAGGCCGAGGCTCCGTCCGTCGCTGGAGCCGGCGATGCCGTCGATGACGGCGTAGACCCGGTCCCCGTCGCGCTCGGCGTCCTCGAGGCGCTTGAGCACCACGCAGGCCACGCCCTCCCCGAGGGCGATGCCGTCGGCCGAGGCATCGAAGCTGCGGCACTGTCCGGTCGGCGACAGGGCGTGGACCCCGGCGAAGAGCAGGTAGTCGTTGATGCCGTTGTGGAAGTCGGCACCCCCGCAGAGGACCATGTCGCTGGTCCCGGCCTGCAGCTCCTTGCAGGCCATGTCGACGGCGGCCAGCGACGAGGCGCAGGCGGCGTCGACGGTGTAGTTGACCCCTCCGAGGTCGAGGCGGTTGGCGATGCGGCCGGCGATGACGTTGGTGAGCACGCCGGGGAAGGAGTCCTCGTCGAGCACCGGCAGCGTCCGCTCCAGACCCTCGGGCAGTGGGCCGACGGTCTGGGGGTACATGGCCCGGAACCCGTAGGCGGCGGCCAGGTCGGTGCCGGCCTCGGCGCCGAAGATCACCGAGACCGCGCCCCGGTCGAACTCGCGGTGGGCGTAGCCGGCATCGGCCAGGGCCCGGGCGGCGGTCTCGAGGCTGAGCAGCTGCACCGGGTCGATGGAGGCCAGCGACGTGGGCGGAATCCCATAGGCCAGGGCGTCGAAGCCGACCTCGGGGATGAAGCCGCCCCACTTCGACGGCGTCCGGCGTCCGGCGCCCTCGCGGAAGGCGTCGGGGTCGTAGTAGGTGTCGACGTCCCAGCGGTCCGCCGGAACCTCGGTGATGGCGTTCACGCCACCGACGACGTTGGACCAGTAGCGGTCGAGCCCGTCGGCCCCCGGGAAGATGGCCGCCATCCCGACGATGGCCACCCGACCGCGCTCGGTCCCCGGTGTGGCGGCGGACGCCGCGGCGGCCCGGTCGGCGGCCCGGTCGGCGGCGGTGGGCCGGTCGAGCACCCCGGACGGTCCCGCACTGACATCGTCGTGGAGGGCCTCGACGGTAGTCACCCGTCCCCGGAGCGCGGCGACCTGTCCCATCATGAACATCCCCTCGCGTCGCTGCTCGTCGGGTCCCACCGAGGCGACCGCATCGCCGTCACGGCGGAGTCCCTTGCTGGCGATGCGGAGGCGCCCCAGGTTCAGCATCTCCAGCTCGGCCCAGAGCTCCTTGGGGGAGGCGCCCGCCGCCACCAGGCGTCGGCGCTCGCCGGCGAACGTCCGCACGAACTCGGAGTCGATGCACCGGGTGGCGTGGCCCGGCGACGTCTCCAGCAGCACGGTGGCCTCGGCCTCGAGGGCCGCCTGCTGGAACCCCGGCTGGATGGCGCCCGAGCTAACCGCCTCCTCGGTGAGGAGGTAGGCGGTCCCCATCAGCACGCCGATGGCCGCCCCCCGCTCGACGAGCGGCGCGGCCATGGCCGCCACCATGGCGGCCGAGCGGGCATCGTGGATCCCACCGGCGAACAGCAGACGGAGCTCCTCGGGATGGTCGAAGGCCAGGAGCCGGTCGAGCTGCGCCTCCCACAGGACGAAGCTGGAGCGCGGCCCGACGTGGCCGCCGCACTCGCGGCCCTCGAAGACGAACCGGCGGGTGGCGGCGGCCAGGAACCGGTCGAGCAGCCCGGGGGACGGGACGTGGAGGAAGACCTCGGTGCCGGCCTCCTCGAGCGGGCGGGCCTGGGACGGTCGACCCCCGGCGATCAGCGCCACCGGCGGCGGCTGCTCGAGCAGCACCGCCAGCTGCTCCTCGCGGAGCTCGGGCGGAACGAACCCCAGGATGCCGGCCCCCCAGGGACGCCCGCCGGCCAGCTCGGCCGTCCGGCGGAGGAGCTCGCGGACCTCGTCGCCCCGCAGCAGGGCAAGCGCCAGGAACGGCAGGCCCCCGGCCTCGGCCACCGCGGCGGCGAACTCAGGGCGGTCGCTGACCCGGGTCATGGGTCCCTGGGCGACAGGCACCCGGGTACCGAGGTCGACGGCCAGTGCCGAGCCCGGCTCGAGCGCCCGCTGGCGGCGGGCGGCGGCCACCGAGTCGACCATGGTGCGACGCACCGCCTGCACCACGCCGCCCACGGTGCGGAACCGGTCGGCCAGGGGCCGGGCGAGGGCCCCGTCCTGACCCAGGGCGACCAGGCCGCCGTGGAGATCGGTGCCCCCCACCCGGTCGGCGATCTCCGAGGGGTCGGCCCCGGGATCGGCCGAGCCGGAGGGGAGATCGGGACGAAGGTAGACGCGGTGGGCGCCGACCACCACCGTCTCGCTGCCGTCCATGGAGGTCAGGGCCGCCCGGAGGTCGGCGGGCACGGTGGACTCGGCGGTGAGGGCCAGCTGGGCATCGAGCACCACGCCCTCGGCCCCGCCGACCAGGGCGGCCGCCGCGGTGTGGCGCCCGATACCACCCTGGGCCCAGACCGGTACGTCCACAGCGTCGACCACCGCCTGCAGCAGGACGAAGGCCGTCTCCTCCCCGATGCGCCCGCCGGACTCCGCCCCCTTGGCGATGACCCCGTCGGCCCCGGCCCGGACCGCCGCCCGGGCCTGGGCGGTCGAGGTGACCTCCACCACCACCCGCGGTGGCCGGTCCCCCCAGCCGTCGGCGTCACCCCACCCGTCGGCCGGATCGAGATCCGAGGCGAGGATCAGGGTGTCGACCCGTCGGCCGCCCACCTCGGCCGCCAGGGCGGCGAGTGAGGCGGGCGTGAACGGGGAGCGGGGACCGATCCGGACCCCGAAGGCCCCCGGCTGGCGCTCGACCACCCGTCGCAGCGCTTCCCGAGCAGTCGACTCGTCGGCGCCGAGGTCGAGCACCCCAAGGGCCCCCGCCCGGCAGGCGGCGACGACCATGTCGGCGTTGGGTGTCTGGAAGGGGGTCACAGCCATTACGAGCTGTCGCATTGGATCCTCCGTCCACATATGACCATCCCCCCTGATCATCGCTCGTACCGCGCCGATTCACATCTGCAATGCGATGGCCCCGCCTGCCGATTTTCCGTGCAGGAGTGCGGCAACCCTCTGGGCGGAACCACACGGCGCGACCCGAGCAGGAGCAGCCTAGTGCCTGGGTTTCGGCTTGTCACCAGGAAGTTTCGCTCGGCCGCCGGACTGGCACCGAAGGCGCTCTCAGCGGCCCCGGGCGGCGTCCGTGGCGGATTTCGGGGGTCCCAGGTCACGTAGAGCGTCATTATTGTCACGTTCCAAGGTTGCCGCCGGATCCGACAAGGTGGGTAGTCTATTTCCGACAAAAGGGACCGACGTCATTCGGACCTCGAAGGTCGTCCCGGTGCCGGGCTGCACGGCCACCGTGCCACCGTGGGCGGCGACGATGGCCGACACGATCGCCAGGCCCAGTCCCGCCCCGCCCGTGCTCCTGGCCCGGGACGGATCCGACCGGAAGAACGGCTCGAAGATCCGGTCGAGATCGCCGGGTCGGATGCCGGGACCGTCGTCGTGGACGGTAAGCACGGCGTCACCCTCCCGCTCCACCACCGACACCGTCACGGCCGTCCCCGGCGGTGTGTGGGTGAGGGCGTTCCCGACCAGGTTGTCCACCACCTGGCGGAGACGGTGGGGATCGCCCGTCACCGCCACGGGTCCGGCGGCGCGGAGCGCCACCCGGCGGTCGGGAACGGCGACCCCGAACCCGGTGACCGAGTCGCGGGCGACGGCGGTCAGGTCGACCGACTCGAGCTGCAGCGGCCGCTCCCGGTCGAGCTGGGCCAGGAGGAAGAGGTCGTCCACCAGGGTGCCCATCCTCGCCGCCTCGCTCCGGATGGCGTGCATGGAGTTGGCCAGGGCAGCCGGCCGGTCGCTGACCCCGAGGTCGAAGATCTCCGCGTACCCGAGGATGGAGGTCAGCGGGGTCCGGAGCTCGTGGGAGGCGTCGGCCAGGAACCGCCGGAGGCGCTCCTCGGAGGCCGCCCGGGCGGCGAAGGCCCCTTCGATCCGGTCCACCATGGCGTTGAAAGCCAGGCCAAGCTCGCCCACCTCGGTCCCCGGGGTCACCGAGGAGACCCGCTGGCCGAGATCGCCCTCGGCGATGGCGCCGGCGGTCCGGGCCATCTCGTCGAGGGGGCGCATGTCGCGCCGCACCATGATCCACGAGATGGCGCCGAGCACGGCCAGCAGCAGGGTGGAGACCACCAGCTCGATGACGAGCAGCTGGCCGAGGGTGCTCTGCAGGTCGGTGAGGGGCTGGGCCACCACCACGGTCCCCTGGCCGTCGGCCAGGGGCCGGGCCACCACCCGGTAGGTGACGCTCCCGGCTCCGGGCGAGGAGGTGGTGAAGTAGGTGGCCGACCCCGCCCCGGTGCCCGAGCCGGGCAGCGTGGCCGGGAGCCGGGGCTCGGCCGGCACCGCCCCGCCGTAGCTGAAGAACACGTGCGACCGGACGGTTCCGGTAGCCGTCCGCAGCTCGCCGAAGGTACCCGGGGGCACCAGCACCCCCGCCTTGGGGCCGTGGCCGGGCGGTCCGAAGGCGCCGTCCCGGAAGCGGGGCACGGTGGTGGGCGTGGTCAGGCCGGGGGTGGTGGGGACCGCCGATCGGCTCCCACCGGTCGGGATCAGGGGAACGGTGCCGTCGGCCGACAGCAGGGCCCGCTCCACCGGAAAGGTGGCGGTGAGCAGCTGCTGGTCCACCCGGGCGGTGAGGAACGACCGCAGCGACGTGTAGGTGACGACATCGGAGATGACCAGGCCGGCCGCCACGATGACCACCAGCAGCAGCAGCAGCCGGAGGCGGAGGGTCACCGCCCGGCCTCCGTCGCCGGCGGGTCGCCCGGGTCGCCGGGCGGGGGCCCGGGCGTCTCCGACGGCACCCGGAGGGCGTAGCCGACCCCCCGCACCGTCCGGATGAGCGGGGGCCCGTGGGCATCGAGCTTCTTGCGGAGGTAGCTGACGTACACCTCCACCATGTTCACCTTGCCGTCGAAGTCGTAGTCCCAGACCCGGTCGCGGATCTGGGTCTTGGAGATCACCTGGCCGGCGTTGACCATCAGGTAGTGGAGCAGCCGGAACTCGGTCGGGGTCAGCTCGATGCATGCCGCCCCCCGGCGGACCTCGTGGGATTCCTCGTCCAGCTCCAGGTCGGCGAAGGTCAGGTGGGTCCCCACCTCCTCGTACCCGTCGGTCCGACGCAGCACCGCCTTGATGCGCAGCAGCATCTCCTCGACGCTGAACGGCTTGGTCATGTAGTCGTCGCCGCCGGCCGACAGCCCGCGGAGGCGGTCGTCCAGCTCGCCGCGGGCGGTCAGGAAGAGGACCGGGGTGCTCTGGGAGCGCCGGTCCCACCCCATCCGCTTGAGGACCTCGAACCCGTCGAGGTCGGGCAGCATCACGTCGAGCACCACCAGGTGGGGGCGGAAGTCGACGACGGCCCGGAGGGCCTCGCCGCCGGTGTGGGCCACCTGCACGGTGGCCCCGTGCAGGTCGAGGGCCATGGTCACCAGATCGGTGATGCTCCGCTCGTCGTCGACCACCAGGATCCGCCGATCGGCCATGTCGCGCTCGGGGCGTCCGGGGGTCATGGGGTCCACTCTGGCGTCCGACCCTGTGCGTTCCCTGAGAAACGACCCCGCCGGCCGCCGCCGGGGAAGGATCCCCGGGGAACCGGGCACGTCCCGACCGTCCCGACCGCCGCGGCGGTCCGAACCGGTGCCGTCACCCGAACCGGTGCCGCCATCCGCCCTCGGGGAGGGGCTGGTCCCTCAGGGTGAGCCGGCCCGGCTCCCCGGTGCACCGCCCGATGGCCAGCGGTGGGCGCAGCCCGGCCGCCCCGAACGCCCGTCGGAGCCGGTCGGGGTCGGGGGTGGCCAGGACCAGCTCGTACTCCTCCCCACCGCTCAGGGCCTCGTCCGGGGTGGCCCCGGCGGCCACCGGCACGTCGTCGAGGGCGACACCGACCGCGGAGGCCGCCGCCAGGTGGCGGAGGTCGGCCACCAGGCCGTCGCTGACATCGACGGCGGCGGCGACCCCCGACCGCCGGGCCACCTCCCCTTCGGTCAGCCGCGCCACCGGCCGGCAGTGGGCGACGACCGCGGAGGCGGTGGCCGGATCGTCGCCGGCGCCGGCCCGCAGCAGGCGCAGGCCGGCCGCCGAGGCGCCGAGGGGGCCGGTGACCAGCACCGTGTGCCCCGGGGCCGCCCCCGACCGGAGCATCGGCCCCGGCCGGGCCGACCCGTGGAGCGACCCCGAGGCGGCCACCGACACCACCAGGACCGGCGAGGCCGAGAGGTCCCCGCCCACCACCCGGCACCCCGCCTCGGCGGCGGCCGTGGCCACGCCGTGGCCCAGCCGGTCGAGGTCGGTACCGGCCGGGGCGGCCACCGACAGCAGCAGGTGGTCGGGACGGGCCCCCATGGCCGCCAGGTCGGACACGGTGACCATCACCGCCTTGTAGCCGAGGTCGTCGAGACCGCAGTGGTCGAGGTCGACGTGGACGCCCGCCACCACCAGGTCGGTGGCCAGCAGCTGCGGGCCGGAGCGGGCCGCCCGGACCACCGCGGCGTCGTCGCCGATCCCCACCTCACCGGGGGGCGGTCCGGCCGTCCCCGCCTCGAACCGCGTCCGTAGCCGCCCGATCAGGGCGAACTCGTCCCACCGGCTGTCGCCCGCCACCCCCCCGGGGCCGGAATTGGGACCGTTCACGACCTTCTGCCTACCATTCACCACGGTCGCCACCGCTACCATGGATGGACAGACCGTGAACGCCCGATGTCCGTTCGGTGTCCGAAGGTGACGCCGGGCCGGAAACCCGAGGAGGATCCCCCCGCCCATGCCCCCCACCGCACACAAGAAATTGCTCGCCTGGGTGGATGAGGTGGCGGCGCTGGCCCAGCCGGACGCCGTCGAGTGGCTGGACGGCTCGGCCGAGGAGTACGACCGCCTCTGCCAGCTGCTGGTCGACAACGGGACCTTCACCAAGCTGTCGGAGGCCAAGCGGCCCAACAGCTACTGGGCCGCCTCCGACCCCGGCGACGTCGCCCGGGTGGAGGACCGGACCTACATCTGCTCCACCCTCGAGTCCGACGCCGGACCGACCAACAACTGGCGTGAGCCGGCCGAGATGCGGGAGGTGCTGACCGACCTCTTCCGCGGATCGATGCGGGGTCGGACCATGTACGTGGTCCCCTTCTCCATGGGCCCGCTGGGCTCACCCATCGCCCATATCGGCGTGGAGATCACCGACTCCGCCTACGTGGCCGTCTCCATGCGGATCATGACCCGTATGGGCCGCGGCGCCCTGGAGGTCCTCGGCGAGGACGGCGAGTTCGTGCCGTGCCTCCACTCGGTCGGCGCCCCCCTGGCCGAGGGCGAGACCGACGTCCCGTGGCCGTGCGACTCCGAGAACAAGTACATCGTCCACTTCCCCGAGACCCGCGAGATCTGGTCCTACGGCTCCGGCTACGGCGGCAACGCCCTCCTGGGGAAGAAGTGCTTCGCCCTCCGCATCGCCTCGGTGATGGCCCGCGACGACAACTGGCTGGCCGAGCACATGCTGATCCTGAAGCTCACCAGCCCCGCCGGGGAGACCCGGTACGTGACCGGGGCGTTCCCTTCGGCCTGCGGCAAGACCAACCTGGCCATGCTCATCCCCACCCTCCCCGAGTGGAAGGTGGAGACGGTCGGGGACGACATCTGCTGGATGAAGTTCGGACCCGACGGCCGCCTGTGGGCCATCAACCCCGAGGCCGGCTTCTTCGGGGTGGCCCCCGGCACCAACAGCCACACCAACCCCAACGCCATGCTGACGCTGGACGCCAACTCCATCTTCACCAACACCGCCCTCACCGACGACGGCGACGTGTGGTGGGAGGGGATGACCGACGAGCCGCCCGCCCACCTCACGTCCTGGAAGGGCGAGGACTGGACCCCGGCGTCGGGCACCCCGGCCGCCCACCCCAACTCCCGCTTCACCGTCCCGGCCTCCCAGGACCCGGCCATCGCCGCCGAGTGGCAGGACCCGGCCGGGGTGCCGATCGACGCCATCCTGTTCGGCGGGCGCCGGGCCTCGGTGGTGCCGCTGGTCTTCCAGTCGCGCGACTGGGCCCACGGGGTCTTCCTCGGGTCGATCATGGCCTCGGAGACGACGGCGGCGGCCACCGGCGCGGTCGGCAACCTGCGGCGCGACCCGTTCGCCATGCTGCCGTTCTGCGGCTACAACATGGCCGACTACTTCGCCCACTGGCTGGAGCTCGGCGCCGGGGCCGACCCGGCCAAGCTGCCCAAGATCTTCTACGTCAACTGGTTCCGCAAGGACGAGGACGGCCGGTGGCTGTGGCCGGGCTACGGCGAGAACTCGCGGGTCCTCGAGTGGGTCTTCGAGCGGGTCGCCGGCGACGCCGAGGCCGTCGACACGCCCATCGGGTTCCTCCCCACCCCCGAAGCCATCAACACCGACGGGCTCGACGTGTCGGCCGAGGACATGGTCAAGCTCCTGACGGTGGACCCCGACGACTGGCGCCCCGAGGTGCCGCTGATCCGCGACTACTACGCCACGTTCGGCGACAAGCTGCCGGCCCGGCTCCACGCCGAGGTCGACAAGCTCGAGGAGCAGCTGGGCTCCTGACCGCCGCCCGGCGCCCGTTCGGGGCCCCGGGCGCTCAGGACGCGTGCCGGCCGTGGTGGGCGGGGTGCTCCACCGCCCCCAGCGAGCTCATGTAGGCGAGCGCCCCGACCGCCGCCACGATGCCCATGATCAGGTCGCCGGCTGGAATCGGCAGGGTCAGCACCACCGGCACGAACGACCCGACCACCCACACCAGCTGGAACTGGGTCTCGAATCGGGCGAAGGCGCGCCCCTGGTTGGACTCGGCCACGTGCCGCTGGACCAGGGCGTCGAAGGACGGCTTGCCCACCGCGCCCCCCACCCCGACGCCCACCGCCACCAGCACCTGGACGTACCGTCCGCCGACCAGGGCCCCGAGCAGGCAGCAGGCGGCCACCAGCCACAGCGAGGCCACCAGGATCTGCTGCTCGGACAGCCAGGTCCGGAGCCGCCCCACCAGCAGCACCCCGATCAGGGCCCCGGCGGTGATGGCCCCGAGCAGCAGCCCGAACATCCAGGTCGGGGCCGCCTCGCGCCGAAGGCCGAAGGCGAAGAGGAAGGTGAGGAAGCCGACCAGGGCCTTCAGCACCGACATCGGCATCAGGGCGAGCAGCACCGGGGGCCCGGCCACCGGTTGGAAGGCGGCCAGGTCCAGCTCATCGCGGCTCCACTCGTCGACCGAGCCGGCCGGGTGGTCGAGGATCGACTCGGAGACGGGGACCCGCGGGTCGACGACCGCCGCCGGGGAGCCGCGGCTCCGCCGGCGCCGTTGCCGGGTGTCCCGCCGGCGGACGGGCAGCCGGGCGCCGGCCACCACGGCGGCGAGGAAGACGACCAGGTCGAGCCAGAGGACCCACGCCGCCCCACCGAGCTTGAGGGCCGCCACCGCCGGCAGGGCGAAGACGAAGCCGGCCAGTGAGGCCAGCAGGCCCAGCCGGGCGTTCAGGCTGGCCAGGTCGGGGGCGGCCCCGGTGGCCGGTGCACCGGTGCCGGTGGGACCGTCGCCGACCCCGTCGCCGACCCCGTGGGCGGGCGTCCCGTAGGGCGGGGTGGGCCGGGGTGGGTCGAGCGCCCCCGGCGACCCTCCCGGGAGGAGGCCGGGGGCCGTCCCCGCCTCGTCGCCGGTGCCGAGGAGGCCGAGGGCGGCCATCTCCGGCACCAGGGCGCCCTTGGTGACCAGGTACACCTTGGAGAGGACCAGCATGGCGAAGGCCTCGGGGAAGAGCAGCAGGGAGTGGATGTCGCGGGCCAGGAACGGGCAGAGGATGGCCCGCCCGAGGGCGGAGGCCACCACCATCCCCCGCCGCGCACCGCGGCTGCGGTCGATGAGCGGGCCGAGGGCCGGGGCCACCACCGCGAACGGGGCCATGGTCAGCACCAGGTAGAGGATCACCTTGTCCTGGGCCGCCGTCGGGGAGATGGAGAAGAACAGCGAGCCGGCCAGGGACACCGCGAAGAGGGTGTCGCCCGCCGTCATCAGGACGTGGGTCAGGGCCAGCCGACCGAAGGGTCGCCGCTGGTCGAACAGGTCGTGGAACGCGGTGCGGGCCAGCCGTCGGAACTGCTCACCTCGCTCCCGAACGCCCACCCGGGCATGGTAGGCGTCCTTGAGCGCGGCGCTAGCATGCGTCGGTCGGACCAACCAACGGGTGGGAGTCGCGAATGCCGGTCAGTGCCTACGTGCTCATCCAGACCGAGGTGGGCCGGGCGGCCACCGTGGCCCGGTCGGTGCGTCAGATCGACGGCGTGGTCTCCGCCGAGGACGTGACCGGTCCCTACGACGTCATCGTCCGCACCGAGGCCAACAGCGTCGACGAGCTGGGCCGGATGGTGGTCGGGCGGATCCAGCTGATCGAGGGCATCACCCGCACGGTGACCTGCCCGGTCGTCAACCTCTGACCCGCGCACCGGCACACTGGGGTCCGGCCCGCCTTCGAGGCGAGATCCGGTATCTGATCTGATACCATCGGGACATGGACGCCGCCACCGTCATCCGCACCGCCCGGTCCGGCTCGGGCCTCACCCTCCGGGCCCTGGCCCGGAGCGCCGGCACGTCGCACACCACCCTGTCGGCCTACGAGGCTGGCCGGGTGGACCCCTCGATGGATACCGTGACCCGGATCGTCCGCGCCGCCGGGTACGACGTCGACTGGTCCCTCGCCCGCCGGGTGGACGGTCCGGCCCCGGGTGACCGGGGCCGGGAGCTGGTGGAGGTCCTGGAGCTGGCCGCCCTGTTCCCCGCCCGCCACGACCCCGACCTCGCCTTCCCCCGCTTCGGGGCGTCGTGACCGGGCTGCCGGCGAAGATCCTGGCCGTCCACGCCTCGCTGGACGCCGCCGGGATCCCCCACGCCTTCGGCGGGGCGCTGGCCCTGGCCTGGTGCACCGAGCGGGCCCGGGGCACCATCGATATCGACGTCAACGTGTTCGTCAGCGTCGACCGGACCCGGCAGGTGCTCGCCGCCCTGCCCGACGGCGTGGCCTGGACCGACGGGGACGCCGACCAGATCGAGCGCGACGGCCAGGCCCGGCTGTGGTGGGACACCACCCCGGTCGACGTCTTCCTCGACACCACCGAGTTCCACGTCCAGGCGGCCACCCGGTCGCGCCGGGAGCGCTTCGCCGGGGCCGAGGTGCCGTTCCTGTCGTGCTCCGACCTGGCGGTGTTCAAAGCCTTCTTCAACCGGACCAAGGACTGGGCCGACCTCGAGGAGATGGCGGCCGTCGGCACCCTCGACGTCGACCGCACCCTCGGGGTGTTGGTGCGCTACCTGGGGGCCGACGACGAGCGGGTGGGGCGCCTCCGGGCGCTGGCGTCCGGCCCGATCCCGTCCGGCCCGATCCCGTCCGGCCCGATCCCGAGCCGCGCCGTCGGGACCGACGCCGCTCGGTCCGACGGCGGACCCACGGGCCGCACCGCCCCCTAGCCTCGAACGCGTGGCCGATACCGACACCGTCGTCGAGCGGATCCTCCGGACCTACGACGCCATCACCGTGGTGGGTGCCAGCGGGGTCGGGTCCAAGGCCGCCCACTACGTCCCGGCCCACATGCAGGACCACGGCTGGCGGATCGTGCCGGTCAACCCCCTGGCCACCACCATCCTGGGCGAGCCGGTGTGGCCGACCCTGGCCGACGTGCCCGCCCCGGTGGGCCTGGTCGACGTGTTCCGCCCGCCACGGGCCACGCCCGACATCGCCCGGCAGGCGGTGGCGGCCGGGGCCACCGCCCTGTGGCTGCAGCTGGGGATCGCCTCGGCCGAGGCCCGGTCGATCGTCGAGGATGCCGGGCTGCTCTACGTCGAGGACCGGTGCCTGATCATCGAGCAGCGGCGCCTGGGTCTCGAGGCCCCCCGACCCGGCTAGCGGATGGCGCCCGAGTCGCGCAGCCCGGCCACCTCGGCGGCGTCGAGGCCCCAGTCGGCCAGCGCCTCGTCGGCGTGCTGGCCCGGGTTGGGCGGCGGCCGCCGGATGGCGCCGGGGGTCCCGAGGAACCGGGGGGCAGGGGCCGGCTGGACCACCCCGGCCACCTCGGTGAAGGTGCCCCGGTGGACGTTGTGCGGATGGGTGGGGGCCTCGGCCAGCGACAGCACCGGCGCCGCACAGGCATCCGAACCCTCGAAGACCGCCTCCCACTCGGCCCGGGTCCGGCCGGCGAAGACGGCGGCGAAGCGCTCCTTCATGCCCGGCCACTGGTCCCGGTCCATCTGGCCGGGCAGGTCCTCGCCGTCGAGGCCCAGGCACTCGAGCAGCGCGGCGTAGAACTGGGGCTCGATGGCCCCGACCGCGAAATAGCCGCCGTCGGAGGTCTCGTAGACCTCGTAGAAGTGGGCACCGGTGTCGAGCATGTTGGTCCCCCGCTCGTCGTGCCAGATCCCCGCCGACCGCAGGGTGAAGGTCATGGTCATCAGGGCGGCGGCCCCGTCGACCATGGCGGCGTCCACCACCTGGCCCTTGCCGGTCTGGCGGGCCGACAGCACGGCCGCCACCAGGCCGAAGGCCAGCAGCATGCCCCCGCCCCCGAAGTCCCCCACCAGGTTCAGCGGGGGCACCGGCCGCTCCCCCGCCCGGCCCAGCGGTTCGAGGGCGCCGGCCAGGGCGATGTAGTCGATGTCGTGGCCGGCCGCCGAGGCCATGGGGCCGTCCTGGCCCCAGCCGGTCATCCGGCCGTAGACGAGGCCCGGGTTCCGGGCCAGGCACTCGGCCGGGCCGATCCCCAGGCGCTCGGCCACCCCGGGCCGGAACCCCTCCATCAGGGCGTCGGCGCCGGCCGCCAGCCGGAGCACCAGTTCCACGCCCTCGGGACGCTTGAGGTCCACCGCCACCGAGCGGCGACCCCGGTTCATGAGGTCGACGTGTGGGGACTCGGGGATCGGGAACACGGCCCGCTCCGACCGGTCGATCCGGATGATGTCGGCACCGGCGTCGGCCAGCATCATGCCGGCGAACGGTGCCGGCCCCAGGCCGGCCAGCTCGACGATCCGTACGCCCTCGAGGGGACCGCTCACCGCGGGCGTCCCGGTCGGGGGGTCGGGTCGGAGGGGCGCCGTCGGGTGGGGTCGTTCATGCACGGATGGTGTCCGCTCGGTCCGCCGCCGGTCAAATGCAGCCACCCCGACTCGGACCCCCCTACGACGGCCGCCGACGTGCCATAGTCTCGGACGGAAGGGCAGGGAGCCGTGACGCGGGCGCGTCGGTCCAGACGGGGAGGGTTGGAGATGGGCGTCGCTCGTCGAGTCACGGCACCCGGACGGGTGAACCTCATCGGTGACCACACCGACTACAACCAGGGCGTCGCCCTGCCGGTGGCCATCGACCTCGGTACCACGGTGGAGTTCACCGAGACGGGCGGGTCCCACGTGACCTTCTTCTCCACCCTCTACCCCCAGGGGATCGCCCTGCCCGTCGACATCGCGCTCGACCCGTCGGTGCTGAGCGCCCTCCAGCCGCCCTGGTCGCGCCTGGTGGGCGCCATGATCGCCCTGACCCACACCCGTACCGGCGGGGTCGGGCGGATCGAGACCACCATCCCCGTCGGGGCCGGGCTTTCCTCCAGCGCAGCGTTCATGGTGGCGCTGGCCGGGGCCCTCGGCGTGGAGGGCACCGCCCGGTCCATCGCCCGGCTCTGCCAGCAGGCGGAGAACTTCTCGGGGGTGCCGGTCGGGATCATGGACCCGCTGGCCTGCTCGGGCGGGCGGGCGGGCCACGGGGTCCTCATCGACTTCTCGGACCTCTCCCTCGGGTACGTGCCCATCCCGGACGAGGCCGAGCTGGTGGTGATCCACTCGGGCGTCCACCGGACCCTGCGCTTCACCGAGTACGCCGCCCGGGTGGCGGAGTGCGAGGCGGCGGCGGTCACCGTCGGGCCGCTGGGCTTGGCCGACGAGTCCGACGTCGACGGCCTGCGGGACCCCCTGCTCCGCCGGCGGGCCCGGCACGTGGTGACCGAGTGCCGGCGGGTCCACCAGGTGGCGGCCGCCCTCGGCGCCGGCGACCTGGGGACGGCCGGTGAGCGGCTGGTCGAGGGCCACCGGAGCCTGGCCGAGGACTTCGAGGTCTCCACCCCCGAGGTCGACGCCCTGGTGGCCGAGGTGTGCGCGCTCGATGGCGTCCACGGCGCCCGCCTCACCGGGGCCGGCTTCGGCGGATGCGTGGTGGTGCTGGCCCAGCCCGGGGCGGTCGACCCGGCCGACTACCCCGACGGAGCCTGGGTGGTGACGCCGTCGGACGGGACCGCCACCGACCCCGACGGGACGGGGACGCTCGACGTCAGCGGGGCACCGGCTGGAACCCCGGAAGCGGTGGCCGCCGGCGATTGATGATCCGCTGGAGGACCACCGGCTTGCGCACGTCGCCGATCACCACCGCGCCCTCCTCCCCCCGGAGGGTGAACCGCAGCTCACCGGTGCCGAGCAGCCGACGCACCAGGGACTGTCCCACCTCGACCTGCTCGACGGACGACAGGCGGATCTCCCGCTGGTCCCGGGACACCACCCCGGACCGCTCGACGATGCGGAACGAGGTCACCACCAGGCTGCACGCCCGCCACCGGAGGAAGCGGAGCACCAGCCAGGTCAGCGGGATCGCCGCGGCGATCCCCTCCACCCAGTGCCACGCCACCCCCTGGTTGTGGATGCCGATGTCGAGCGTCACGGCCAGTGCCACCACCGCCACCGTGGTCACCAGCGGCCCGACCAGGTAGACCCAGTGCGGCCGGATGTCGACGAGGACCTCCTCGCCGGCGTAGAGCGGGCGCAGCGGGGGCGGCAAGCCGGTCAGCCCAGCTTTCCGGCGATCGACCCGGCCGAGCGCAGGACGGTGGCGTCCGCCCCGGCCGCGGTGTACGCGTGGGTGGGCCGCTGGCGCGCCTCGGCCAGCAGGTCGGTCAGCAGGGTGGCGAAGGGGACCACGGGGTCGACCCACAGGTACCGGGCCAGCGAGCCGGGGATGGTGTTCACCTCGTTGACCACGAACCCGTCGTCGTCGGCCAGGAAGTCGATGCGGGCCACGCCCCGCACGCCGGCGACCGACGCCACCGTGGCGGCCGCCTCGCGGAGACCGGCCTCCAGCGGGGCCGGGATCCGGGCCGGCAGTTCGCGGGGGGCGCCGGCCATCCCCTCGCCGGCCACGTACTTGTCGCGGTAGTCGAGGATGTCCGAACCGCCGGAGCTGCGCAGCGGGCGCTCCACGGCGGAGAGCTGCAGCTCGGGCCAGGTCCGGACGGCCACCTGGAGGTCACCGAGGTCGGGCCGGTAGGGCTCGATCACCGCACCGGCACCGAAGTGGGGATTGGCCGCCAGCCGGGCCCGGGCGGTGTCGAGGTCCTGGACGACATCGATGCCGATCGACGAGCCGCCGAAGCGGGGCTTGACGATGTAGGGCCCGGGGAACGACGGCGCCGGGGAGGTCGGGGTCAGCAGCCGGCGGGACAGGGTCGGGAGGCCGGCGTCGGCCACCAGGGCGCCGAAGGCGAGCTTGTCCATCCCCACGGCCGCACCGGCCACGGTGGGACCGGTGTAGGCGATGCCGGCCAGGTCGAGCACCGCCTGGAGGGTGCCGTCCTCGCCCGGGCCGCCGTGGCAGCAGACCACCGCGGCGTCGATCTCGTAGGGGCGCGAGCGCCCGAGCCGGCCGCCCACCTCGGAGAAGCCGCCGCCGGGGGCGGCCACCAGCTGGAGCTTGGCGGAGCCCCGGGGCACGCCGTCGAGGAAGGCCTCGGCCTCCAGGGTCGGGTCCACGGCGAACCACTCCCCGGTCTTCGACCAGTAGAGCGCCCGGACCCCGGGCACCCCGGCGGCGTCCAGGGCCCGGGCGGCCTGCAGGCCGGTGAGCACGCTCACGTCGTGCTCGGGTGACGGTCCTCCCAGAATGACGGCGACATCGGGCACGGGGGGTCGGTTCCTCCGATCGGGGTGGGCAGCGGTCCGAACGGCCGACCGGTGACCCGGGGCGCCCGCTCAGTCGCTCAAGGGTAGTGGTCCGGTAGATCGTTCTCGTACAGCACGACGTCGCCCGGGCCCAGCCGGGCCCGCACCCAGGTGACCGCCGCCGGGCGGTCGGCGACGCAGGTCACCGACACCGGCCGGCCCGACGGTCCCGGCGGCGCGTCGCCGGCCCCGGCCAGCAGCGCCCGGCGGTTGGTCCGGCCCACCACCACCAGGTCGTCGGCCACCGCGGCGATCTCGGCGCCGAAGAGGCGGTTCTCGGGTCGCTGGCGGCGGCCCAGCTCCACCATGCCCGGCGTGACCACCACCCGGCGGCCCCCGGACCCGGCCGTCCCGAGGGCGCGCAGCGCCGCCCGGGCGCCCGCCGGGTTCGAGTTGTAGGTGTCGTCGAGGACCTCGAAGCCGGACGGCGAGCGGGCCGGCTGCAGCCGGTGGTCGACCGGCGGCAGGTCGCCGAGGCGGCCGACCGCCACCTCGGCCGGCACGCCGAGGGCGAGGGCGGCGGCCAGGGCACAGGCCAGGTTGGACGGCTGGACGCCGGTGGGCAGCGGCACCCCGGCGGCCACCACCGCGCCGTCCACCCAGACGGTGGCCGTGGCCCCGTCCCCGGACGGCAGCACCGCCACCCCGGCCGCGACGTCGGTGGCCGAGGCCCGCCGGACCCGCTTCCCCTGTCCCGCCAGCCGGTCGGCCAGCGCCGCCAGCCGGGGATCGTCGACCTGCAGCACCACGTCGGTCGCCGTCACCGCGATCTCCGCCTTGGCCTCCACGATCCGGTCCTCGGTGCCGAACCGCTCGAGGTGGACCGGGCCGATGGCGGTGAGGACCGACACCGACGGCGGGCACCAGCGGCAGAGGTCGGCGATCTCCCCGGGCCCGTAGGTGCCCATCTCGGCGACGAACACCTCGGTCCCGTCGGCCAGGTGCTCGTTGACCGCCCGGGCGAGACCGGCCCGGTTGTTGAAGCTGGCCGGCGTGGCCACCACCGAATGCGAGCCCCGGACCAGATGGGCGAGGTGGTTTTTGGTGGAGGTCTTGCCGAAGGAGCCGGTGATGCCGACGACGGTGGGCGCCACCCGGGCCAGCCGGGCGGTGGCGGCGTCCACGTACCGTCCGGCCAGCCGGCCCTCCACCGGGGCGACGAGGGCGCAGGCCAGGTCCACGAGGGCCGGGACGGCCAGTGCGGCCACCACGGCCACCACCGCGGCCGGTCCGGCCAGCACGCCGGCCCCGATCACCAGCACCTCGAGGACCGCCCACACCACCGCCAGGGTGCGCAGCCGGCGGGTCCACGCCAGCGTGGCGGTGCGGCCCCGCAACGACAGGCCGAGCGGTCCGGCGGCCACCACCGCGGCGGTGACGACCCCGGCCACCGGCCAGACCAGGGTCGCCACCCCGCCCGCCACCGCCACCACCGCGGCGGCGGCGTTGGCGGCGGTCACCGTCCACCAGCGGGCGGCGAAGCGGGAGCTCGACCCGGCCAGGTAGTGCTCGCGCTGGGCCACCCGCAGCCACCGGAGGCCGGCAGGCATGCAGGCCAGGGCGCAGGCGGCCACCGTCACCCACGCCAGCCCCCGGTGCTGGCCGCCGAGGGTCACGGCCGCAGTCACCGGCGAGGTCACCGGCGGTCCGTCCCGGGGGCGTCCGGTGTGCCCCGGTGACCGTCGAGCACGGCCCGGCGCAGGGCGGCGGGGTCCTCGAGCGGCGTCAGGTGGCCCACCCCGGCGAGCACCTCCAGCGTGGCGGTCGGGAACACCCGGACGGCACGCTCGGCGACCTCGAGGGGTGACTGGTCGTCGTCCGCCCCCCAGACCAGGTCGACCGGGCAGGTGACGGCGGCCATGTCCTCCTCGTAGGTCTCCGACATCAGGGTCACGAAGACGTCGCGGACCACGCCGGTCGCCGCCCGGTAGTCGGGCGAGCCGTACCGCTGGCGGAGGGCCTCCATCCGCTCGTCGCCGACCAGGCCCATGCGGTGGAGCCGGCGCCCCATCCGATACCGGAGGACCGGCGTCGACCGGCGCCCCTCCCGGTCGAGCAGGGGCGCCCCGGTGAGCACCAGCCGGTCGACCCGGTCGGGGGCCAGCCGGGCCAGCCGGACCGCCACCCGGCCGCCGAAGGAGTGGCCCACCACGGTGAGGGGGGAGGCCAGCTCGTCGCTCTCCAGGAACGGCACCAGGTCCTCGGCGTACTCGACGCTCCCCCAGCCCGTCGGCGGCGCCGGCGTGGCGCCGAACCCCGGCAGGTCGACGGCCACCGCCCCGTGCCCGGCACTGAATTCGGGCGGCTGGAAGACACCGGTGAAGTCGCGGTGGGTGCGCTGCCAGCCGTGGAGGGCCAGCACCGTGGGGGGCGCCGTACCCCAGGTGGCGCCGAACAGGCGACCCCCGGCGAACGACGTCAGCACCGGCACACCCTACCGATAGCCTCGGCAGCCGTGGAACCGATCGACCCCGGGCGACCGACGTGAGCGGGGCCGGGGCGGTGGCCGCCGGGGGGCCCGGGCGCTCCGGCACCTACGAACGGGCGGTGGCGGGGCTCACCGACGAGCAGCGCCGGGCCGTCGATTCCCCGGCCGAGGCCCTGGCGGTGCTGGCCGGGGCCGGCTCGGGGAAGACCCGGGTCCTCACCCTCCGGGTGGCCCGGCGGATCGCCGACGGCTCCGCCGAGGCCGACCACACGGTGGTGGTCACCTTCACCCGCAAGGCCGCCGTCGAGCTCCGTGACCGCCTCCACCGGTTCGGGGTGGCGGTGGCCATGCCCGCCTCCGGACCGTCCGGCCCGGGGCCCGGGGTGCGGGCCGGCACCCTCCACCAGCTGGCCCTCACCCTCCTGCGCCGGCACGCCCTCGACAGCCGGGAGGCCCCGCCCCAGGTGGCCGAGCACCGGTTCCGGCTGCTGGTCGGCCTGGTGGGCGACCCCGCCACCGCCTCGGCGGTGGACACCGAGGTGGGGTGGGCCAAGGCCCGGTCGCTCGGACCCGACACCTACGCCGGTGCGGCGGCGGCGGCCGGCCGGCGGCCCCCGCTGCCCGCCGAGCAGGTGGCGGTGCACTTCCGTGCCTACGAGGACCTGCTCGTCCGCCAGCGGACGCTCGACCTCGACGACGTCCTGGTCCGGGCGGCCGACCTGCTCGCCCGGGACGCCGCCTTCGCCGAGGCCGTTCGGTGGCGCTACCGGCACGTGTCGGTCGACGAGTTCCAGGACATCAACCCGGCCCAGTACCGGCTGATCGAGGCGGTGCTGGGCGACCGGTGCGACCTCCTGGTGGTGGGCGACCCCAACCAGGCCATCTACGGGTGGAACGGGGCCGACCCGGGTCTCCTCATCCGGGTGGCGACCCTGGTGCCGGGCATGGAGGTGGTCCGGCTGGAGCGCAACCACCGGTCGAGCCCCCAGGTGGTGACCGCGGCGGCGGCCGCCCTCGGGCCGGTCCTCGACGGCGTGCCCCGGTCGGCGGCCGCCGACGGGCCGCGGCCGGTGGTCACCGCCTACGACGACGGGACGGCCGAGGCCGAGGGGGTGGCCGGGCTGCTGTCGCATGCTGCCGCCTCCGGCCGGCGGTGGTCGGAGCACGCCGTGCTGGCCCGGACCAACGACCAGCTCCAGTCGGTGGCTGCCGCCCTCGGGCGGGTCGGCATCCCCTACCGGATGGCCCGGGCCCCCGAGTCGCCGGTGCGGCCACCGGCGGGGACCGGTCCCGTCGACGAGGCGGTGGAGCTGGCCACGTTCCACCGGGCCAAGGGGCTGGAGTGGCCGTGGGTGGCGGTGGTGGGGATCGAGGAGGGGTACGTCCCCATCGTCCACGCCGCCGACGCCACCGCCGTCGACGAGGAGCGCCGGCTGCTCTACGTGGCCCTCACCCGGGCCGGCGAGGTGCTGCACTGCTCGTGGGCCCGGAGCCGGCGGCTGCCCGGCGGCCGGGTGGTCGAGCGGTCGCCCTCGCCCTGGCTGGCGGCCATCGAGGCGGTGTCGGAGACCGGCACCGGGCGGATCGGGCCGGTCGACGCCGCCCGGCGGATCGCCACCCTCCGGGCCGGGCTGGCCCCGCGGGCGCCGTCGGGTCAGTAGGGGGCGGCGAGCCCCGGGAACATCGGAAAGTGAGAGACGTTCAACGTCAACAGGCGTGCCCCGAGGTTGCGGGCGGTGGCGGCGATGGCCAGGTCGGCGGCATCGATGCCGCCGTGCCTCGGGAGCCACTGCCGGCCGATCGCCCCGGCGGCCTCCGCCACCTCCTCGTCGAGCGGATGCCAGACGAGTGCGGTGAAGAGCAGCCGGGTGCCGGCGTCCTCCTCCGGACGCATGCCGGCGAGGAGCTCGAGGCGGGTGACCTCACTGGCATGGAGGACGCCCGCATCCCGCTCCACCTCGAGCAGTCCGGCGGCTTCGGGGCGCCCACGGAGGACATCGATCAGGACGGAGGTGTCGACGAGTGCCGTCACCGACGCGGTTCGAGTCGGTCGCCACGACGGAGCTTCTCGACCCATTCGGCGCCATCGATACCGCGATTCCCCCACGTCCCGAAGGCGCCCCGCAGCGCGTCCCGGTCGACGTCCGCGCGCCGCCCCGGTCCGTAGACGGTCGCCACCGCCTCACGGATCAGTGCCGCGATCGACTTGCCGGTCCGTGCCGCCGCGGCATCGAGCACCCGACGGTCCTCGGTCGTCAGCGATATCTGGGTACGTTGCATGATGTAAGACTACATCATCTCGTCCTCAGGGAGAGGTCGAGCAGCTCGACCTCGTACTCGGCGAACCGTTCGTCGACGCTGACCAGGGTCAGCCCCTCGCACCGGGCCTGGGCGACCAGTATCCGGTCGATGGGGTCGTGATGGTGGGCGGGCAGGCCCCCGGCCGCCAGGGCGTGCACGGCGGTGATGGGCAGGGGCTCGAAGGCGCCCTCCTCGAGCACGCCGAGCAGGTCGTCGGGGATCTCGAGCCGGCCGGACGCCCGCTTGATGGCGATCTCCCAGACAGAGGCGGCCGAGACGACGGCGATGGTTCCGGGGTCGGCGATGACCTCGGCCGCCGCCTCCGGCAGGGCCGGATCGTCGGCCAGCCACCACAGGACGATGTGGGTGTCGAGCAGGAGGTTCACTCGGACTCCCCCCGGAACGCCCGCTCGACATCGGCCGGCAGTCCCTCGAAGTCCTCGCCGATCCGCACCTGTCCCCGCCAGACACCGGGGCGACGGACCGGCGGCGGCGGGGCCGGGACGAGGCGCGCCACCACCTGGCCGGCCCGGGCGATCTCCACCTCGGCGACGGCGCCCGACTCCACCTGGGCGACCAACCGTGAGAGGTTGGTCTTGGCCTCGTGCATGTTCACCCGCATGCCGGTACCCTAGCTAGATTAGCCAGGCCGGTCAGCCCACCTCGGTGTCGACGAGGACCGGGGTGTGGTCGGAGGGCTTCTCCCCCTTGCGGGCGTTGCGGTCGATCAGGGCCCAGCTGGTGCTGGTGGCCAGCACCTCGGTCACCAGCACCAGGTCGATCCGCATGCCGCGGTGGCGGTGGAACGAGCCGCCCCGGTAGTCCCACCAGCTGAACAGGCCGTCCTGGTCGTAGAGCCGCCGGAAGACGTCGACCAGCCCCCAGGCCTCGAGGTCGGCCAGGGCCCGGCGCTCGGGCGGGCTGACGTGGGTCATCCCCTCGAACTGGGTGACGTCCCAGACGTCGCGGTCCTCGGGGGCCACGTTGAAGTCGCCGCAGACCGCCACCGGGTCGACCGGGTCGCACGTCTCGTCCAGCAGCGCCCGGAGCCGGGCCAGCCAGGCCAGCTTGGCCGGGTAGTGCTCGCCCTCGAGGCTACGGCCGTTGGGGACGTAGACCGAGTGGACCCGCACGCCCCCGCAGTCGGCGGCGACCAGGCGCGTCCCCTGGTCGTCGTCGTCCGAGCCCATCCCCACCGAGACGTTCTCCAGCCCGACCCGGCTGACGATGGCCACCCCGTTCCACCGGCCGTCGCCGTGGTGGGCGGTCTCGTAGCCGAGGGCGGCGAAGGCCCCGTGGGGGAAGGCGGCGTCGGCCTGCTTGGTCTCCTGGAGGCAGAGCACGTCGGGGTGGGCGTAGGCGATCCACTCCTCCACCCGGGGCAGGCGGGCGGTCAGCGAGTTGACGTTCCAGGTGGCGATGCGCACGTCAGGCCGGTCCGGCGTCGACCAGCACGAAGAGGAGGTCGGCCTCGCAGGCCAGCTCGCCCCCGACGGTGGCCCGGCCCGACCCCTTGCCGGCCCGGGCCGACATCCGGCCCAGGGTGATCTCGAGGTCGAGGACGTCGCCGGGCAGCACCTGGCGGCGAAAGCGGGCCCGCTCGATGCCGCCGAACAGGGGGAGGCGCCCGGCGAAGCGCTCGTCGGCCAGGACCGCCACCGCCCCCAGCTGGGCCAGGGCCTCGACCATCAGCACCCCGGGGAGGGTCGGCCGCCCGGGGAAGTGGCCGGCGAAGAACGTCTCGTCCCCGGTGAGGTGCCAGGCACCGGTGGCCGCCTGGCCGGGCTCGAGGCTCCGGAGCTCGCTCACGAAGAGGAACGGCGGTCGGTGGGGCAGGTAGTCCTCGGCTCGCACGGACCCGAGGCTAATTCATCGACCCCCGACCCCTCCGACCTCTGTCCCCCCGGGCGGAGGGGTCAGGCCTCGAGTCCCGGGAGGGCCAGCTCGGCCCGGCGCCGGGCGGCGTCCAGGGACACCAGCACGAACTCGCGGGTCTCCCCCTTGGCCAGCACGTCCCGGGCCTTGACCGCCGGGGGGCGGGCCAGTCCCCGCAGGGGCACGTGGCAGCGCATGTCGCCCACGTCGACGTGGGCGCCGTGGGAGGTGAACGACACCACGGTGCCCTCGAAGGTGCTCCCGACCGGGTGCTCGGCGACGAAGGTGAGAAAGGCCAGCGGCTCGTTGAGGGCGGGGGCCTCGCGCCCGTTCCTCCCGGACCGGGTGTCGCCGTCCGGCTCCCCGGACACCGACGCAGCCGCCCTGGCCGCCTTGGTCGACCGGGCCGCCTTGGCCGGCCTGGCCTCCTCGGTCGGCTTGGCCACCTTGGCCGGCCTGGCCTCCTCGGTCGGCTTGGCCACCTTGGCGGCCTTGGCGGCCTTGGTCGACCGGGCGGCCTTGGTGGTCCCGGTCCCCTTGGCCGCCTTGGCCGCCTTGGTCGGCTTGGCGTCCTTGGCGTCCTTCGACCCCTTGGCGTCCTTGCCCGCCTTGGTGGCCTTGGAGGCGTTCCCGGCCTTCCCCGACTTGGCGGCCTTCCCCGACGTGGCGGTCTTCCCCGGCTTGGCCGCCTTGCCCGCCTTCGACGCCTTGGCGGTCCTTCCCTGCCCGTCCCCGTCGTCCGCCCCGGCGTCGGGCGCCGCCTCGTCGCCCGGCTCCCCCTCGCCCGCCTCGGCACGGGCGTCCCGGCGCGAGCGGCTGGTCACCGCCCGGCTCTTGGGTCCCCGGACCGGGGTCCGCGGCGTGAACACCCACCCGACCCCGGGCACCGGCTTGCCGCCGATCAGTCGGCCGTCGTCGAACAGCCAGGGCCGCTCGGCGTGGAACTCCTGAAAGGAGTCGTTGGAGAGCACCAGGGCACCGGACTTCTCGGCGATCCGCAGGATGAACCCGTCGCCCCGCCCGACCGCCCCGGCCGGGGGGGTCACCATCTCCCCGTGGAGGACGGCCTCCTCGAAGGCGGGGACCTCGGACGGATCGATCCGGTGGGAGAATGACGCGTCGACCACCACCGTCACGTCGGCGGTGGTGAAGCCCGGGAACTCGTCGAGGAAGGCGCGGATGGCCTCGTCCAGCTGGGCCAGGCTGGGAAGGGTCCGACCCTCGGTGGCGATGTTGGACCCGTCGACGACGACGCGCCTTCGGGGTGGGGACTCGTTCGGCATGTGCCCCCCCAGTCTGTCACCTGGGGCGATGCCCGTCGGTCATCCCCGCTCGTAGGATGCGGGGATGACCGACGGGGACGGCTTCACCGCGGAGGCCACCGACCTCCTCCAGCACCTCATCCGCAACGGCTGCGTCAACGACGGCGCCGACGATTCGGGCCAGGAGGTCCGGAGCGCCGACCTCCTCCGGACCTACCTCGAGGGCTCGGGTGCCGATCTCGAGGTCTACGAGCCCCATCCGGGCCGGAGATCCCTGGTCGCCCGCATCGAGGGCTCGGATCCGGCCGCCCCCTCGCTGACCCTGATGGGCCACACCGACGTGGTGCCGGCCACCGCCGAGGACTGGTCCCACGACCCCTTCGGGGGCGAGCTGATCGACGGGGTGGTGTGGGGCCGGGGGGCCATCGACATGCTGAACCTGACCGCCACCATGGCCACCGGCTTCCGGCACCTGGCCCGCCAGGGCTTCCGGCCGGCCGGTGACCTCACCTACGTGGCGGTGGCCGACGAGGAGGCGGCCAGCCGGTTCGGTGCCGAGTGGCTGGTCGACCACGAGCCCGACGCCGTCCGGAGCGACTACCTGATCACCGAGTCGGGTGGCTTCCCGATGCCGGGGATGGACGGGGTCACCCGCCTGCCGGTCATCGTCGGGGAGAAGGGCGTCGCCTGGGTCGTCCTGACCGTCAAAGGGACCCCGGGTCACGGCTCGCAGCCCCTCCGGACCGACAACGCCCTGGTGAAGGCGGCGGAGATCGTGCGGCGGGTGGACGAGTACCGGCCCGAGGCCCAGCTCCACGAGGCCTGGCGCCGGTTCATCGGGGGGATGGGCTTCCCCGAGGAGCTCTCCGGCCCGCTCCTCGACCCGGCCCGCATCGACGCCTTCTGCGACGAGCTGCCCCTCCTCGGCCTGGCCCGCCAGGCCCATGCCTGCACCCACACGACCTTCGCCCCCACGGTGATGCGCGCCGGCACCAAGACGAACGTCATCCCCGACCGGGTGGAGCTGGAGATCGACATCCGGACCCTGCCCGGCACCGACGAGGCCGACGTGCGGGCCATGCTCGAGGAGATCGTGGGCGACCTGGCCGACGACGTGGAGATCCGCTTCCCCCACGTCGACCCGTCCACCGCCTCCCCCATCGACACGCCGCTGTGGGACGCCCTCCAGCGGGTCAGCGAGATCTTCTACCCCGGGGCGAGGAACGTGCCCTTCCTGACCGTCGGGGCCACCGACTCGCGCTTCACCCGCAAGCTGGGCACCGTGTCCTACGGCTTCGGGCTCCACAGCCCGGCGGTCACCTTCGAGGAGTACTCGGCCATGTTCCACGGGATCGACGAGCGGGTGGACGTCGAGTCCCTGCGGCTGTCGACCGACCTGTGGATGGCCCTGGCCCACGACTTCCTGACCTGAGCCGCCGGTCCCGAGGGACCGGCCCCGGCCCCGGTCAGCCGACGGCCCGGACCAGCAGGTCGTCCTGCTCCAGCCGGTGGAGGGCGGCGCTCCCCGAGGCCGGGCTGGCCGACTCCGCCCGGCTCACGTGGCGCAGGGCATGGGTGTGGCGGAGCACCTTGTGCAGGCGGCCGTGCACGAAGTTCCAGGCGCCCATGTTCTCGGGCTCCTCCTGCAGCCACACCACCTCGGTGGCGTTCGGGTACCGCGCCAGCACCTCGGTGATGTGGTGCTTGGGCCACGGGTAGAGCTGCTCGACCCGGACGACGGCCACGCTCGACCCCTCGGCGCCCCGCTCGTCGCGGCGGGCGATGGCGTCGTAGGCGACCTTGCCCGTGCACAGCACCACCCGGGTGACGCCCTCGGGGTCGAAGCCCTCGGTGGCGGTGATCGGGTCGTCGAGCACCTCGGCGAAGGTGCCGGCGGTGAACGCCCCGATCGGCGAGCGAGCCTGGCGGGCCCGGAGCAGCGACTTGGGGGTGAAGACCACCAGGGGCTTCCGCACCGGCGTGCGGACCTGGGACCGCAGGAGGTGGAAGTACTGGGCCGCGGTGGTCGGCTCGGTCACCCGGATGTTGCCCCGGGCGCACAGCGTCAGGAACCGCTCGATACGGGCCGAGGAGTGCTCGGGGCCCTGCCCCTCGTAGCCGTGGGGCAGCAGCAGGACGAGGCCGGACTGCTGGCCCCACTTGTCCTCGGCCGCCACCAGAAAGTTGTCGACGATGATCTCGGCGCCGTTCCAGAAGTCGCCGAACTGCGCCTCCCAGGCCACCAGGTCGGCGGTGGCCTCCACCGAGTAGCCGTACTCGAAGCCCACGCAGGCGTACTCCGAGAGGAGCGAGTCGCGGACGGTGAAGCGGCCGCCCTCCAGGTGGGCGAGGGGCACGTGCTCCTGGCCGGTGGTGTAGTCGACCAGCACGGCGTGCCGGTGCGAGAAGGTGCCCCGCCGGGTGTCCTGGCCGGTGAGGCGGACGTTGGTCCCCTCCAGCAGCAGCGAGCCCAGGGCCAGGGCCTCGCCCAGGGCCCAGTCGACCTCGCCGTCGGCCACCACCTTGTCTCGCTGCTCGAACTGGCGGGCCAGTTTGGGGTGGACCACGAAACCCTCGGGCGCCGAGCTCACCGTGGTGGCCAGGCGGGCGAGGACCGAGGCGTCCACGCCGGTCTCGATCTCCGGCAGCCGGAGCTCGGGGACGATGTACTCGGGGAGGGTGGGTGGCGGGCCGGCCACCGACTCGGCCTCGGCCCGGGTCTCGTCCAGGGCCGCCTGGAGCCGGGCCGAGAAGGCGTCGAGGGCCTGCTCGGCCTCCTCGAGGGTGATGTCCCCCCGCCGCACCAGCGACTCGGTGTAGAGCTTGCGGACCGACCGCTTGGCCTCGATCAGGGCGTACATCAGCGGCTGGGTGTAGCTGGGGTCGTCACCCTCGTTGTGGCCGTGGCGCCGATAGCAGACCATGTCGATCACCACGTCCTTGTGGAAGGCCTGCCGGAAGCCGAAGGCCAGCCGGGCGGCCCGGGCGCAGGCCTCGGGGTCGTCGCCGTTGACGTGGAAGATCGGGGCCTGCACCATCTTGGCCACGTCCGTGGGGTACACCGAGGTGCGGGCCGCCTCGGGGGCGGTGGTGAAGCCCAGCTGGTTGTTGATGACGATATGGATGGTGCCGCCGGTCCGGTAGCCGGCCAGGCCGGAGAGGTTGAGGGTCTCGGCCACCACGCCCTGGCCGGCGAAGGCGGCATCCCCGTGGACGAGGATGGGCAGCACCGGGAACGGTGAGCCCGTCCCCTCCTCGAGGCGCTGGCCGCTCCCCTGCTCTCCCCCCAGGGCGTCCTGGCGGGCGCGGGCCATCCCCACCACCACCGGGTCGACCGCCTCGAGGTGGGAGGGGTTGGAGGCCATGGCGATCGGGATGGTGCCGCCGGAGCGGGCGGTGAAGGTGCCCGAGGCGCCCTTGTGGTACTTGACGTCGCCGGAGCCCTGGACCGACTCCGGGTCGAGGTTCCCCTCGAACTCCTCGAAGATCTCCCCGTACGACTTGCCGACGATGTTGGCCAGCACGTTGAGCCGGCCCCGGTGGGCCATGCCCATGACCGCCTCGGCCAGCCCGGCGCCGACCGCCTCGTCGAGGATGGTGTCGAGCAGCACGATGGCCGACTCCGCCCCTTCGAGCCCGAACCGCTTCTGGCCCACGTAGCGCGAGTGGAGGAAGCGCTCGAAGACCTCGGCGGCACCCAGCCGGTCGAGGACGTGGCGCTGTTCGTCGTTGGACAGGGTGTCGGCCACCCCCTCCACGTGGCGCTGGATCCACGCCTTCTGCTCGGGGTCCTGGATGTGCATGTACTCGATGCCGAGCGTGCGGCAGTAGGCGTTGCGGAGGGTGTGGAGGATGTCGTCGAGGGTGGCCATGTCCTTGCCGGCCAGGCCGTCGGCCACGAACTGGCGGGGCAGGTCCCAGATGGTCAGGCCGTAGTGGAGGGGGTCGAGCTCGGGGTGGAGCTCGGGTGACTCGGCGTCCAGGGGGTCGAGGTGGGCGATGAGGTGGCCCCGGACCCGGTACATGTTGATCAGGGTCTGGACGTGGACCTGCTTCACCAGGCGCTGGTGGCCGCCGTCCACCCCCCGGTCGCCGGCGTCACGGTCGTCCTCCCAGCGCACCGGCTGGTAGGGGATCTCGAGGGCCTCGAAGACCTCCTCGTAGAAGCCGTGCCGGCCGGTCAGGCACTGGGCCACGTGGGCCAGGAACAGCCCCGACTCCGCCCCCTGGATGATGCGGTGGTCGTAGGTGGAGGTGAGGGTCACCGTCTTGCCGACCCCGAGATCGGCCAACACCCGGGGGTCGGAGGCCTCGAAGCCGGCGGGGACGCCGAGGGCGCCCACCCCGACGATGACCCCCTGGCCGGGCATCAGGCGGGGCACCGACTGCACGGTGCCCAGGGTGCCCGGGTTGGTGAGGGTGACGGTGGTGCCGGCGAAGTCGTCGGGGGCGATCTTGTTGGTGTGGATCTTCCGCACCAGCTCCTCGTAGGCGCCGACGAAGCTCCGGAAGTCACGGGTGTCGGCGTCGCGGATGCACGGCACCAGCAGGGTGCGGTTCCCCCCCGACTTCTCCACGTCGACGGCCAGGCCGAGGCCGACGTGGCGGTGGCGCACCACCCCCGGGGTCCCCTTGCCGTCGGCGTCGGCCACGAAGGCGGCGTTCATGGCCGGGACCGCCTGCAGGCCCTTGACGATGGCGTAGCCGATCAGGTGGGTGAAGCTGACCTTGCCGCCGGTCGTCCGGACCAGCTGGTTGTTGACGATGGTCCGGTTGACCTCCAGCAGCTTGGCCGGCACCACCCGGACGCTGGTGGCGGTGGGCACCCCCAGCGAGGCCTCCATGTTGGAGACGATCCGGCCGGCGGCCCCCCGGAGCGGGATGGGCGGCTCCGACCCGGCATCGTCCCCCGACCCGTCGGTGGTGGCGGCGGCCACCGGGGTCGCCGACGGAGCGGCAGCGGCGGTCGCGGGTGCCGGGGCCACCGGGACGGCGGCCGGGACGCCGGCCGGGGTGGCGGCCGGGGTGGCGGGACGGTAGTCGGTGAAGAACTCGCGCCACGACGCCGAGACCGACGCCGGGTCCGACCGGTAGCGGTCGTACATGTCCTCGACCAGCCAGGCGTTCGGTCCGAAGGCCCCCGCCCCCGCAGCCGCCCGGCTTCCGGTGGATCCCCCTGCGTCTGATCCGTTGGTGTCCGTCATCGCCGACGAGCCTACCGGGGCGGCCTGGGACCGACGTCGGCACCCGGCACCCGTGGCCGGCCGCTACCGGACGGCTCAGCGCGACGGCAGGCGCGAGTAGCCGGGGAAGTTGCCGAACAGCTGCTCGTCGGCGCCGCCGGGCCCGAGAGTCACCGCCTGGACCAGCAGGTCCCCCCCGACGAAGGCACCCTTCCACGACGCCCCCAACCCGCCGAAGACCTCCTCGCGGTCGCCGCGGCTGCGGGGCTTGTTGACCCCGACCTTGAAGGCCTGGAGCTCCTCGGCCACCCGCGCCCCGGTCTCGACGTCGTCGGTGGCGATGCTGGCCACCAGCGAGCCGTTCGAGGCGTTCATGGCCGCCAGCAGCTCGGCCTGGGTGTCGACCACCACCACCGAGTCGAGCGGGCCGAACGGCTCGGCGTGGTGCAGCGACCACGAGGCAGGCGGCTGGAGCACGCAGGCCGGGGCGATGTAGGCGGAGGTGTCCTGGACGTCGAGGAACCGGCCGTCGCCGACCGACCCCCGGTAGAGGGGGATGCCCCCGCCCACCACCGCCTCGTCGAACTGCCGGGCCAGGTCCGCCGCCTTGTTGGCGTGGATCACCGGCCCGAAGTCGAGCTCGGGGAGCGGGTCGTCGGGGTCCTCCACCGCCAGCGGATGGCCGAACCGGACGGCGCTGACCACCGGCAGGTACGCCTCGAGGAAGGCGGGCATCAGCCGCCGCTGCACCACGTAGCGCGGGTAGGCGGTGCACCGCTGTTTGGCGTACTCGAACCCCTTGCGCAGGTGCTGGGCCAGCAGCTCCCACTGGGAGAAGTCCCAGATACCCCAGGCGTTGAGCCCCTCCTGTTCGAGCATGTGCCGGCGACCGGTGTCGGCCAGCGACACCGCCGCCCGGCGGCCGTTGGCCCGGCCCCCGACGAAGGCCAGCGCCCCGATGCCCTCCGAGCGGATCAGCACCTCGCCCATGTGGGAGCCCATGCCCGACAGCAGCGTCACCGGCAGCCCGGCCCGGCGCATCAGGGCGTGGGCCAGGGTGAGGGTGTGGAAGCCGCCCTGGCTCGGGGTCTTGGCCACCACCGCGTTGCCGGCCAGGGCCTGGACCATCTCGGCGTGGACCTGCACGCTCATCGGGTAGTTCCAGCTGGCGATGTTGGAGACCGGGCCGGGCAGCGGCTGGCGCCGGCTGCCGTCGGGGGCGGTGAGCTGCCGCTCGATCTGGCCCAGGTACCACCGCACCCCGTCGACGCAGCGGTCGACGTCGGCGCACGCCAGCCGCCAGGGCTTGCCGATCTCCCAGACCAGCAGCAGCGCCAGCAGGTCGCGGTGCTCGATGAGCCCGTCGACCGCATCGGAGACCCGGTGCCGGCGCTCGTCGAGGTCGACCCGGCCCCAGGCCTGGTGCTCGTCGAGGGCGGCGTCGACCGCCGCCACCGCCTCCTCGGAGTCGACCAGGGGCGGGCCGGGGATGGGGGTCCCGTCGACGGCATTGACGTGGTCGCCCGGGATGCCGATCCGGCGCCACTCCCCCCGGGTGAGGTTGCGGAGCCGGTCGGAGTCGAACGCCTCGGGGGCGGCCTGCACGCAGCGGGCGTAGGTCTCCCACCACGACGTGCCGGGCTTCAGGGTCAACGGCATCGGGCGGCTCCTCGGTCAGGGTGCCGGCGCCGCCAGGACGCCGCCCCGGGCATCACCCGATGGTACCGGCGATGCCCGCCGGAGCATCCGCCCGCCGGACCGCCCGGCGGCGCGACGGCGCCGCCCCGTGGGGCGGCGCCGTCGGTGACCGCTGCCGGTACGTCGCCGTACCGGTCGGGCGGTCGGCTACTTGTTGAGCTTGGGAGCCGGGGCCTGGCCGTTCACGACCTTCTTGAACGAGGCGCCGGCGCTGACCTTGGGGCTCTTGGAGGCCTTGATCTTGATGGCCTCGCCGGTCTGCGGGTTCCGGCCGGTGCGGGCGGCACGCTGGGCCCGGTCGAAGGTGAGGAAGCCGGTGATGACGATCTTCTCGCCCTTGGCCACGTTGGCGACCACGACGTCCTCGAGGCCGGCCAGCACGGTGGCGACGTCCTTGGCGGTCGAGCCGGTGTGGGCCGCGACGGCCGTGATGAGGTCTGACTTGGTAAGGGGCACTATCTCTCCTTGGTCTGCGGAAGGCTCCACAATGCACGACTTTGGGGCCCGAGGCGCGGATTTCCGGGCTCCGCCGGGCCCCGGACCCGGTGCTCGGGGCGGTCACCAGGGGGAACGCCGACCCGATCGGCGTGGGATTTCCGGCCCGGATGGCGTCGCCGGGGGGCCACCTGGCAGGCTGGTCGGCGACATGGAGCATCCCAGCGGACTGTCCGTCACCGAGCACGTGCCGGCGGACCGGGCCCACGGCGACCCCATCGTGGTGCTGGTCCACGGCTCCCTCGACCGGTCCACCAGCTTCACCCGGGTCCTCCGCCGGCTGCCCGATCTCCACACCGTGGTCTACGACCGGCGGGGCTACCACCGGTCGCGCGAGGCGGCGCCGCTCCGCACCACCCTCGACGGCCACGTCGACGACCTGCTGGCCGTCATCGGCGGGCGTCCGGCCGTGGTGGTCGGCCACAGCTACGGCGGCACCGTCGCCCTCGGTGCGGCCCTCCGGCACGACCCGCCCGGCACCATCGTGTCGGTGGCGGCCTACGAGCCCCCGCTCCCGTGGCTCGAGCTCTGGTCCAGCCGCGGCACCACGGCCCGTGGCCGGCCGAGGGGGGGCGACCCCGACGAGGCCGCCGAACGGTTCTTCCGCCGGGTGGTGGGGGACGACGCCTGGGACCGGCTGTCGGACGCCGCCCGCCAGGAGCGCCGGGCCGACGGTCCGGCCCTCGTCGCCGAGCTGGACGCCATCCGGGTCGAGGAGGCCCCCTTCGACGTCACCGCCCTGCAGATCCCCTCGCTGTTCGGGCGGGGCGAGCGCTCGGTGCGCCACCACCGCGAGGGGGTGGCCTGGCTGGTCGACCACACCCCCGGCGCCGAGCTCATGGAGGTGGCCGGGGCCTCCCACGGCGCCCACCTCTCCCATCCCGACGGCTTCGCCGCCTTCGTGCGGCGGGCCGTCGAGCGGTCGTTCGACCATGACCCGCAACGGGTAGGAGACAGTCCATGACCATCCTCGTCACCGGCTCCTCGGGGCTGATCGGTACCGCCCTGACCCGCCAGCTCACCGCCCACGGCCACCCCGTGGTCCGCCTGGTCCGCGCCGGGTCCGCCTCGGCCGGCGGCACGCCCGCCCCCACCGTCGTCTGGGACCCGGACCGGGGCTCGATCGACCTGGCCGCCCTGGAGGCGGCCGGCCCCTTCGAGGGGGTGGTCCACCTGGCCGGCGCCGGGGTGGGCGACAGGCGCTGGAACGCCGCCCGCAAGCGGGTGATCCTCGAGAGCCGGACGGCGTCCACCGGGCTGCTGGTCTCCACCCTGCTCCAGCTGTCACCCCGGCCCCCGGTGCTGGTGAGCGCCTCGGCCATCGGCTACTACGGCGACCGTGGCGCCGAGGAGCTGACCGAGGGATCGTCGGAGGGCAACGGGTTCCTGGCCGAGGTGGCGGCGGCCTGGGAGCGGGCCACCGGACCGGCCGCCGAGGCGGGCATGCGGGTGGTGCGCCTCCGCACCGGGCTGGTGCTGGCCCCGAAGGGCGGGGTGCTGGGCAAGCAGCTGCCGCTCTTCCGGCTCGGGGCCGGCGGGCGCCTGGGCCCGGGGACCCAGTACATGAGCTGGATCACCCTGGACGACGAGGTGGCGGTGATCCGGCGGGCGCTGTCCGACGGCCGCTACGAGGGCCCGCTGAACGCGGTGGCCCCTGCACCGGTGACCAACGCCGAGTTCACCGCCTCGCTGGCCGGGGCCCTCCACCGCCCGTCGTTCGCCCACGTCCCGGCGGCCGCCCTCCGGCTGGCCCTGGGCGCCGAGATGGCCGGCGAGACCGCCCTGCTCAGCCAGCGGGTGGTCCCGACCGTGCTGGCCGCCAACGGCTTCGAGTTCGGGGCGTCCACCCTCGACGAGGCGTGGGAGACGGTCCTCGGGAGCCCCTGAGCTCACCCCACCGGGCGCCGGTCCCCGCTGTGGCCCGACCGCCGGGGCTGCCGCTCCAGGCGCTCGCCGCCCCCCGACTCGTCGCGGGCCCCGGCCACCAGGGGGGACAGCGACAGGACCACCACCCCGGCGCACATGGCCGCGATGGCCACCACCTCGACCGGCAGCCGCCAGCCGGCGGTCTGCAGCCGGTCCCCGAAGAGCCAGACACCGATGATCACGCTGGCCAGCGGGTCGACGATGGTCAGCGTGGCCTGGGAGGCGGTGATGGGGCCGGCATGGTAGGCGCTCTGGAGGAGGAAGAAGCCCACCAGGCCGGTCACCACCAGCGCGTAGGTCTCCCAGTGGGTGAACACGTGGCCCCAGCCCTCGGTCACCAGGGTGGTGAACACCTTGGTGAGGGCGGCGGCCAGGGCGAACAGCAGACCGGCCGCCGTCCCGAACATGGCGGCCCGGAACCAGCGGGGACCCACGAAGCCGAGAGCCACCCCGCCGGCCACCGCCGCCCCCACCACCACGAAGACCGTCGTCCACGGCCTGATGCCCGGGACGGTGTCGCCCCCGCCGGGGGCGGCGACGACCAGAAAGGCGGCCAGTCCGCCGCCGGCGGCCAGGGCGCCGAGCCAGTCGCGGGCGGTCACCCGGTAGCGGAACCACAGGCCGAGGATGAGGACCAGGAAGAGGAGCTCAGTGGTGACGATGGGCTGGACGGCGCTCAGCTGGCCGAACCGGAGGGCCAGCGCCTGCAGGACGAAGCCCACCCCGATCAGGGTGACGCCCAGCAGCCAGACCCACCGCTTGAGGGCGTGGGTGATCAGGCCCCAACTCATGGTGGTGTCGTCCGGCGCACCCTGGACGCCGATGCGCTGGAGGATGGCCGCCAGGGCGTTCGAGAGCGAGGCCAGGACTGCCAGAACGAACGCCATCAGTAGGTTCTACCGCAGTCCGCCGACCGCCCCCGGTGAACCACCGGACAACTTGACCCGGTGGTCAAGTTCCGTGAGGATTCGGTCATGACCGAGACCGCGCCACCGCCGCTCACCGAGCAGGCGTTCGCCGCCGAGGCCCACGGCTTCCTCGACGCCCACCTCGAGCGTCGCCCGGCCGAGTCGTTCGAGTGGGGGAAGGGCGCCGACGACGTCAGCCTCTTCCCCGAGCGCACCGCCGAGGAGGCCGCCGCCGAGCTGGCGGCGGCCAAGACCTGGGCCCGGACCGCCTTCGACGCCGGCTTCGGCTGGATCAGCGGTCCCGAGCGCTACGGCGGGCGGGGCCTCCCCCGCGGCTACCAGCGCGCCTACCAGACCCTGGCCCGCGAGTACCTGGTGCCGCCCCAGTCCCCCTTCGGCATCGGCCTGGGGATGGTGGCGCCGACCATCCTCGCCCACGGCACCGACGAGGTGAAGGAGGCCTACCTCCGGTCGATGTACCGGGGCGACATCGTGGGCTGCCAGCTCTTCAGCGAGCCGGGGGCCGGCTCCGACCTGGCCTCGCTCCAGACCCGGGCGGTCCGGGACGGGGACGAGTGGGTGGTCAACGGTCAGAAGGTCTGGACGTCGGGAGCCCAGTTCTCCGACATCGGCGAGGTCATCTGCCGCACCGACCCCGACCTCCCCAAGCACCGGGGCCTCACCGGGTTCGTGGTCGACATGCACGCCCCCGGCGTCGAGGTCCGGCCGCTGCGCCAGATGACCGGGGGGGCGTCGTTCAACGAGGTCTTCTTCACCGACGTTCGGATCCCCGACTCCCACCGCCTGGGCGACGTCAACGGCGGGTGGACGGTGGCCCTGACCACCCTGATGAACGAGCGGGCGGCCATCGGGGGCGGCGGGGGCGGGGTCCACCTCCCCACCCACCGCTACCTGATCGAGATGGCCCGGACCCTCCACCGTGATGGCGACCCCCTGGTCCGCCAACAGCTGGCCTCGGTGATCATCAACGACCGGGTGTCCTCGTACACCACCCAGCGGGCGCTGGCCGGGATCGCCGCCGGCCAGCTCCCCGGGCCCGAGCTGTCCCTGGCCAAGCTGGCGCTGACCGCCAACATGGTCCGCACCGCCGACCTGGTGTCGACCCTTCTCGGCCCGGAGCTGGTCGCCGACAGCGGCCGGTGGGGCACCTACGCCTGGTCGCAGTACCTGCTGGGGGTGCCGGGCATGCGGGTGGCCGGCGGCTCCGACGAGGTGATGCGGAACATCATCGGCGAGCGGGTGCTGGGGCTCCCCAAGGAGCCGGCCCCGGCCTGACCGCCGGACCCGCCGGGCCGGGCTTCGGGCGCACCGCCGGGCTCACCGGTACGGGAGCCGCTCCACGTACGACCAGCTGCGACGGTGGATCGACGTCAGCCCCCAGCCGGCCAGGGCGATGCGGTGGACCGGTGACGGGTAGCCCTTGTTGGCGTGGAAGTCGAAGGCCGGGAAGTGCTCGGCCAGGTCGCGCATCATCCGGTCGCGGGTGACCTTGGCCACGATGGAGGCGGCGGCGATCGAGGTGCAGGTCCGGTCGCCGCCCACCACCGTCCGCACCGGCGGCCCGGCGGCTGGCGACACCGGATCGGTGAGGTAGTCGAACGGGCCGTCCAGCACCACCACGTCGGGGGTCATCGACAGGCCGGCCAGCGCCCGCCGGGCGGCCAGACGGAGGGCGGTGGTCATCCCCCAGCGGTCGCACTCCCCCGGGTCGGCGTGGCCGACCGACCAGTCCACGCACCACGCCGCCACCTTCGGGAACAGCATCTCCCGCTCGGGCTCGGGCACCAGCTTGGAGTCGCGCAGTCCCTGGGGCGCCCGCCGTCCCCGGGGGGCCACCGCCACCCCCACCGACACCGGTCCGGCCCAGGCCCCCCGGCCGACCTCGTCGAGCCCGACCACCAGGTCGTAGCCCTCCGACCGGAGCGCCCGCTCCACGGCGGTGGTGGGGGCGGCCAGCGTCATTCGCCGAGCCGGGCCCGGACCAGCTTGCCCAGGGCGTTGCGGGGCAGCTCCTCGACCTGGTGGACGATCCTCGGCCGCTTGTAGGCGGCCAGGCGGTCGGCGGCGAAGGCGGCCAGCGCCTCGGCGGTCGGCGCCGGGCCGTCGGCCACCACCCAGGCGGTCACCACCTCCCCCCACTCCGCCGACGGGGTGCCGGTCACCGCCACCTCGACGACGGCCGGGTGCGACCCCAGGACGTCCTCCACCTCGCCGGGGTAGACGTTGAACCCGCCGCTGATCACCAGCTCGGTGGACCGGCCCCGGAGGGTCAGGTAGCCGTCGTCGACGGTGCCCACGTCGCCGGTCCGGAACCAGGGCCGGCCGCCGTCCGACGCCGACACGAACGCCCCGGCGGTGGCGGCGGGCCGTTCCCAGTAGCCGTCGAAGACATTGGGGCCGCGCACGAGGATCTCCCCGTCGCCGGCCAGTGCCACCTCCACGCCGGGCAGCGGGAAGCCCACCGTCCCCGGACGGCGCTCCCCCTCGTAGGGGTTGGACACGTTCATCAGGGTCTCGGTCATGCCGTACCGCTCGAGGACGTCGGTGCCGGCCCGGTCGGCCAGGTGCCGGTGGAGGTCGGCGGCCAGGGGCGCCGACCCGGAGACGCAGAGGCGGAGGCGGCCCAGCTCGGGGGCCCGCGGGGACCGCGCCAGGCGGTGGTACATGGTGGGGACGCCGAAGAGCAGCGAGGCGCGGTGGCGGTCGGCGGCGTCCAGCACCGCGTCCGCCTCGAAGCCGGGCAGCAGCACCGCCGAGGCACCGGCCAGGAGGGTCCCGTAGATGCCCACGCAGAGCCCGTGGGCGTGGAACACCGGCAGGCAGTGGACCAGCCGGTCCTCGGGGGACCACCGCCAGGCCGTCACCACCGACGAGGTGGCGGCCACCAGGTTCGAGTGGCGGAGCACCGCCCCTTTGGGCAGCCCGGTGGTGCCCGAGGTGAAGCAGAGCAGGGCCGGATCGTCCGGTCCCGCCCGGTCGAGCTCGGGCGCCTCGCCGTCGGGCAGGTCGAGGTCCGGCGAGGTGATCAGCGTCGGGCGCCCCGACGCCTCGGCCACCCACCGCCCCCGCGCCGGCTCGTCGACGATCGCCGCCGCCGGCCGGACGTCGCCGGCGATGTGGGCCAGCTCCCCCCGGGTGTAGGAGGTATTGGCCGGTACCACCACCAGCCCGGCTCGGAGCGCTCCCACGTGGGCCACCAGGGCGGCCACCGACGAGGCGGTGGACCAGACCACCCGGTCGCCCGGCCGGAGCCCGGCGGTGGCCAGCCGGCCCGCCGCCCGCCGGGTGGCCTCCTCCAGCCAGTCGGCGGTGACGCCGCGCCCGTGCCCCTCGAGGAGCACCGGGACGTCGGGCACCGCTCCCCACTGCCGGGCCCAGGCCCGGGGCAGCGTCGTGGCGGGGTCGGACCCCTGACGTACCGGGTCGGCCCCGGCGGGCAGGTGGTCGGTCCCGGGGCGCAGACCCGAGGGTGCCGGCCGGCCGGCGACGGTCTCCATGCCGTGCGACGGTACTCCCCGCCGTGCCGGCACCGCCCACCACGATGGGGTCGACCGAGCCGGGTGTGGTGGCGATCCTGGCGGTGACCGTGGCGCCGCCATCCACAGGACGCCGGCGGCGAGCACCATCGCCCGGCCGACCCAGCCCAAGGTCAGAGAATTCCGTGCTCGGCGCGTGGCGCTGACGGCCGCCAGACGCACCTTCCACCTCCGAGGTCCGGTCGGGCGGCGAAGAAATTGCCAACATCTCCGGCCACGCGTCCGGACCGGCGGGGTGGCGGCGGTGAACGGCGACGGGACGGAGGGCTCGCCGTACGATACGGGTGGGAGGCCGCCCCGCCGGTACCTCCGACGAGAGGAGCGACGATGGGCAGACGCATCGCGGTGGTCCCCCACACCCACTGGGACCGGGAGTGGTACGACCCGTTCCAGACCTTCCGGCTGCGCCTGGTGGCCCTGGTCGACGACCTCCTCGAACTACTCGAGCGCGAGCCCGCCTTCTCGACCTTCCTCCTCGACGGCCAGCTGGCGGTGATCGACGACTACCTCGAGATCCGCCCGGAGCACGAGGGCCGGCTCCGGGCGCTGGCCGCCGCCGGCCGCCTCACCGTCGGCCCCTGGTACGTGCTGATGGACGAGTTCTTGGTCTCGGGCGAGACCATCGTCCGCGACCTGCAGATGGGCATCCGGCGGGGGGCCGACTTCGGCGGGGTGATGGAGGTCGGCTACCTCCCCGACATGTTCGGCCACGTGGCCCAGATGCCCCAGATCCTGGCGGCGGCCGGGCTCGACCACGCGGTGGTCTGGCGAGGGGTCCCTGCCGCCGTCGGTGGCACCGCCTTCGTCTGGGAGGCCCCCGACGGCTCCTCGGTACGGGCCGAGTACCTGGTGGCCGGCTACGGCAACGGGGCGGCGGTGCCCAACGACGCCAAGCGCCTGGTGCGGCGCCTGGGCTCGCTGGTGGAGGAGTACGGGGCCTTCCTCGACGACGGCGACCCGCTGCTCTTCATGAACGGCACCGACCACCAGCGGCCCCAACCCTGGCTCGGCCGGGTCGTCGCCGAGGCCAACCAGATGCAGGGCGACTTCGACCTGGCCGTCACCTCGCTGCCCGACTACCTGGCCGACCGGGGCACCGAGGGCCTCGACACCTGGACGGGCGAGCTGCGGTCGGGCGCCCGGTCCAACCTGCTGATGGGAGTCGGGTCGAACCGGGTCGACGTCAAGCAGGCGGCGGCCCGGGCGGAGCGCTCCCTCGAGCGGCTGGCCGAGCCGCTCAGCGCCCTGTACCTCGAGCCGGGGGCCTGGCCGGCGTCCTTCCTCGACGTGGCCTGGACGCTGATGGTCCGCAACGCCGCCCACGACTCCATCTGCGCCTGCTCGGTCGACGAGGTGGTCGACGCCGTCCTCCACCGCTACGCCGAGGCCCGCCAGATCGGCGACGGCCTGACCGATGCCGCCCTGGCCGCCATCGGGACCTCGCTCCGCGGGCCGGGCACCACCGTGGTGAACCCCACCGCCCGGGACCGCTCGGGGATGGTCGAGGTGGTGGTGCCGGTGGCCGGCGAGCCCGGACCCGACGTCCAGGTGCTCGCCGAGCGGGCCGGCCTGCCCGGCGCCATCACCCTGGCCGGCTCGCTGGTCAAGGACATGCTCGGCCTGATCCAGGGGGCGCGGATCGACGAGGACACCTACGTGACCGACGTCTCGCTCCACGACACGCCGGACGGCATCGACGTCACCATCGTCCTCGGCCACCAGGCGACCGAGGTGGCCGCCGTCGAGGAGGTCAAGCGTGAGCTCTACACGCTCCTGACCGCCCGGCCCGACCGCGAGGTCCGGGTCACCCTCGACCAGCCCTCGGTGCGCCGGCTGCTGGCCCGCCAGGCCCCGGTGCCCGGGTTCGGCTGGGCCGGGTTCGAGCCGGCGCCCCTCCGGCACCCGGTGACGGTGACGGGCGACCCCTCGACCTCGCTGACCCTGGCCAACGGCCGCACCACCGTGGTGGTCGACGCCCGGGACGGGAGCTTCGCCATCGACGGCCTCGCCGGCTACGGGCGCCTGGTCGACGGCGGGGACCACGGCGATACCTACAACTACTCGCCGCCGGCCCACGACTCGGTGGTGGACACCCCCGACTCGGTGACCCTGGCAGTCGGGGACCGGGGGCCGGTGCGGGCCACCGTGGTGGTCACCGCCACCTACACCTGGCCCGACCGGGTCGACGGCCCGTCGGCCGCCCGGGCGGGCGCCTACCCCGTCGAGGTGACCACCACCCTCGAGCTCCGGGCCGACGAGGGGATCGTCCGGGTGCACACCGCCTTCGTCAACCCGTCGAGAGACCACCGGCTGCGGGTGCACCTCCCCCTCCCCTCCCCCGCCGCCACCTCCACCGCCGAGTGCGCCTTCACCACCGTGGAGCGCGGCCTGACCGCCGAGGGGCGCCCCGAGGAGCTCGGGCTGCCGACCTTCCCGTCCCGACGGTTCGTCTCCGCCGGGGGGCTCACCGTGGTCCACGAGGGCCTGCTGGAGTACGAGCTGGTCGACATCGACGACGCCGGGGGGGCACCGGCGGCCACCACCCTGGCCCTCACGCTGCTGCGGGCCACCGGCATGCTGTCGCGGCTCGGGATGGCCAACCGGCCGCTGCCGGCCGGACCGATGACGCCGATCGAGGGGCCCCAGCTGCTCGGACCGGTGGCGGCCCGCTACGCCCTCTGCGTGGACGGCACCGACCCCTACCGGGTGGCCGACGACGTGCTGGTCCCCCTGGCCACGGTGGGCTCGTTCGGCGGGGGCTGGCGGCCGGCCGCCGGCACCCCGCTGACGGTCACCGGGGCCGAGGTCTCCTCAGTGCAGCGCCGGGCCGGCCTGGTCGAGCTCCGGGTCTTCAACCCCGGCGACGCCCCCACCACGGTGACCGTCGAGGGCCGCTCGGGCTGGCTGGTCGACCTACGCGGGCGTCCCCTCGTCCCGTTCGAAGGGGGGTTCGAACTGCGGGCCCACGGCATCGCCACCGTCCGGCTGGTCTGAGCCGGCCGCCCGACGGCTCCCCGGACCCACCGTCCGGTCGCCCCGGTCGCGCAGCTCGTCGAGCTCGCGGAGGACCTCGCCCAGACGCTCCCAGGGGACGTTCCGCCGCCGGTCGGCCCCGGGCTCGGACCCGGCCCGCGACAGCTTCCAGAGCTGGACCCGCCCGATGTCCTTGATGGTCCGGGGCCGGAGCGCCCGGCTCGGGAACCCGCCGGGTGCCTCCGCCTCGAGCTGGCGGTGGAGCTCGTCGGAGACCAGCACGGTACCCGGGTTGGCGATGCCCACCAGCCGGCTGGCCAGGTTCACCACCGGCCCGTAGAAGTCGCCGTCCTGCACCAGCACCGGCCCGAGGGCCAGGGCCACCCGCACGTCCGACAGCAGCTCGTCGCCGGCGTAGGCCTCGGCCAGGGCCAGGCCGATGCGGGCGGCGTCGACGGCGTCGGTGACCACGAACATCGCCTCGTCGCCGATCATCTTGACCACCCGACCACCCAGGGCGGTCACCACGTCGTGGGCCATCTCCTCGAACCGCGAGACCACCTGGGCCAGCTCGCGGTCGCCCAGGTGCTGGCTGAGTATGGTGAAGCCGACCATGTCGGCGAAGCCCACCGCCAGCACCGGGCTGATGCCCTCCTCGCCGCTGCGGAGACGGATGAGCATGGCCCGGCGGGTGGCGGCCTGGAGGTGGCGGCGCCACACGTACTCGAGGAGCCGGCCCATGGCCGGCAGCGACGCCCCGGCGCTACGGGCGAACTCGTCGGCGTCGAGGATGCTGTCACCCGACGGGACGAGGATCGGGGTACTGCCCGGGGTGGTCTCGGCCTCGGCGATGCGGGCCATCGAGGAACCGATCACCCGGGCCATGTGGAGGCCGGACTCCACGTCCACCAGGCCCATGGCCATCATCGCCTGGAAGAGGTGGAGGGCCTCGATGTCCATCTCGGTGAAGACGGCCTCGTCGGCGTCGACGTCGAGGAAGCCGAGGGCCCGCCAGATGCGGAGGGAGAAGTCGACGGGGATGCCGGTGCGCTCGGCCACCTCCACCCGGGTCATCCGCCGCTCGGCGGGCACCAGCAACCGGTCCACCATCAGGAGGTCGACGGTGTCGTCGGCCACCGCCCGGGCGATCTCCTCCTCGGTGGCCCCGAGGTCGAGCAGCTGGGAGCGCACCCGGGCCAGGGCCCGGGCCCGTCGGTCCTCCAGCGGCAGGGACCGGTCGTCGGGCCGGTCGGCCTCGGTGACCACCGCCGCCGACCGGTGGGGGTCGGTGCCCGGCCAGCCGTCGGTCACGACGGGCCGCCGGGGAACTCGGGAACGGCCGGTCGGTCCATCAGGGCGGCGATGGCCTCGGCCGGGCTCCGGACCCCCTCGATGAGGTCGGCCACCTGCACGGCGATCGGCACCTCCACGTCGAGCGAGGCGGCCAGCTCGACCATCGGCCGGGCCGTCTTGACCCCCTCCGCCACCATGGTCATCTCGGCCAGGATGTCGTCGAGGGACCGCCCCTGCCCGAGGGCGACCCCCACCGTCCGGTTGCGGCTGCGGGGGCTGGTGCAGGTGGCCACCAGGTCGCCCACTCCGGCCAGGCCGGCGAAGGTCATCCGGTCGCCGCCCAGGCGGACCCCGAGCCGGCCCATCTCGGCGAGGCCCCGGGTGATGAGGGCGGCCCGGGTGTTGTCGCCGAAGCCGAGCCCGTCGGAGATGCCTGCCGCCACGGCCAGCACGTTCTTGAGGGCGCCGGCGATCTCGCAGCCCCGCACGTCAGCGCTGGTGTAGACCCGGAAGGTCCGCGACAGCAGCAGGTCCTGGACCCGGCAGGCGGTCTCCTGGTCGTCGAGGGCCACCACCGCGGCGGTGGGCTGGCCGGCCGCCACCTCCGAGGCCAGGTTCGGCCCGGTGAGCACGCCGTTGGGGTTGTCGGGAAGCAGTTCGGACAGCACCTCGGTCATCCGGAGTCGGCTGCCCCGCTCCAGGCCTTTGGTCAGGCTGAGGACCGTCACCCCGGCCGCCAGCGACGCCGCCAGCTGGGTGGCCACCGCCCGGAACCCGTGCGACGGCACCGCCATGATGACCAGGGAGGCGCCGGCCACCGCCTCGGCGATCTCGTGAGTGGCGCCCAGACCATCGGGCAGGAGGTGGTCGGCCAGGTAGCGGGGGTTGACCCGGTCGCGGCGGATGGCGGCGGCCAGGTCCACGTCGCGGGCCCACAGCAGCGTGGGCGCGTGGGTCGCGGTCAGGCCGGCGACGGTGGTCCCCCACGACCCGGCGCCGATGACTGCGACCTTCTCCGGCACGGGCCCACCCTACTGTCCGGCGCACCGGCCGGTCCGGCCCGCCGGGGCCATCCGTCCGTGGCGCGTGGCCACCGGCGCCGGGCCGGGGGTCCGCGCCTGCCCCCTCTACACTGACCGGGTGACCGGCGTCGAGCGAGGAGGGCGGTCCCGGACCGGCGCACCGCCGTTCGGGCCGCGCGTGGTGCTCATTCCGGTGAAGGCCTTCGCCGAGGCCAAGCGCCGGCTGGACCCGGCGCTCGATGGGCCGGCCCGCGCCGCCCTGGCCCGGGCGATGGCCGACCGGGTGGTGTCGGCCGCCCGTCCCCTCCCCGTGGCGGTGGTCTGCGACGACGGCGAGGTCGCCGCCTGGGCGCGCCGGCACGGGGCCCTGGTCATCTGGGAGCCGGGCCGCGGCCTCAACGGGGCGGTGGAGGCCGGGGTCGACCACCTCCGGGCCGGCGGCGTGGAGCAGGTGACGGTGGCCCACGCCGACCTGCCGAAGGCCTCAGCCATCGCCACCGTCGGGCACGCCCCCGGCATCACCCTGGTGCCGGACCGGTTCGGCAACGGCACCAACGTCATCGTGGTGCCGGCCGACGCCGGCTTCCGCTTCTCCTACGGGCCGGGCTCGTTCGCCCGGCACCGGGCGGAGGCCGACCGGACCGGTCTGCCGGTCCGCGTCCTCGACCGACCGGACCTGGCCTGGGACATCGACGAGCCCGGCGACGTGGTGCCGGTGGCCGTCACCCCCGGGCCCGGGCACCCGTGACCGGGGGCGACCGTCCTCCCTCGGTGAGCGGCCTGCCGGTCGGGGACCTCCCCGACGACGGGCCGGTGACCGTCGACCTGCCGGTGCCGGCCAGTGCGCTGGCCGTCGGGGCCCATCCCGACGACATCGAGTTCGGCTGCGGTGCCACGCTGGCCCGCTGGGCGGCGGCCGGCTGCCGCGTCCACCACCTGGTCCACACCGACGGGGCCAAGGGCAGCTGGGACCCCGGCGCCGACCTGGTCGCCCTGGTGGCCGAGCGCGAGGCCGAGTGCCGGGCCGGGGCCGCCGTCCTGGCCGGCCCCGGGGCACCGCCCGCCGACCGGGTGACGTTCCTCCGGCGGGTCGACGGGGAGCTGACCGAGGACCCCGACACCCGCCGCGACATCGCCGCCGTCATCCGGCGGGTGCGGCCGGCGGTGGTGCTGGGCCACGACCCGTGGCGCCGCTACCGACTCCACCCCGACCACCGCCACGCCGGCTTCCTCACCCTCGACGCGCTGGTGGCGGCGCGTGACCCGCACTACCTCCCCGAGCTCGGCCTCGAGCCGCACCGGCCGGGGCACCTGCTGCTGTGGGAGGCCGACCTTCCCAACCACGTGGAGACGGCGGTGGGCTTCGAATCGGTCAAGATCGAGGCGCTGCTGGTCCACGCCAGCCAGCGGGAGTCGACCATGGGCATCGACGACGCCGGGGCGGACGGTCGGGTCGAGGTCTTCGACGACGCCGTGCGCCGCCAGCTCCGCTCGCACGGGTGGCTGGGCGGGTTCGACGCCGGCGAGGCGTTCCGGCTGCTGTCCGACCTCTGAACCCGGGGCCGGACGCGACGACAGGGGCCCGCGGACCCCTGTCGTCGGTCACCGTCGGCGGTCGGGCCGCCGACCGGTCGGCTACCGCGTGGCCTTGCGGACGGCCTTCTTGACCGTCTTACGGGCGGCGGTGGCCTTGGCCGTCGTCTTGCGCACGGCCTTCTTCACCGCCTTCTTGGCCGTGGTCTTCCGGGCGGCGGTCTTCCGGGCCGGGGCCTTGCGGGCCGGCGCCTTCTTCACCGTCTTCTTGGCGGCGGTCTTCCGGGCCGGGGCCTTGCGGGCCGGCGCCTTCTTCACCGTCTTCTTGGCGGCGGTCTTCCGGGCCGGGGCCTTGCGGGCCGGCGCCTTCTTCACCGTCTTCTTGGCGGCGGTCTTCCGGGCCGGGGCCTTGCGGGCCGGCGCCTTCTTGACTGCCTTCTTCGCTGCGGTCCGCTTGGCGGCGGTCTTCTTGGCCGGGGCCTTGCGGGCCGGGGCCTTCTTGACCGCCTTCTTGGCTGCAGCCTTCTTTACTGCCATAGGTGCTCCCTCCTTGGAGTTCAACGCCGTCTTGAACGTCGAACCGGTGGCGAACCGGACACCCTTCGACGCCGGGATCGGTACCGCTGCACCAGTCCTCGGATTTCGTCCGACCCGGGAGGCTCGTGCGATCGGGGTGAACGTTCCGAACCCGACGACCGATACCTTCCGTCCCGCACGAACCTCGGTGACGATCGAATCGAACAACTCGTCAACCACGTCTTCGACAGTCCGTCGAGTCAACTGCACCGACTCACTGACCGCTCTGACGAGTTGTGACTTGTTCACGATCACCTCCTCAGCGATACGTAACCGGAAATATCCAAATGGGTTTTGATGCCCAGGTCAAGGACCCTGTCGTCATCCGACGTCTCGCTACGCGCCCGCGACGCGCGTCGTCGCGCGCACGCCGGACGTGCCGACGTGCCGGGGCGATGCCGATGGGGCCATGACCGTGGACAGAAAGCTGTTTGTTTGCAAGGCTTCTTCCACATCGCCGTCGACACCGGTCCGCGCTCGATCCCGACCGCGCCCGTCGGTGCACCGACGCCGGAAGCCGCTACGACCACTGCGAGGCCCCGTGACAATTCTTTGCCGAGATGACCGCGAACCACGCGACCCGGGCGCGTCGAGCGCGAGAGACGACGGGAGGTACGACCCGACGATCGACGCGACGGACCCATGACGGACGCGTCGTCGAGAGGCATCTACCTCGGCCACGAGGGAACCGAGTGGTGCTATGCGGCACCCGGACAGTCGGTGCTGGCGCTCGGTCCACCGCGCTCGGGGAAGACCTCCTCGCTCATCATCCCCAACGTGCTCTCGTCGGCCGGGCCCGTGGTGTCGACGTCGACCAAACCCGAGGTGCTCGACGCCACCGTCGGCGCCCGGTCGCGACGCGGACGGTGTCTCGTCTTCGACCCGACCGGCTCGGTGCCGACCCGGCCCGGCACCGAGCCCCTGCGGTGGTCGCCACTGCAGTCGGCCACCACGTGGAACGGTGCCCTCACCGCGGCGAGGACGCTGGTGGACGTGGCCGGCCCCACCCGGGGCGAGTCGTCGCACTGGAACGAGCGCGCCGGGCTGCTGCTGGCCACCCTCATGCACGCCGCCGCCCTCGACGGTGAGGAGATGCGCACCGTGCTCGGCTGGGTGGACCGGCGGCAGGCGATGCCGGCCCGGCAGGTCCTCGCCGGGCCGCCCGGCGGCCCCACGGACCTGGCCGACGACGCCCTGCGGGGGATCGAGGCCACCGACGAGCGCGAGCAGAGCGGCATCTGGTCGACCGCCTCGGGCGCCCTGTCCGGCTACCGCACCGAGGAGGCCCTGGCCGCCACCTCGCGGCCCACCTTCGACGCCGCCGCCTTCGTCCGGTCGGCGGACACCGTCTACGTCTGCGCCCCGGGCCACCGCCAGGCCCTGGTGGCCCCCCTGGTGGTCGGACTGGTCGAGGACGTCCGCGTCGCCGCCTACGAGCGGTCGGCCCTCGAGGGCGGCCGTCCGCCGACGGCGCCGGTCCTGCTGGCCCTCGACGAGGTGGCCAACATCGCCCCCCTTCCCACCCTGCCGTCGATGATCAGCGAGGGCGGTGGCCAGGGACTGGTGACCCTCGCCTGCCTGCAGGACCTCTCCCAGGCGCGCCGTCGCTGGCCCGGCGAGGCCGACGGGTTCCCGTCGCTGTTCGGGACCACGGTGGTGCTCCCCGGCATCGGCGATGTCGCCACCCTCGAGGCGCTCTCGGTGCTGGCCGGGGAGGAGGAGCTGCCGACCCGGACGGTCTCGGTCGGGCGCTCCCCCACCGGCCACCTCCTCACCGACGCGGTGACCGGGGGACGGCTCCAGCACGGCGAGTCGGCCGGCACCCAGTGGCGGCGTCGGCTGCCGCCCGACCTCATCGCCCGTGGCGTGCCGGGGTATGCGGTGAGCTTCGACGAGCGCAACCAGGCCGGCTGGGTCCCCCTGGCCCCGGCCCACCGGTCGGAGCCGTGGCGGAGCCTCACCGCCCTCGGTCGCGATCTCGGCATCGACCGACCGGCGCCGGGTCCCGACCTCGGGCGCTGAGCGGCTCACCGCCCCAGCCCGTCGTGGCGGCCCCGCCCCCGCTCGCGGCCGACGGCCCGGGCGGCGGCGAGGAGCCCCCCCGGCGACGGGCGACCCCGCGACCGGTCCTCAGGCCCGCCCAGCCCCGCCACCAGGGACGGACCGTCCCGCCGGGCCAGGCGCTCGACCTCCCCGGCCCGCCACCGGGGCTCGCGGGCCCGGGCCAGGGAGCCGTCGGGTGCCACCCCGGCAGCGATGCGGTCGACGACGGCCTCCACCACCGGCCCCTCGGCCCCCGCCACCGAGGCGGCGGTGACCGCCGCCACCAGGTCGCGCCGGGCCAGTACCGCGCCCGGCCGGGCGCCGGCCAGCCGGTCGGCCAGCCGGTCGGGGTCGGGACGTCCCGCCACCGCCCGGTCGGGGGCCGAGCGGTGCCGCCCCACCACCCGGGACAGCTCGCCGAGGTCGAAGCCGAGGTCGTCGGCCCGCTGCCGCCACGAGGCGGTCAGCGATGCCAGCGGCCGCTGGAGCTCCTTGTCGGGGCGGGTGGCCACGGACACCCGGTCGGGGCGGCCACCCCGCCGGGTGGCCACGTACTCGTCGATGGCGGCGGTCCGCTGGGAGAAGAGCCGGCGGAGGGCCGGGTCGACGCCCACCACGTCGCCCAGCCCGGAGGGCCGCACCTCCCAGGCCGCCCCGAGGCGGTCGGACAGCTCCAGGCGGAGGCGCGAGTGGTAGACGCCGCCGGCCGCCCGCAGGTGGGCGAAGAGCCGGCGGCTGTCCAGCGCCGACCAGGTGCCGTCGGGGCCGCAGGCCAGGTTGGCCGCCACCAGGTGGGTGTGGAGGTGGGGGTCGAGGGCCCGGCTCACCCGGTGGCGGAACTCGCCGGCCACCATGCCGGTGGAGGGAAGCAGCGACAGGGACCCGCCGGCCACCCGGCGCACCCCCACCCCCTGGCGGGACAGGTAGGCGGCGGCGTCGGCCACCGCCCGGTGGTGACCCTCCCCGGTGGCCTCGGCGATCTCCCGCGGGGCCAGGGCGTGGAGGAGGCTGACCGACTTGGGTGCGCAGAAGGTGAGGTCGTAGGCGGCCACCCCCCGGCTCCCCCGTCCCGCCCGGTACGGCTCGCCCGACCGGGGGTCGGCGCCGCCCATCACCCGCTCGAAGGCCGGGCGCTCCACCGTGCCCGCCAGGCCGAGGCCCGCCGAGGCCGGACCCGCCCACCGGCCGGGTTCCTCCAGCTCGGTGCCCTGCTCGCGGCCTTCGAGGTAGTAGCCGTGGCCGCCCTCGTGGACCACGTGGACCTTCAGCACCGGGGCTCCGCTCCCACGGGCCGACGGTACCGTCAGGGCACCCCTTATACCATCTTGTGTTGTTTCATGATGTCTGGTATTTGCGGAGGATGCGGGCGGCGGCCTCGGCGGCCAGGGTGGCGTCCTCCGGCGGGTCGACCACCACCGCCCCGGGCCCCAGGCGGAGCATCACCCGCTCCAGCCAGGCGTCGCCACCCACCGCCACCTCCATCTCGAGGCGGCCGGCCACCCGCCGGGCCGGCGACGCCGAGGGGACGGTCTCGAGCAGCCAGGCCGCCGACGGGTCGACCGACAGCCGCACGGTGCGGGTGTCGGGGCCCGGGACGAAGGTGTCGAACCCGGGCGCATCCGAGGGCTCGGCCGGCTCGGCCGGCGCCGTCCCCGCCGTCCCTGCCACCAGGTCGGCCCGGCTGATCCGGTCGACCCGGAACCGGCGTACGTCCCCGGCCAGGTCGCAGCGGGCGTCGACGTACCAGTGGCCCTCGGCGGCGAAGACCCGCTCGGGGGTGATCCGCCGGTCGGACTGCCGGTCGGTCGACGCCGAGTAGTAGGTGACGGCCAGGGTGGCACCGGTGGCGGCCGCCTGGCGGACCACCGCCAGCAGCGGCGGCTCGTCGAGCTCCACCATCAGCCGCTCGCCCCCCAGGGCCCGGTCGAGCTTGGCCAGGGCCCGCGAAAGGGCGCCGTGGGGATCGCTGCCGGCCACCGCCAGCAGGGCCCGGGCCGAGGCGGCCAGGGCGAACCCCTCCTGCGGGCTGAGTCGGCGGGGGCGCCCGAGGGCGCTGCCCAGCCGGGTCGACACCGTGGAGTCGGTGACCACGATCTCCATCAGCTGGTCCGGCGTGTAGGGCGGCAGGCCGCAGCAGGCGGCCAGCTCGAGCTCGGACACCAGCGCCCCGGGCGTGAGGCCGAACCGGTCGGCCACCTCGTCCACCGGCGCCTCCCCCACCTGGGAGAGCCAGGCCAGGATGGCCAGCAGCCGCCGGAGGCGCCCGGCGGTGTCCAGGGGGGTGGTCATCGCCGGGGACCGGAACCGGGGGCGGCGAACGCCTCGAGCCGCTCGACCACCGCCCGGCGGAGGTCGTCGGGGCCCAGCACCTCGGCGTGGTCGAGGAGGCTCAGCACCCAGGTCACGAAGGCATCACGATCGGTGACCGCCACCCGCACCACCACCCCGCCGTCGTCACCCCGCTCGAGGACGGCATCCTCCCCCACCTCGCCGACCACCCGGGCGGCCTCGGCCCCGTCCACCCGGACGTCCACGTCGGTCTCTTCGCCGGCGCCGAACCGCCACGGCTCGACGGCGAAGGCCTCGCCCACATCGAAGCCGGCGGGCAGGTCGGCCGATGCCGGGGGCCCCACCCCGGGGATGCCGTCCACCCGGTCCACCCGGAAGGTCCGGGCCTCGCCGCGATCGCGGTCGAAGCCCACCAGGTACCAGTGGCCCCGCCGGAAGCGGATGCCGGCCGGGTCGACGTGCCGGCGGTCGCCCCGGTACCCGAAGGTGACGGTGGCCGACTGGCGGAGGGCGTCGAAGAGCGGCGGCAGGGCCGGCAGCTCGGACGGCGACGGCAGGTCGACCATGGGGGCCGACAGGGTCCCGAGCCGGGGGGCGTCGGCGTCGGCCCCCAGCTTGGAGAGGGCATCGCGGCCGGTAGGCTCGCCGAGGTGGACGCCGGCCACCGCCAGGCTCAACGCCGCCTGCTCCTCCGCATCGAGACCCAGATCGGGCAGGTAGTAGGCGTCGGGGTCCACCCGGTAGCCCAACTGGTCCGGACCGTCGAGGGTCTCCACCAGCACCGGCACGCCCTCGTCGCGCAGCAGCCGCTTGTCGCGCTCGAAGGCCTGGCGCCGGGCGCTCCGGCCGTCGGGGTAGCCGGGGACCCGGTCGCCGATCTCGCGGAGGCTGAGCGGGCGCGGGGTGTCGAGCAGCGCCAGCAGCAGGTCGGTGACCCGCTCGAGCCGGTCCAGTCTCGTCATGGCCGTCAATCTAGAGGGATCGCCGTCCGGTGCCGCCCATCGCCGGCCGACCGGTGACGGGGGGCGCGGGACCCTACGCCTGGGATGCCCACCCGGCGGCCTGGGTGGTGGTGGCCGCCGGGGTCGTGGCGGTGGTGGTCGGCCACCGGCGCCTCGAGGCCCGCCGTCCGGTGCCGGTGCCCTGGACCCGCCCGGAACGGGTCCAGTTCGCCGGGGCGTGCGTGGCGGCCGCGGTGGCCCTCACCTGGCCGCTGGCCGACCTGGCCGCCCACTGGTCGCTGCTGGCCCTGGTGATCCAGCGCCTGCTGCTGGTGCTGGCCGTGCCGTCCCTGCTGCTCTACGGGCTCCCCTTCGAGGTGGTGCGGTGGCTCACCCGGCCGGCCCCGGTCGACACCGTCCTCGACTGGGTGCGGCGGCCGGCGGTGGCGGTGGTGTGGGTGACGGTGACCATGGTGGGGCTGCTCACCATCCCCCCGGTGGAGGCCATGGCCTCGTCGTCGGCCGCCCGGGGGGCGATCGACCTCCTGGTGGTGGTGACCGGGTCGGTGCTGTGGCTGCCGGTGGTGGGACGGGTTCCCGGGCCGCTCCACCTCCAGCCGTGGGGCCGATTCGGCTACCTGGTGGTGCAGGCGGTGGTGCCGGCCTTCCTCTCCTTCCTCTACATCTTCGCCCGGCGGCCGCTGTACCCCACGTTCCGCGGCGCCCACCGGGTGTTCGGGCTGGCACCCCTGAACGACCAGCAGCTCTCCGGCTTCGTCTCCAAGCTGTCGATGCTGGCGGTGCTGCTGTCGGTGGGGGCGGTGGTCCTCACCCGGGCCCACCGGCTCGACGAGGAGGCCGGGGGCGGGGAGCCCCTGGTGTGGGCGGACGTGGAGCGTGAGCTCGAGCGGGCCGACCGCCGCCAGCGGAAGGGGCGACGGGCACCGGACGCCCCACCGCCGGAGGTGGGACCGGCGGCCCCCGACGGGTCGGACTGACCGGCCGGCATCCATGGCGGACCCGGTCCGGTGTCCGTAGGCTGGCCCGGTGACCACCGCCGCCCTGCCGACCATCCGCCACCTGGTCCCCGGGACGGTGAAGGCCGGCATCGAGGAGCTGGGGGGCCGGCCGGCGATGGTGGCGCGGTCGGTGTCGGTGCGGCGGCGGGGGGCCCTGTCGTCGGACGACGGGGCCACCATGGAGGCGGCGGCCACCGATGCCCTATCGCTGCGGATCCCGTTGGTGCTGGTGATCGCCTCCAGCGGCGCCGACGTCTCCGAGGGGATGGACTCGCTGCACGGGTGGGGGCGGGCGGCCCGGGCCATCGCCCGGTGCTCGGGGACGGTGCCGGTCGTGGCGGTGGTGACCGGACCGGCCATTTCGGGGCCGGCGCTGCTGCTGGGGATCGCCGACGTGGTCATCATGACCTCCGAGGCGTTCGCCTTCGTCTCCGGTCCGGCCATGGTCCAGGAGTTCACCGGGGTGCGGATCGGCATCCACCAGCTGGGCGGCGCAGCTATGCACTCGCGGTCTAGCGGGCTGTGCGCAGTGGAGGCGGCCTCCGAGTCCCACGCCATGGAGCACGTCGACAACCTGCTCTCCTACCTGCCGGCCCACACCGACGAGGTGACCCCGAGGGGGCCGCGCCACGACCCGGCCGACCGGCCGCATCCCGAGCTGCGCGAGATCATTCCGGCCCGGGCCACCAGCTCCTACGACGTCCGCCACGTGGCCGCCGCCCTGGCCGACGACGGGGACGTCACCGAGCTGTGGGGACGGTGGTCGCCGCAGCTGGTGACGGCGGTGGGGCGGATCGACGGGCGGTCGGTGGGGTTTCTGGCCAACCAGCCCCAGGCCCTGGCCGGCACCCTCGACATCGCCGCCTCCCAGAAGGGGGCCCGGTTCGTCCGGTTCTGCGACGCCTTCAACCTCCCGCTGGTCACCCTGGTGGACACCCCGGGCTTCCTGCCCGGCAAGGACCTCGAGTGGCGGGGGATGATCCGCCACGGGGCCGAGCTGGCCTTCGCCTACGCCGAGGCCACCGTGCCCCGGGTGTGCGTCATCCTCCGCAAGGCGTTCGGCGGGGCGTACATCGTGATGGACTCGCGGGGGCTGGGCAACGACCTCTGCTTCGCCTGGCCGTGCGCGGAGATCGCGGTGATGGGGGCCGAGGGGGCCGTCCAGATCCTCTACCGCAACTCGACGGTCGAGGAGCGGGCCGGCCTGCAGGCCGACTACAGCGAGGCCTTCCTGACGCCGTGGCAGGCGGCGGAGCGGGGCTTCGTCGACGCCGTCATCGACCCGGCCGACACCCGGGCCACGGTGGCCCGGGCGCTCGGGGCGCTGGAGAGCTCACGGGAGCACCTCCCCGGTCGCAAGCACACCATCGGCCCGCTCTGAGGGGCTGATCCGCCGTCGACATCAGCCGTCACATGGAACACGCCGGGACCGCCCCGGCCGGCGGAGGTCTCGACTCCGGTGTCGGTGCCGCCTCCTCCGTATTCGGTCGACCCGTGCCCCGACTCGATCGACACCTCTCCCAACAGGCCTGTGTCGCCGGGTGGGTGGCGGCGACCGTCCTCTTCCTTCTCCTGTCGGGTACCTGGTACCACCTCGGCGGCCTGCCGGGGGACGCCGCGGAGAGTGCAGTCCCCGCGGTCGCCATCGCGCACGGTGAGTTCCGCTGCGCCTACCCTCCCCGGGTCCGTTCTTCCGTTCCCCCGCTTTATCCGGTGGTGGCGGGCGGGGTCATGGCGGTGACCGGTATCGGAAGGAGCGGCCTTCCGCCGGCCTGGGTCTCGACGTCGGGCTGCCGAGTCCCACCATCGAAGGTAGACGTCCACCATGGCGCCGTCCGGCCGGTCCTCCTTCTCGGCGTGCTGGGATGGCCGGTCCTGCTGGCCGGCTTCGTGGGACTCCTCCGAGCTGCAGGCCGGGGACGGAACGGGTGGGAGGTGCTCGGTGTGTGCTTGGTCGGCTGCCTCCCCCAGGTCGCCGCACCACTCGTGCAGTTCTTCCATCCCGAAGACCTCCTCGCCATGGGGCTCATCCTCGGAGCCCTGGCCACGGCCACCCGCAGCCGATGGGTGGCCACCGGAGCGCTCATCGGGCTGGCGTGCTGTGCCAAGCAGTACGCGATGCTGGCCGGCGTGCCGCTCCTGGTGGCCGTCCCCCATCGTCAGCGTCTGCGGTTCGTGGTGGCAGCCCTGGTCGCCGCAATGGCCGTCGTCATCCCATTCGGGCTCCTGGTCGGAAGAGGTATGTACCTGGCGTTGATCGGCGCCGACGCCACGTCGGCGGGAACCGGCACGCTGGTGGGCGGTCTGCACCTCACCGGCGCGTCGCTGGTGGTCGTCTCGAGAATCCTTCCGCTGGCCCTCGCGGCCCTGCTCGCCGGCTGGGCGCGCTGGCGCCTGCCGCAGGCACTGTGTGATCCGGTGCCCCTGGTGGCGTTGGTGGCCGGATCCCTGGCACTGCGTCTGGTGTTCGAAGTGAGTCTGTACGACTACTACTTCATGGCGCTCTGCGTGTCCCTCGTGACCCTCGACATGGTGGCCGGGAGGCTGCGCAGGGAGACGATCGCCTGGATCATCGTGGCCGCCGCCTTCTTTCCGCCGGTCTACGACCACCTGGTACCGGTAGAGATGGCCCACCCCCTGCCGGTGCAGCTGGCTCTCGTCGTCTCTGGGTTGGCGATCGGCCTGGTGCCCCTCGCCGGTGCACGTCGGTCCGGTCCTCCGGATGCGGCCGCCGGCTGACCGGGCGGCCTGGACGCACTCCGCCCCCTGCCGGGAGGCAGGGGGCGGAGTGGTCAGACTGTTGCGCTGCCGTCTATCAGGTGGCGGCGGTCGGGAACTTGTTGGCGACCCAGGCGGTGTTGTGCGTGCCCGAAGTGGTGATGCCGGATCCAACGTCGGCACTGCACACTCCGAAGGTGCTCGTCCAGGAGGCGTAGTACGTGCCGGCATTTGCCGCCTGAGGCCACGCTGCGATGGCGGTGGTGTCGTCCGTGCCGGCCACGGCTGCGGCCTGTGCGGTCGTCTCATTGGTCAGGATGCCCCAGCACACGTTGGTGGCGGACTCAGCCACCAGGATGATCCCGTTACCGGTGCCGTCCACGGCCACGGAGATGTGGTTCTGGCCGGTGGAGGCAACAGCATCGGTGTCGAAGGTCAGTGCCGGCTCAGACGCCGTCAGGGAAGCCTTCAGCGCGTCCACACGCATCACGACCGGCGGACCGGCGGAATAGGTCCCGTAGCTCTGGTTGTTGCCGTAGACGGCCTTGGCGTTGGTCAGGGCGGTGTTCAGGTTTTGCTGCGCAGAGCGGTCCTGCGCCCCACCCTTCACACCGAGGAAGGTCGGGATGGCGATGGCGAGCAGAATCGCCATGATGAGCAGGACGACCATGAGCTCGATGAGGGTGAAGCCCGCATCGGCCTCTCCCTCGAGCTTGGCGTCCCGGCGCTCGTTCAAGTGCCGGACGATGGATGTGAGCATTGAGTCCTCCTCGGAATCAAATGAATTGGATGTGAGTGAAACTGAATGAACCGACTGCGATTTCTCTATCGGCGTGAAATTCCTCGACCTTGAGGAGTTTTTCGCACCCGCCGCACTCCTTGGGGATGACGTTTCCATCTCGAACACATGAGGTCGCTGCTGACGTCAGCCCCAACGCTTCACGCCGCCCCGTGAGCTGAGCCCACCGCGTCTGCGGAAACGCCCTTCCAGTAGGGGAAACGGTGGTTGTCGGGACCCAGCGATCCCCATACGGACGGGCACTTCAAAGTGAACGGTCACCGCACCCGTCACGTCATCGTGGAACCCGGTGGCACCGGCGTCGTGTGATGGACTCCGGCCTCACCCGGTTGCCCTTCAACAGCTTCGAGGCCAACGCCACCTGGATGATGACCGTGGCCCTGGCCGTCGATCTCGTTCGGGGGTTCCAGCTCCTGTGCTGTGACGGTGCTTGGAGCGATGGCCGGCCGAAGGCGCTCCGCTGGGGCGTCCCGACTCCCTCTGCGGGGTCACGCCGGACCACAAATCACCGCGTTGCGCCCGCTGGCAACACCGCATCTGGCAGTCGTTCGGCTGGCAGAGCCGACATCTCTGCAACCGACGACCGTCAATGGGAAGCGTGAAGCGTTGGGGTTAGTGGATGAGTTTGATGTAGCTGAACATCGGGAGATAGAGGCAGATCACCATCGTCCCCACCATCACGCCCATGACCAGCGTCAGCAGCGGTTCGAGCAGGGAGGTCAGGTTCGACACGGTGCTGGCCACCTCTGCGTCATAGAACTCCGCGACCTTCTGCAGCATGTTGTCGAGTGCACCGGTCTGCTCACCGACTTCGATCATCTGGACCACCAGTGAGGGGATGATGTCCTCGTGCTCGCGCAGCGGGTCCGCCAGGGGGCGCCCTTCGCGAACCCCATCCTTCGCCAACAGCAGAACGTCGCCGACCGTTCGGTTGCCGGCGGTGTCAGCGCAGATGTCCAGCGACTCCAGAATCGGAACCCCAGACGAGATCAACGACGCCAGGGTGGACGTGACGCGGGCCAGTGCGACCTTGTGGAACAGCGGACCGAAGATCGGGGGACGGAGCTTGAAGCGATCGAATCGAACTCGTCCGTTCTCCGTCTGGATCCACTTCCGGAACAGGATGACGGCGCCCACCACGCCGACGATGATGACCAATGCCCAGATGCTGGTGATGATCTTCGACAAGTCGATGAGCAGTTGCGTCGGGAGCGGCAACTTGCCCCCGAGCGAACTGAAGAGGTTCTGGAACACCGGCACGATGAACACGATCATGGCGATGAAGATCAGTCCCATGACCGAGATCACCACGGCCGGGTAGGTCATCGCTGAACGGATGGTCCGGTTCAGGTCAGCCTGCTTTTCGATGGTACTGGCCAGCTTCGCCAGGACCTCATCGAGGTTACCGCCGACCTCGCCGGCGGCCACCAGGGTGCAGTACAGGTTGGAGAAGACCTTGGGGTGCCGCGCACAGGCGGCCGACAGGGCGGACCCGTGCTCGACGTCGAGACGAACGGCGCTGATGACCCGGGCCAGCTCGGCGTTGTCGACCTGGCCGGCCAGGATCCCCAGCGACCGGACCACCGACAGGCCGGAGTCGACCATGGTGGAGAGCTGGCGGGTCACGACCGCCACCTCGCGGAGCTTGACCCGGTCCGAGAAGCCCGGGATCTTGATCTCGGTCTTCATGTTGATCTGGGACTTGGGCGTCACCGAGATCGGCATGTAGCCCATCTCGCGGAGCTTGCGCACGACCAGCGCCATGCTGTCGCCCTCGAGCTGCCCCTCGACCAGGCTGCCCGATCGGTCGCGGACCTTGTAGTCAAACGTCAGTGCCATGGTGCCCCTCTTCGGAAATTCATTGCCGACGACTACGAATTCAGGTGGTTGCGGAGATCTTCCTCGTTACGCGACCGGTCGTAGGCCACGCTCTCGGAGATGAGACCGTCATGCACCAGCCTCGAGAGGCCCTGGTCCATGGTCTGCATGCCGAATGATCCGCCGGTCTGCATCAGCGAGTAGATCTGGTGGGTCTTCGACGACCGGATGAGGTTCCGGACGCCGGACGTGCAGACGAGGACCTCGCAGCAGGCGATCCGGCCGGTCCCCTCGGCGTTCAGGATCAGCTGCTGGGTCACCACGCCCTCGAGGGTGGCCGCCAGCATCACCCGGATCTGCTCCTGTTGGGAAGTGGGGAAGACGTCGATGATCCGGTCGACCGTCTGGGGCGCGTCCTGGGTGTGCAGGGTGGCGAAGACCAGGTGGCCCGTCTCCGCGGCGGTGAGCGCCGTCGAGATCGTCTCGAGGTCGCGGAGCTCGCCGACCAGGATGACGTCGGGGTCCTGTCGGAGCACCCGGCGGAGCGACTCGGCGAAGGAGAAGGTGTCCTCGCCGATCTCGCGCTGGTTGATGATCGAACGCTTGTGCTCGTGGAGGAACTCGATCGGATCCTCCACCGTCACGATGTGGAGGGGCTTGGTCCGGTTGATGATATCGATGAGGGAGGCCAGCGTGGTCGACTTCCCCGAACCGGTCGGCCCGGTGACGAGCACCAGTCCCCGGCGGAGCTCGGTGAAGGTCTTGACGGTGTCGGGGACCCCGAGCGAGTCGAACATCGGCATCTCGTGAGGGATGGGTCGCATAGCGGCGGCCACCGTGCCCCGCTGCATGGACACGTTCACCCGGAAGCGGCCGACGCCGGCGATGGAGTGCGAGGTGTCCAGCTCCAGCTCCGCCTCGAACCGCTCGCGCTGGGATGCCGGCAGGATGCCGAACACCATGTCGCGGATGGTCTCGTTGCCCAGCTTCGGGCAACCCTCGATGGGTCGGATGGCACCGTGGAGGCGGATGCTGGCCGGCATCTGGGCGGTGAGGTGGAGGTCCGAGGCGCCTACCGACACTGCGTACCGGAGAAGGTCGTCAATGTGGAGGGGAACGGTGTCGTCACTGGGCGCCACCGTGGGCATCGGGCCGGCCAGGATGCGGTCCTCCTCCTGTTGGACCGCGGAGCCCCCGTGGTCCGGGCCGGCCCCCGCGGTGGCCGGCCGGGCCGGGGCGGGTGCCGAGAGCGAGGCGATCAGGGAATCGATGACGGTCGGGTCAGCCAGCACCGGCATCACCCGGTAGCCCACCTGGCCGGAGAGAGCCTGCACCATCTCGTCGGTCGGTGGTTCGCCGAAGGCCACCGCCAGCTGTCCGCCGTCCGCCTTGACCGCCACCGCTCCGTACTCGCGGGCGGTGGCTGCAGGGACGAGGGCCAGTGTCTGCCGGTCGGGCATGGCCGCCGCCAGGTCCACGGCGGGGAGCTGGGCGAGCTGGGCGAGGGCCCCGACCACCACGCCGGGGAGCGCCACCTGTCGCTCGATCAGCAGACGCGCCAGGGGCTGCCCGGTCGACTGGGCCTCGGTGAGGAGCGGCGACAGGTTCGTCTCGGTGGCGTAGCCGCCGTTGACCAGCGCCTGGGCGAGGCGGAGAGACCAGGCGGTATGGGCTCCGGCGGAGACCGACGTCACGCCACCACCCGCAGTACTTCCTCGAGGGTGGTCTCCCCCTCCATGGCCTTGCGGAACCCACTCTGGCGCAGGGTCACCATTCCCTGCGACACCGCCATCCGATGGATGTCGTCCACCGATCCCCCTTCGATGATCAACCGCTCGATCTCCTCTGACATCGGCATCAGCTCGGCCAGTGCCTTCCGGCCACGGTAGCCCGTGTTGGAGCAGGCAGTGCAGCCAATCGCCCGGAAGAACGTCGGCTCGCTCCCCATCTCCTCGATCTCCTCGACGCGCCATCCGCCGGCGAGGATCTCCGCCTCGGTCACCTCGTAGGGCTCCTTGCAGTGCACGCAGAGCCGCCGGGCGAGCCGCTGGGCGAGGACGCCGGAGATCGACGAGGTGACGAGGAAAGACTCGAGGCCCATCTCGATCAGGCGCATGGGCGTGGACGCCGCGCTGTTGGTGTGGAGGGTGGCCAGCACCATGTGGCCGGTGAGGGCGGCCTCGATGGCAATGACCGCCGTCTCCTTGTCGCGGATCTCCCCGACCAGCACGATGTCCGGGTCGGATCGGAGGATCGACTTGAGGGCCGAAGCGAAGGTCAGGCCCGCCTTGATGTTGAGCTGGACCTGGTTGATCCCCTGCAGCTGCAGCTCGACCGGGTCCTCCACGGTGATGATGTTCTTCTCCGGGGAGTTCAGCGCCGTCAGCGTGGTGTAGAGGGTGGTCGACTTCCCCGAGCCGGTGGGACCGGTGACCAGGATGGTCCCGTAGGGCTTGGTGAAGATGCCCTCGTAGGTGGCCAGCAGGTCCTCGTCGAACCCGAGGTCGGGGAAGCCGAGGACGACGCTGGACTTGTCGAGCACCCGCATCACGATCTTCTCGCCGTGGATGGTGGGGAGGGTGGCCACCCGGAGGTCGATGCCCTTGTTGCCGACGTTGAGGGAGATCCGCCCGTCTTGGGGGATGCGGTGCTCGGCGATGTTCATGTCCGCCATCACCTTGAGCCGGGTGGTGACCGCCGCGGCGATGGACCGCGGGGCGGTGGAGACATCGTGGAGGACGCCGTCGATGCGGTACCGGATGCGGAGGTCCTTGGCGGTGGGCTCCACGTGGATGTCCGAGGCCCGCTCGTTGAGGGCCTGGACCACCAAAAGGTTGACGTACCGGACGATCGGCGCCTCCTCGGTGATCGCCTGGATGTCGTCGATCGACGACCCCTCGTCGCGGTCGAACTCGAGGGAGGCGGCCTGGGCCATGTCCGAGGCGTCGCCCCCGCCGTGGTAGGCCCGCCCGAGGTACGTGCTGATCTGGCTACGGGTGGCCACCACGGTGATGAAGTTGCGCCCCATGATGGTGCGCAGGTCGTCCATGGCGAACACGTCGGTCGGGTTGGAGGCGGCCACGATGGGCGTACCGTCGTCCTCGGCGATCACCAGCACGTTGTGGTGCCGGGCGGTCGCCTCGGGGATGAGCGCCGAGGCGGCGTAGTTGACCCCGGCGGTGTCGAGGTCGACGAACTCGAGGCCCATCTCATTGGCCATGCCCCACATCAGGTCCGCCTCGGTGACGAGGGACCGGGCGGTGAGGATGCGGGCGATGCTCTGGCCGGTCCGGTCGTGCTCCTCGATGACCGATTCCATGTCCTCGACCGACACCCGACCGCCCTCGACCAGCACCTTGGCCAGCGGTGGCATGGTCGACTCCGGCCCGGCCGTGGCGGCGGCATCGCTGTGCTGCTCCTCGAACGAGGCCACCGCCTCCTCGACCAGGTCGGCGGTGGCAGCCACCGAGTCCACCTGCTCCACCTGCTCCCCGAAGGTGGGAATCTCCACTGCCCGGGCGAAGTGGGCCAGGTCGTCGGCACTGGCCGCCAGTGCCTCGGGCGTGCCCACGCTGGTGTCGAAGGTGAAGTCCGCCAGGGTGGCCGGGTCGGCGGCGAACGGGGTCGCCTCGTCGGCGGCCACCGCCTCGTCCACGGCGACCTCGTCGCCGGCGCCGGGTGCGGCCGACTCCTCGGACGAGTCGATGGGCTCGGCCATCAGGTCCTGCCAGGGGGCGTCCTCGGTGACGGCCGCCTCCTTCGACTTCTCCTCGGCCTCGGGCACCTCCTCGACGGGGGCCGGGGGCTTCACCACCGCCTCCTCGACGGGTGCCTCTTTGACCGGGGCGGGGGCCGGGGTCGAACCGTTCCGACCCTGGGCCGGGGCTACCTCGTCGTCATCGTCGTCGGAGGGGAGGAACGCCGAACCGAAGAGCGACAGCCCGAGAGGGTCGTCACCGTCCACGGACACGTCGTCCCCGGGCGCCGCCCCGTAGAGCTCGTCGAGGACGGCACCGATCTGCTGGCGGGAGGCGACCACCGAAATGAAGTCGCGTCCCACCGAAGCCCGGAGGGTGTCCAGGGCGAACACGTCGTCGGGGTTGGCGATGGCGATGACCGGCGTGCCGAACTTCCGCTTGACCGCCACCACGTGGTGGCGGCGGGCAACTGCCTCGGGAAGGATCTCCGCGGCACCGGGATCGATGGCGTACGTCTCGAGGTCCACGAACTCGAGATCGTGTTCACTGGCCAGGTAGCGGATCGCGTCGACGTCGGTCATAACGTCTTCATCGGCACACTCGCGGTCGACATTGAATCACGGCCTCCCCGTGGTTCATTCTGCGCCCGTGCACGCGCAGCAGAACGTCGGTGACCGTCACTTCCGGAAGCATGCCCCCTGCCGATCCGCCCGAGGTGGTGCTACCGTATGTGGGTCCTTCGCAACCAGGCAGGCATCCACTTTGCCACCTCCATGACACTGGCTCAAGGGTCGATTGTCGGCCGGAACCGGGTGCCGCCGGTGGAGCGTGCCGGGATCTTCCCCGGTCCCGGATGACCCCCGCGATGCAGACTGCCCACCTCCCCCTCGCCGCCGCCGAGGCCGTGGCGGTGCTCGCCGGGCTGTTCATCGGCTCCTTCCTCAACGTGGTCGTCTACCGCGCCCCCCTCCACCTGTCGGTCTCGACACCGCGCTCCTTCTGCCCGGTGTGCCGCCGCCAGCTGTCAGCGTGGGAGAACGTGCCGGTGGTCTCGTGGGTGGTGCTCCGGGGTCGCTGCCATGGGTGCGGCACCCGGATCTCGATCCGGTATCCGCTGGTGGAGCTGGCCACGGCCACGGCCTTCGCCCTGGTGACCCTGGCCTGGCGGGGCTCCGCTCCGTCCGTCGGGTACGGCGCGCTGTCGGCGACGGTGCTGGCCGTCGTCCTCATCGACGCCGGTGAGCTCCGGGCCCCGCTGGCCGTGGCGGCCATCGGGACTGCCATCGGGGACGCCGCCCTGATCGGGGCGTTCGCCTGGGACCGCCGCCTGGCCCTGCTGCTCGGCGCCCAGATCGGCGCCCTGGCGGGGAGTGCCCTCCTCGGCATCCTCCGCCACCGTGATCCGGCGTGCGACCGCCCGATCGGCATCGGCCGCACGGCACTGGTCCCCGCCGGCTGCTGGCTGGGAGGACTCGGGGCGGTGGCGGCCGGCGCCGGGCTGGTGGCCGGGCTGGTGGCCGTCGGGCTCAGCCTGGCCGCCGGCCGACACGCCGACGGGGCCGACCCGGGGTCCGGGGCCACCCGGCTCCTCCGCCGTCCGATCGTCATCGCCGTCCCCGTCGCCCAGGTGGTGGGCCTGGTCGTCTTCGCCTGGCGGTGGTGATCGTCGCCCCCGTCGAACCTACGATGGGCGCATGACGACGTCGGAACCGGGCGGTCCTCCCCGGATCGGGGGATCCGCCCCCGGGCGGCATCCCCGTCAGGTGGTCGTCGTCGACGATCACGAGCTGCTTCGGGCCGGCACCCGGCGAATCCTGGACGACGCCAGCGGGTTCACCGTCACCGGGGAGGCGGCGGACGGGATGACCGCGCTGTCGGTGGTCGACAGTCTGCTGCCGGACGTGGTGCTGGTGGACATCCGGCTCCCCACCATCAACGGCATCGAGCTGGCCCGCCGGATCGTGGCCTCCCACCCCGACATGGTGGTCATCATCCTCAGTGCGTACGACGACGAGGACTACGTCCGGGCGGCGCTGACCGCCGGCGTGTCCGGCTACCTGCTGAAGACGACACCGAGCCCGGACCTGATCAGCGCTATCGAGGAGGCGTGCACCGGTGCGACCGTCCTCGACCGGGCGCTTCCGCCCGGGCACGGCGGTGGGGACCCGAAGGCGGACGGTACCGCCCGGACCGCGCTGACCGCCCGCGAACAGGAGGTCGTCGGACTGGCTGCCCGGGGGCTGGCCAACAAGGCCATCGCCAAGCACCTCGGCATCAGCTCCCGGACCGTAGAGGGTCACCTCAACCACATCTTCGAGAAGCTGGGCACCACCTCACGCACCGAGCTGGTCCACTACGCTCTCACCAGCGGCCTGCTGCGGGCGACCGACGCCCGGCCCGAGGACGCCATCCCGTGACACCGGACGTGCGACCGGTCGACGTGCCCGAACTCGGCGTCCCTCCTCCGGCCATCGGGCAACCCGAACCACCCCGGCCGGTCCCCGATACCAACCGACCGTGGGCCAACTCGCGCTTCTGGATGCTCCAGGTGATCGTCCTCGCCATCTACCTGGTCAGGCTGGCGGTCAGCGTGGCCTTCCACCTCGACGCGACATCGCCGGCGGTGGAGCTCACCACCGTGGCGGTCTTCCTCATCCCGGTGATGCTGGCGGCCCTCAACTTCGGGCTGGCATGCGCCGTCCTCACCTCGGCTTGGGTGACTGTCCTGGCCATCCCCCGCTTCGTCATCTACGTGGACGACCAGGACGCCGTGGGTGCCTGGGCCGAGGTGATGCAGGTGGCTGTCCTGAACGTGATCGCGGTCCTGGTGGGCTACCGGGTGTCCGCCGAGCGGCGTGCCCGCCGGGTGGCCGAGGCGGCGGAGCAGGCCCATCTCCGCGCCGAGGCGCTCTACCGCAACCTGTTCGACTCGAATCAGGCACCAATCCTGATCACCGACACCGAGGGGCGGGTGGTGGAGGCCAACGCCTCGGCCTACCGGGTGTTCCCGCGGTGCGACCGCGTGGGGATCACCTCGGCCGACGCCCCCACCGGGTTCCCGCGTTTGGTGGACGTGATCGGACCCGAGGCCGCCGGTCAGGTGCTGAGCCACCTGGTGGCGGCCCGTTCCGTCACTCCCTCCGACGCTCCCGATGTACCGGGCGGCGACCGGGTGGAACCGGTCCCGATGGTGGTCGACGGGGAGCGGATCCTGTTCCGCCCGACCTCCACCGCTCTCGACGGGGTGGACGGTATCCGGGGCATGCAGGTCACCTTCGAGGACGTCACTGCGGAGACCCGCCGGCATGACCGGCTGGAGGCCTACACCGGCCAGGTGGTGCTCGGCCAGGAGGAGGAGCGCCGGCATCTGGCCCAGGAGCTCCACGACGGTCCGGTGCAGACCCTCATCCACCTTTGTCGCCAGATCGACGCCGTCGAGCGCCCGGCCGGTGAGCAAGGCGAGGACCGGTTGGCCCTCGCTGACCTCCGGGTGATCGTGGAAGGCGCAGTGGCCGATCTCCGCGGGATCGCCAAGGGCCTGCGTCCCTCGATCCTCGACGACCTGGGTCTCGTGGCGTCGGTCTCCCAGCTGCTCTCCGACATCGAGCGCCGCAATCCGCTCCGGACGTCCATCGGGGTCATCGGGGTCGAACAGCGCCTCGGCCCCGAGGTCGAGCTGGCCCTCTTCCGGGTGACCCAGGAGGCCCTCTCGAACGTCGAGCGGCACGCCAAGGCCGGCCGGGTCGATGTCGGGCTCGACTTCAACGATGCCGGGCTGCGCCTCCTGATCCGGGACGACGGCGTGGGCGTGCCTCGGACGGTGGTCGCCGGGGGGGCCGTCGCCGGCTCGATGGGTCTCCCCGGCATGGCCGAACGGACCCGCCTCATCGGTGGGACCTTCGCCATCCACTCGGGAGACGGCCCGGGCACCACGGTGGAGGTGTGGGTACCGAAGGGCGCCATCCTCGTCAGCTGATGCTCCGACCTGGTCTTCGGCCCAGCATGCCCAGGTCAGGACCCCTGTGGCTCAACGAAGAGTTGTCACACGACCGCAACCGTTCTGCGGTTTGGACGACACCCGCCGATGGCACAATCGCATCATGGATCCGGTCGTCATTGAGTCGTGTCACAGCACCTGGGTGGTCGACCTCGAGAATTCCCGGTTCAAGAGGATCCTGAAGGGACTCTCCACTACCCAGGCGTCGACCGGATGGCGGGGATGCTACGGACTGGAGATCGACCCGCACTCCGAGTCCTTCGTGGTCCTCCTCAACCCGGAAGGGACCCGCCTGCTGCGGAGTTGGCGGCACGTCGACCACTGCTCGCAGTGCGGGGGTGAGGCCACCTCGGAGCTCACCCTCGACGAACTTCGAGCCGTCGCCCTCCGATAGCCCGACCGGTCGCGGTCGGCTCCCGGCACAACAAGGTCTGGGTTCCCGCTCAAGGCTCCGTTACACTCTGACGATCCAGTCATAGACGGATGGACACCGGCCGTGGTGCTGGATTCCGGTAGCGAGTGCAACGGGGGAAGATGTCGATGACATCCACAGGGCCCACTTCGACAGCGACGGGGACCGGAGATCCCGTCGCGCCGGTCAATCCGAGGATCCTCCACGAGCAGCTCGAGGCCGTCCGTAGCTCGCAGTCCGAGCTGGCCCGGACCGTCGAACACCTCGCCGCCCTGATCGCGGATTTCGACGCTCACGCACAACCTGCCGCCACTACCGTACCCGGGGCCGCGCCTCCGCCGCCGCCGCCCGGGTTCCAGACCACCGCCCCGCCACCGCCCGGGTTCCAGACCACCGCCCCGCCACCACCACCGGCGGAGCTCCAGACCGCGCCTCCTCCCCCGCCACCACCACCGGCGGGGTTCCAGACCACCGCCCCGCCACCACCACCACCGGCGGGGTTCCAGACCACACCTCCTCCCCCGCCGCCTCCGGCAGCATTCGCCCCGCCCCCGCCGCCGGGGTTCCAAACCACGCCTCCTCCGCCGCCGCCTGCGGCGTCGAATCCCCTCGATGCTCTGCTCGGTGACGCATTCGTCGCGCCGCCAGCTGGTGTGGCCCCACCGGCCAGCACCATGCCGGCACCGACGGCGCCCAACTCGGTCGGCCCGACCACCCCCGCATCTGCCGCCACCGGCGACGTCATCACCGACCGCAGCCAGGTGCCCGAGCCGCTCTTCTTCGTGCCGCAGCTGCTCCCCGACCGCGAGCCCGACGCTCCGGTGACGGCGTCCAGCCAATCGGCCGGCGGCGCGGCTCTCGACACGCTGCTCGGGAACGAGTTCGAGCGGAGTGGTACGCCGACGACGACCCCTCCGGCCGCACCCGTGCGTTCGAGGCCGTCGACCGAGCAAAACATCGCACCGCCGCCGCCACCCGCCGCGGCGTCGCCGGCCCCGGGGTTCACCGCACCGCCGCCGCCACCCGCCGCGGCGTCGCCGGCACCGGGGTTCACCGCACCACCGCCTCCCCCTCCCCCGTCGGCTGCGGAAGCAGCACCACCACCGCCACCGCCACCACCGCCACCGCCACCACCGCCACCGCCACCGCCGCCACCCGCAGAGGCGGCGCCGGCGCCGGTCGAAGCGCAGTCGTTCGCCTCCGCGGCCGCGATGGTGAACGACATCCTGAGTGCCACGCCGGAGGCCAGGCACGAGCAGTCCGCGGGGCATTCGCCGAGCGAAGCCGGTGAGACGGACGATGCGGGCGATCAGGTCGACGCCGCGCCCAAGGACATCCCGATCACACCGGACTTCTTCACCTCGACCCCGAAGCGCTCGAGGTTCCGCCGCTAAGCCAGGCGCTGGGCCGAGGTCAGAGCGAGGGACTCCGCTTCCACATGCCGGCGGTCCCGCCGGTCTTCTCCCACAGCATCAGCTGTCCGATGCTCATGGTGCGGTCGGCCGTCTTACACATGTCGTAGACGGTGAGGGCGGCGATGGCGCAGGCGGTCATCGCCTCCATCTCGACGCCGGTGCGGTCGACGGTCTCCACCTTGGCCTCGACCTCGACATAGTCGTCGCCGATGGTGAAGTCCACGTGCACCGCCCCGACGAGCAGCGGGTGGCACATGGGCACCAGATCGGCGGTGCGCTTGGCGGCCTGAATGCCGGCCACCCGTGCGGCTGCCAGGACGTCACCCTTGGTGATGGCGTTGTTCGCCACTTTGGCGGTCGTCTCCGGTTTCATGGCCACCCGGCAGCGGGCCAGGGCCCGTCGGTGGGTGGGCTCCTTGGGTGAGACATCCACCATCCTGGCCCCGCCCAGTGGATCGAGATGGCTCAGGCTTCGATCGGTCATGCGGGGGTCCGGTCGGTCACGAGGGACAGTGTAGGGGACGGCCGTCGATTGCCGAATCTGGCACTCTCTCGGGTAGACTGCCAAAAGGTAGCGACCGCACACCCCGAAAGGACCGCCGACGTGCCGACCTACGAGTACCGGTGTGACCACTGCGACCGCACGTTCGACGTGGTCCAGTCCTTCCACGACGACGCGCTGACCGCGTGTCCCACCTGTGGCAACCCCGTCCGCAAGGTGTTCGGGAACGTGGGGATCGTGTTCAAGGGCAGTGGCTTCTACAAGACGGACAGCCGGTCCGGGGGATCCTCCGGCCCGAAGGAGTCGAAGGAACCGGCCGCGGCGTCCTCCACCTCCGGTGACACCGCCGGCACCTCCGGTGACACCGCCGGCTCCGGCGACACCGCCTCCAAGGCATCCACCACCAAGGACAAGAAGCCGGCGGACAGTGCCAAAAAGCCGGCGACTTCCGCATCCAAATCCAAAACCTCCACGCCGGGCGGGGGCGCGGCCAAGGCTTCCTGACAACTGCTCACTCCATCCGTGATGGTTTTCCTCCAATAGCGAGGTCCGGCCTCGCGCCAAATTCTCCTCGCATTTTCGGCTGATACCGCCGTACACTGCGGGGATGGACAGAAGTGACCTCGACCGCCTGCTCATTCTGCTCGCCGAGCTCAACGGCTCGGATCTACATGTAAAAGCCGGCGCCCCGCCGAGGGTCCGCGTGGCGGGCGCGCTCCGCCTCCTCCCCGACGAGCCGCGGTTCACGGCCGAGGAGACCCTGGAGCTGGCGGAGTCGATCATGCAGCCGTCGGTGCGCGAGAACTTCGAGAAGCACCACGAGGTCGACTTCGCCTACAGCGTGGCCGGCACCGGGCGCTTCCGCGTCAACGCGTTCTACCAGCGTTCGTCGGTGGCCCTGGCCATGCGACTGGTGCGCACCAGCGCTGCTACCGTCACCGAGCTGGGCCTCCCCGAGGCGGTCACCCGGCTCTCCGAGGAGCAGCGGGGTCTGGTGCTGGTGACCGGCCCGACCGGTTCTGGCAAGACGACCACCCTGGCGGCCATGGTCGACCACATCAACCACACCCGGGCCTGTCACGTGGTCACCATCGAGGATCCGGTCGAGTACCTCCACCGCGACGACCTGGCCGCCATCGACCAGCGCGAGGTCGGGTTCGACACCGACAGCTTCGGGAGCGCCATGCGGGTGGTCCTGCGGCAGGACCCCGACGTCATCCTGGTCGGTGAGATGCGCGACTTGGAGACCGTCTCCGCGGCGCTGACGGCCGCCGAAACGGGCCACCTGGTGCTCTCCACCCTCCACACCATCAACGCCACAGAGACGATCAACCGCATCGTCGACTTCTTCCCGCCCCACCAGCAGAGCCAGACCCGGGTGAGCCTGGCCGGGTCCCTGAAGGGGATCATCTGCCAACGGCTCATCCCTACCGCCGACGGCAAATCGCGGGTGCCGGTGCTCGAACTTCTGGTGATCAACGGTCGCATCCAGCAGGCGATCCTGGACCCGCTCCAGACCAGCGACATCGAGGGCATCGTCGCCGACGGCGAGTACTACGGCATGCGGACCTTCGACCAGTCGCTGGCCGAGCTGCTGTCGTCGGGCACCATCGAACTCCGCGAGGCGATGACGGCCGCCACGAACCCGCACGACCTGAAGGTGATGCTCGAGCGGCGGGGCATCATCCAGACCGGTCAGTTCGCCTCCTCGCACTTCGCCTGATCCGGTCGTCGGCCGCGTCCCGACGGTGATCCGGAAACGATCCGCAGGTGCCTGCGGCGTGCGTGCGGCGCCACCGATTCGCGCGTGTTCGGCAGACCGTGGTGCTCAAGCTCGTCGCCGATCGTTCCGATAGAACACCGGCAGTACCGACATCGCGATGCCTTCCATCGGACGGCGCCGAGCGTTGTCGGAGAACCGAAAGAAATCAGGTGTCACGAGATGTCGACGCGCTATGGTGATGCGGTTCCCGACACCGAACACGTCGGAACTTCGGGGGCGGTGCTCCATGGAATGCGAGTCGGGGTGCGCAGCTCATTGCGCTTTGAGGGGAGCGTTTGAATGGCACAGGTGATCGTCGGTCTCGACATCGGCACCAGCGCCGTACGAGCAGCGGAGTTGGACGTCGGTTCGTCGAAGGTGGAGCTCGTCACCTACGGGCAGGTCGGGCTGCCCCCCGGGTCGATCGTCGACGGTGAGATCCACGACCGAACCGCGGTGAGCGAGGCCATCTCGCGGCTCTGGCAGAACGGGCAGTTCTCCACCTCCACGGTGGTCGTCGGCATCGCCGGGCTCCGGGCCATCACCCGCGAGATCGACCTCCCCTACGTGCCCGACAACGAAGTCGACAGCGCCGTCCGGTTCCAGTCGGAAGAGGTCATCCCCTTCCCCCCGGACAAGACCATCCTCTCCTCGCAGATCCTGACCGACTACACCTCGCCCGAGGGCGACAAGATGCGACGGGTGCTGGTGGCCGCCGCCCACGTCGACCTCATCGACGGCGTCATCGGCGCCGTCGAGGCCGCCGGGCTCAAGGTCGAGGGCGTCGACCTGGTGTCGTCGGCGCTCGTGCGGGCCATCTCGGACGGAACCACCGACCAGCCCGAGGCGATCGTCTCCATCGGGGCCGGGCTCACCGTGGTGGTGATCCACCAGCAGGGGCGTCCCCAGTTCGTCCGGACCATCGGCTCGGGTGGCAACGCCACCACCGCCGCCATCGCCGCCGGACTGGACCTGCCGCTGACCGATGCCGAGGGACTGAAACGCCGGCTCGGGGAGCCCATCCCCCAGGTCCAGGCGGCCGAGCGCACCGCCCAGCCGAGCATGAACGAGCTGGTCACGGAGATCCGGAACTCGATCCAGTACTTCGCGTCGCTCCCGGGTCGGCTGCCGGTGTCGCGGGTACTCGTTACCGGCGGTGGCTCCTACCTCCACGGGCTGCTGCCGATGTTGGAGGCCCAGACCCGCCTGCCGGTCCAGCCGGTCTCCCCGCTCGCCCGGCTGGACGTGTCCAAGGTCGGCATGTCGGCGGAGCAGATCGCCCAGATCGGCGCCGTCCTCTCGACGCCGATCGGCCTGGCACTCCCCGAGTCCAACCCGGCGGTCAAGAAGTTCAACCTTCTCCCGCCCGAGGCCATCCACCGGGCCCGATTGCGGAAGATCCAGGAGCGGACGCTGATCGGCGCCATCGTAGTGATCGCGCTGCTGGCCGGCTTCGGCATCTGGAAGTACTTCCAGGTGCGGAGTGCCCAGAACAACGTGAACGCCCTGAACGCCAACATCGCCACGTTGAACGCCGAGATCCCCAAGTACAACCTGGTGGTGGCGGCCAACAAGGCGTTCGAGACCGGCAAGGCGCGACGGGCGACGGTCCTCACCACGTCGATCGACTGGCCGAACGCCCTCGGAAACCTCATCACCATCACCCCGGCCAACATCAAGGTGCAGTCGTTCGTCGGGACCACCAACACGGCCGGTTCGTCGAGCTCGGCTTCCAAGTCCGCGGGGTCGGCGACCTCCGTGGCATCCATCGGGTCGGTGGCCACCAGCCTCACCGGTCCGGGACCCGGCCTGACCAGTCCCTCCCAGTGGACGCAGGCCATCGCCAACGACCCGGCCAAGCTGTTCGCCAACCCGGTGCCGACGTCGGTCGTCACCAATCCGGACGGCACCGTCAGCTTCCCCTCCACCATCTCGGTCACCTCGTTCGCCAGTCTGGCGAAGAATGCGAGCCTGCAATGAACTCGGTTCAGGAGTACCGCAACCCGCTGTTGATCGGGGCCGCAGCCGTGGTGGTGGCGATCCTCCTCTACGTCCTGGTGATCTCCCCGCAGAACTCGAAGCTCTCGAACCTGCAGGCCCAGGAGACCACGCTCCAGACCCAGGAGGTTTCGCTACAGAGCCAGTTGACCACCCTCCAGAGCGAGAAGCAGAAGCTGTCGGCCAACTGTGCGGACCTGCAGAAGATCTCCACCCAGATCCCGAGCGTGCTGACACCCGGTGACCTCGCCGCCGAGCAGTCGTCGTTCTACAACCAGCTCACCGCCCTGGTCGGCTCGTCGGGCACGTCGATCCCGACCTTCTCGTGGGTCGGCTCCACCACATCCGGCGCCTCGGCGAGCGCCTCGCCGGCCACCTCGGCGGGCGGTGCCACCGGCGTGGTGCCGGTGCCGGTCTCGATGACCATCACCGGCAGCTATGGACAGATGTCGTCCTTCGTCGGCGGACTCGACTCCTTCCCGCGGCTCTTCGTGATCCAGACCTTCACGCTCTCGTACGGATCGACGGGAGGGTCGACGGCACCGGCCGCCGCCCCCGCCAGTGGATCGTCGGCCTCCGCCTCGGCTTCGGCACCCGCCCTGTGGACCGGGGGTGCCGCGACCGCAGCCAACTCGGGACCGTACACGTTGGCCCTCACCGGCTCGATCTACTACACCAGCACGCCCGACGCCCTGGCGGCCTGCACCGCCGCCACCACCGCCACCACCGCCAAGTAGGAACCGGGTGACCGCCCCACGGGCGGTCGTCGCCTGACCGGCAGGACCGCCCCGGGGCTCAGACCCCGCTGACCTGCATGTCGCCGATGGCCAGGGTCTGGGCGGCGGCGATGCCGGGGAGCCACTCGACGTCCGCCCCCACCGCCACCAGCGAGTGGAGCATCCGCTGGAGGGTGGAGGCCACGGTGATCTCGCGTACCGGCTCGGCCAGCTTGCCGTCGCGGATCAGCAGGCCCTCGGCACCCACCGAGAAGTCCCCGCTGATCGGGTTCACCCCCGAGTGCACGCCGGTCATGGACTGGACGAAGAGGCCGTCGCCCACCGCCCGCAGCACCCCCGCCTCGTCGTAGCCCTCGGCCCCCGGGGCCAGGGTCAACGCCCGGCAGCCCACCCCGGGCGTTCCGGCGAAGCCGCCCCGGACCGCCGAGCCGGTCGACGCCACCCCGGCCCGCGACCCGGCGATGGTGTCGTAGAGGAAGCCCTGCAGTACGCCGCCGGCGATCAGCTCGTTGCGCCGGCAGGCCAGGCCCTCGCCGTCGTAGGCCGCGGCCCCGTAGGCGCGGGGATCGGTGGGGTCGTCCACCAGCGTCACCACGCTCCCACCGACCTGCTCCCCGATCCGGCCGGCGAAGAACGACCGGCCCTTGGCCACCGCCTCCCCCGACAGCGCCGAGGAGATGACCGACAGCAGGGTGGTGGCCGCCCGCCGGTCGAACACCACGGTGTTCCGTCCCGACGGGCCCTTGGTCGCCCCCAGCATCCGCACCGCCCGCTCCACCGCGTCGGCGGTTGCCCGGTCGGGGTCGAGCCCCTCGAAGCCCCGCCCGACGCTGAAACCGCCGCCGGTCTGGCTGGCGTCGCCTTCGCCGGCGATCACCCCCACCGACAGGTAGCCGGACGTCTTCCGGTAGGCGGAGCGGATCCCGGTGGTCGAGACTAGCGCCACCTCCACCGAGCCATCGCCGTAATCGGCCGACGACACCTGGCGGATGCGCGGGTCGGCGCCCCGCGCCTGGGCCTCCAGCGTTAGGGCCGCCGCCACCTTGGCCGGGGTCGGCACCGCCGCCAGCCCCTCGTCCCACAGGTCCACCGGCACGGCGGCCACCCCGTCGGGCACCGCCAGCTGGACGTGCTCGTCACGGGTGGCGAACGCCGCGTTGTCGCGGGCCTCCTCCAGCGTCTCGGCCAGCACCGACCCGTCGAGAGAGCCGGCCCAGGCGAACCCCAGCCGGTGGTCGACCACCACCCGCACCCCGATGCCGGCCGAGGTGGCGGAGGTGAGGGACTCGACCTCCCCGTCGTAGGCCCGGATCTCCGTCTCGTCGCCCCGGGCCACGTAGACCTCGACGTCCTCGCCGGTCCGGGCCCAGCCGGCCACCCGTTCGGCCACCGCCATCAGCTCGCCGGGGTCGCCCGACCGGGCGGTCGTCTCCTCGATGGCGGTGCTCACTCGGCCGTCCCCCCGATGGTGACGCCGGTGATCCGGAGGGTGGCCTGGCCGCAGCCGACCGGCACGCTCTGACCGTCCTTGCCGCAGGTCCCCGGCGTCATGGCGAAGTCGGTGGCCACCGCGTCGACCCGCTTCAGGATCTCCGGGCCATTGCCGATCAGGTTGGCGTCCCGCAGGGGCTCGGTGATCTTCCCGTCCTCGATCAGGTACGCCTCGGTGGTGCCGAAGACGAAGTCGCCGGTGGTGGTGTTGACCTGCCCGCCGCCCAGCTTGGCCACGTAGACCCCGTGCGGGGTCTGGGCCACGATCTCGTCGGCGTCGTCCTTCCCCGGCAGGAGGAAGGTGTTGGTCATCCGCACCATGGGCAGGTGCTGGTAGGTCTGGCGCCGGCCGTTGCCCGACGACAGGCGTCCCTCCTTCCGGGCCCGCAGGTAGTCCCACAGGTAGTCAGTCAGGATCCCGTCCTCGATCAGCACGTTGCGCTGGGCCGGCCGCCCCTCGTCGTCCACCCCGAAGGTCCCCCACTCGGTCCCCACCGTGCCGTCGTCGACCAGGGTCACCAGCGGGCTGGCCACCTGCTCGCCGACCTGGCCCGCATAGACCGACGAGTCCTTCACGATGTGGTCGGCCTCGAGACCGTGGCCGCAGGCCTCGTGGAAGAGGATGCCCCCGCTGCCGCCGGCCAGCACCACGGGCACCTCGCCGGACGGCGCCGGTCGGGCCGAGAGCTTCGACAGCGCCCGGCCGGCGGCCAGGCGGGCCAGGTCCTCCACCGACACCTCGTCGAACAGCTCGAAGCCCACCGTGCGGGCCGCCGTCTCGAACCCCGTCTGCATGCCAGTGTCGCCCACCGCCACGCACGACACGGAAAAGCGGGTGCGGAACTGCTCGTCCCCCACCAGCAGGCCCTCGGAGTTGGCGATCAGCACCTGGCGGCGCGACCCGCCGTAGCCGGCCTGGACCTGGGAGATGGCGTCGCCGGCGGCCCGGGCGGCCTCGTCCGCCCGACCCAGCAGCTCCAGCGAGTCGGCCTTGGACACCTTGGGCCGGCCGGAGCCTCCCCGGGTCGCACCGCCGTCGCCGTGGAGGGGTCCGACCGCCACCGTGGTGGCGCCCCCTCCCCCGCTCCGGGCCACCGCCGAGGCGGCCTCGGCCGCCTTCAGCAGCCCGGACTCGCTGAGATCGGCGGTGTGGGCGAAGCCGGTGGTGTCGCCCGACACCACCCGGATGCCGGCCCCGCGGTCGCGCCCGGAGGAGAGCTCCTCCACCCGCCCGTCGTCCAGCACCGCCGATGAGGAGGACCGGTCCTCGGCGAATACCTCGGCGAACTCCCCGCCATGGCGGAGCGCGGCGCCCAGCACCCGCTCCAGTACCGGTGTGTCGATCACCACTGCCTCCTCGTGGGGCCGCCGGCCGCAGTGGCCGGGAGCCCGTGCTCTCCCGTATGGTACCGGCGTGGCCCTGCGCACCGGTCTGTCCGCCCGAGTCGAGCTGTCGGTCACCGAGGCCGACACCGCGGCCGCCCTCAAGAGCGGGGACGTGCCGGTGCTGGCCACCCCCCGCCTGGTCGCCCTGTGCGAGGAGGCCACCTGCCTGGCGGTAGCCGACGACCTCGAGGCCGGCACCACCAGCGTGGCCAAGCGGGTCCAGTTCGACCATCTGGTCCCCGTACGGGTGGGCGGCGAGGTGCGGGCCGAGGCCACCCTCGACCGCATCGAGGGCCGTCGCCTGACCTTCACCGTGTCGGTTTCCGACGGATCGGGACTGGTGGCGGCGGGCAAGGTCTCCCGGGTGGTCGTCGACCGCTCGACCTTCCTGTCGCACGCCCGCTGAACCGCGGGGGCAGGTCACGGCCGGACCGGACGCCCCTGGGCATCTTCCAGCCGACCGGCACCTTCCCCCTGGTCACGACCCTCGACCGCCCGCCCGACCACGGAACGGGGCAGCCCGACGACCGCCGGTGCAGCCATCCCGACGCAGGTCGTGGGCGCGGCCGCACTGGTAGCGTGTTCGGAGAGCACCCGCCCATGATCCTCGAACGTATCGACAGCCCAGCCGACCTCCGCACCCTCTCGCCGGAGGAACTGGCCATCCTCGCCGCCGAGATCCGCGAGTTCATCGTCAACTCGGTGACCGCCACCGGTGGCCACCTCGGCTCCAACCTCGGGGCCGTCGAGCTCACCCTGGCCCTCCACCGGACCTTCGACTCCCCCCGCGACGTGCTGCTGTGGGATACCGGCCACCAGGCGTACGTCCACAAGCTGGTGACCGGGCGGCGCGACCAGTTCGGCCATCTCCGCCAGGCCGGCGGGCTGTCGGGCTACCCCAACCGCTCCGAGTCCGGGCACGACTGGGTGGAGAACAGCCACGCCTCCACCGCCCTCAGCTACGCCCACGGGCTGGCCACCGCCTTCCGCCTTCAGGGTGACGACCGCCGGGTGGTGGCCGTGGTCGGCGACGGGGCCCTCACCGGGGGCATGGCCTACGAGGCCCTCAACAACATCGGCCACTCCGACACCCCGGTCCTCATCGTCCTCAACGACAACGGGCGCTCCTACGCCCCCACCGTGTCGCGGCTGTCGGTCAGCCTCACCCACCTCCGGCTGAACCCGACCTACGTCCACGCCCGCCAGCGGATCCGCCACCTGATCCGCGAGCTCCCCGGGCTGGGCGACCTGGCCTACTCGGGGGTCCACGGTCTGACCAGCGCCGTGCGCGAGGTGGTCACCCCCCACACGTTCTTCGAGGCCCTGGGCGTCCGCTACGCCGGGCCCATCGACGGCCACGACATCGCCGAGGTGGAGCAGGCCCTGGCCAACGCCTCGGCCTGGGAGGGGCCGATTCTGGTCCACGTGGTCACCCAGAAGGGACGCGGCTACGCCCCGGCCGAGGAGGACGACATCCAGCGCCTCCACGACGTGAAGGTGATGGCGGTGACGCCCGACACCGTGGCCCCGGGGACCGGCGTGGCGGCGGCCATCCCGCCGGTCACCTACACCGACGCCTTCACCCGGTCCCTCCTCGAGCACGCCGAGGTCGACCCGGCAATCGTGGCCATCACCGCCGCCATGCCCGGCCCCACCGGGCTGCTCCCTTTCGAGGCCCGGTTCCCCGACCGGTTCATCGACGTGGGCATCGCCGAGCAGCACGCCGTCACCGCGGCGGCGGGGATGTCCATGGGCGGCCTCCATCCGGTGGTGGCCGTGTACTCCACCTTCTTCTCCCGCGCCTTCGACCAGGCCAACCTGGACGTCGGGCTCCACCGCTGCCCGGTGGTCTTCGTGCTCGACCGAGCCGGCATCACCGGCGACGACGGCCCCAGCCACCACGGGGTCATCGACATGGTCCTGGCCCTCACCATACCGGGGATGACCGTCTTCGCCCCGTCGTCGGCCCCCGAGGTGGGGGTGATGCTCGACGAGGCCCTCCGCCTCGACGGCCCGGCGGTCATCCGCTTCCCGAAGACGCCGGCCCCGGTGGTGGCCGGGGGGGCGGTGGGCACCGGGCTGCAGGCCCGCCGCCTCCGCCAGGGCGACGGTTCGGTGTGCATCCTGGCCGTCGGGAAGCTGGTCTCCTCGGCGGTCGAGGCTGCCGAGAAGCTGGTCGCCGAGGGTATCGAGGTGACGGTGTGGGACGTGCGGGTGGTCAGCCCCCCGGACCCGGCCATGCTGGCCGACGCCGCCCGCCACCGGCAGGTGATCACCGCCGAGGACGGGCTCCGCCAGGGGGGTGCCGGCATGTTCCTGGCCGACGCCATGCGGGCGGCGGTGGTCGATGGCACCGACGCCGGGGGCGACCTGCTGGTCGGGGACATTCCGCCGGTCACCGTGCTGGGCATCGACCGGGTGTACATCGCCCAGGACAAGCCCGACCGCATCCTGGCCCGCTTCGGGCTGGACACCACCGGCCTGGTCCGGACCGTCCACCAGGTGGTGGCCGCCCCGGCCCTCCCCGGCCCGGCCGACGACTGAGCCGGTCACCGCCCGCCCGCAGGGCCGGCTTCGGGCTGCCGGGCGGCATCGGGGCGACGAAGTCGGTGGAGGGGTTCATGGCCGACGAGAACTCCGTGACCTGGAGGCCGGAGTCGGCCGGGTCGCGCTGCCGTCCCAGCTCTGAATGAGCGATCCGTCCGGAAAGTCCTGGTCCACGTAGCCGATGTACCGGTCGGTGTTGCTGGATGGCGTACATCTCGCGTCGCCGTACGAGAAGATGCCCCCGTCCGACGCCACCGGCCAGCAGCCCCGGCCGTCACCGACGGGACCACCACCGCCAGCAGCACCAGTCCCAGACAGACGACTCCGATCGCCCTGCCCGGCTTCAACGACACCTGCCCCCGACCTGGTCGAATCGTCGACCGCGTCCGACCGCGTCCGAATGCTAAAGGGGCTCCGGATCCCCGACGGGGCCGGTCGGCGGGCCGCCGTCCCGGCCCCCGGCTGCTTGCCGCCAGAATCGAAACGTGTTCTACTTATTGACCGATGACGTTCAATCTGGCTGATCTGTTCGAGGCCGCCGTCGACGCCTACGGCGACCGCGAGTACCTGGTGGCCGACGGCAAGCGTCGCACCTACGCCCAGATGGAGGAGCGGGCCAACCGCCTGGCCCACCACCTGGCCGCCCAGGGTGTCGGGCCCGGCGACCACGTGGGCATCTACTCGGTCAACAGCGTGGAGTGGGTGGAGACGGCCTGGGCCGTGTTCAAGCTCCGGGCAGTGTGGATCAACATCAATTACCGCTACGTCAAGGACGAGCTCCGCTACCTGTTCGGCAACGCCGACCTGGTGGCCCTGGTCCACCAGGCCGCGTTCGGCCCGAGGGTCGCCGAGCTGCTGCCCGAGCTCCCCGACCTCCGCCATGTGATCACCATCACCGACGACTCGGGCGAGCCCCTGCCCGAAGGGGCGGTGGACTACGAGGAGGCCCTGGCCTCGGGCTCCCCCGAGCGCGACTTCGGCCCCCGGTCACACGACGACCACTACATCCTCTACACCGGCGGCACCACCGGCCTCCCGAAGGGCGTGGTCTGGCGCCATCAGGACGTCTTCTACGCCCTCGGCGGGGGCGTCGACCCCACCACCAACACCCGGATCATCGAGCCCGGGGAGATGGTGGAGAAGGGTCGGGGCGGCCAGATCACCATGTTCCCCATTGCCCCCCTCATGCACGGCGCCACCCAGTGGGCGGTGATGGGCCAGAGCTTCGTGGGCAATCGGATCATCCTGATGTCCAAGTTCGAGCCCCGCGAGGTGTGGCGCCTGGTGGCCGAGGAGCAGGTCAACTCGGTGATGATCACCGGCGACGCCATGGGCAAGCCCCTGGTGGAGGCCCTCGACGACGAGGGGGTCGGAGACGACCTCTCGTCCCTGTTCGCCGTCACCTCGTCGGCGGCGCTCTTCTCGTCGCCGGTCAAGGACCAGTTCTTCGAGCACTTCCCCAACCTGATCATCATCGACGCCATCGGCTCCTCGGAGTCGGGCAACAACGGGATGACCACCCTGGTGAAGGGCAGCACCGCCATGAAGAGCGGGCCGACCGTCAAGGTCCTCGGCCACACCGTGGTCCTCGACGAGGAGATGCGCCCGGTGGAGCCCGGCTCGGGGGTCATCGGGAAGATCGCCCGGGGCGGCGACATTCCGGTCGGCTACTACAACGACCCGGTCAAGACGGCCGAGACCTTCATCACCGTCGACGGGCGCCGCTACGCCATGCCGGGCGACTTCGCCACCATCGAGGAGGACGGGTCCATCACCCTGCTGGGCCGCGGTTCGGTCAGCATCAACTCCGGCGGGGAGAAGATCTTCCCCGAGGAGGTCGAGTCAGCCGTGCGCTCCCACCCCGAGGTCTTCGACGCCATCGTGGTGGGAGCCGCCGACGAGCGGTGGGGCCAGCGGGTGGCCGCCATCATCCAGCCCCGGGCCGATCGGCACCCCAGCCTGGAGGACATCCAGGCCCACTGCCGCGAGGCCATCGCCGGGTACAAGGTGCCCCGCCAGCTCCACGTCGTCGAGACCATCCTCCGGTCCCCCAGCGGCAAGCCCGACTACCGGTGGGCGGCCACCATCGTCGAGGCCGTCCCCGAGGAGCACGACACCGGGGGCGCCCGCACCTCCACCGGCTCGTGACCGCCGCCGGGGCGTAGGCCGGGGTGACCGTCGACCTCGGCGCCCTGGTGGTGCCGGCCAGCACCGCGGTGCTCACCATGGAGATCCAGCGGGGGGTGGTCGGGGACCTCACCGCCTTCCCCCAGCTCCGCCGGGCCGCCGACCGGGTGGGGGTCATCCCCAACACCGCCCGCCTGCTCGGCGCGGCCCGGGCGACCGGCGCCCGGGTGGTCCACTGCACCGCGGCGTTCCGGGCCGACCGGGCGGGCACCGCGGTCAACTGCCAGCTGGTGGCGGCCATGGTGCGCAACCCCGACCACCTGCTGGTCGGCACCCCACCCACCGAGCTGGTCCCCGAGCTCACCCCCGACCCGTCGGACCTGGTCTGCGACCGCCTGTCGGGGGTCTCCCCCTTCCACGGCACCGCCCTCGACGCCTGGCTCCGCAACCTGGGGGTGACCACGGTGGTGGCCACCGGGGTGTCGCTGAACCTGGGGGTGCTGGGCCTGGCCATCGAGGCGGTCAACCGCGGCTACCAGGTCGTGGTGCCCCGCGACGCGGTGGCCGGCATCCCCGAGTCGTATGCCGACGCCGTGCTGGAGCACACCTTCCCGCTGATCACCACCCTCACCACCGTCGACGCCGTGGTGGCCGCCTGGGCCTGAGCCGGGGCGGAAGGCACCGGTGGAGCTAGTCGGCGGAGGGCGCGATCCGCTTCCGACCGACCAGCCAGTAAGCCAGGGAATTGCCGGGGTTGGCGATGGTCACGATCCGCCAGAACCGCTTGGACCCGCGGATCTGGCTGTCGTCGCGCCGGCGCAGGTCGACGAAGGTGCAGGCCGCCATGATGAGGTCCACCACCACCAGCAGGGTGATGAGCTGCTTCCGACGTTGCGCCATGGGACGAGTCTGCCAGACCGGCGGCCCGCGGACCTACCGGGTCCGGGTACCGTCCAGGGATATCACGGTCTGGGTCGGGCATGGGCGGACTCGTCCGCCGGTCACTCGAGGCAGTAGATGATGAACGCCGGCTTGCCCTCGATGAGGAGGGGCCGAAGCCCGGCAAAGGCACCGAGGAAGTACTCGATGTGGCGGAGGTCACTGCCTGGAGTACTCCCGCTCGACGATGACTGCGCGGCCCCATGCGCTCCGCTTCCGCGTCCAAGCCTCCGTTGTCCAGCACAGTAGGAAGGGAAGGTCTTCGGCGGGATCGTGACGCTGGTGCGGAAGGGACGCAGCGTCGTTGCACGCGAGCAGGACGACGGAGACCGTGCATACGAGTGGCGGCGCCCGTCGTTGAGGTGGCGTAGGAGGCGGCTGGGGTCAAGTTCACCGGCCACGTTCATTCGTCGACATCCTCCTCCTCGGGCCGGGACCCGAGTACCGCCGTCGCCGGGCCGTACCGGTGCCCCGCCACCGGGGGCGCGTTTCCGGGCAGCCGCGAGGCGCTGTCCGATCGATCCACGCGATGAGCTGGATGGATGAGCTATGTCAGGATGCCCATGGTCCGCAGCTGAGCTACCACTCGGTCGGCGGCGTCGTCGGCGCTGACGTTGACGGTATCGATCCGAAGCTCCGGGTTCTCCGGAATCTCGTAGGGCGAGTCGACTCCGGTCACGTTGACCAGATCACCTCTTCGTTCCCTCCGATAGAGGCCCTTCGGGTCACGGGCTTCGACCACCTCCAGCGGCGCGTCCACGAACACCTCGCAGAATTCGCCCACCTCCAGCAGCTCGCGGGCAAAGCGGCGCTCGGCGACGAACGGTGAGATGAACGACACCAGGACGATTAGCCCGGCGTCAACCATCAGCTTGGTCACCTCGGCCACCCGTCGGATGTTCTCCACCCGATCGGCCGTGGTGAATCCGAGGTCGCGGTTGAGCCCGAGTCGGACATTGTCTCCGTCCAGGAGATACGTGTGTGCACCCAGCGCGTGCAGCCGCCGCTCCACCAGATTGGAGATCGTGGACTTCCCCGCCCCCGAGAGACCGGTGAACCAGATGGCGCACGGCCGGTGGCCGTTCCTGGCTGTCCGGGCCGCCTTGTCGACATCCGTCGATTGCCACTGCACGCTGGAAGCCCGGCGCAATGCGAAGTTGAGCAGTCCCGCCCCCAGCGTGGCGTTGGTGAATCTGTCGATGATGATGAAGCCCCCGGTATCGCGGTTCTCGCGGTACGGGTCGAAGGGCACCGCCCGATCCAGCCGCAGTGAGCAGACCCCGATCTCGTTGAGGTCGAGGGTGTTGGCCGCCAGATGCTCGAGGGTGTCGACATTCACCTTGAATTTCGGTCGGCTCAAGGTCAGGCCAACCGTCATCGGGCCGACCTTCATGAGATACGGTCGCCCCGGAAGCATCTCCTGCTCGTGCATCCAGATGACGTGGGCCTCGAATTGATCAGCCACCTGCGGGGCACGGCCCACCTCGCAGATGACGTCCCCGCGACTGACGTCGACCTCGTCCTCGAGGAGGAGGGTGACGGCTTGGCCGACGAAGGCCTCATCGAGGTCCCCGTCAGCGGTCGTTATCCGGGCCACCCGGCTGCGACGCCCGGCGGGGAGCACCAGGATCGGCTGCCCGGCGCGGACCGTTCCCCCGACGACGGTGCCGCAATAGCCGCGATAGTCGTGGTCGGGCCGATTGACCCATTGCACGGGCATCCGGAACGGGCGGTCGGGGGCCTCGTCCTCGACGTCCACGTTCTCGAGATGACGAAGCAGGGTCGGTCCGTGGTACCAGGGGGTCTTCGGACTGACCTCCGTGATGTTGTCCCCGCGGAGCGCGGACACGGGAATGCAGACGACCTCGGTGAGTCCGATTGATGCCGCAAAGGCCCGGTACCCCGACTCGATCCGGTCGAACACCTCTTCGGAATAGTCCACCAGGTCCAGCTTGTTCACGGCCACCACCACCTTGCGGATCCCGAGGAGGGACACCAGGTAGCTGTGCCGCCGGGTCTGGGTGAGGACCCCCTTCCGGGCATCGATGAGCACGACGGCCAGGTCGGTCGTCGACGCCCCCGTGACCATGTTGCGGGTGTACTGCTCATGCCCGGGGGTGTCGGCCACGATGAACTTCCGCTGTTCGGTAGAGAAGAACCGGTAGGCGACGTCAATGGTGATCCCCTGCTCCCGTTCGGCCGCCAACCCGTCGACCAGGAGTGCGAAATCAAGGTCGCCCCCTTGGGTCCCGACCCGTTTCGAGTCCGCCTCCAGGGCGGCCAGGTGGTCCTCGAACACCAACTGGGATTCGTACAGGAGGCGACCGATCAAGGTGCTCTTCCCATCGTCGACGCTGCCACAGGTGAGGAAGCGGAGCAGTGACGTGCGCTCGTGGGCGTCGAGATAGGCCTCGATGTCACTGGTGATGAGATTCTCGCGGGTGCGTGCCATCAGAAGTATCCTTCTCGCTTCTTCTTCTCCATCGAACCCGAGGAGTCGACGTCGATCACCCGCCCCTGCCGTTCGGACGTGGTGGCGAGCAACATCTCCCGGATGACCTTCTGCGGCGTGTCGGCATCGCTCTCGATCGCGCCGGTGAGGGGGTAGCAGCCCAGCGTGCGGAAGCGGATGCTCCGCTCCACCGGTCGCTCCCCCGACTCGAGGGGCATCCGCTCATCATCGACCATGAGGAGCATGCCATTGCGCTCGACGACCGGCCGCCTCGCCGCGTAGTACAACGGGACGACCGGAATTTGCTCACGGTGGATGTACTGCCAGACATCCACCTCGGTCCAGTTCGAGAGAGGGAAGACCCGGATACTCTCGCCCTGGTTCCGACGGACGTTATAGACCCGCCACAGCTCGGGACGCTGCAGCTTCGGGTCCCAACGGTGTTGCGCCGACCGCAGGGAGAAGATCCGCTCCTTGGCCCTCGACCTCTCCTCGTCCCGACGGGCGCCTCCGAAGGCGACATCGAATCCATGAAGGTCGAGGGCCTGCTTCAATCCATCCGTCTTCCACATGTCGGTATGGACGGAGGAACCGTGGGTGAACGGGTTGATCCCCTGCTCGAGGCAGTCCGGGTTCTGATGCACCAGCAGCTCCATCCCCCATTCGGCCACCATCGCATCCCGAAACTCGTACATGGCGCGGAACTTCCATGTGGTGTCGACGTGGAGAAGCGGAAAGGGTGGAACCGAGGGGTGGAACGCCTTCCGGGCCAGATGGACCATCACCGAGCTGTCCTTGCCGATCGAGTAGAGCATCACCGGACGTTCGCTCTCGGCTGCCGCCTCCCGCAGGATGTGGATGCTCTCGGCCTCGAGCCGCTGGAGATTGGTCATCCGGCGGGACGAGACCGCTCCGAGAAGGGGAGTGGCCTGCTCGTCGTTCCGGTTGCCCGTATTCATCCCTCGGCTCCCTCTCACCTCGCCCCGTCAAGGTCGAACAAACCGTCCGTCAGCTTCCGATCAGAGACCATAGCGCCATTCAAACGGCCCACCTCTGCCGGTCTTGCACCGCACCCCCAGGCGACGACGGTCGGATGCCGCCGGGGAGCGAACCGCCGGACAGTCCCGGAAGGATGCTCGGCCGAATGCCGGGTCGACAGGGGCACAGGAGCCCATCTCCGGAGGCTGCGACGGGACGAGAAAGTCGTAGCGTGCCCTCGTGATGCAGTCCCAACGGTCACCTGAGATCGTGTCCGCGGCCTCTCGGCCCCTCCGCGACGCCGCGACGCCGCCGGATAAGATTTTCGGCGCTCTGCGGACGATCGTGGGCGCCTACCTCCGCCACCAGGGCCCGATGCTCGACACCCGCATCCTGCCCCGCACCCTGCGAGCGGTCCTGCGGGTCGGGGGCAGATGACCGGCCGCGGCCTACAGCGTCCGGGTGCCGTCCAGCTGGATCATGGCGTTGGTGGGGAGTTCCTCGACGGTGATGTCGGGGACCGGGAGGTTGAACGGCCGGTACTTGGGCACCGCCGTCTGCCGGTAGCGGGTGGTGGAGTGGACCGGGTCGGTGTCGAACTGGGGGATGACCTTGGTCCCGAAGACCTCGAGCATCTCGTGCACCTCGTCCTCCATCAAGGAGTCCGACGGCAGCCCGAACACCAGCTGGTCGCAGCCGACGCTCTGGTACTTGGCGGCCTGCTCGGCCACCTCGTCGGGATCGCCGCAGAGCATCCAGCCACCATCGATGAGGGCGTCCAGCATCCCCTGGTCGGAGACGGTGTGGGGCCGCTCGGGCCAGACCGGCACACCCTCCTGATGGGGGATGGTGTCGTGGTAGTTGCAGACCATGGAGTAGAGGTAGCCCCGACCCCGACGGAGTGCCACCTCTCGGGCCCGCTTCCGGTCCTCGAGGCAGATGACGGCGTTGGTCATCATCACGTTGTCGTTCTTGAACTGACCGAGGGGCTCGGTGCAGTTGGCGATGCCCTCCTTGTAGGCGTCGATCCGCCCCTGCAGGTTGTAGATGGGCTCGAAATTGAAGGCGATCGCCCCGATGCCCAGCTCGCCGGCCTGGGTGAAGGTGGCCGGGTTGCCGCAGCCGACCCAGATGGGCGGGTGGCCCTGGCGACGGTAGGGCTTGGGCAGGATGTTGTGGGGGGAGGCGACGGTGAAGCTCTCCCCCTCGTACAGGTAGTCCTGCTCCTCCCACATCCGCGGGATCTGCCGGATGACCTCGTTCCACTCCGCCTTGGTGGAGTTCTTGTCGAGGATGTTGAAGGAGGCGATCTCGTGGCTGCCGGCACCGCGCCCGGTCCCCCACTCGAAACGGCCCTCGGTCAGGTGGTCGAGGACGGCGACCCGCTCGGCGGACCGCACCGGGTGGTTGACCCGGGGCGACAGGTTCATGATGCCGGTACCGATGTGGATCCGCTCGGTGGCGTGGGCCAGGTAGCCCATGGTCACCTCGGGGGCGGACGAGTGGCTGTACTCGGTCAGCGAGTGGTGCTCACCGATCCAGACGTACTTCCAGTTGTACCTGTCGGCCGCCACCGCGTAGGCCAGCTCCCGCGTGAACATCTCGTGCTCGCAGGTGGGGTCGTGGGCCGCCGGACCGGGCAGGTACCCGTTGAGGAAGATGCCGAACTCCATGGCGCTGATACCCCTTTCCGTCCGCGCAGGATGCATTCGCGAGGGAATGCCGGGTGCATTCGCAAGGTAACACGCAGACCGGCTAAATTGCAACGTGTTCCATATTTGTGCCTGAGCAGGCCGATTCCAGGCACCGATGAGTACGCTTCACCCGGCCGGACGCCGACCGCACCTGACCGCAGGGGGAGACCAGTGCAGACCATCGACGAGTTCATCCGCCGGCGGGCCGATGACCACCGCACCGGGCTGGTGTTCGAGGACCGCTCGTGGACCCACGCCGAGGTGACCACCGAGCAGGCCGCCCGGGCCCGGGTCCTCGCCGACCTGCGGACCGGAGGCCCGTTCCACGTGGCCCTGCTGCTCGACAACGTCCCCGAGTACGTCTTCTGGATGGGCGGCGCCATGCTGGCCGGGGCGGTGGTGGTGGGCGGCAACCCCACCCACCGCGGCGACGAGCTGGCCCGCGACCTGTCGCACACCGAGTGCCAGCTGCTGGTCACCGACACCTCCTACCTGCCCCTGGTCGAGGGCCACGACCTGGGGCCCGCCCTGCCCCACGACCGCATCCTGGTCGTCGACTCCCCCACCGGCGACCCCGATCCCGCCACCCCCTACGGCGCCCGGTTGACGGCGGCGGCGGGGTCACCCCTCCCCGACCGGCAGGCGACGGCCATCGGCGAGGACTCCCTGGGCCTGCTGCTGTTCACCTCGGGCACCTCCGGCGCCCCCAAGGCCTGCCTCTGCAGCCAGGGCCGGCTGGCCCGGATCGGCGCCATCGTGGCCCAGATGTTCGAGATCACCGGGGACGACGTCTGCTACGTCCCCATGCCGCTGTTCCACTCCAACGCCCTCATGGCCGGGTGGGCGCCGGCCCTGGCCGCCGGGGCCACCGTCGCCCTCCGCGAGCGGTTCAGCGCCTCGCAGTTCCTCCCCGACGTCCGCAAGCACGGGGTCACCTACTTCAATTACGTGGGCAAGCCCCTCTCCTACGTGCTGGCCACCCCCGAACAGCCCGACGATGCCGACAACCCGCTGCGCCGGGCCTTCGGGAACGAGGCGGCCGAGGCCGATGTGGCCCGGTTCGCCGAGCGGTTCGGCTGCACCGTCCAGGACGCCTACGGCTCCACCGAAGGCGGGGCGGCGGTGACCCGCACCCCGGACACCCCGCGGGGGGCGCTGGGCCGGGCCCTGCCCGGCACGGTCATCCTCGACCCCGACACCGGTGAGGAGTGCCCGCGGGCGATCTTCGACGGGCACGGCCGGCTGCTCAACGCCGACGAGGCCATCGGCGAGATGGTCAGCGAGACCGGCGGGGCCGGCTTCGAAGGCTACTGGCGCAACGACGACGCCAACGCCGCCCGGATCCGCAACGGCTGGTACTGGACCGGCGACCTCGCCTACCGGGACGCCGAGGACTTCTTCTACTTCGCCGGGCGCGACTACGACTGGCTGAGGGTGGATGGAGAGAACTTCGCCGCCGCCCCGGTGGAGGCCATCCTCACCCGGCACCCCGACGTGGTGCTCGCCTCGGTCTACGCGGTGCCCGATACCGCGGTAGGCGACCAGGTGATGGCCGCCCTCCTGATGCGGCCCGGGGCCGAGTTCGACCCCGACGGCTTCGCCGACTTCCTGGCCGGGGAGAACGACCTCGGCACCAAGTGGGCGCCGAAGTACGTGCGGGTCACCGACGACCTGCCCACCACCGCCACCTCCAAGGTGCTGAAGCGGGTGCTCCGCAACGAGGGCTGGGACTGCGCCGACCCGGTGTGGTGGCGCCCCGAGAAGGGTGCCACCTACCGGCGGCTCACCAAGGCAGAGGCCGAGTCGCTCGACGCGCAAGTGGCCGCCCGCTGAACCTCCCCGGCTAGGCCGACTGCAGCGCCGAGTTCAGGGCGTTGAAGGTGCTGTCCACCCGGCCGAGTATCGTCGAGAGCCCCGCCGACTGCACAGCGTTCCCGTAGGTCTGGGCATCGCTCCCCACCCCGGCGACCTGGTCCACCACCGCGGCGGCGTGGACGGCGGCGGCGTGGGCGGCGGCGGCCTCGCTCGATACCGACGACGGGTAGGAGATGGAGCCCAGCTGATCGGCGTACGTGGTCAGCGCGGCGCCCAGGGCGGTGTCGGCCGCCTCGAGGCACTGCACCTGCGAGGCCGAGCTGCCGGACTGCTGGGTGCAGGCATTGGCGGCGGTGCTGAAGGTCATCGACTCCTTCGACAGCGCGGTGTAGGCGTCCACCGCCTGGTTCTGGGCGTTGAGGGCATTCTGGTTGCCATGGGTCGCGGCGCTCACCGTCACCACGTAGCCCACGTAGCCGACGGCGCCGAGGACGATGTAGACGGTGAGCAGCACCCGGCCACCCTTCGACAGCAGCAGCCGCCACGGCGACCACGCCACCGGCGGCTCGACCATCGGGGCGGCGACGGGCGGCGGTCCGTAGGCCGGGGCACCGGTGGGCGGCACCCCGTAGGCGGGGGCGGGCGCCGGTGGCGGGGCGCTGGGTGGGGCACCGAGAGGCGGCACCCCGTAGGCGGGGGCGGGCGCCGGTGGCGGGGCGATGGGTGGGGCGCCGAGGGGCGGCACCCCGTAGGCGGGGGCGGGCGCCGGTGGCGGGGCGCTGGGTGGGGCACCGAGAGGCGGCAACCCGATGGGCGGTGGCGGGAGCGGGCGGATGCCGCCGGCCGGCGGGGGCGGGGTGGGGAGGACGGTGCCGGGCGTCGGGGTCGGCCAGGCCGGCACCGCTCCCTGTGGGACCGGCGGCCAGGCCGCCGGCGCCGGCGCCGGGTCCCACTGGCCGGCCGGGGTGGCCTCCTCGCGCTTGCCGTCCCCGTAGACGGCGGCCGGGTAGACCGAGGTCAACATGGAGTAGAAGCCGGCGTAGCGGGCGTAGTAGCGGACGGCCGCCGCGGTGGCGTCGAAGAACGACTCGGGGGTGCGGCCGAGGATGACGGTGGCCGCCCACAGCACGATGCCGAAGATGCCGAGGCCGTAGATGATGACGGTGGCGGCGATGGCCGCCGGAACGACCAGGATGAAGCGGAAGAGCACCGACCACCGGTTGAGCCGGCCGGTCTGGACCCAGACGTCCACCGGGTACTCCGGCACGGACTGGAGAGAGAACGGCGGGTACACCCCGGTCAGGAAGTAGGCGTAGGCGAACACCCGGGTCGCCCACCGGAGGTACCCGCTCAGGAACTCCACGGCGAACTGGGGCAGCCGGCCGGTGAACAGGGCGCCGAACCACCCGATGATCAGGACCACCGCGGCGGCGATGCCCACGAAGTAGAGGACGACGATCTGGGGGATGACCATGAAGATCCGGAAGAAGGCGGTGAGCCGGCTCTGGGGGACGCACTCCCCGAACCGAACCTCCACCGGTGACGACACCTCCGGCAGTGCGAACCCCGGACCCGCGGCTGCGTACGTCATGGTGGTGTGCTCCTCGCCGAGGACCCGACTGGGTCCGCCCGTTTGCGGGTCACGCCCTGCCGGCCGGATCCCGTCGGCAGCAACCTAGCAAGGGGCGTGCCGCCCACGGGGAATCGTCGCGGCGGACCGAGCCGAGGGAGGCGGCGGCTGCCGGTCGCTGCCGGGAAGGAGGATGGTGCACCCCGTCGGGCACCAGTCGTAGCATGCTGCTACGCTTGTAGCACTGTGCTACCGACCACAGGATCCCATGGCCACGACTGACCGCCCCACCCGCTTCGCGGTGGACCTGCTGGAGTCGGCCGCCGTCGAGGGCCGCCGGGACAGCCGCTCGGCCAAGCAGCAGCTCGACCACTGGGCCCGGGTGGGCCGGGCCGTCTCGCTGCACGAGAGCGCCGGTCGGCGCCGGGTGGAGTCCGCCCTCGCCGGCGACCTCCCCTTGCGTGACCTTTCCCCCGAGGAGCGCGTCGTCGCCAACGCGGAGATCGACGTGGCCGTCCAGACCCGGGCCCAGTCGCTCTCCTTCGGTGCCGCTCTCGCCGCCGAGGGCGTGGTGACCGTGGCCGTCGATGAGGACGGCGCGCTGGTCGAGTACCGGCCCGACGGCACCGCCGTGGTGCTCGAAACGCCGTCGGATGCCGCGGTACCCGCCACCCGGGGGTGAGCCGCCTCGACCTGGTGGTCGGTCCCAACGGTGCCGGCAAGTCGACCCTGATCCGCCTGGCCATCCAGCCCGCCTGGCCCGCCGCGGTGTGCGTCGACGCCGATGAGATCGCCCGCCGGCGGTGGGGTGCCGATGCCGGGGCCCACGCCTACGAGGCGGCCGGCATCGCCGCCGCCACCCGGTCCCGCCTGATCGCCCGGGACCGACCGCTCATCGCCGAGACCGTCTTCTCCCACCCGTCCAAGCTCGAGCTCGTCGACGAGGCGCTGGCCGCCGGCTACTTCGTGGCCCTGCACGTCCTGCTGGTCCCCGAGCAGCTGGCCGTCCTTCGGGTCGCCTACCGGGTACGGAGCGGCGGCCACGGGGTGCCCGAGGAGAAGGTGCGCCAGCGCTACCGCCGCCTGTGGGAGCTGGTGGCCACCGCCGTCGAGCGGGTCGGGTCGGCCGCCTTCTGGGACAACGCCGGGCACGACGGGCCCGACCAGGTGGCGCTGTTCATCGACGGCCATCCGGTCGGCCGGCCGCTGTGGCCGACCTGGACGCCACCCGAGCTGGCCCGGCGCTGGGCGGGCTGAGCCGGGTCCGCCGTCGGCCGGCGGACGGCGGACCGGTCCCCGGGGGTGGCGGCCCCTACCGGTCGACGCCGAGGATGAGGCCGGAGGTGGGCACGCCCGTCCCCGAGGTGACCACCACGTGTTCGACGTCGGGCACCTGGTTGACCGAGGTGCCCCGCACCTGGCGCACCCCCTCGGCGATGCCGTTCATCCCGTGGAGGTAGGCCTCTCCCAGCTGGCCGCCGTGGGTGTTGACCGGTAGCCCGCCGCCGAGCTCGATGTTGCCGCCGGCCACGAAGTCCTTGGCCTCGCCCCGGCCGCAGAAGCCGAGCGACTCGAGCTGCTCGAGCACGTAGGGGGTGAAGTGGTCGTAGATCACCGCCGTCTGGATGTCGGCGGGCGTCAGGCCCGAGGTCTCCCACAACTGGCTGGCCACAGAGTCCATCTCCGGCAGGCCCGACAGGTCGTCCTCGTAGTAGGAGGTCATCATCTCCTGGTGGGCGCCGGTCCCCTGGGCGGCGGCCTCGATGACCACCGGGATGCCCGGCAGGTCGCGGGCCCGCGCCAGCGAGGTGACCACCAGGGCCTGCCCGCCGTCGGTCTCCTGGCAGCAGTCGAGCAGGTGGAGCGGCTCGACGATCCAGCGCGAGTTCTGGTGGTCCTCCAAGGTGATGGGCTGCTCGTAGAACCAGGCCTTGGGATTGGTGGCGGCGTGCTTCCGGTCGGCCACGGCCACCCGGCCCAGGTCCTCGGAGGTGGCTCCGGACAGGTGCAGGTACCGCTGGGCGCCCATGGCCACCCACTGGGCCGGGGTCAGGAGCCCCATCGGGGCGTACCAGCTGAAGTGGGCGGTCTCGGCGTTGGCGGCCGGCGGCCGGCCCTGGACGCCGGCGCCGAAACGGTTGCCCGAGCGCTCGTTGAACGCCCGGTAGCAGACCACCACGTCGGCCACCCCGGCCTGGACGGCCAGGGCCGCCTGCTGGATGGTGGCGGCTCCGGCCCCGCCCCCGTAGTGGATCCGGCTGAAGAAGGAGAGCTCCCCCATCCCCAGGCTGCGGGCGATGTCAATTTCCGGGTTGGTGTCGGAGCTGAAGGTGACCAGCCCGTCGACCTCGGCCGGCTCGATGCCGGCGTCGCGTAGGGCGGCGTCGACCGACTCGACGGCCAGGCGCAACTCGCTGCGACCCGAGGCCTTGGAGAACTCGGTGGCCCCGATCCCGACGATGGCGGTGTCGCCGGCGAAGGCGTGGCGGGCCGGGCTCACCGCTCCCCCCCACTGACGGCGTCGGCCCCGGCGGCCGGCAGGCGGAGCCGGACGGTGCCGGTGACGTGGTCGCCGAGGCTGTTGGTCCCCTTCACGGCAACCTCCACCCCGCCCCGCCCGTCGACCGGGGCGTCGTCCTTGGCGGTGACGGTGCCGGTGAGGGTCATGGTGTCGTCGGCGTAGTTCGGGGCGCCCAGCCGGATCTGCACGTCGGTGAGGACCGCCCCCGGTCCCGACCAGTCGGTCACGAACCGGCCGACGATGCCGTTGGTGGAGAGGATGTTCATGAAGATGTCCTTGGAGCCGCGCTGCTGGGCCAGGTCGTGGTCGTGGTGGACGTCCTGGTAGTCGCGCGAGGCCAGGGCGGTGGCGATGATCAGCGTGCGGCTGAGCGGGACCGCCAGCTCGGGTAGGGCGTCGCCCACCGCCACGTCGGCGAAGTCGAGGGTGGGAGGCGTCATGCCGACACCGCCTGGCCGTGGCGGAGGTCGGCCACCACCTGGCGCCCCAGCCGCGCCAGTTGGGCGCTGGGGGCGCCGAGCACCAGCTCGAGCTCCTTCCCCCACAGGAAGTAGCGGTGGATCGGGTAGTCCACGTCGGCTCCCATGCCGCCGTGGAGGTGCTGGGTGGCGTGCACCACCCGCTGGCCCGCCTCCTTGGCGAACCACGATGCCAGGCTGACCGCCCGGTCGGCGTCGAGGCCGTGGTCGAGCCGCCAGGCGGCCTGCCACAGGGTGACCCGCATGGCCTCGGTGTCGATGGCGGCGTCGGCCGTCCGGAGCATGGTCCCCTGGAAGGTGGAGAGGGGCTTGCCGAACTGCTCCCGGGTGTTGAGGTACTCGGCGGTCTGCGCCACCGCCGCCTCGGCCACCCCCACCTGCAGGGCGCACAGACCGGTCCACGCCCGGTTGAGGAGCCAGCCCACCAGTTCGCCACCGCGCGAGGCGTCGCCGTCGGCCAGCAGGTCGCCGGCGACCACCGCCACCCCGTCCAGGTGGAGGTGGGGATGGACCTCGCGGTTGGTGGTGGTGGCCCGCTCCAGCCGGGCGCCGTCGGCCGACGGGTCGACCACGGCCACCACCACCCCGCCGTCGGGGGTGGCCGCCGGCACCAGCACCCGGTCGGCCACGTGGGCGAAGGGGACGGCCGTGGCGGTACCGGTGAGGACGAGGGAACCGGACTCGGGACCGGGGGCGGCGGACACCGCCGGGCGTCCCGGGCCGCCGGTGGCCACGTCGTTGGCCACGTCGGCCAGGGCGGCGGTCAGGACGATGTCGCCGGCCGCCACGCCGGGGAGCAGCCGGGCCCGGAGGTCGTCGCCGCCGAAGGCAGCCAGTGGCAGTGCCCCCAGCACCAGGGTCGCCCACAGCGGCACCGGGGCCACCGCCCGGCCCTGGGCCTCCAGCACGATGCACAGCTCGACCAGCCCGTAGCCGCCCCCGCCGTCGGCCTCGGGGATTCCGATGCCGAGCAGGTCGGCCCGGGCCAGCGCCGCCCACAGCTGGCGGTCGAACCGCTCCTCGGTGGCCTCGACCTCCTGGACCCGGTCGGGGGTGACCAGCCCGTCGAAGACCCCGCCGGCCGCCTGGCGCACCGCCTCCTGCTCCTCGCTGAACGTGAACTCCATCTACCTGCCCCCCTCGGCATCGTCGGCCCGGTCGGTGGCCGGGTCGTCCGCCGGCTCGAACACCGGCAGGGTGAGATCGTCGTCGAACCGCTCGAAGGTGGCCCGTACCGGCATGCCGATGCGCACCGTCTCGGGGGTGATGCCCCGGACGTCGGCCACCAGGCGGGTGCCCTCCTCCAGCGCCACCAGCGCCACCACCAGCGGGTAGTCGAACGACGGGACCTTCGGGTGGTGGTTGACGGTGTAGCTGTAGATGGTGCCGCGGCCCGAGGCCTCGACGGCCTCCCACTCGAACGACCGGCAGGTGGCACAGGCCGGCCGGGGCGGGTGGCGCAGGGTGCCGCAGGCTACACACCGCTGGATGAGGAGCTTGTGCTCCTTGGCGCCGTCGAAGAAGAACTGGTTGTCCTGGGTCAGCGACGGCCGGGGGCGGAGGGGCCGGGGGGCGTCGCCTGCCGGGGCGGCCGCCGCCGGCTCGGCCGCCACCCTCGGGCGGAACTTCAGGATCCGGAACTTCATGGTGGCCACCGGCTCGCCGTCCTGGTCGGTGAAGTCCAGGCGGTTGGTGATGAAGTGGCCGACCCCCAGGCCGGTGGTCTTCTCCGGCGACACCGACTCGATGACCGAGGTGACGTGGACCTCGTCGCCGGGGACCAGGGGGCGCTCGTAGTGCTGGTCGCAGTTGGTGGCCACCACCGAGGTGAAGCCGCCGTCGTCGAGCAGCTTCATCAGCCGGTCGGTCGGCCCGTCGCCCTGGGAGGTGCCGGCCGCCCGGGCCGCCTCGGTCTCCTGCGTGGCGCGGAGGCCGCGCATGATCCAGGCCTGCAGCATGGTGGGCGGGGCGATGATGCCGGGGAACCCGGCCGCCTTGGCCGCCTCGTCGTCGAGGTAGACCGGGTTGCGGTCCCCCATGGCCTCCACCCAGTGGCGGATCATCGGGATGTTGACCGGGTCCGGTCCCTGGTGGGGCTCGCCGGCCGACTGGCCGGCGAAGGCCTGCAGCTGTGCCTCGTAGTCGGCGTCGCTCACCGGGCCCCCCGCTTCATGCCGAGGCCGGCGGTGGCCAGGATCTCCCGCTGGACCTCGTTGACGCCGCCGCCGAAGGTGTTGATCTGCGCGGCCCGGGCGGCCCGCTCCAGCTCGCCGTGGAGGACCGCCCCGGGCGAGCCGGGGCTCAGGTAGCCGCCGGCCCCCACGATGCCGAGGAGCAGCCGGTAGACCTGAATGGTGGTTTCGGTGCCGAAGACCTTGACCGACGAGGAGTCGGCCGGGCCGAGGGTGTCGTCGGCCACCGCCGCGGTCATCCGCCAGTTGAGGAGCTTCTGGGCCTCGAGGTAGGCGTGGGACCGGGCCAGGTCCTCCTGCACCCAGGCCACGTCGCCGAGGCCGTGGTCGAGGGCCCAGGCGGCCACCTCCGCCCACAGCCGGTGGGCCAGGGCGGCCACCGCCGCCAGGCCCACCCGCTCGTGGTTGAGCTGCCCGGTGATGAGGCGCCAACCGCCGTTCAGCTCCCCCACCAGGGCGCTGGCCGGCACCCGGACGCCGTCGTAGTACGAGGCGGTGGTGGCCACCCCGCCCACCGTCATGATCGGCGTGCACGAGAAGCCGGGCGCCGAGGTGGGCACCAGAAAGATGGAGATGCCCTTGTGCTTCGGGGCGTCGGGGTCGGTGCGGGCGGCCAGCCAGATGTAGTCGGCCTGGTCGGCGCCGCTGGTGAAGACCTTGCTGCCGTCGATGACCCACTCGTCGCCGTCCCGGACTGCCCGGGTCCGGAGGGAGGCGAGGTCGGTGCCCGACCCCGGCTCGGTGTAGCCGATGGCGCAGTTGATCTCCCCCTGGAGGATGCCGCCGAGGAAGTACTCCTTCTGCTCCTCGGTGCCGTGGTGCATCAGCATGGGGCCGACCGTGTTGAGGGTGACGAAGGGGAAGGGGGCCCGGGCCCGCTGGACCTCGTTGAAGAAGATGAACTGGTCGGTGGCCGGCCGGCCCTGGCCGCCGAACTCCTTGGGCCAGCCGATGCCCAGCCAGCCGTCCTTGCCCATGCGGCGCACGATGGAGTGGAAGACCACCCCGCCGTCGCCCTCCCCGTCGAGGGCCTGGCGCACGTCGGGGGTCAGCACGTCGGCGAAGTAGGCCCGCAGCTCCGCCCGGAGCGCCAGCTGTTCGGGAGTCTCCTCGAGGTACATGACGTCCGGTTCCTCCCCTGTGTCCCACTCGTGTCCGCCGAGCCCGGGGGCACGGCGGCGTCGGCAACCTGCGGCATCCGGCGTGGGCGACGACCCCCTGTGCGGCGGGTGCCCGGCACGTCCCCCGGCGGTGTGACGTCCCGTGCGGGTACGTCCCGATGCCTCGGTCCGCCCGGGTGGCCGGTGGCCCCCCGGATGCTGTTGTCGTATGATAACTGATACGTGTTCTAGTCTGTAATCCGGTCACCGCACCTCCGGGTGGCGGTCGCCGGAGGCGCCCGGCACCACCGCCGGGCGGACACGGGACGCCGCCATCCCGGGGGCGCTGCCTACCGAGGGGGAAGACGCCAATGGACCTGTCCGAGATCGACCTGTCGGACTCGAAGAACTTCGTCGGCGGGGTGCCCCACGACTGGTTCGCCTACCTCCGCCGCGAGGCCCCGGTCCAGTGGCACAAGGACCCCAACGGCCAGGCCGACGGGTTCTGGTCGGTGACCCGGTACGACGACTGCGTCAACGTCAACCGCGACTACGAGCACTTCTCGTCGGCCCGGGCCGCCACCCTCTTCACCGACATGGACGAGGAGAACCTGGCCCAGCTCCAGCTGATGATGTTGAACATGGACCCGCCGATGCACACCCGCTACCGGCGCCTGGTCAACAAGGGCTTCACCCCGCGGATGATCCGGGACCTCGAGGCCAAGGTGGTGGACTCCACCGACGACATCCTCAACCGGATCTGCGAGCAGGGCACCGCCGACTTCGTGGAGCAGATCTCCGCCGAGCTGCCGCTGCAGGTGATCGCCGAGCTGATGGGCGTCCCGCAGGAGGACCGGCACCTGGTCTTCGACTGGTCGAACCACATGATCGGCTCGGAGGACCCTGAGTTCCAGGTCTCCCCCGAGTCGTCCACCCAGGCCTCCCTCGAGCTCTACGCCTACGCCGACGAGCTGTGCGCCAAGAAGCGGATCGACCCGCACGCCGACCTGTTCAGCGTGCTGACCCAGGCGGAGATCGAGGGCGACCAGCTGTCGCAGCTGGAGCTCGACCTCTTCTTCCTGCTGCTGGCGGTGGCCGGCAACGAGACCACCCGGAACCTCATCTCGGGGGCGATGGTGGCCTTCTTCGACCACCCCGACCAGTGGGCCCGGCTGCAGGCCGACCGCTCGCTGCTGCCCTCGGCCATCGAGGAGATGCTCCGCTACGTGACCCCGGTGATGCACTTCCGCCGGCAGGCCGCCATGGACTGGACCATCGGCGACCAGAAGATCGCCGAGGGCGACAAGGTGGTGTTCTGGCACACCTCGGCCAACCGGGACGAGACGGTCTTCGAGAACCCCGACGCCTTCGACATCGGCCGGACCCCGAACAACCACATGGCCTTCGGCGGCGGCGGCCCCCACTTCTGCCTGGGGGCCAACCTGGCCCGGATGGAGATCCGGGTGATGTTCGAGCGGCTCCTCGACCGGCTGCCCGACATCCACCAGGCCGGTGACGAGCAGCACCTCCAGTCGAACTTCATCAACGGCGTCAAGCACCTGCCGGTGGCCTTCACCCCGTCGGCCCCCGTCACCGGCGAGTAGGCGACGCCGGATGCGGTTCCACCAAGCGGTCACCTTCCTGCCCATCGACGAGGCCATCAGCCTGGCCAAGGTCAGCGACGGCCTCGGCTACTCGGGCATGTACCTGTCCGACCACCTCTTCAACCCCAAGGACCTGACGTCGCGCTACACCTACTCCAAGGCGCCCGACGGGGCGCCGTTCTGGGAGAAGGAGACCGCCTGGCCCGACCCGATGTGCCTGGTGTCGGCCATGGCGGCGGTCACCACCGAGCTCACCTTCACCACCGGCATCTACATCGCCCCGGTCCGCGACCTGATCACCGTGGCCAAGACGGTGGGCACCGCGGCGGCGCTCTCCCACGACCGGGTGCGACTGGGGGTCGGGGTGGGGTGGTGTGAGGAGGAGTACCTCCTCACCGGCCAGGACTTCCACACCCGCGGCAAGCGGCTGAACGACATGATCCCGGCGCTGCGGGCCCTGTGGCAGGGCGGCTGGGTGGAGTACCACGGTGCCCACTACGACGTGCCGCTGTGCCAGATGAACCCGTCGCCGGGGGCGCCGGTGCCCATCCTGGTGGGCGGCGACTCGGAGCCGGCCATCCGCCGGGCGGTGACCCTGGGCGACGGGTGGATCAACACCGGGTCGGTGGCCCCCGACGAGGCGTTCGCCCAGGTCGGCCGGATCACGGACGCCCTCAAGCAGGCCGGGCGCCAGGACGACGAGTTCGCCGTCTACGTGGCGGTGAAGGCCTACCCCGACCTCGACCTCTACAAGCGGCTGGAGGACGCCGGGGTCACCGACCTGCTGTGCGCCCCGTGGATGGCGGTGAAGGCCGACGACCACAGCACGCCGGCCTCGGTGCACGACGCCCGGGTGGCCATGTGCGAGCAGTTCGCCGAGCACTTCATCGGCCCCATGGGGTGAGGTCGGGGTCGGGGTCAGGCACCGGCCGGGGGGCCGGTCCGGGCTCAGTGGGCTCCGGCCGCCACCACCGGGGCGTTGAGCGGTGATCCGCCCAGCGAGCCGCTGAAGGGGGCGTCGCCGAAGGCGAAGACCCCACCGTCCGCCGCCACCAGCTGGTAGCCGCCGCTGCTCAGGCTCGGGACCATGGAGACGATGGGCGCCTGCAGCTGCAGCGAGCCCGTCGAGCCCTCGAACGGGGCGTCGCCGAAGGCGAAGACGCCACCGTCGGCCGCCACCAGCCAGTAGCCGTTGCCGTCCGAGGTGGCCGCCGCCCCCACGATGGGCTGGTTCAGGTGGTCGGACCCGGTGGAGCCCTCGAAGGCGGCGTCGCCGAAGGCGAAGATGCCGCCGTCGGCGGCCACCAGCCAGTAGCCGAACCCGCTGCCGGTGGAGACGACCGCCACCACCGGGCGCTGCAGCGGGGTGCCGCCCATGGAGCCGAAGTAGCCGGCGTCGCCGAAGGCGAAGATGCCGCCGTCCGCGGCCACCAGCCAGTAGCCGCCGCCGTCGGGGGTGGCGGCCATGCCCACGATGGGCTGGTTGAGGGGCGTGCCGCCCATCGAGCCGTGGAAGGCGGCGTCGCCGAAGGCGAAGATCCCGCCATCGCGGGCCACCAGCCAGTAGCCACCGCCGTCAGGGGTGGCGGCCATGCCCACGATGGGCTGGTTGAGGGGCGTGCCCCCCATGGAGCCGTCAAACGGCGCACCGCCCAGGCCGAAGACACCCCCGTCGGAGGCCGCCAGCCAGGTCTGGGAGGTGCTGCCCCGCCAGATCCGGTCGAGGGTGGCCGACACCGTGGCCCCCATCACCGCGTGCCCGAGGTCGTTGGGGTGGACGTTCCGCCCGACCGCCCCGGCGTCGCACTCGTGGGTCCACTCGCAGGTCCGGGCCACGTTGATCGGCACCGACTGGCCGTTCCAGTCGACCAGGGGGCTGAAGGCCTGGGTGGCGAACGCCCCCTGGATGTTGGCCATGGGGATGCCGAGGGCGCTGTAGGTGGCGAGCAGCGTCGAGCCCAGGATCGGCAGCTGGGCGGCGCTCTGCCGGGCGGCGGCCTGGCCGGCCGGACCTTCGATCCAGGCGTAGAGCTCGGGGTTGTGGGTGCCCACCGCCACGATGGGCACGCCGGGGGCGGCGGCCTGGAGCGCGTGGATGATGACCGGGATCCCCGAGCGGATGTCGGCCAGGGCACCGGGCAGGCACGCCTGGTCGACGACGCCCTGGTGGATGCAGGCCAGGATGTCGTCCCCGCCGATCTCCAGGGTGATGTACGCCATGTGGCCCTGGTGGGCCCCGAGGTAGGCGACGGCGTCGCCGAGCTGGGTCTGGCCGGCGGGCCGGCAGTGGTCGCCGTTGATCAGCTCGGAGACGGTGTCGCCGCCGCAGGCCACGTCGTCCACGGTGAGCCCGGGGAACCGGGCCGACTGGGCGGCGGCCGTCTGGTGCACGTAGTCGGCGGCCTGGGAGCTGGCCCCGGTGCCGGCGGTGGTGGAGGCACCGAGGGCCAGGGCGTACCAGGGGCCCGGCCCGGGGGCCGGCACCGTGGCGTGGGGTGCGGCCGTGGCCGTGGCCGTGGCGGTGCCGGCCGTGGCGGTGCCGGCCGTGGCGGTGCCGGCCGTGGCGGTGCCGGCCGTGGCGGTGCCGGCCGTGCCGGTGCCGGGGAGGGCGGCGAGGACGGACACCACGGTCAGGAGGGCGGCCACCGGTGCGACGGTCCAGCGGAGGACCCGTCGCCGACGGGCCTTGCCGGACGCGGGGCAGGGGGGGTGGCGGCGGGATCGGGCGTGGTCCATGGGGAGAGCTTGGCCGATCCCTGTTGCCGAAGTGTCCGGAAATTGTGAGGAGTCGGTGAAGGACCGCCACCCGGGGCCCCGGGGGCGTCGGGATCAGCGGGCGGCGACAGACCCGATTGCTACGCTGGGCCGACGCCGTCGAAGGAGCTCCCCATGTCGTCCCTGGTCGCCACCCTCTTCGCCTCCGCCACCGGGGGCCACTACCTCGAGGGACTGATCGGGTTCGTCATCTGGATCCTCGTCATGGCGTGGATCTACAACATCGCCAAGCGGAAGGGTCGCCACGCCGTCGGCTGGCTGATCCTGGGCTTCTTCTTCTTCCTGCTCGCCCTCATCGTGGTGGCGCTGCTGCCGTCCAAGCGGACCACCCGGGAGTACGAGCGGTCCTGACGGGCGCGGCGCCCCCGGACGGAGGTCGGTGATGCCCGACGCCGGGGTGCGGACGCGGGGTGGCGCCCGTCAGGCGGCGGTGGCCGAGGCGCTGACGGCGAACACCGGCCGGTTCAGGGGATGGCCGCCCATCGATCCGAGGAACGGGGCGCCGAAGGCGAAGACCCCGCCGTCGGCGGCCGCCAGCCAGTAGCCCCGCCCGTTCGGGTCGGCGGCCATGCCCACCACCGCGGCCACCAGCGGGGTGCCGCCCATCGACCCCGAAAAGGCGGCGTCACCGAAGGCGAACACGCCGCCGTCGGCCGCCACCAGCCAGTAGCCCCCGCCGCCGGGGGTGGCGGCCATCCCGACCACCGGGGCGACCAGGCGGACCCCGCCCATCGAGCCGCGGAAGGCGGCATCGCCGAAGGTGAACACCCCGCCGTCGGAGTCGACGATCCAGTACCCCGCCCCGTCGGCGGTCGACACCAGGGCCACCGGCATCCCGACGTGTCCGGCCCCTCCGGCGGCCGCCATGACCTCGTCGCCGTAGACCGCGGCATCCCCGAACCCCTCGACCGAGCCCAGGCCGCTGAGCCCGAGCTCCAGCACCCAGTACCCGTTGCCGTCCGGCGTGACGGTGATGCCGATGAAGGTCGGGAGCTGCGCGCGGGACGTGCCGGCCCGGGTCTCCGCCGGGTCCCCGTGCAGCGTGGCGTCGCCGAAGGCGGTGATCACCCCGGTCGACGCGTTCAGGATCCAGTAGCCGCCGCCGTCGGGGGTGGTCGCCATCGACCGGCAGCTCCCGTCGGGCATGTCACGGTCGACGAGGATCACCGGGCAGCTGGTGGGGTCCGAGGCGGCCGAGCCGAGGAAGGGGGCCGAGAACGAGAACGCCGCACCGTCGCCCCCGAGCAGCCGGTAGCCGGCGGATGCGGGTGTCAGGGCCGGGGTCGACGTCGGGACGGTCGGGGTGGGCGATCCCCCCGGGGGCGAGGCACCGGCCACCCCCGGGAGTGCCAGCAGCGACCCCCCGAGCACCAGACCGAGCACCGCAACCCGCCGCCGATGGCCCCGCCCCACGTTCCGTGCCATCCACAACCGGATCCGTCGGCGCATGTCCGGACCTCCGGGTCCAGCCTGCCCCTCCTCCCCCACCCGGACCAGTGCCGAAGGTCCCGGCGGGCCGTCGGGCCGGTGGGCGGTTCAGGGGACCGGTCCGCCCCACTCCACCAACACCAGGCTGGCGTCGTCGGCCAGGTCGTCGGCCCGGTGGGCCACCACCGCCTCCACCAGACGCCGCACCGTCTCCTCGGGCGAGCGCTCCTCGGTGGCCCGCTGGGCGGCCAGCTCGGCGAGACGATCCACGCCGAACTCGGCGTCGGAGCGGTCCCGAGCGTCGACGACGCCGTCGGTGTAGAGCAGGACGCGGTCCCCCGGCTGCAGCATCTCCGTGGCCACCGGCACCGTGCCGATGGCCGGGCCGGTGGTCCCCAGCCCCCAGGGGCGGGTCGGCCGGCAGGCGAGCTCCCCGACCAGCCGGCCGTTCCGGATCAGGAACGGCATCGGGTGCCCGGCGTTGGTCCACGACAGCTCGCCCCTGGCCAGGTCGAGCCGGGCCAGCTGGCCGGTGGAGAAGCCGTCGCCGTCGTAGCGCTCGACGACCGCCTCGTCGAGGGCGGCGTGGATCTCGGCCAGCGAGCCCCCGTGCCGCCGCTCGTGGCGGTAGGTCCCCATGGTGAGGGTGGCGATCAGGGCCGACCCCATCCCGTGGCCCATGGCGTCCATCAGGGCCACGTCGAGGACCGGGCCGTTCACCGCGTAGTCGAACGAGTCGCCGCCCACCTCGTAGGCGGGCTGGAGGGCGGCCGCCACCCGCACGCCGGGGGCCTCCACCACCAGGGGCGGCAGCATGCTCCACTGCATGCTCGCCGCCCGGCTGAGGTGGCGGATCCGCCGGCCGTGGTGGAAGGCGTCGGTGGTCCGGGCGTGGGTGGCGATCAGGTAGCCGACCAGGTGGCCCAGTCGGACCCCGGCGGCGGTCGTGGCGGCCGAGGCGGCGGAACCCGGGGGGAGGGTCATGGCCAGGACCCCGGTCCGGTCCGCCCCCTCGAGGACCGGAACGAAGAGGCGCGTGCCCCCGGGCCGTTCCACCTCGACCGGTCGCTGCTCGGTGAAGGCCCGGCCGGCGACACTGGCCTCCACGGACTCCGACGGGCGCGATCCGCCGGCCGGGGAGCCGTCGGACATGGCGACCAGCTCGGTCTGCCCGAGGTCGGCCATGTAGAGGACCACGTCCGAGGCACCGATGGCCCGGGCGGCGGCCTCCACGGCGCCCACCACCGAGGTCGGACCGGCGCCCAGCGCGATGCCGAGCGCGTCGTCCTCGCCACCCCTCGTGTCGCCCCGTTCCACGGTCCACAGACTAGAGGGAAGGCCGGCCGGCCCGGCGGGGCCCCGTTGCCGGCGCGGTGGCCGGCGACGGGCGATCGCACCCCCGGCGACCAGGGGGAACGGTCCGCCATCCCCGCCACCCCCGTCGTTAGTATGCGAACGGGCACGCCCGTTCGGACGCAGTCGGGGCCCCCGCCCCCGACGGAAAGGCAGGACAATGGCACGGAAGCTCTTCGCCGAGGCACTCGGCACCCTGTTGCTCGTCTTCTTCGCGGTGGGCGTGGCCAGCCTGATGTTCGGCTTCAAGTTCGACGGCGGCAGCGTGGCCGCCGGCGTGGTGGCCACCGCCCTCGCCTTCGGCCTGGTGCTGTTGGGACTGGCCTACGTGCTCGGCCCGATCAGCGGCTGCCACGTCAACCCGGCGGTGACCCTGGGCGCCGCCATCTCCGGCCGGATCCCGTGGGTCGAGGCGGCCGGCTACTGGGTCGCCCAGTTCGTCGGCGGCTACCTCGGGGCCCTGCTGCTGTGGGCGATGTTCAAGCAGTCGCCCCTCTACAGCACCGGGAAGCAGGGCCTCGGCACCGACGGCTGGGGCTCCGCCTCGGCCATCCACATCTCCGCCGGGGGCGCCTTCCTGGCCGAGGTGGTGCTGACCGCCCTGTTCGTCTTCGCCGTCCTCGGGGTCACCCACCGGATCGCCAATGCCGCCACCGCCGGCATGGTGATCGGCCTGACCCTGACCGTGGTCCACCTGATCGGCATCCCGATCACCGGCACCTCGGTGAACCCGGCCCGCTCGCTGGGCCCGGCCCTGATCGTCGGTGGCCAGGCCATCCACCAGGTCTGGCTGTTCATCGTCGCCCCGCTTGTCGGCGGGGCGCTGGCCGCCGCCGTCCACTTCCTCCTCTACCCGAGGAACGACGAACCGGTCGAGGGCCGCTCGGACATCGTCCCGTCACCCACCGGCGACCCGGTCGGCGACATCGAGGGGGCCGGCACCCCGGTCTGACCGCCATCCGTGGCGGCGGACACGGTGACCGAACGTGTACCGTCGGTGGCGCAGTCCCGCCGTACGTGCGGCTGCACCCCAGGCCCGGCGAGTCCTCGCGGAGCCCGGAAGCTGGATCGGCTGGCGTTCGGACGACGAGAGGAACATCCGATGTCATCGGTGGTGGTGAAGGGGCAGGGTGGCGGAGGGCGGCCGCCCGACGCTGGTGCCCCGGGGTGCGCGGCACGGTGACCGACCTGGCCGAGCCCGGGCTCGACGTCGAGCACCCCACCGACGCCGTCCCGTCGGACGACCGGGTCATGAAGGTCCTGCTCGTCACCGAAGGCGGGTACCCCTACCGGTTCGGTGGCGTCAGCACGTGGTGCCGGCTCCTGGTGGGTGGCCTGCCCGACGTCGACTACCACGTCCTCGCCATCACCGGTGATCCCGACAGCCGGCCGATGTTCGACGTGCCCCCCAACGTCGACCGGGTGACGACGGTCCCGCTGTGGGGTGTCCGCGAGTCCCTCGAGTCCCGCCACGACCTCGGCCTGCGCGACCTGCGCCGGACACGCAGGACGGCGGACGACCCCACCGTGGCCGAGCGCCTGGTGCCGGTGTTCCGTTCCTTCGTCGACGCGCTCCTCGCCGACACCGCCGACCCGGTGGCGCTGGCCGGCACCGTCGCCTCCCTCTACGAGATCTTCCTCACCGCCGACTTCGACACGGCCATGCGCAGCCGTGCCGTGTGGGACGCCTTCGTGGCGTCGGCCGAGGCGGGCTTCCCGTCGGCGGCGGAACGGGCCGGCTATCCCGACGCCCCGTTGCAGCTGTCGGACGTGCTGACGGGGATGCACTGGGTCACCCACTGGCTGCTCCCCCTGTCGCGGCCGCTGCCGGCGGTCGACGTGGTGCACGCCACCATGGCCGGATCGTGCACGTTGCCGGCCGTGGCCGTCAAGCTGCACCGCGGCACCCGCTTCGTGTTCTCCGAGCACGGCGTCTTCCTCCGCGAGGCCTACCTCCGCGAGGCATCGGGTCGCGGGAGCCTCTTCCTGAAGCTGCTCACCCTGGGCTTCGCCCGCCGCACGTCGGAGCTCGGCTACGGGGTGGCCGACGCCGTCTCCACCTGCTGCGACTACAACAAGCGGTGGCAGTCGAGGACCGGCGGCTCGCCGGAGCGGGCGTCCACCGTCTACTACGGCCTCGATCCGGAGGCCTTCGGCCGGGGCTCCCGGGACGGGACGGCGGCACCGCTGGTCGTGTGGATGGGGCGGATCGACCCGATCAAGGACCTCGAGACCCTCCTGCGGGCCGCCGCCGTCGTCCACGACACCCGCCCGGACGTGCGCTTCCGTCTGTACGGGGCGCCGGCGCCGGGCGGCGAGTGGTACCTCGAGCACGTACTCGAGCTGCGCCGCGATCTCGGCCTCGACGACGTGGTGGACCTTGCCGGGTACACGTCGGATCCGCGCGCCGCCTACGCCGAGGCCGACGTGGTGGTCCTCTCCAGCGTCTCCGAGGGCTTCCCGTTCTCGACCCTCGAAGCCATGGCGTGCGGGAAGCCGGTGGTCGCCACCTCGGTCGGTGGCCTCGACGAGCAGCTCGGCGACAGCGGACTGCTCGTCGAGCCCCGCGACCACGCCGGGCTGGGGGAGGCGGTGCTGCGCCTGGTATCGGACCCCGGCCGGGCCCGGGCGATGGGCGACGCCGCCCGCCGACGGGCCAGGACGCTGTTCGACCTCGACCTCCAGAACGGCCGCATCCTCGAGCTCTACTCCAAGGATGCCGATGCGGACCTGGACGAGGCGACGGCACCGGCCACCCCGGGCCTGCCGGCCGACCGGCGGCGCGGGGCCGTGGCCGTCGAGGGCGGGCCGGCCGCGCTGGTCCGGCTGGTCGACACCACCGTGCCCCATCGACCTCGGTCGACCGGGTGACCAGGATGTTCGATCAACCTGAGGCCATGCCGACTCGCGTAGCAGAGCGTAGCCTTCTTCGCTACAATGGGTGCATGGCAAGGACCATCGCCCAGCGCGAGCTCCGAAACGACAACGCCAAGGTGATGGAGGCCGTTGCCGCCGGCGAGAGCTTCGTCGTCACTCGTAATGGCGTACCCGTGGCGGAACTCCGGCCCATCCGGCAGACGCGCCGGACCTTCGTGCCTTCAGCTGAACTTCTGGCCCTTGCCACCAACGGGCCGCAGATTGATCGCCAGCGATTCAGAGCAGATCTCGATCGGGTCGTGGACCAAGGCCTGTAGATGGCAACCGGACTTCTCGATACCTCGGTTGTCACCGACTGGGACGACCAGACGGTTGCTGCTGCCCTTCCAGAAGCGGTCGCGGTGTGTGCGATCACACTGGCCGAACTGGCGGCTGGGCCGCACCTGGCTACCTCCACTTCCGAAAGTGCCCGCCGTCAGGCTCGTCTGCAACAGGTGGAGGCGACGTTCGAGCCACTTCCCTTCGATGCCACCGCGGCACGAAGCTACGGACAGGTCGCGGCTGCCGTTGCCACGTCGGGGCGGTCACATCGACGGCGTGTCGCCGGCCTGCTCATCGCCGCCACCGCTCACGCCAACGGTCTCGCTCTCTACACCCGGAATCCTGACGACTTCGCCGGACTCGGCGATCTCATCGCCATTGTCAGCATCTGACGATCGAACGGTCACCCCCCTCGTCGAGGCGCATGCGGTTCGCGCACCGTTCCGGTTGCGAGCACAAGGGTTGAGGGCGGAATTTAGGTGGACCTTGGGGGACTCGATACGAGCCGCCGCCCGACACTTGCGGCACCCGTTGTCGCTCTCCCGTGAACCACGTGACAACTGCTCGTGCCCACTGCAGCTTCCGGGAGAACATCCGCCCGGTTCCCCTGGCGGGCCGGGTGCCCCGCTGCTCGGACCACGGTGGCAATACCGGGTATACTGCGCTAATGGCGAAGGTGATGGTGTCACTCCCTGACGACCTGCTTCGGTCCGTCGACATCGAGGCAGCTCGCCGCGGAACCACTCGAAGCGGGTATCTCCGTGAGCTGGCCGAAGAGACCTTGCGACGGAGAAGCGTTCGGCGCGCCGAGCGAATGGCTGAAATCGCTGCCGAGGACGGCCCGCTCACGGGCCACGGCGGCCGTGTCGCCGAGCTCGTCAAGGCGCATCGGCCAGAGCATTGAACCTGTGGCTACTCGACGCAAGCATCCTGCTGGCGAGCGAGGACCCGGATGACATCCATCATCAAGACGCTCGCCGCCTGCTCGAGGGCACCGATGCCCTGGCCACCTTGGATCTGGCCTTCTACGAGGTCACCAACGTGGCAATCCATTCGTGGCACGACAGCTCGGCGGCACATCGACTTCGGAGTCGCGTCGCCGCGGTGGGCGACGATGGCGGGCTTGTCCGCGCCGATGCCGCACTCCTCGAGCGCGCGGTCGGTATCGCCGATGACAACGGGATAACGGTGTACGACGCCGCCTACGTGGCGGCAGCTCGGGTCATGGACGGTCAACTCGTCAGCTGCGACGTGCGCGATCTGGTGTCCCGGGATCTGGCCCTCCTGCCCGGCGACGCGGTCAGGCGAACGTCCGATACGGGGGATGACCTCCCCGGACGGCCCTGAACGTGAGTTGCTTCGCTCTCCCGGTCCGGTTCGCGCAGCAGAATTCCAGTAGACCTTGGGGCGCACAATGCGAGTCACCTCCCAGGTATTGCCGGAGCCGTGATGTCGTTGATCAGCCCCTGATCGAACCCTGACCGCCCAGCCCATCGGGTTCGTCACCACCGCCCGGTAGCTTCCGATCGTGGCGAATGAAGAACTCCCCGGATCCGGCTCAGCCCGGTTCCAAGCGCAATGCTCCTGGTCGTCCGGGGCGGCGCCACCGACACCGACCTGGTCAGAACTGACGCCGTTCGATTCCGACGTCGCTACCCACGGTGGGGTCGGTACGGAATCTCGGCATACTTCGCGATCGATGACCAGGAGATCGACGTACTCTGCGAAACGCGTCTGGAACGGTTCGACACGGTCGCCATCTTCACCCGTTCGGATCTCGTCCTGGCGGGCGTCAAGGTCGTTCCCACGTTCCGGCGCCCCCATGCGACCCTGGCGAACGCCGACCTCGAGCTGCTCATCGACGGCCTGCGTTCATGCGCACCCAGAATCGCAAGCAACCGATTCCACCGTGGGCCGGGAGGCGTCAATCCGTGAACGACGAAGAGATTGAAGGTCTCGACCTCGTGGTCGACCTGAACAGCGAGGATGAGTCGGGCCTGCCGTGGACGTTCCTCGACGAGGCCCGGGATCCGAGGCTCATTCGGGAAGGTGCATGGCTGATCGTCGGCGAGGGCGGCGTGCGGGCCGTCGCCCAGGTGGTAGAGGTTGCCGGCGATATCGTCCGAGTTCGCCCTCTACGCGGTCCGGTGGACGATCACCGCGAGCTGCTGTCGCACCGGTTCGCCTGATCGGGCATCGAACGACCGCAGCAGGTTCGCGCAGCCAGATTTGGTGGACCTGGGGGGACTCGGACCGGGTGCACCTGACCGAGTGTGAACCATTCACGCTATGACTGTGTACATGACGACGCTTCCGGTGGCCGATGCCCGAGCCAGCCTCTCGAAACTGACCGACGAGGCCAGCACCACCCACGAGCGTTTCGAGATAATCAAGAACGGGCGCCGGGCGGCGGTGTTCCTCGGTGCCGAAGATTAGGACGCCATGCACCCGGCTTCCGCCCCGGCGACCTGGCGGTCAGCCTCCACCTTCCGGAGGGCTCGGCCATCGACATGGCGACCGTCGAGCGATCGATGGCGGGCGCCCGCCGGCTCCTCGACGCGGTCTTCCCCTCGCCGACCCGGCGCGTCCTCACCGGCTCGTCGTGGATGCTGGACGACCAGCTCGGCGATCTCCTGACGCCGGACTCCAACATCGTCCGCCTGCAACGGACGTTTCAGCTCGTGCCCGGCTGGTTGGACGGTGACGGCGCGCTCCTCCGATCGGTGTTCCGCCAGTGGGGGGACTCGCCGGCATCGGGCGTGGCCCGAACCGGTCTGCAGCAGGCCGTGCTCGACCACCTGCACGCCGGAGGGCACTTCCGCTGGCGCACGGGCTGGCGCGAGCTGGGCGCCACGGGTGCCGACCAGGTCCGCGCCCCGTAGCCCGGCCTCCCCGACCGCCCCCCGAATCCGCCGATGACCGGGTGGTGGTGGGTCCGGACCCCGGCGCCCGATCTGTTCGGTCGGAGCGGCCGACGCTATGGTCGTGGCCGAAACGGTATCTCGGGGAGGGACCCATGAAGGACATGAAGCTCGGACTGCAGCTTGGCTACTGGGGATCGGGCCCCCCGGCCAACGCCACGGAGCTGGTGGCCGAGGCCGAGCGGCTCGGCTTCGACTCCATCTGGACCGCCGAGGCCTACGGCTCCGATGCCCTGACCCCCCTGAGCTGGTGGGGCTCCCAGACCTCGCGGGTCCGCCTGGGGACCGCCCTCTGCCAGCTGTCGGCCCGGACGCCGACCGCCATGGGCATGGCTGCCATCACCCTCGACCACCTCTCCGGCGGCCGGTTCGTGCTCGGGCTCGGGGTGTCCGGCCCCCAGGTGGTGGAGGGCTGGTACGGCCAGTCGTTCGAGAAGCCGCTGGCCCGGACCCGCGAGTACGTGGACATCGTCCGCCAGGTTGTGGCCCGGAAGGCCCCGGTCACCAACGACGGCCCGAACTACCCCCTCCCCTTCCCGGGCGGCACCGGGCTGGGCAAGCCGCTGAAGCCCATCGTCCACCCGCTCCGGGACGAGATCCCGATCATCCTGGGGGCCGAGGGACCGAAGAACGTGGCCCTGGCCGCAGAGATCGCCGACGGCTGGTTCCCGATCTTCTTCTCCCCGAACGCCGTCAAGGCCTTCGAGCCGTCACTGGCCGAGGGCTTCGCCCGCCCGGGTGCCCGACGGACCGCCGAGGACTTCGAGGTGATCGCCTTCGCCCCCACCGTCATCGACGACGACGTGGAACGGGCCGCCGACAGCTACCGGCCGTTCCTCGCCCTCTACATCGGGGGCATGGGGGCCAAGTCGATGAACTTCCACTTCGACGTGTTCGCCCGCATGGGGTACGAGGCCGAGGCCCAGAAGATCCAGGAGCTCTACCTCGAGGGGCGCAAGGACGAGGCCGCCGCCGCGGTACCGACCAAGCTCATCGAGGACGTGGCCCTGATCGGCCCCAAGGAGAAGATCCGCGACGATCTGGAAGGGTGGAAGGAGTCCATCGCCACCACACTGCTGATCGCCGGCTCGACCGACACCATGCAGACCATCGCAGAGTACGTGCTGTAGGTCGGATCGGTTCGGGTCGGTTCGAGTCGGGGCGGATGGGGCGGTGCCGTCCGACCAGGCGATGATCGGGGTGATCGGCGGCGGACGTTGGGGCCGCGTGCCGCCGTTCAGCGCGGCACCCCCACCAGGCGGCTCCGTCGGGTGAGCGACCGGTAGAGCTCCATGGTGCTCGGGTGGACCGAGTCGAAGGGCTCGACCTCGTCGGCCACCAGCCGGAGCAGCTCGGACATCACCGACTCCACCCCCGCCGGGTTCCCGGCGACGTCGGCCGCCCGCAGCAGCATCCGGTAGAGGCGCTCGTCGTAGGGGCTGACCACCAGGCCCCGCCGCGCCGCCCACTCGGCACCGGAGGCGTCGCCCCGGCCGAGGTACAGGCCGGCCAGCCGACCCGCCACGTCGACCACCGCCGCCTCGATGGCCGGAGCGATGCCCTCCAGGATCGGCCAGTCAGCGGCCCGCAGCCCGTCGAACGGCCGGCCCCGCACCAGCTCGAGCGCCTGCCGGAGATCGTCGACCCCACCGGGCTCGGCCAGCCGGACGAACCGCTCCCAGTCGGTGCCGACGGTCCGGGCCAGGCCCAGCCTCCCGTGGGAACGGGGCAGGTGATCGCGACCGTCCGCTCCGTGGCCGAGCGACCGGCGGGCCACCGAGGCGGTGGAGTGGAGGCTGGACGAGGCCATCAGGCGGTCGGGCCAGAGGGCGGCGGCCCAGGCGTCGTTGGACACCCCCTGCGGGTGCATCGCCAGGTAGACGACCAGCTCCTTCGCCCAGGCCCGGGTGAACGGGCGCGCGGCCCCGAGGACCTCGATGGGACCGAGCACCTGGACCTCGATCTCGATCTCGGATCCCCCGGCCGAGGCCTGCAACGTCACCCGGTCGTCGTCCGGGTCCGCCGCTCCTCCCGCGGCGGGCGGAGCCGACGCTCCGGTGACATCGGACCGGCCGGCCGCCCCCGGGAGCGGAATCGACAGGGACGCATATGGCGGCGCCGTGGTGTCGACCGAGCGGCGCTGGGTCGCCGTCTCCAGCAGCTGGTGGACGCTCCCGTAGTCGGCGTCGCTGAGGCACTGCGGGAACACCGCCGCGCCGATCGGCTCGAGCGCGCCGGAGCCACCGTGGTCGGGAATCGTGAGGGAGTGCCAGGCGCCGAGGCCGGCGCCGCACGCCACGATCGCCGCCGCCGTCCGGGGATCCGAGCCGGCGGCCACCAGCTCGGGGAGCATCTCCGGGTCGGCATCCGGACCGGCCACCACCACCAGCGGATCGCAGTCCGGGTACCCCCTCGCACGGCCGTGGGCGAACGAGTCGAGACCGCGGGCCCGCAGCAGCTCGTCCCCGGCGATCCGACGCCGGTCGAGGCGGTGGAGCAGCTCCACCCCGTCGGTCACCACCTCCACCCGCTCGAACCGGGACATCTCGGCGCCGAAACCGACCAGGACGAGGTCGAAGCCACCGGCCCACCGTGACGTCGCCAGCTCCAGGGCCAGGGCGCGGACGATCCCCTCGCAGGCGTCGCGGGTCCCCACCAACCCCATCGATCCCAGGTTCTCGAGGTTGACCAGCAGAGGTCCGTCGGCTCCCCGACCCACCGTGACCAGCGTGGGCGTCAGGGTGGGGGCGGGAATGGACGCGGGGGTGAGGATAGAGGTCCAGGAGGGTGCCGCCGCCATCCCGACCGCCGGACCGCCGTGCGGTCCGGCTTCGATCCGGGTTTCCGCCCCGTCACCCGTTCTGAGGGACGGGGGATCGTCCTCGCCGGCCGGTCGATCCACCCACGCCACCGCGTCGAGGGGGAGGGACACCGAGCGACGCCCCGTCCCCGGGCCCACCGGGACCTCCGGCCTCCCTGCCGCCACTGCCGGGGCACCGGACGGGGGCTCCGACACCACGATCTCGATGGAGGCGGCGTGCACGAGGACGCCCTGGATCCACGGCGGCGCCTGGCCGTCCCGCGTGGCGGGCTCCAGAAACGCGCGCAGCCCACCATCGACGACGGACAGCACCCGGCGGCCGTCGCCCGACCGGAGGCGACCCTCCATGGCCGCGCCGGAACCATGGGGAAGTGGAATCAACGCGCCGTCGCGGCGGTGACGGTGCTGCGCCCGGCGCATACGATCGAGGAGGGCGACCAGACCGGCACCCAGGAGGCCGGCGCCGACCAGATCGACCGGACCCCGACCCGTACGCCCCGACGACGCCGCCGCCAGAAGCGCCTCCGAGACCTCGGTGGCGACCCTGTCGTCCACCGGAGGCGCCGCCCCGGGCCCGGCGGTCAGGAGATCGGGCGGCAGCACCGTCATTCCGGCCAGGCGGTCGGCCGGTGGGGTGCTGCCGTCCACCGATCGGGCCCGGTGAGAGGAGCCGGTGGTGGGACCGTAGCCGACGCTGTCCGCCGTCCGCGATCTCGATCCGGCCTCGGTGCGGCCCCGGTGGCGTGGACCGGTTGGCCCGGATGCCGGCAGCGGCGCATCGGACACGTCCGGGTCGGGGAGGATCAGCACCCAGCCCGGCTCGACCCAGTGGGTCTCCGTGAGCGACCGGCCGTCCGACTGGCGGACCGAGTAGTTGAGGTCGGCGATCTCGCGCCACCGCCGGGCGGCGCCCAGCCGGGTGTCGGCGATCGACCAGAGGGTCTCCCGGCCGGTCACCCGGTGGAGCCGGTCCTCGGGGACGGTGGTCGGCGTGGTCGCCTCCACGCTGGCGCTGGACCGGGCGGGTGTGCCGGCCACGTCCTTCCGCACCGGATCCCCCCACGGGGACGTCGGCTCGGCGACCTCCCCGGTCCGGAATGCGACGGCACGCCCCCCGTCGGGCGGTCGACCACCATCCATCGGGAGCGGATGGCTGTGCCCGAGGTGTCCGTCCGGGTGCGCGACGTCCGGATCGCCGTCCAGGTCCGCCACCACACGGAGGGTGGCGACCTTCCGGTTCGGGCCGCCGGCCGACGGCCGGGCAAACGTCCCGCCGACCGGGTCGGAGGCGACGGGCATCGGATCGGGGGCCCTGTTTCCGGCGACCTCGCTGCCGACCAACGCGTGCTCGATCGGTGGTAGGTGGTCCATCACCGACGTGGACGGCGCCGGCAGCACCCTCCCCATCGACACCAGGGCCAGGGAGGTGCCGACCAGGCAGGCGGCGACGGCCTGGAGGGTGCGGCTCCCCGGCAGGTGCGGCGCCGACCGACCGGTGATCCACGCCCGGAGCTCGATAACCACACAGACCACCAGCCACGCCCAGGTGACCCAGGCCAGCAGCAGCGAGCCGTGGACGAGCCAGCTCAGGGCGATGTGACTGTCGAAGCCCCGCCGGGCCTCGATCATCGCCACCAGGCGGTGCACACCCCCGCGGGGGATCGGTGATCCGCCGACCGCCAGCAGGACCGCCGGCACCGCCACCACCAGCAGCAGGAGACAGGCTCCGGAGAGCGATGCCCGTACCAGCGCGGATGCCGACGGTGATCGGGACGGTTGCCTCATCTAGTCCTCCCTCGTGATGCCGTGCAGGTCGATGGCGGATGCCGTGGCCGACACCTGCATCGACGAGATACCGATGAGCCCGAGTACCGCGGTGGGCTCCGGATAGCGGACGGTGACGGTCACCCGGTCGCCGACGACGGTGGCGCTCCCCGGATGTCCGGCCTGCACGGTGTACGCCACGGCGGCGGCGACCGCCGACTGCTGGTCCACCACGAATTGTCCGTTTCGGAGCGCGTCCACCGAGAGCGCGCCGGCCCCGGCCCTCGCCGCCTGCTCGGCCTCGTCGTAGGCCGCCTGCTGGGCAGCCATCCCCCGGCCACCGTCGACCACCAGCCCGAGCAGGGCGAAGATGGCGACGAGCAGCACCGCGACGAAGGCGGTAATCGAACCGGTCGAGTCGTGGTCCCGGTCGGGATTCACGTGCCGCCGCCCGAGCGGGAGACCGGAACCGCGACGCCACCGGCAGGCCGGAACCCACCGGTCACCGATCGGTAGGGGTCGACCGGGGCCGTCATCGACGCCGTGATGGTGGTCGAGCCGGGGATGCCGGGGAACGCGAGGTCCGACAGGCCCACCTTGCAGCTGACCGTCACCGTCACCGTGCCCCCGGGCCGGAAGTTGCCGACATCGGTCTCCACCGAGAACGCCGCACAGGTGAGGACCCGCCCGTAGCCACCGATCACCGCGTTGGCGGCCCCCGCCCACTGCGCCTGCCCCGGCGTGGTCATCACGGCCGCAGCCTGCGCTCCGGCCCGTGCCGAGGCCGCCACCTGTTGCTGGGCGTCGGTGACCCGACCGAAGATGAGCGCGCAGAGGGCCAGAACGAACAGCACCGGGGTGAGCACCACCAACTCGACGACCAGGCTCCCGCCCTCGCTCCTCCGCCCCGACCACCGGTCCCCCGTCACCCGGACGTCCGGAATTCCTGCACGGGGCCGACCTGGGTGGCCGAGACGGGAAGGGACAGGCCGGGGAGGATCGACCGGGCATGGGCGGTGACGGAGACTTCCGCCAGATCACCCGGCAGCACGGTGACGATCACCGACGAACTCGAGACATCCGAGCTCGGACGGCTGAGGATCGATCGGGCCTGTGCCGCCCCCTGACCGACGGATCCGCCCCAGGTCCGCGCCGTCCGGTCCCCGTCCGATGCCGCCATCTGCACGACCTGGACCGCGTGTGCCCAGAGGGCGAACTGGACCAGGACGAGCAGCAGGAGCATCAGGACCGGGACGACGAGGACCGCCTCGACCGTTGATGAGCCACCGTCGGGCTCGGTGCGGCGGCTGGTCCGAAGGCAGGCGGGTCGGCTGTCGTGGGATCGCCCTACCCCAGGTTGATGGAGTTGGCCTTGGTGGTTACCTTGGCGACGATGATGGCGCCCACCGCGATGGCCAGCGCGGCGAAGATCGCCGTCAGGATGACCTTCTCCACCACGGTGCCGGCCTCGTCGAACCCGCCGGAAACGCCGGCCCTCGCCCGCAGATAGGCCCAGACCACCACAAGGTGTGTCGTCATGGTTGTTGCTCCTTTCGTATGTCGTCCAGGGTTGGACTCCCGATGAGGGATCTGGTGCCGACCGGACAGCAGGATCCGGCTGCCGGTCCGGTCGTGCGCTGACCGTCACGCGGCGTCGAGGGGTCACGGTGCTCAGAACCCCGTGAGGATCCGGCTGACCGCCGGGTAGCCGATGAAGACGAGGAACCCCAGCAACAGGAGTGCACCGGGGAGGAACAGGCGCTCGGTCATGGCATTGGCGGCGCTCTCGGCCTCGGCCTGCTCGTGACGTCGCAGCGAGGCGGCCCGGGCACTGAGCGATTGGCGGACCCGGGCGCCCTCGGTACCGGCCAGCTGCAGGGTCGTCGCCAGCTCCTCGAGCTCCCCCACCCCCAGCTCCCGACCCAGCGCCGCCAGGGCGTCCCAGGCCGGCTCGCCCGTGCCCCGTGCCAGCAGAAGCGCTCTGGCGATCCGCCTCGCCGCCCAGTCGGGGCTCACCTCGGCCGCCGCCACCAGGGCCCCCTCGACCCCGACGCCGCCGGCCAGGCTGAGGACGACCAGGTCCACGTAGGTTCCGATCACCACCCTGACGTGGTGACGACGATGTTCGGCCTCGCTGGTGAGCACCGCGAAGGGCAGGGCTGCCCCGGCCACCACCAGCACCACGGCCACGGCCAAGGGGACGACGAAGGGAACGGCCACGCCGGCGGTGGCCGCCGCCGTCCACAGCACCGGGGGCAGCAGGGCACCTGCCCCCACGCCCATGAGGACCTGGGCGGTGAGCTGCTCGGTCGTCGTCCCGGTGATGGCCATCGACGGCTGCAGCGAGGCCCACCGCTCGCCGGACCGGACCCGGGACGCCAGGTGGGTGGCACTCCCGGCCGCACCCAGGCGATCGACCAGCCCGGCGACCCCGGGGCGCACCGCCGCCGGGGCCACCGGCCGGGCCCCGGCGCGGGCGATGGCCTCCAGCGACGGCCGGCGGGCGGTCACCCCGCACCAGAGGCCGACGAACCCGAGACCCGCCAACAGTCCGATCACCACCGGAGCGGTCATCGACGGTCCACCGATCCGCCCAGCAGCCGCACCGGCGCCGGTGGGCGGGCCATCACCACCATGAGGGTGAGCCCGGCGGCGTAGAGCACTCCCACCACGACGAGCACCGCCTGTCCGGCCGGGGTGGCGAACGGGGCCAGATACGCGTGGGCCAGCACCACCAGGGCCCCGGCGAAGCCGACCGAGAAGACGAGGACCGTGCGTACCCCGCTGCGGACCGAGGCCCGGCTCGTCTCGACCCGGAGCCGGAGGGCCACCTCGTCGCGTGTCGAGTCGGCCAGCGCCGCCAGCAGCTCACCGAGTCGCTGGGCCCTCGAGGTGATCGCCAGGATCAGGGAGCAGATCACCCGATCGGCGGAGGGATCGCCCAGGTCCTCCCCGAACAGGAGGAGCGCCTCGGTCGGATGCATCCCCGAGGTGATCCGGCCGGAGAGGCCCATGGCGGCCTCGCGGATCGGTGGCGGGGACAGCGGGGCAGTGGCGATGATCGCCTGGTTGAGCCCGGCCGAGGCGGCCAGGGTGCCCTGCAGCATCTCCGTCCACGAGGCGATGGCCTCGATCTTCACCACCGAGGCCGAGCCGGCCGTCTGTCCGAAGAGCCTGGGGAGGCCGTAGCCGGCCGCCGCACCGATGACGAATGCCACCGGCCAGCCGGTGACGGCCGCGGCGACGGCCCCGCAGAGGGCTGCGACGAGGACTGGCCGGACAACGCCCCACGAGAGGCCGGTCCGCCGATGTCCGGGGGGCCCGGCTTCCGGCGGCTGCCCGTTCAGGGACCGCAGCAGTCCGACCGCGCCCAGTCCGAGTCCGAGTGCGCAGAGAACGACGAGTGCGATCATGTCCAGCGCGCCCCGGCGTACTCGGTGCTCGGCTCGTACCCGCACCGCATCAACTCCTCGAGGGTCTGCGGCCGGAGCGGCGAGTTGACCGTGGCCCGACGGTCCGGCCCCGGGGCGTAGATCTCGTTGGAGATCACCTGGGAACCCTCGGCGTCGACCACCTCCCGGATCGACGAGACGAAGCGGGTCCGGTGGGACTGGGCCCCGAAGCCCCCGTCGGGGGCGCAGCCGTTGGCGGCGTTACCGTCGACTGCGTCACCCGACCCCGCCACCTCCGAGCGGTCCCATCCCCGACCCACCCCCACGTCGCCCACGTCCTCGCCCCGGAAGTCGTTGGCCTCCGAGTCGAGGAACACGACCAGGTCGACGGCGCCGGCCACCAGCAGGTTCGTCGCCTCGAGGGGAAGCCGCTCGGGTGCCTGCACCGCGTACGAGGCGATCCGGCGGAACACCCCGGCCGACGAGTTGGCGTGCACCGTGCACATCGAGCCGGAGCGCCCCTGGCTCATGGCGTTGAGCATCGGAAGGATCTCGTCGCCCAGCACCTCGCCCACGATGACCCGGTCGGCGTTCATCCGGAGCGCACGCCGCACCAGATCCGCCACCGAGATCTGTCCCGCCCCCTCGACGTTGGCCGGCCGGGCCTCCAGGGCGACCATGTCCGGATGGCGGTCGGGAGCCCGTTCGAGACCGAGCTCCAGGGCCTGCTCGATGGTGACGATGCGCTCCCGAGGGGGAATTTCGGCGGCCAGCGCCCGCAGGAGCGTCGTCTTTCCGGAGTTCATCGCCCCGGCCACCACGATGTTCTTTCTGGCCCTCACCGCGGCACTGAGCAGCGTCGCCACGTCGTCCCCCATCGTCCCGAGCGAGACCAGGTCGGCGATCGAGAGATCGGTGAACCGGTGCCGCCGGATCGAGATCGAGGGGCGGGTGGAGACGGCCATGAGGGCGGACAGCCGGCTGCCGTCCGGGAGCTGGAGGTCGAGCTCGGGTCGGCCGTTGTCGAACCGCCGCTCCGAGAGCCCGAACCGACCGGCTGCCGACCGGATCAGATCGACGAGCTCGTCGTCGGAGTCGGCGACCGGTGGCATCAGGCGCTTCGAGCCGTCGGCGAAGGTCGCCCAGACCCGGTCGTAGCCGTTGATGTCGATGTTCTCGATGCCCTGGTCGTCGATCAGGACCTGGAGCCGACCCATGCCGAACAGGGCGTCGAGGACCTGTTGGGCCAGGCGCTGGTCGTCCGCCACCGACCGGTCCCCCGCCGCCGGACCGGTCTCCTCCAGGGCGAACTCGTCGAGGAGGGCGAAGATCCGCTGCCGGGCGTACTCCTTGCGGTCCTCCCCCTCGAGCTCGTCGTTGGAGGCCAGGTCCTCGGCGACCAGGCGCCGGAGGGTGGCGGTCAGCTGGGCGCTCATCGTTCGGCGGGCACGGCCAGGGGAAGCGGACCGTCGGACCCCGGCGACACGAGCGGCTCCGGTGCCGCCGGTGCCGTCGGTGCCGTCGGAGCCGCCGGTGCCGCCGAGCGTTCGGCCAGGGTCACCGCCAACCGGCGGGCGGCGGCCGCCAGGCCCGACCGCTCGAGTCGGCGTCGGGACCCGTTGCCCGTCGTGGCGACCGAGGCGGTCCCGGCGTCGAAGGGAACGACGCCGACCACCTCGAGACCGGTGAACCCGGCGATCTCCTCCGGACGGTAGGTGCCGTCCTCGACCACCACGAGAACCAGCTCGCCACCGCAGTGTCGCCGCAGCTCTTCGACCCGGTCACGGAGGTGCATGATCGGTGCCGGCTCCGACCGCACGACGATGCAGACGACATCCGCCGCTCCCAGCCACGGGTCGGCGGCGGCAAGGTCCACCTCCAGTCGGCCCAGGTCGATGATGAGCTCGGCCGTGTCGGCGTACGTGCGGAGGGATCGCTCTGCCCCCTCCCTGGCGGTTCGTCCGCGGTCGGTCGGCTCGCGACCGGTGGCGGCGACGAGCACCTCGAGACCGCCGGGGAGCTGTTGGAGATGTGGTTCGAGGTCCAACTCGCCGGCCTCGCGGCGGGCGGTGGCCACCAGCGTGACCCAGCCCGACCTCGCAGTCAGGCCGAACCGGGGGCCGAGGTCGCCGCCGGCGGGGTCGCACTCGACCACCACGGGGCGCAAACCTTCCGGCCAGCTCGCCGCCACGAGGCACGCGAGCGTGGTGACACCCGGGGATCCCTTCAGGGAGGCGAACGCCACGATGCTCACGACGGTCCACCCGAACCCGGCAGGAGCACCAGGCTGATCTGGTCGGCGGCGGCGGCGACCGACACCTGGGCCGCCTCGGTCTGCGACACCTCCACCGAGACCAGCTGGGTTGCACTGGAAGACGAGCCGGCTGCAGGCTGGGCCACCCCACTCACCACGGCGTCCGGTACCAGGACCCCGGTCGGCGAACCGGTACCCGCGGACGGTGGCGCCGCCACGGTGTCGGGCGAGGCACCCGATCCCGTCAGACCGGTGGACGGTGAGGACGGTGAGGAGACCGGCGAACCCGGCGCCTCGGTCTGGATCACCATCACCCGGTCGCCGGGCTGCAGACCCGATGCCGGCAGCTGGCCGTCCTTCAGGGCGATGCCGACCACGGCGTCGCCGGGCTTGATCGGCTGCCCGCCGGTGACGTCGGCCAGCAGCAGCAGCGATCCGGGCACCAGCGGGATCTGGGCGAGCTGGCCGACGACGGCGGACGCCTGCGAGACGGGGACCGCCGCCAACGAACCCGACGACGAGATCCCGTCCTGCCCGAGGTCGGCGGCCGTGATCTGCTGGCCCGGGGCGACCGGTCGGACCACCACGAGCACCGGCACCTGGTGACTGGCGCCCGAGTAGATGGCCACGAAGGCGGCCACGCTGGCGACGATGACCGCCACCGAGCCGACGGCCAGCAGTGGCCGTCTCGTCCGGGCCGGCGACGGAAGGCTGCGTTGCGCCGGGGCCACCGATCGATCCGAGGCGCCCCGCGGCACCCCGACCCTTCCCAACACCGAGGTCATCCGTCCTCCTTCCAAGGTGCGATCCGCACAATCGGCGCCCTCACGAGTTGACACTCTCGACCTGGATCACCCGCAGCGGCACCCGTGCGGTGGTGGTCAGGCCGGGCAGCGTTCCTCCGCCGGCGGCGCCCTGGGCGGTCCACGTCACCTGCCAGGCGACATCGGCGGTCACCGTGAACGCCCCGTGATCGGGATTCCCGTCCGCCGAAGGCTGGCCGGCGGACGACGTCCGGTAGGCATGCGAGCAATCCGTGCGCTGGTCCGAGGACGGGACCGCGACCTGGTAGGCGGTCCCGGGTCCCGAGCATGACTCGGACCCACCGTCGCCCGTGTCCCACGTCACCGAGACGGGAGTCGCGGTGGCGGTGGCGGTCACGGAGCCGACCGTGGCGCTCACCGAATAGCGGTGCCATATCGACGGGTCGATCCACAACCAGGTCGGGAGGTTCACCACGGCTGCGGCCGACGGGCTGAAGTTGAGGATCGGCGGGGGCAGGGAGAGCGAGCTTTCGGCCTGGAGCGCCACGCTGCGGGGATCGACGGGCGGCGTCGACGGCGCGGGGGCCGGGGACCCGCTCGACACCCAGACGGTCTGGCTCGTCGAGTTCCCCGAGGCATCCGTGCAGGTGATCGAGTACCAGCTCCCCGGGGTGGTGACGCCGGGAGGGGGGCCGAGCTGGTTGTTCAGGGTGAGGATCGTCGAGGTGCAGACCGGAGCGCCGGCCGCCGGGGATCCTCCGTAGCCCGACGGGCCTGACGGCACTGGGGAGCCGCCGGTGCCGCCAGTGCCGCCGGTGCCGTCTCCGGTCGAGACCCCGACCGACACGGTTCCGCCTCCTGTCGATGCTGTTGCGTCCGCGAAGGCAGTTGGCGTAGGTCCCAAAAACGGACACGAGCCAACGACCACCCCGATTACCACGAGCATCATGACGCGCGGCATTTGCCCGGCTCCACACTCTGATCCGCGAGCTTCCAGCCGCTCGAGGTTGCCTGCATAATCGAAGATGTCAGGTCGATCGTGGCAGTTCCAAGCACACCCGTGATCGGCCGGCCAGTCGAAGCGCTCACCTCGATATCACGCCCGTCAACACATGACACGACCTCAATACCTGCGGGACCCCGCGCGGTGATCCGTGGATGTCCGTAGCTGATGGGCCCCTTCGCTACATCGCCGTTGGCTCGGAACTGGCTGAGGCTTGCCTGGATCCTGGCCAGCTCGGGCGAGACCATCGTGGCCAGCAGGGCCGGGGAATTCGGATCCGATGTCAGTGCCGCCTGGTGGAACGCCTCCTCGGCCGCGAACCAGGCCGAGATGACCTGAGCGTCCGCCGATGTCGTGGTGGAGGTGGATCCCACCACGGTCGGCTTGGACGTGGCGGCCGCCGGACGTGCGGACGAGCTCCCACACGACGTCACGGCCAACGAGCAGAGCGCGCCGCCGACGAGGAACGACCACGTCCTGGCCGATCTGCGCCGCCGTTCACCGAATCGAGGACGTCCCGTCCGCATGAGGTGCGGACCATAGAGGTGGCACCCATCCCTTGCAAGAGTCGCAATGGATAATTCTCGAACTATTTCGTGTCTGCGTCCGCGCCTATTCGCACTTCGAGTGCAATTCTGACACGTGTTCCATGCGACTGCCGTCATGGAGTGGACCATGCCCTTCGGCGTTGTCCGCTACCTTGCCGGTCACCTTGCTCGGGACCTGGCTCGCCCATCTTCCCAGTTCAGAAGACAGAAACCCGTGCGCGCCGCCGCGGCCCGGGCGAGGAGCCCGACGCGCGACATGGACTTCAGTGCACCGTCGACGGACCCCGTCCCGGACCCGGGGGGCCGGCAAATGCCTGGGCGATCGAGATCCACTCAGTTGCCGAATCACCCTTGACGATGAGTGCCGTATCCGCCACGTTCCGTCGCTGCGTGACAACCAAGCAGAACGCCTCGGCGGGACCCGTGATCGACGCCACCGGCCCCGGGTCGGGCTCCGCGCCGATCCGCCAGGTCCATTCCTCACCGGATGGAGCCTCCAGTACGACGTCGATCCGGACAGGAGGGGCATCTTGGCCGCGGACGGCATACGAGAACGGCCGAGCCTTCACACCGAGGTGGGCAATGTGACGGAGACGGACCGTCGCCACCCGCTCGCGTCCCAGGGCGTCGGCGACGTCCTGGCCGTGGGCCCAGTTCTCCATGAGGCGCGCCGAGACGAAGGAGAGGAGGCCCATCGGCGGTCCGAACCAGGGCACCCGCGACTTCGGATCGGCGGTCCGCAGTGCCTCGGCCAGCCCCTCGTGCGACCGCTGCCACCACTCGAGCAGCTCCGTGCCGTCCATCGACCGTCCCCGGGTCAGGTGACCCTCCATCGGATCGCCCTCCTGTTGCATGAAGGCCTCCGCCATCAGGGCGAACTTCACCGGTTCGGCGACAGCCAAGTGCGCGGCCACATCGAAGTAGGCCAGATGGCTGATCTGGTCCCGGACCGCCCAACCCTCGGCCGGCGTCGGCAGGTCCCATTCGGGCGCGTCGCCGGCCAGCGGGCCGACCAGTTCCAGCAGGTCGTGGTACTCGGCCTCGAGGTCGTCCAGCAGTTCGGCGTAGGTGGTCATCAGGCCGAGGCTAGCGAGGGGGTCGGTCGTCCGTCCGGACCCGGTCAGTCGACGTCCTCGAGCCAGCGTCGTGCGGCGTCGAGCACCGTCACCTCGGGATGCGACCACACGAACCGCTCGACGGAGTCGAGCACCTCCTCCACATGACCCGCCGACCCGGCCACCGCGGCGAAGCCGAGCTCGGCATGCTGCCACCGGTCTTGGTGGCCGACCTCGGCGGCGGCGACCCCGAACCGCGACTTGCAGGTCTCCACCAGGTGTTTGACCACCGCCCGCTTCGCCTTCAGCGACGCGGCATCGGGGATGTGGAGCTCCATCGAGAGGGCGCAGGCGTACAGCATGCCCGCCAGCATGGTCGATCACCGGGCAGGTGGCTCCGGGTGTCTGGGCGTCCACCTGGTATTTCGATGAGTGTCACACCCCCTTGCTGTACTTGGTGCATGGATTCGACGGGCGTCCCGGCGGGCGGTTCGACTGATGTGGGGAACGGGGCGGGCGCCGGAGGACTGCGGCTCCGTCTGAACGGAGCCCTTGTGGTCCTCTCGTCCCTGGTCTCCGAACTCGAGCCCGCACGCCTGGCAGGGGCTGACGCACGCGACCTGTACGCCTCCTTCGCCAAGGTGGAGCGCCTGGCCATGGCGGCCAAGGCCCTTCTCGCCCCCCGTGTCGACGAATCGGGCATCTGGAAGGACGAGGGCCATCGGGACGCCTCCACCCACCTGGCCGCCCTGGAGGGGATCCCGACCGGCCAGGCCCGCTCCACCCTCGAGCTCGGCCAGGCCCTGGGAGAGCTCCCCGGCACCGAAGAGGCGATCCGGGCCGGCAGGCTGTCGCGGCAGAAGGCCACTGAGCTGGCGGGCGCCGCCTCACTGGACCCGTCCAACGAGGACACCCTCCTGAAGGGGGCCGAAGAGGAACCGTTCTTCTCCTTCCGCGACCGGTGCCGCCGTGCGAGGGCAACGTCCTCCCAGGCCGACCCCATGGCGGCGGTCCGCAAGGCGCACCGCGATCGATCGTTCACCTCGTGGAACGACGCCGACGGGACCTTCCACTACAAGGGCTCCGACACGCCCGACCGGGGGGCGAAGATCCAGGCCGCCGTCGATGCGGCGGCCACCGCCATCCGCAAGGAGGCGAAGAGGGCCGGAACCGAGGAGGCCACCGAGCCCCACCGGGCCCTGTGCGCCGACGGCTTCTTCGCCCTCGTCACCCGTGGGGGCGACACCGGTGTGGGCGGCCGTGGATCCGGTGACACAGCGCCCCGAGGCATGTCCAGCGGCTCCGGCGGCTCCGCGAAGCGAACGGGCTCCGGAGCCGACGCAGCCCTGCGTGCGATCGACTTCGATAGGGACCCTGAGGTGGAGATCGAGTCCGGGAACGACCCCGACGACAGATGTGAAGACACCGGCAACGGCCCCACCGCCTCGGAGCCTCTCGACCTCGAGGCAATCGTCAATCGACCACCGACCTGCGCAGTCTCGGTCGTGGTGAACCTCGAGGCCCTCGTCCGCGGATCCGTCGAGCTGGGCGAGCGCTGCGAAATCGTCGGCGTCGGTCCCATCCCGGTCCCTCTGGCCCGCTCGATGCTGACCGACTCCTTCCTCAAATTCCTGGTCATGGACGGCGAGGAGATCCACTCTGTCTCCCACATGGGTCGCACCATCAACGCGAGGTTGCGCACCGCCATCGCCTATCGAGATCAGGCGCGCTGCGTGGTCCCGGGGTGCGGCGCACGGCACCGCCTGGAATTCGACCACGTCAACCCGGTCAACAACCTGGGCGCTACCGAACTCGACAACCTGGCGCTGCTGTGTCACTTCCATCACCACCTGAAGACGAATGAGGCCTGGGAACTCATCCGTGAGGAGGGTGCGGATCGGGACCGTCCGGTCTGGCGATTCGTGCCGCCCGTCGCGTTCGGGCAGGAACCAGACCTCGGATTCGACACCGAGCAGGCCAGGGCAGCCCGCCGACGCTCGGGCGGGGCCATCAGCCGCGAGGGCGATGGGACGGGGAGCGATCGCCCACTTCGCTTCTCGCCACGGGGGTGACGTGCCACCCGTGACGGTCCTCTCCCCCACCGTGGGGATGGGAGGCCGAGTGGTCAGCCGGTGGGTGCGAGGATCGAGAGCACGTCGTCCCAGCTGAAACCGACCGTCTCGCCGATCACCGATCGGGTGGCAACCTCCACCACGACGAAGAACGGGTAACCCAGCACCCCGAAGTCGGTCCACGCCTTGTCGCTCATGATCACCGGCACCCGATCGATGCCGCTCGCCAATGCGGCCACGTCACGCGGCGACACGGAGCCCGGGCCCTTCGTGATCACCACCGCAGACACGTCGGGGGGTAGGCCGGCGTCCGCTACTCGGCGGAAGCTGTCCCAGAATGATAGGCAACCGTTGCAGTCGGTGGTGAGGAAGGCCAGGAGGATTCGGCCCCGGCTGCGTTCGAGCCGCAACTCGACCACCTCGCCCGCCGGGTCCGACCCTGTGATGTCGACCGCGGGGCGGGAGGCGTGGGCGTGCATCGGACCCGAGGGGACCGGTCGAAGTCCGTGTCCGAACGCGGGGTTCATCAGGGGCCACGGCGTACCCGCCGTCGACGTGGTGGGCGGTGCACCGGTGCTCGGTGCCGACGTCGGTGGTGCCGCGGCCGATGGGGCGGCGGCCGTGGGCGTGGCGGCCGACGGTGTCGCTACTCGGGGATCGGCGACCCGGGCTCGAGGACCTCGATTGCGTTGCCATGGCCACACCACCGGCACGACACCTCCTCGACCGTCTCTTCCAGCACGACTTCCTCCTCGAGCGTCAGGTCGCCCCCCACGGAGTAGTGGTGGAACGCCTTGGTGCGACGGGCGGTGACGACGTCGAACCGGGTGATGTTGCCGCATGCCGCGCATCGGTAGCGGGACAGGCCATCGCCGGTGGCGGACTCCGTCACGTCGGTGCTGGAAGAGTCGGCGGTCGTGCTCGGTGAGTCAGTGGTCACCTCCCTACGGTAGTCGCCCGAGGTCCAACGGCCTGGCAGTCAGGTCGAACACCTGTTCGCTACGCTGTCCACATGGATCTCGCCGTCCAGCGCACCTTCGACGACCTCGGCACACCGCTCTGCGACGTGACCTTCGTGGTGCTCGACGTCGAGACCACCGGTGGATCTCCCGCCACCTCCTCCCTCACCGAAGTCGCGGCCGCCCGCTACCGGGGCGGCGAGCTGCTCGGGACGTACCAGACGTTCGTGCGGCCGGACGAGCGGATCCCGCCGTTCATCACCGCGCTGACCGGCATCAGCGACGCCATGGTGGCCGACGCTCCCACCACCGGGGCGATGCTGCCGTCGTTCCTGGAGTTCGTCGGCGGGGCGGTCGTGGTGGGACACAACATCCGGTTCGACCTCTCCTTCCTCGACCACGCCCTGGTCTCCACCGGCCGGGACCGCCTGGCCAACGCCACCGTCGATACGTTGGCCCTGGCCCGCCGCCTGGTACGGGACATGGTGCCGAACTGCAAGCTCGGGACCCTGGCCGAAACCCTCCGCCTCCCCCACCGGCCCTCCCACCGGGCACTCACCGACGTGCTGGCCACCGGCGACCTGCTCCATGCCCTCCTCGAACGGGCGGGATCCTTCGGCATCCTCGGCCTCGAGGAGCTCCTCGACCTCCCCCGCCTGGTCGGCCACCCCCAGGGCGCCAAGCTCAAGCTCACCACCCGGCTCCCCCACCGCCCCGGCGTGTACTGGTTCACCGACGCCGTCGGCAATGCCCTCTACGTCGGCAAGGCCACCGACCTGCAAGCCCGCGTCCGCTCGTACTTCACCGGTGACCGCCGCCCGAAGATCGGTCGGCTGCTCCGCCAGATGGACGCCGTGCACCACCAGGTCTGCCCCGGTCCGTTCACCGCCGAGGTCATCGAGGGACGGCTGATCCGCGCCTGGTCGCCGCCGTACAACCGGCAGGGGAAGGCCAGGCGCAGGTCGGCGGGTGCCGCCCCGAGGTCGGACCTCGCTGACATCACCGGTACCGCCGGCACAGGCGCGGGGACCACCGGTACCGCCACCGAAGCCTTTACCCGCGGTCCCGGGAGACGGCCGGTCGGCGGACGCCAGAGACCTCGACGGCGTCGGTGGACGGGCGCCGTCCTGGCCGGCGATCCGACCGAGCTGCTGGCACCACTGGCCGACCGGTTGACCGACCTGGCGGCCGCCCAGGAGTACGAGGAGGCGGCCAGCCTCCGAGACGAGGCGGAACGGCTGCGCCACCTACTCGGACGGCACCGACGGATCGAATCCCTGCGCCGGGCGGGCCGGCTGGTGTTGCTGCTCGAAGGTGAGGGCACCGTCGAAGTCGTCGACGGGCTGCTGTCCGGCACTACGGGTTCCGGAGGCACTACGGGTTCCGGAGGCACTACGGAGTCCGGAGGGTCGCCCACGACCGCGCATGCCGGTGCCGGTGCCGGTGCCGGTGCCGGTGCCGGTGCCCGGATGGCGGCCATGGCCGGAGACGGAAGCGAAAACGAGCGCATCATCGTGGCGCAGTGGCTCCACGCCAACGCCGAGCGGGTCCGGGTCCTCGAGGTGGGGTCACCTGACGGCTGGTGGCTACCGGCGGACCGCATCCCCACCCTGCGCGAGCTGTGCGGGCGCTGAGACGACCGATCGGCAGAACCCGGCCCCCGAGCGGACGCCCCGCCGCTCAGCCTTCGGCGGCCCGCTCCTCCTCGGAGACCCGGATGAGTGCCTCGAGGACGGAGGCGGCCCGACCGTCGTCGATGACCTCGCACGCGAGTGCCACCCCGGCGGGGAAGTCCGGTACCTTGCCCACCACCACCAGCGAGGCGGCGGCGTTGAGCACCGCCACATCCCGGTGGGGCGAGGCATCGCCCGCCAGCACCCGACGGATGGCCTCGGCGTTGACGGTGGCATCACCACCGCGAAGGTCGTCCAGGGTGGCCGGGGCGAAGCCGAGCTCGGCCGGGTCGACCCGGAAGACGGTCGTCTCGTACTCGGTACCGCTGCCGGTGAGGTTCCGCCGCAACTCGTGGACGGTGGACGGTCCGGTGGTGCTGAGCTCGTCGAGGCCGTCGTCGCCGTAGACGATCATGGCCCGCTCCGCCTGGTTGGCAGCCAGCACGCCCAACATCTTGTCGGCCATGGACCGGTCGCTGATCCCGACCACCTGGTAGCGGGCCCGACCCGGGTTGGCCAGCGGTCCCATGAAGTTGAAGAAGGTCGGGATCCCCAGCTCCCGGCGGACCGGACCTGCGAAGCGCATGGCCGGATGGAAGCGGGGAGCGAAGCAGAAGCCCATCCCTACCTCGTCGATGCACCGGGCCACGCCCCGGGGACCGAGGTCGGCGACGACGCCGAGGGCCTCGAGAACGTCCGCGGCGCCGACCGCCGAGGAGGACGCGCGGCCGCCGTGCTTGCAGACCTTGGCGCCGGTGGCCGCCACCACCAGGGCGGCGATGGTCGAGACATTGATGGACCGGAGGCGGTCACCGCCGGTGCCGCAGGTGTCGACGACGTCGATGCCGGCGGGAAGGTGGAGCGGCACGGCATGGGCGATCATGGCCCGGACGAAGCCGGTCATCTCCTCCACCGACTCCCCCTTGGCCCGGAGCGCCACGGCCAGCGCGGCGATCTGGGCGGTGGACGACTCGCCCGACAGGACCTCGCCGAGGACGACCTCGGCCTCCCCGGTCGAGAGCGAATCGCCGGCCAGCAGCCGGGCGAGCACCCCGGGCCACGCACCCAGGGACCCGAAGGACCCGGGGGCCGGCGAGGCGGGCGGCACCGACCCGGGGGGGACCGGCGACGCGGCCGGCACCGACTCGGGCGGCACCGTCAGTCCCACCAGAGGTCGTGGGCCAGCACGCCCCGGGCGATCAGTCCGAGCTGCACCTGGGAGGTCCCCTCCACGATGGTCAGCTGGCGGGCGTCCCGATACCAGAGCTCGGTGGGGTGGTCCTCCATGTAGCCGGCGGCCCCCAGCAGCTGGACGGCCAGGCCAGAGGCCCGCACTGCCAGCTCGGTGGCGTAGTACTTAGCCATCGACAGGAACGGCACGTACTCCTTGGTGAACTTGCCCTGGTCGGCCAGCCAGGCCGACCGGTAGGTGAGGAGGCGGGCGGCCTCGATGTCGACGGCCACCTTGGCGATCTCCCACTGGATGCCCTGGAAGTCGGCGATCACCCCGCCGAACGCCTCGCGCTGTTTGACGTACTCGGTGGCGTACATCAGGGCGCCCTCGGCGAGGCCGATGCCCCGGGCGGCCACGATCGGTCGCATGGCGTTGAGCCCGAGCATGGCCAGGCGGAAACCGCCCACCTCGCCGATGACGTTCTCGGCGGGGACCCGCACGTGGTCCAGGACCAGCTCGCCGGTGTCGACGCCCCGCACCCCCATCTTGTGGTCGGTGCGAGGGACGGAGACGCCCTCCCAGCCCCGCTCCACGATGAAGGCGGTGATGGAGCCGTGGTCGCGGCTGGCAGGGTCCCCCGTCTTGGCGAAGACCGTGTACCAGTCGGCTTCCCGGACGCCGGACATCCAGCACTTGGTCCCCGAGAGCACCCAGCCCCCCTGGCGGTCGGGGTCGGGTACCGCCTTGGTCCGCATGCCGGCCACGTCGCTGCCCGCCTGGGGCTCGGAGAGCCCGAACCCGGCCCGGAGCCGGCCGGTGGGGATCCCGGTCAGGTAGCGCTGCTGCTGATCCTCGTTGCCGGCGATCAGCACCGGTCCGACCGGTAGTCGGGTGAGCAGCAGCATCAGGGCGGCGGTGTTGGAGTACTTGGCCACCTCCTCGATGGCGATGGTCAGGCCGAGGATGCCGGCACCCGACCCGCCGAGATCGGTGGGCAGGCAGAGACCGAGGAGGTCGGCGTCCCGGAACGCCTCGAAGAGGTCCTGGGGGTACTCGCCGGTCGAGTCGATCTCCCGGGCACGCGGCTTGACCTTGTCCTGGGCCAGGCGACGGACGCTCTCCTGGAGGGCGGCGAGTTCGGGGGAGAGGTCGAAGTCCACGGACGACGAGGCTACAGCGCCCGACGCCGGTGGTCGGGTGCCGGTGCCGGTGGTCGGGTGCCGGTGCCGTGCCCTGGCCCGGGTGCCGGTATCGCTACCGTGCCCTGGCCCGGTTGGTCGGGGGTGCCGAGGCACCATACCGCGACGGCCGGGACGGTCGGGATTATCGTCGGGGTCCATGCCCGCCCCGCACCGTCGGTTCCTACTCGTCGCCTGTCTCCTCGTCGTGGGCGTGCTGGCCGCGGCCTGCAGCTCCGGCGGCGCGTCGTCGAGCACCAACACCACGGCGCCGGTCACCGTCACCACCTACTCGGTGCCCGGGCCCTTCGCCGCCGGGACCGCCAGGGCCTCCCTGCCCAACGGCGACCAGGTCCAGCTCTGGTACCCGGTGGACCGGTCGGCCGTGAAGGGGAAGCCGACCTACACATACAGCCTGAAATCGTGGGTGCCGGCGTCGATCGCGAGCAACCCCCTGCTGACCAGCCTGCCCAGCTCGGTGCCGACCAGCAGCTATCTCGACGCCCCCATCGCCCGGAACACCGCCGCCAGCGGCGACCCCGACCACGCCTTTCCGGTGGTCCTCTTCGCCCACGGCTACGGCTCGTATCCCGAACAGTCGTCGTTCCTGACCGGCAACCTGGCCACCTGGGGCTTCGTCGTCGTCGCCCCCGACGAGCAGGCCACCAACCTGGCCTCGGTGCTCTCGGGCACCAAGAGCGCCACCGCCCTGACCGCCGGCCAGGCCCTCAACGACACCCTGGCCTGGCTTCACACCCAGCAGACCACGCCCGGCACGCTCCTCCATGGTCTGTTGGACTTCACCAAGGTGGGGGTCGTGGGCCACTCGCTCGGGGGCGGCGCGGCCATCACCATGGCCGACAACCCCGCCATCAAGACCTACGCGGCACTCGCCCCCGCCGCCGGCACGCCGCCGACCACCTCCAAGCCGGGCCTGGTCATGTACGGCAGCAACGACATGGTGGTGGCACCTTCCAGCGTCATCACCACCTACGCCAGCCTGCCCACCCCCAAGCGCCTCATCGTGATCAAAGATGCCGGCCACAACGTGTTCGACGACATCTGCACCATTCACTCGGGTTCATCGTCCCTGGTCGGGCTGCTCCACGCCCTGAAGGGCAGCTCGGGGGGCCTCGGGCAGCTGTCCGTGCTGGCGACCGACGGGTGCTTCCCGCCGGACGTCGACCCCACCGCGGCGTTCCCGCTCATCAACCAGGCGGTGACCGCCCAGATGCGCGACGGCCTCGGTCTCGGGCAGCCCAGCGCCGGCTTCGGTCCCGGGCTGGGCACCGCCTTCCCGGGGGTCACCGCCACCTACTCCTCCACCACCTGAGGCGTCCGGCCCACCACCTGAGGCGTCCGGCCCACCACCTGAGGCGTCCGGCCCACCACCTGAGGCGTCCGGCCCACCACCTGAGGCGTCCGGCCCACCACCTGAGCCGGCCGGCGCGGGAACTCCAACGGGACGGCGCGGTCGGGCGGCGATGGGGGCGCGGCGGTCGTCAGTCGGCGAGGACCCACTGGAACGGACCCGCTCACCACGTCCGACCGAGGCGCGCGCTCGACGGGTGGGCATAGGCTCGCCGCCCGTGACCCACGAGCCGCCAGAGGGCCGCCCCGATCCCGCGACCACCACGACCACGTCCGGCACGACCGCCGGTCGCACCGGTCTCCGGCCTCCGCCCCCGATCGGCGCCTCCGCGCTGGTGCCGGGCACCTACGACGGCTCCGTGGTGGTGGTGACCGGCGGCGGTACCGGCCTGGGCAAAGCCATCGCCACCGAGTTCGGGAGGCTCGGTGCTGCGGTCGCCGTCCTCAGCCGCGACGAGGGGCACCGGGCCGCCGGCGTGGCGGCCGTCGAGGCCACCGGGGCACGGGCCTGGGCGACGGTATGCGACATCCGCGACCCCGGATCGATCGCCGCCGCCTTCGACGGCGTCGAGGCCGCCCTCGGTCCCGTCGACGTGCTGGTGAACAACGCGGCGGGGAACTTTCCGGTACCGGCCGAGGACATGAGCCCCAACGCCTGGCGCACGGTGGTGGACATCGTCCTGAACGGCACCTTCTTCTGCTCGCGGGAGCTGGCCCGCCGGCTGATACCGGCGGGTCGGGACGGTGCCATCGTCGACGTCGGTGCCTCCTACGCCTGGACCGGCGGCCCCGGGTTCGCCCACTCGGCGGCGGCCAAGGCCGGCGTCAAGAACATGGTCGAGACCCTGGCCGTGGAGTGGGCCCCCTACGGGATCCGGGTCAACGGCCTGGTGCCCGGGCTCATGCCCCACGAGGACGAGACGGCGGCCATCGCCGCCGTCCCCGGTAAGTACGAGGGCCAGGACTCCCGGGTCCCCGCCGGCCGGGTGGGCTTCCCCCGCGAGCTGGCCTGGGCCGCCACCTACCTCTGCTCCCCCTACGCCACCTACATCAGCGGCCACTCGCTGGTGGTCGACGGCGCCAACTGGCAGCGCCGGCACACCGTCCAGCCCCCGTTCACGCCGATCCGCGAGCAGCTCGGGCGGCCACCGTTCGGGCAGGCCGACCCATCGAAAGGAACCCCGCGATGAGCGAGCCGACCAAGCTGAGCGACGCCGACCGCAACCTGGTCAGGCTCGAGATCGACGGGCCGGTGGCCATCATCACCAACAACCGGCCCGAGAAGCACAACGCCATGAGCGACGAGATGGACCGGCGCCTCTGGGAGGTCCTGACCGAGGTCCACGCGCTCCCGGATCTCCGGGCGATCGTCTGGCGGGGCGAGGGCCGGTCGTTCTCCTCGGGACGGGACACCACCCAGCTCGGCCTCCGGGTGGAGGACATCTCCGACCTCGAGTTCATCGAACGGGGACACCGCCCGACCCAGATGTTCCTGACCATGCCCTGCCCGATCATCTGCGCCCTGAAGGGCTGGGTGGTGGGGGGCGCCTTCGAGCGGGCCCTCCTGTGCGACATCCGGGTGGCCACCGTTGACACCCGGATGATGCTGCCCGAGGTCGTCCACGGGGTCATCCCCGACTCCGGTGGTGTGGCCCGCCTCTTCCAGATGGCCGGGCACGGCCTGGCCAGCGACCTCGCCCTCACCGGGCGGGTGTTCACCGCCCAGGAGGCCTTCACCCACGGCGTGGTCAGCCGGTTGGTGGCCGACGAGGCGGCGCTCGAGGAGACCGTCATGGAGATGGCGGGGAAGATCGCCGCGGCGCCGGCCTTCACCGTCAAGATGGCCCGCCGGACCCTCTCGAACCTGGCATCCGCCGAGGTGCAGCGCTCGATCAACGAGGAGGCGGTCGCCCAGTCGATGGTGTTCGCCTCGGACGACTACGCGGAGATGAAGGCGGCCCGGACCGAGGGCCGGCTCCCCGTCTACCGGAAGCGGTAGGGCCGACCCCAGCTCCCACCCCTGTGGCCTGGGAGCTGGTTGAGCCCCCGGTGCAGCCGGGTAGAACAAGGCTGTTCCGCATCCCTCACGCCCTTCCGGAGGTCCCCATGTCCGACACCACCACCCGCCCCATCGAGCAGTCGGGCACCTTCGCCCTGGGCGACCTGACCGTCCACCGCCTCGGCTACGGCGCCATGCAGATCACCGGGAAGGGGGTGTGGGGCGAGCCCGCCGACCGTGACGAGTGCATCCGGGTGCTCCGTCGGGCCGTCGAGCTCGGGGTGGACCTGATCGACACCGCCGACTCCTACGGCCCGTACGTGAGCGAGGAGCTGATCCGCGAGGCGCTCCACCCCTATCCCGACGGCCTGGTGATCGCCACCAAGGCGGGCCTGGTCCGCACCGGCCCGGCCGAGTGGCACCCGGTGGGGCGGCCCGAGTACCTCCGACAGGAGTGCGAGTTGAGCCTCCGGCGCCTGGGCCTCGAGCGACTCGATCTCTTCCAGCTGCACCGGATCGACCCGAAGGTCCCGGCCGACGAGCAGTTCGGGCTCCTCGCCGAGCTCGTCGCCGAGGGCAAGGTGCGCCACGTGGGGCTCTCCCAGGTCTCGGTGCAGGAGATCGAGGCGGCGCGGGCGGTGGTGCCGGTGGTGAGCGTGCAGAACCTCTACAACCTGACCGACCGGAGCTCCGAGGACGTCCTCGATCACTGCGAGGCGGAGGGTCTCGGCTTCATCCCCTGGTTCCCCATCGCCTCGGGCCGGCTGTCCGAGCCCGGTGGGCCGGTGGCGGCCATCGCCCGCGAGACCGGGGCCACCGCATCCCAGGTGGCCCTGGCGTGGCTGCTCCACCGCTCGCCGGTGATGCTCCCCATCCCCGGCACTTCGTCGGTGGCCCATCTGGACGAGAACTGCGACGCTACGCTGGTGCGCTTGAGCGATGCACAGCTGTCGGAGCTGGCCGGGGCGGCGTAGGGTCCACCGACCGGTCACCCCGGTGTCGCACCGGAGTGGGCACCGGAGGACGCGGCCGGTGCCCGGTGCAGGGGGCTGCGGGTCTCGGGGCTGCGGGCCTCGGAATCGATGGTGGACGGGCTCCCGACCGGGCGGCTGGACGGGTCGGTCCCCCGGCACCGGCGAACATCGGTTGAGGTATCGGTCCGCGATGCCGATGCAGGTACGACGGGCGGGTGCGGTACGAACGGGTGGGCAGGGAGCCGAGGGTGACGACCAGAGGGCCAGAGGGCGAGGTGGGGGATCCGACGCCGGGTGACCCGGGGCCCACGCCAGCCCACAGCCCGCCGCCAGCCGACACCCCGCCGCCAGCCGACGGCCCGCCGCCAGCCGTCCCCAACGACCGCCGGGTGGTGTCGCTCCTCCTGATCCTGGCACTGCTGGTGGTGGGCATCCTCGGCTCGTCCGCGGCGGCCTACTCGTGGCGCAATGCCGTGCTCACCGAGGATCAGCGGGCCTTCGACACCACCGCCACCGGCGCGGCCGGAACCCTCAACATGGCGCTCCAGCGCGATGCCGACATCATGGCCACCACCCGGACCCTCATCGCCACGAGCCCCACCACCGACAACGCCGATTTCGGCCACTTCTTCTCGAGCCTGGACGCAATCCACCGCTTCCCCGGCTCGTTCGCCTTCGCCTTCATCCAGGCGGTGACGCCGGCCGACCTCTCCCAGTTCTCCCGGACGGCCGTGGCCGACCCGCCCTTCGGCATCGCACCGACCGGAGGCTTCGCCCTCCGCCCCTCCGCCGATCGCTCGCAATACTGCCTGATGCGCCTGACCTCCATCGAGCTCCCGGTCGGCGCCAAGGTGGATGGCCGCTCGTTGGTGCTCCTCGAAGCCCAGTTCGCCAGCTTCCTCGACCCGGGCGTCGATGAGTGCCAGGGACCGGACGCCGGCCTCCTCGACCACGCCGCTTCCACCGGCGCCCTGACCGTCGGCTCCTTCGCGCCCATTCTCGACACGGTGCTGCGGAGGAACCCCGCCACCCGTCCCGTGATCATCCGGGTGCTCGGGAACCTGAGCCCGATCGAGATGCTCGAGCCGGTCTACGCCGCGCCCTCCGCCGCCTCCGGTCACGCACCGCGAACCAAGCTCCTGGCTGACGTTCCGCACTTCTCGTGACCCAAATGCGCCCCCCATCGGCCCTGGTCAGTGATCTTCTGGCCGGATCAGCCGCCTCTGGCCTGACGGAGAAGGATCTCGCCGGCGCGACGTGAGGTCTCTTCCATCTCGGTGACGATCGCCTCGAGTTGCTTCCGATTGGCGATCCAGGTCCGGTAGAGCTCGGCCTGGGCAG